>Ga0315553_10002830_pt1 | contig 13750 bp, 11 predicted proteins | sample SalMarSW160140MG_FD_203099 | JGI IMG/M metagenome (GOLD analysis project Ga0315553, IMG submission 203099) | Salt marsh sediment microbial communities from the Plum Island Ecosystem LTER, Massachusetts, United States - Salt Marsh Sediment SW1601-40 ... | reverse complement strand
ACCTGGTTCAATCCGCACGGCAAATTCTCTGCTGAACAGATCGCCGATCTCTACGCCGATCTGTTTCTAAACGGGCTGCTCGCACCTGGAGTACAGGGGTAGGATTGAAAGATCACATCGAGCGTTTCGAGACACAATCTGGGGGCAGGATCTATCGTCTGCCACTCGACCTATTCCCGGATCTGAGGGGCTACGCCCACCTGATCATGTATGGCGATGTGATCGCGCTCTTCGATGTTGGATCGGGTTTTGGTGACTCGAACGCCCAGCTCGAGGATGGGCTGCACAGCGTGCGCTCCGATTTCAGTGAATCCGTTGGTTGGGAGGATCTGACACACATCTTGATCTCGCATGGGCACATTGATCACTTTGGAGGCCTGCATTTCGTTCGTGAACGAACGCAAGCCAGCCTGGGAATCCATGAACTCGACCGGAGAGTGCTGGTCCAGTACGAGGGTAGTGTGGCAATCGCTGCCCACAGGCTGCACACATTCTGCATCGAGGCCGGTGTCCCGACTGCGAAGCAAGACGAGCTTCTGACACTCTACCTGCTTAACAAGCAGCTCTTCCGGTCGATCGAAATCGACTTCACCTACGAAGCAGCTGGCATGCGCATCGGCGAGATCGAACTGATCCACGTCCCTGGCCATTGCCCCGGGCAAATTGTTGCGGTTGTGGACGATATTCTGCTCTCATCCGATCACATCCTCGATCAAATTTCACCGCACCAGGCGCCGGAGAGACTCACCTTAAGCACCGGTCTTGAACATTACCTGATCTCACTGAAGGCGATCCGACCGCTTGCAGCGCGCACCCACGTAGCCCTCGGTGGCCATGGAAAGGCGATCTATGACCTGGAGGCGAGGATCGATTCGATCAGGTCGGTGCACCAGGATCGATTGGCGCTCGTCTTAGAACTTGGCGAGTCCCCCACCACGGTCTTTGAGATCAGCCAGGCCCTTTTCCCGGAGATCTCTGGCTACCACGAATTGTTAGCGCTGGAGGAAGCCGCAGCCCACGTTGAATATCTTCACGAACGGGGGTTGCTCTGTCTTTCGAACGTGGGGGATTTGGACCCGACTCAAGATATCAGGCTCAGCTACCAGCGATGTGAATGAAAAAAACGAGGGAGGATATATCGCGATCTGGCTCGTATGTCTTAAGAACCTACAATAAACCCAAACTAGAAATCAAGCCGTGACTAGAGTTCAAGGAGGAGCCCATGTATGGCTTCGAACCCACCGAAGAGCAGCAGATGCTCATCGATGCCGTCGAGCGCTTTGCGGCACAGCAGCTAAGGGAAGCTTCCCGCGAAGCGGATGAAGGGGGCGAGGTGCCTTCTAAATTAATCGAGATGGGCTGGGAGCTGGGCGTGCTGCAGGCCAGCGTCCCAGAGGCGTATGGAGGATTTGGTGATCATTCGGCTGTCACAGGAGTGCTTGCCGCTGAAGCGATGGCCTGGGGTGACCTGGCGGCGACGCTGGCGGTGATGGCACCAACAAGCTATGTGATCCCGATTCTTCTCGGTGGAACGGAGGATCAGAAGAAGAACTTGATCCCCCCGGTCATCGAGGCGGAGTGGAAGCCCTATGTGGCTGCCTTTATCGAACCCAGTTTCGACTTCTTCCCGGGCGCGATGCAGACCGAGGCGCAAGCAACGAAAGCGGGCTTCATGTTGAATGGGATCAAGAGCTTTGTCCCCTTCGCGGACCAAGCCCCATCCTTCCTGGTATTCGCAATGCTGGGTGGGGAGCTGCGAGCGTTCTGCGTGCCCGCCGAAGCGCAGGGGCTTGAAGTCGGTGAGCGTGAACCATGGCTGGGGGTGAGGGCGCTTCCAACCTACACGGTCATACTGAAGGATGTGGCTGTCGACCAGGAGGCACTAATTGGGGGTAAGGACGCTTTCGATGCAGGGCGGATCGTTGCCAGCAGCCAGGTGGCCATCGCAGCCATGGCAATTGGTTTGAGTAAGGCGGCTCTCGATTACGCCATCCCCTATGCGAAAGAGCGGGAGGTTTGGGGCAGTCCCATCGCCCAGAAGCAGTCGATCGCGTTCATGCTGGCCGAGATGGCGATCGAGATCGAGTCGAACCGTCTCCTCGTCTGGGAGGCTGCCTGGAAGCTCGATGAAGGCGACCCGGATGCGGCGCGTGCAGCATACCTGGCTTTGAGCGGTGCGGCCGACACGGCCATGATGGTCACCGATCGTGCCGTTCAAACGCTAGGGGGACACGGTTACATCAGGGAGCATCCTGTGGAGTTGTGGATGCGAAATGGTCGCGGCGTCCCGGTCATGCCCGGGTTGGCGATGATTTAGCCGCAAGGCAGAGCAGGAGAAGAATCATGATCAGCTTCAAAAGACCTGAGAAGCTCGAACAGTCCAGCGTCATCATGGAGACGGTCGCGGTGAACATGATGCGACCTGTCTCGCGCTACTTCGATGAACATGAGCACGAGATCCCGTGGGATTACATCCAGTTCATGCATGCCTCCCAGCAAGCGATGGGTGGGTCAGGGAGCTTGACTGATTCGGGGGCGAAGAAGAAGGAAGGCCCGAGCATCAGTTTCCAGCGCCTTGCAGTAACAGCGGAAATGCTGTCGTGGGGAGACGTCGGGCTGTGGCTCTGCACGCCTGGGGGCGGGCTGGGAGGTGCGGCGGTTAATGCGACAGGCACACCAGAGCAGAAGGAGCGCTTCCTCTCGCGTTTCCGAGGGGATGAGCCCACCTTCGATGCCATGGCCCTCACAGAGCCGCATGCCGGTTCAGCCATGCCGGCCGAGGTCCGGACGACTGCTGTCCGTGATGGTGACGAATGGGTATTGAACGGGGAGAAGATTTTCGTAACCGCCGGGCATAAGGCCCTTATCGACACGAAGGGGTTCGTCGTGATCTGGGCCACGATCGATCCGGCTGCTGGCCGCGCGGGTGTGCGGCCGTTTGTCGTCGAGGCGGGCACCCCGGGCTGCAGCGTAACCAAGCTGGAGCATAAACTCGGGATCCGGGCGAGCGATACCGCCTCAATCGTGCTTCAGGATTGCCGTATCCCCTTTGAGAACATACTCGGCAATCCCGAGGTCGCGAAGGAAAAGACTGAGAAGGGCTTTAAGGGAGCGATGGCGACGTTTGACGCTACCCGGCCTCTGGTCGCTGCTTCGGCCCTGGGCATCGCCCGGGCTACGCTAGAACTGTTGAAGGAGCTGTTATCTGAGCGGGGTGTTGAGATCCGCTACGGCCTGCCGCGCAGCCGGATGACCAATATGGAGCGCGAGATCGTGGATATGGAGGTCATGCTGCGCTCGACATGGCTGCTGACCCTGAAGGCAATGTGGTTGGCGGACGAGCACAAAAGCAACACGATCGAAGCCTCGATGTGCAAGGTCAAAGCCGGCGATGTCGTCGTCAAGATCACCCAGCGGGCAGTCGAGTTGATGGGCCCCCTCGGTTTCAGCCGGGAGTACTTGCTGGAGAAATGGTTCCGCGATGCCAAGATCAACGACCTATATGAAGGCACCGGGCAGATCAACCGCTTGATCGTCGCCCGCAGGATCCTTGATTACACCCGGCATGAGTTGAGCTGAGGTAGAGGAAATCAACCTGCAATCGTGCACGGTCCTACGTAGGCTATTTGCGCCTGACCGTGACAGGTAGAACAGGAGACACTCCTATGAACGATCGAATCCGGAACGCCGCTGTCATCGGTTCGGGAACGATGGGAGGCGGTATTGCAGCCCTGCTGGCGGGATTGGGCATCCCGACCGTCCTGCTCGACATTGCGCCGGCTGAATTGACCCCTGCCGAGCAAGAAGCAGGCCTTACTTTACAGGACATTGAGGTCAGAAATCGCATCGTTGAGGCCGGGTGGAAAGCAGTGACGCGCAGCCGCCCACCAGCACTCTTGAGCAAGCAGTCAGAGCAGCTGATCACGCTCGGAAATTTGGAAGATGACTTCGAACTATTGGCCGGGGCTGATCTCATCATCGAGGCCATCGTCGAGAACCTCAAGATCAAACGATCACTGTTTGCGCGGCTTGAGAAAGTGCGTGCGGATCACACCGTCATCGCCACCAACACCTCTGGCATACCCGTAGCCGCTCTGGCGGAGGGGATGAGCGAAGGATTTCAAGGCCACTTGCTGGGGATGCATTTCTTCAACCCACCACGCTGGCTGAAATTACTCGAGATCATCCCCCATGCCGGCACGCTGCCCGAAGTAACCGAGTCTATGATCCATTTCGGCGAGGAAGTGCTCGGGAAGGGGGTCGTCATCTGTAAGGACACCCCAAATTTCATCGCCAACCGGATGTTCTCAATCACCAATGCGTATGAGGTTGCCTACGGCTTCGATCACGGGTATTCGATCGAGGAAATCGATGCCATTACAGGTGACTTGATCGGACGTCCGAAGACGGCCATCTTCAGGCTGCGTGACTTGATCGGGAACGATGTTGCTGCGCACGTTGGATCCAACCTGTACGAGCTCATACCGGATGATGAAAGCCGGGATGTATTGCAGCATGAAGCCTCGGTTCGAGTTCTGGAGAGCATGCTCGAACGCAAATGGTTGGGCAACAAGACCAAAGTTGGGTTCTACAAGCGTGTGGATCAGGAGGATGGGAGTAAGGAATTCTGGGTGCTCAACCCGGCCACTATGGAGCACGAGCCTCCGAAGAACCCCCGCTTCGAGTTCTACAGTGAAGGGAAGAAGATCCAGGATCTCGGTGAGCGCTATCGCTGGATCGTTGAACAAACTGAGAGCGATGATGTCGACGAAGAAACCCGCAGATTGGCCGAGTATCTTTGGGAAACAACCGCCAACGCGCTTGGGTACGCCTCGCGCCGCGTGCCTGAAATTGCGGATCGCTTCGTGGACATCGACCTGGCGATGAAGTGGGGCTTCGCAAACGAGATCGGCCCATTCGAGATCTGGGATGCGCTCGGGGTAAAAGCCACGGTGAAGAAGATGGAAGCGCTGGGGATCGCGGTGGCCTCGTGGGTTAAAAAGATGCTCGAGGGTGGGCACAAGACCTTTTACCAGGTGAAGAAGGACGAACAGGTCGGGTATTACGATCTCAAGTCCGGTGAATACCAACCCTTGAAGCAAGACCCGCGGATTCTGCCCATCGCCAGTCTGAAAGCACGTAAAGGGGCCGTGCAAAAGAGCAACGCCTCTGCAAGCCTGATCGACATGGGGGATAAGGTCGGCCTGGTTGAGTTCCACTCAAAGGCCAACGCTCTTGATCAGGATATTTTTGAGATGCTGGCCCAGGCGATGGACGCGGCTGAAGCAGATGTATTTGATGCGCTCGTCATCGGAAACGAAGGTAAGCACTTCTGTGCGGGAGCGAACGTGTTTTTGATCTGGATGGCCGGTCAGCAGGGCGAGTGGGGCCAGATTGAGGATCAGATCGCAGGAATGCAAGACGCACTGATGAGGATCCGCTACTTCCCCAAGCCCATCGTAGCTGCTCCACATGGGATGACGCTTGGTGGTGGCGCAGAGTTAAGCATGGCTTGTGCCCGACGGGTGGCTGCTGCGGAGACCTTTATCGGTCTGGTTGAGATGAGTGTGGGGGTCATCCCGGCAGGGTCGGGTACCAAGGAGATGATCCGCCGTGTGATCAACCCTGTTATGCGCATAGAGAATGCGGATCCGATATCGGTTATGCAGCAAGTCTTTGAGCAAATTGCGTTGGCCAAGGTGGCCACCGGAGCCTTCGAAGCCTTCGAAATGGGTTTCTTCAAACCTGGCGACAGGATTGTCATGAAGAAGGAGCATCTGCTGGCAGAAGCCAAGCGCGCCGCGCTCTCAATGGTCCAGGAGGGGTACCGGCCACCAATGCAGGAGCGGGTCTACGCTGCCGGCCGTGACGTCCTGGCAGCGCTGCGAGCCGCGGTCTGGGGCTTGTGTGAAGCAGGCTGGGCCACCGAACATGATGCAGTCATCGCCAACAAGCTGGCATGGGTCCTATGTGGCGGGGATCTAACCGAACCTTCCTGGGTCCCAGAACAGTATCTGCTTGACTTGGAGCGCCAGGCGTTCCTTGAGCTATGCCACGAGCAGAAGACGATCGACCGGCTCCAGCATATGCTCGAAACCAACAAGCCGCTGCGAAATTAGGACTGTTAACACACTTGAGAATGAGGCACATGGGACTATGTCCTTCTTAAAGTGGACACTCGAGAGTATGAGAGCGTTTCATGCACCCGCAATCACTTTGGGGACTCCGCGGAAGGCGTCCTAAGGGCTAAGGAGAGAAAGCTATGGCGAGAGAGGCTGTACTGGTCGCAGGCGCCCGCACGGCGATAGGGCGGGCTAAGAAAGGAACGCTGGCGAGCTTCAGGCCGGAGGACATGGCCCGGGCAGCGGTTGAGGCTGCCTGGGAGCGGGCAGGCATCCCGGATAAATCGCTGGTAGATGACATCGTGATCGGCTGCGCTTTCCCGGAGGGAAGCCAGGGCTTGAACGTAGCCCGTCCGATCGCCATGCACGCCGGTTTTCCGGATTCGGTGCCGGCTATGACCGTGAACCGGTTCTGCTCGTCCGGTTTACAGACCATTGCGCAATCCTGTGAGCGGATCATCGCTGGTGGAGCGGACATCATCATCGCCGGCGGGGTTGAGAGCATGAGCATGGTGCCCATGACCGGGTTCCGCATCAACCCGCATCCGGAGATGGTTGTAGAAATGCCCGAGGTCTATATCAGCATGGGGCAGACGGCTGAGAATGTTGTGCGTGAATACAACGTCAGGCGTGAAGATATGGACGAATTTGCCTACATGAGCCATCAGAAGGCATCGCGAGCACAGGAGACGGGGAAGTTTGCGGATGAAATCGTTCCCTTGGAAGTGACAACAATTACGCGGAATGGTGGGAAGACGGTCAGCTTCAAGCAGGATGAGTTAATCCGCAAGGATACGACGAAAGAGGCGCTGGCCCGGCTCAAACCCGCCTTCGCGCCGAATGGTCTGGTTACTGCCGGGAACTCGTCACCTTTATCCGATGGTGCAGCAGCGGTTGTGATCATGAGCCGAGAAAAGGCGGAGGAGCTCGGGATCATGCCCTGGATGCGATTTGTTGGATATGCGGTCGTCGGGGTAGATCCAGCGCTGATGGGGATCGGCCCGATCAAGGCCATACCCAAGGTGCTCGATCGCTACGGACTGACACTGGACGAGATTGAATTAATCGAGCTGAACGAGGCCTTCGCTTCGCAGAGTCTGGCAGTCATCCGAACGCTAGAATTGGATCCAACTGTCGTTAATGTTAACGGGGGTGCGATCGCGCTCGGCCACCCGCTGGGTGCAACCGGGGCTAAATTAACCGTGCAGATTATGCATGAAGCGCGCCGACGAAAGGCGGGAAAGGTCATGGTGACCATGTGCATCGGGGGAGGCATGGGCGCCGCAGGCGTTTTCGAAAACTTGCTACAATAGTCCAATCCATACGAAGGAGGCATGACCGATGCCATTGACCGTGAAGGAATTGATGGAGCGAATGCCGGGCGCGTTTCTGCCAGAAAAGGCCGAGGGCGTCGAGGGTGTGATCCAGTTCAGCCTGGGCGAAGAAGGTGGCGATTGGGTCTGCACTATTAAGGATAAAAAATGCACGGTGGAGGCAGGCCAGGCTGATAGTCCAAACCTCACGCTCTCAGCGGAAGCTTCGAATTACATCGATCTCGTTACAGGAAAATTGAACCCGATGACGGCCATCGCCACGAAGAGAATCGAGCTCAAAGGCGATTTAAACCTTGCGATGAAGTATATGAACCTGTTTGATCTCTCATAAATTCAACCCCCCCGAGCTTGCATTCCACGGATGAGAACCGGGGTTTCTTGGCAGATATTGCTTGCGCCTGGTATTGAAACCGGGCGCAAGTTCAATCCGTCTGGTGCCCTCAACCAGCAGCCTCGAAAAACATCCGGGTACGTATAAATTGGAACTGTGTTGGATCAACACCCAGGGCGAGTAACAGCTCCTCCGGTCGACCGGTTGCGCCCTCTCGACTGGTTAGCCTCATCCTCAGTCTTACACCCGGTTCGCGATCGTTTGTACAACATTCCAGCGCTTCCACTAAGGGGCGGAGATCATAGCGTTTGCCGCGCCGGATACGTTCTACCCGTATTTCGCCGAGAAAGGTCTCAATCGCAGCCCGGAGCTGGTCGGACTGGTCTGCGCTAGGTAGCTGAGCCTCATACTCCACGGCGATGACTCGGTTTTGTAGTGCGCCCTCCTGGTCAGCAACTGGGCTCACCTCGAGCACGATGATGCCTGGGGAGGAAGAAGCGCGCAATTTGTCGAGCAGGCTCTGGGGCTCTATCTCCTCTAAGAGCCAGACATCGATGAGTTCACAGATGCTGGTACAGCCCAGCGGGAGCGCTGGACTGAGCTGCATCCTGGGTCGTGGGTTAAATCCTTGCGTATAGGCAACAGGGAGGCGTGCCCGACGCAGAGTCCGTTCCCAGGTGCGCTGCAGGTCGAGATGGCCGGTAAAGCGCATCTCCGGGCCCTTCTCGAATGCGATCCGGATCCGCAAGGGAGGCTTCTCACTCATATCATCAGGCGTGGAGGAGCGGGATCACTTCGACTGGTTTACGGGCCGGTGAACGGACCTCGGGGCATTCCCATATTTCACCTGGGTGCTCCCGTCGCATGCCGGCGTACTTTGGTAAGATGCCGCACGCGAAGCACCGTTCCCGGCAGTCGATGCGTGTTCGTCCTTCAAGACTCCAGAGGTAGTCTTCGGTCAGGAATTGCTTCTTTACGCCAACGTCGATGTGATCCCAAGGGAGTGTCTCGTCGATCGGGCGTTCACGGTGGGTGTAGAAGTCGGGATCCAGTCCAGCCTGCTCGAAGGCCTGCAACCAGGCATCGTAGGCGAAGTGCTCCCGCCACGCGTCAAAACGCGCACCGGCAGCCCAGGCATGCTGAATAACATCGGCCAGACGACGGTCGCCGCGAGAGAGCCAGGCCTCGAGCATGGTCTCATGTGGATCGTTCCAATTCAATTTCAACCCCTGTCCCCGTACCTCCCGTTTGAGCAGCTCCTGCTTGGCGAGAATTTGCTCAATCGAGTCGCATGGCACCCATTGGAATGGTGTATGCGGTTTTGGGACGAAGGTACTCACTCCGGCATTGACCCGGGCTCGTTTCCCGATTATCTTACGACCCTCCGAGAGAACGGCTTTGCAGAGATCTGCGATGGCCTGGACATCCTCCAATGTTTCCGATGGATGCCCGATCATGAAGTAAAGCTTGATTGTTTGCCACCCTCGGCTGTAGATCTCGCGTGCGGTCTGAAGAAGCTGCTCGGTTGAGACGGGCTTGTTGATGATCTCTCGCATTCGTTCCGTGGCAGCTTCCGGTGCGAGCGTAAAGCCTGAGCGTGAGGACTGTCCCTGCAGGGCATCCATCAGGTCCACCGAGACCGATTCGATGCGCAAAGAGGGCAGCGACACCTTGATGTTCTGATGAGCGAACCTCGTGCTGACTGCCTGTACGAGCGGCACGATTTCATCGAAATCCGAGGAGGATAGTGACATAAGCCCGACCTCCTCAATGCCGGTGTGGTTGATTCCTTCCTCGATCGCATCCAGGATCTCTTCGATGGGACGTTCCCGAACAGGGCGGGTGATCATACCCGCCTGGCAGAATCGGCAGCCGCGGGTACAACCGCGCATGATTTCGATCGGGATGCGGTTGTGGGTGACGTCGACGTATGGAACGATGAAGCGCGTAAAGGGTTCCGGTAATCTTGGAAGGATGCGCTTCATGACCGGCAAGTGAGCCTCACTCGTCAGGGAGTTGATGTGTGAGATCGTCCCATCCTCAAGGTAGTCAACCCGGTACAAACTGGGAACATATACTCCCCAGATGCTGGCCAGCATTTTAAATAGGTTTTCACGCCCCGTGCCCGATGCCTTCCAATCACGGACGGCCTGTGCGATCTCAAGGATGACCTGCTCGCCTTCGCCGATAACAAAGGCGTCGATAAAGGCTGCCATCGGTTCCGGGTTATGGGCGGCGTGTCCCCCGGCGATGACCAGTGGATGTTCACTGCTTCGGTCTGCACTTCGCATTGGGATCCCGGCCAGATCGAGCAGGTTCAGTGTATTTGTGTAGAGCGTCTCGTAGGGGAGAGAGATGCCAAGGATATCGAAGGATGACACCGGACGCTTGCTCTCAAGCGTATAGAGCGGGATCCCTTCACGGCGCATAGCCTCTTCCATGTCCACCCAGGGAAGGTATACCCGTTCTGCCAGGTAATCTGGCTCCCGATTGAGGATGTCGTACAGGATGGCCAGACCCAGGTTGGACATGCCCAGGTCGTAGATATCGGGGAAAGCGAGTGCGATGCGCACCTCAACGCTGGACCACACTTTAACGACCTGGTTAAGTTCACCACCGGTATAGCGTCCCGGTTTCTTCACCGTCGGCAGGATGGTTTCTAGCCTGCTGTCGAATTTAGCTGCCAGCATGTTTTTTATCCAGAAAGAACAGAATTTATTCGGACTAAAGCATTCGCATTATAGCATGTGAGATCGGTTGAGCCGTTTGAGGGGGTCGGGTTTGAGGCTAGAAGATCAAGATTCATTGACCCTATTCCGCCGCGATGGTAGAATTTCGACCGTTGCCCCCATCGTCTAGTGGCCCAGGACGCGGCCCTCTCAAGGCCGAAACCGGGGTTCGAACCCCCGTGGGGGCACACGCTCTTTCATCGAATCCATCGCCATGCTATAGTGTCGATGGGTTTTTTCCTTATAAGCGGTAATTCCGGTAACCCTGCTTTGAGTTGTGGATGACGGCGTTGGAATGCGAGGTGTCGCCATGATCAGCCTATCGGGTCGTTTGCGAAGGATCCTTGTTGCCTTCTTAACCTTGCTGCTCGTTTCGCTCGCGTGCAATCTTGGCGGCGCCCCAACAGCGAACCAGCCCGATCAAGGAGGGCAGGTCTCGCAAGGCGGAGGGGGGATCGCCGGCCGAGTCTGGCACGACCGCTGTTCGACACCCCCTGAGGGTGTGCCGCTCCCTGATTTACCTCCTGCGGGATGCGTACTCGATCCCGAGACGGAAAAACTGCAGGGGAATGGAAACCTCGATGGCGGCGAGGAGAACCTTTCGGGCATCGAGATTTCGCTCGGGAACGGGGAATGTCCTTCCTTTGGCGCTGGGACGACAATGACGGGTGAGGATGGGATCTTCCTCTTTGCCGGCCTCGGACCAGGGAAGTACTGCGTCATGATTGATCCAAACAGCGCGATGAATGCCAGTCGGTTGCTCCCCGGGAGATGGACCTATCCAGCGAGTGAGGATCCAACAGGCTCGATCGGCCAGGCCGTTGATCTGGCCGAGGCTGAACTGCGGTCGGATGTCTCCTTCGCCTGGGATTTTCAATTCTACCCGGAGTATGTCGTACCAACCGAACCCACCCCAACGGAGACGCCTACGGCAGAGCCGACAGCGACAGAGACACCCACGTCTTCTCCAACGCCATCCCCCACAACGACACTCCAACCTACACCCACGCTTGGAAGCGGCGACCCACGCGCTTCCCTAAACAATCCCACCTGGACGGATGATTTCGCTGACAGCAGCGACTGGAATCTGTACTCTGATGATCATGTCCGCTTTGAACTCGGGGATCATACGTTGATTATGACTGCCTTCAACCCAAATTTTTATAACGGCTGGATCATGTCGTGGAGGCAGGCTGATAATTTCTACCTGGAGACGACGGCTGACTTCGGGACCTGTTCCGGGCGCGACGCTTTCGGGTTGATGTTCAGAGCGCCAACGGCGAGCAAGGGTTACTTGTTTGGCGTCAGCTGCATTGGAGAGTACGTTCTGCGTGTTTGGGACGGTGAGCACATGACCAACCTAACGACCTGGACAGCACAAAGCGTGATCCCCAGCGGGTCCAACGCGACTCACAGGATCGGTGTCTGGGCAACGGGAGATGAAATCAGCCTGTATGCCGAGGGTGTATTCCTGCGCCAGCTCACCGACTCGACGTTTGACGAGGGCTTATTCGGCTTATTCATCAGCTCGGGGAGTACGCCTAATTTTATGGCGAACGTGCATGAAATCGCGTACTGGGACCTCCCATGAGTGGAATTTGAGGGGAAGATCTGAGGAGGAACCGACATGACAACCCGGCTGGGGATTCTCACAGGTGGTGGCGACGCGCCGGGCTTAAACGCCGTGATCAGGGCTGCGGTTAAGACGGCGTATGGCTACGGCAGCTGCCAGGTCATCGGGATCGAACATGGCTTCGATGGACTCCTGGAAGGGGGAAAGACGCTTGAACTGACTCCCGATGATGTGCAGGGGATCTTACCGCGCGGCGGGACAATTCTAGGCGCTGCCAACCGCGGGAACCCGTTTGCGCGCAAAGTCCTGCGCGATGGGCAGGAAATCATCCTGGACGTCTCCGATCATGTTGTCGATCGGATCGGGGAGCTTGCGCTTGATGCCTTGATTGTCGTTGGAGGCGACGGCACGCTCAGGATCAGTTACGAGCTCATGCAGAAGGGGTGCTCGGTCGTCGGGGTGCCCAAGACGATCGATAATGACATTGGTGGCACCGATATGAGTTTTGGCTTTGACACTGCCGTTGCAACCGCTACGGATGCCATCGATAAATTACACACAACCGCCGAATCGCATCACCGGGTTATGGTCCTCGAACTGATGGGGCGTGATGCTGGTTTCATCGCCTTACACGCTGGGGTGGCGGGTGGGGCGGATGTCATTCTGATCCCCGAGATCCCCTTTTCGTTTGACGGAATTAAGGATACTGTCTACAGGCGGGATGCCAGCGGCCGGCATTTCAGCATCGTGGCAGTGGCTGAGGGTGCTTTTCCAAGAGGTGGTGAGCAGTCATACCTGCAAAAGGGGGATGGAGTAGAAGTTGGCCGCCTGGGCGGCGTAGGTGACCTAGTCAGCCGGTATGTGACGGAGAGTTGTGGGGTTGAGTCACGTGTGACAGTGCTGGGTCACCTCCAGCGTGGGGGTCAACCCACTGCCTTCGACCGCTGGCTCGCGACTCGTTATGGCGCGGCTTCTGTGCGGCTCGCGCTCGATAGGAAATATGGGCGGATGGTATCACTGCGCGGGATGGAGATCAGCGAGGTCTCACTGGAGGAAGCTCTACGGGAGCCCAAACGTGTCGATTTGCAGGGTGATGCCGTTCTCACCGCTCGAAACCTTGGGATTTGCCTGGGCGATGGATGAAACCTGAGTCGAATGGTTCTGCGAGCCTGTCACCCCGGCGACAGTTTAGTTCCCGGGATATTGGCACGCGGGAACGCGATTTTCTGATTGGAGCGATGCTCGCGCTTGCGCTGTTTTTTATCGAGGCAGGCATCGCTGAAATTTTAATTGGTTCCGATGAGACCTGCCGCCTAGCTTTGAGCCGCCAACGATTGCCCTCTGATCCCTTCACCGCCTGCCAACCAGAATGGGTGTGGTTCATGTTGCGTGCGGCCGCCCGGGGATGGGCCTGGTTGTTCAACAGCAATGTACCCACATTATTAGCCTGGGTTTCAATGGGTGGGTATTATGCACTCGCCGGAGGCATCAGCGCACAGCTCGATCGCCGCAACAGTATCCTGCTCCTGCTGCTAATCCAGATTGGCACCATCGCTATCATTGCCGGGCTTGGCTATCTCCGCCAATTCATCGCTTAGAGCCTTTGCAATTCCTCCAGCAACCTGTCTATAAACCTTTGTATAAACCTTCTTAGGTTTTTT
>Ga0315553_10002829_pt1 | contig 13757 bp, 10 predicted proteins | sample SalMarSW160140MG_FD_203099 | JGI IMG/M metagenome (GOLD analysis project Ga0315553, IMG submission 203099) | Salt marsh sediment microbial communities from the Plum Island Ecosystem LTER, Massachusetts, United States - Salt Marsh Sediment SW1601-40 ... | reverse complement strand
AGGATCGAAGCGGTCTGAAGCTCCGATCGCGGCCCGTTAAACGTTGCGCCGGTATTGGCCGCCGACTTCGAACAGGGCGTTGGAGATTTGGCCGAGAGAGCAGCATTTCACCGTGTCGATGAGCACAGCGAACAGGTTCTCGTTGCGGGTCGCGGCCTGTTTGAGGCGGGCGAGGGCCGGTCCCGCTTCAGCGGCGTGTTCGTTCTGGAATTCGCGTACGCGGGCGACCTGCGACTGCTTTTCCTCCTCGGTTGAGCGCACGAGACCCGCTAGCGGCGGCGGGTCGGCGGCGCGGCCGCGGAACATGTTGACGCCGACGATCGGTAGGCTGCCGTCGTGCTTCTTCTGCTCGTAGTGGAGCGACTCGTCCTGGATCTTGCTGCGCTGATAGCCGGTTTCCATGGCGCCGAGCACCCCGCCGCGGCTCGCGATCGCCTCGAATTCACGCAATACCGCCTCTTCCACCAGGTCGGTCAGTTCCTCGATGATGAATGAGCCCTGGTTGGGGTTCTCGTTCTTCGCCACCCCCCACTCGCGATTGATGATGAGCTGGATCGCCAAGGCGCGCCGCACACTTTCCTCGGTCGGCGTAGTGACCGCCTCGTCATAGGCGTTGGTGTGCAGCGAGTTGCAGTTGTCGTAGATGGCGATCAGCGCCTGCAGCGTGGTGCGGATGTCGTTGAATGACATCTCCTGGGCATGCAGCGAGCGGCCGGAGGTCTGGATGTGGTACTTGAGCTTCTGCGAGCGTTCATGCGCCCCGTAGCGATGCTTCATCGCGATCGCCCAGATGCGGCGCGCCACCCGGCCGATCACCGCATATTCGGGGTCCATCCCGTTGGAGAAGAAAAACGAGAGATTGGGCGCGAAGTCGTCGATATGCATCCCGCGGGCGAGATAGGCCTCGACATAGGTGAAGCCGTTGGCGAGCGTGAAGGCAAGCTGCGAGATCGGATTGGCTCCGGCTTCGGCGATGTGGTAGCCGGAGATCGAGACCGAGTAGAAATTCCGCACGTTGTTGAGGACGAAATATTCCTGCACGTCGCCCATCAGCTTGAGCGCGAAGTCGGTGGAGAAGATGCAGGTGTTCTGTCCCTGATCCTCTTTGAGAATGTCGGCCTGCACCGTGCCGCGCACATTGGCGAGCGCAAACGCGCGCAGCGCGCGCGCCTCCTCTGCGGTCGGGGCGCGCCCCTGCTCGGCGCGGAAGCGGTCGATCTGCTGGTCAATCGCCATATTGAGGAACATGGCGAGGATCATCGGCGCCGGGCCGTTGATAGTCATCGACACCGAGGTCGCGGGGTCGCACAGGTCGAAGCCCGCAAGCAGCGCCCGCATGTCCTCGATGGTGGCGATGGAGACGCCGGCATTGCCCACCTTGCCGTAGATGTCCGGCCGTTCGTCGGGATCGGCGCCGTAGAGCGTGACCGAGTCGAAGGCGACCGACAGGCGCTTCGCCGGCATGCCCTCCGACAAGGTGTGGAACCGGCGGTTGGTCCGGATCGGATCGCCCTCGCCGGCAAACATCCGGGTCGGGTCCTCATTCTCGCGCTTGAAGGCGAACACGCCGGCGGTGAACGGGAACGAGCCGGGGACGTTCTCCCGCTTGAGCCAGCGGAGAATCTCGCCGTCGTCCTCAAAGCGGGGCAAGGCGACCTTGCGCAGCGCGGTGCCTGACAGCGTCGTGTGGATTAACTCCGTGCGTTTCTGCTTGCCGCGAACTTCGGTGACGAACTCCGCCCCTTCATAGCTTTTCACCGTCTCCGGCCAGCAAGCGAGCAGCGCGCGGTCGTCCGGTGCGAGCTGGTTCTCTTTGGCGGCGATCAGCGGCTCGAACGCGGCGGCGTCGCGCCCGCAGTCGAGGAAGACGGCACGCGCGCGGCGCAGCGCCTGGCGGTCGCGCGCGATGTCGCATTGCTCGGCCGTGCGCTGATGGTAGCCGCGCACGGTCTCGGCGATTTCGGCGAGATAGCGCGACCGGTCGGGCGGCACGATGGCGCGGCCGGCGGAGGAGTGTTTGACCGCGACGCGCGGCAGCCAGCGCTTCCCGGCGGGCAGGTCGAGTTCGACCAGTCGCGCCGCAATCGCCTGATACAACGCCGTTACCCCGTCGTCGTTGAAACGCGAGGCGATCGTGCCATAGACCGGCATGTCTTCCGGCCGCCGGTCGAACAGTACTTGGTCGCGCTGATATTGCTTGCGTACGTCGTGCAAAGCGTCCTCGGCGCCGCGCCGCTCGAACTTGTTGATGGCGACGAAGTCGGCGAAGTCCAGCATGTTGATCTTCTCGAGCTGGCTCGCCGCACCGAACTCGGGCGTCATCACATAGATGGACACGTCGGCGATCTCGGCGATTGCCGTATCGCCCTGGCCGATGCCGGAGGTCTCGATAATGATCAGGTCGAAGCCCGCCGCCTTGCAGGCGGCGATCGCGTCAGGAATGGCCGGGGACAGTTCGGTGCTCGCGCCGCGCGTCGCCAGCGAGCGCATATAGATGTTGGGATGATCGAGCGCGTTCATGCGGATACGGTCGCCGAGCAGCGCGCCGCCGGAGCGCCGCCGCGACGGGTCCACCGCCAGAACGGCGATCTTGACCTCATCCTGATAGTCCAGCCGGAAGCGGCGGATCAGTTCGTCGGTAAGGCTTGACTTGCCCGAGCCGCCGGTGCCGGTGAGCCCCAGGATCGGCGTCGTCCGCTCCCCCGCTTCGGCGATGAAGGCTCGGATCGCGGGCGGGCAAGTGCCGTTCTCGCACGCCGTGATCACCCGCGCGAGCGCCCGTCGGTCGCCTTCGGCGAGGGCGCCCGGATCAGCGGGGAGCCGCGCTGCCACATCGAAATCGGCCGAGGCGATCACGTCGTTGATCATCCCCTGCAGCCCCATGATCTGCCCGTCCTCCGGCGTGTAGATGCGGGTGACCCCATAGGCGTGCAGCTCGGCGATTTCCGGCGGGACGATCACGCCGCCGCCGCCGCCGAACACCCGGATGTCGTCCGCTCCCGCCTGGCGCAGGAGGTCCAGTATGTACTTGAAGAACTCGATATGGCCGCCTTGATAGGAGGTGACCGCGATGCCGTTGACGTCCTCCTGTATCGCCGCGGTCACGATCTCCTCGACCGAGCGGTTGTGGCCGAGATGGATCACCTCAACCCCGGTCGCCTGCAACAGCCGGCGCATGATGTTGATCGTCGCGTCGTGCCCGTCGAACAGGCTCCCCGCCGTCACAAACCGAACCTTGTGCCGCGCCCGATACAGCGCCGGCCCGGCCTCCTCTTCGGCAATGCGCCTCGCCGCCCCCGTGACCTTCTCAACTCGACCCATCGCAATGCCTCACTTCGCCGAACCGATAATGTCGTTGAACTATTCCTGGCGCAATCCGGCGCAGCTCCGCTTCTCCAAAAGCCGGCGTCCGGATCGGCGCTTTGCGCATGTCGGGGGGCGGCGTCCCAGAGTGCTAATAACCTAGGCGCGGCTCATGGGTTGAGCAAGCAATGCCACGCTAAGCCAGCCAACGTTTGCGCCGTTTGTAATGTTTACCCTCGCGGAACGATTTGCGCTTGCCTTCGGCGATGCCGAGGTAGAATTCCTTGACGTCCTCGTTCTCGCGCAAGGCCTGCGCCTCGCCGTCCATGACGACGCGGCCGTTTTCGAGAATATAGCCGTAGCGAGCGTATTTCAGCGCCATGTTGGTGTTCTGCTCGGCGAGTAGAAACGATACGCCTTCGTTCTGATTGAGATTACAGACAATCGAAAAAATCTCTTCGACCACCTGTGGCGCGAGGCCCATTGAGGGCTCGTCGAGCAGGATCATTTTCGGACGCGACATCAGCGCACGTCCGACCGCGCACATCTGCTGCTCTCCTCCCGACGTGAAGCCGGCGAGCGCGGTGCGGCGTTCCTGGAGCCGCGGAAAATAGGAATAAACGAGGTCGAGGTCGCGCCTGATGGCGGTATTCCCGTCGCGGCGGGTGAAGGCGCCCGTGAGTAGGTTTTCCTCCACGGTGAGGTGGGCAAAGCAACGCCGTCCCTCCATCACCTGGATACAGCCGCGCCGCACCAGCTCGTTCGGCGTGAGCGCATGCACCTCCGCACCGTCGAACACGATCGATCCCTTGGTCACCTCGCCACGCTCGGACTCAAGCAGGTTGGAGATCGCCTTCAGCGTCGTGGTCTTGCCCGCGCCATTGGCCCCGAGCAGGGCAACGATATCACCCTTCGGTACCGACAGGGACACACCCTTCAGCACCAGAATCACGTGATTGTAGACAACCTCGATATTATTCACGGTGAGGACGGGGGGTGGCGACGCCACCCCCTTTGTTGCCTCCGCAGTGTTTGCTAGTCGCGCGGCGTGATGTTGTTATCCTTAGCGAATTGCTCGGAATCCTCCTTGATCAACTTGCCCACCACGTCGCGGTCCGGCTCATAGTAGCCCTTGGACACGATCTTCCATTTCTTGCCATCCCACTGTTGGATCGCGACCTTGCCGGGCCCTTCGTGATTGGCGCAGGTGATCTTCACCGGGACCGTGAAGCCTTCGAGGCCGAGTTCCTTCAATCGATTCTCGTCGACATTGAGGTTCTCGAACCCGTCGCGCAGCTGCTTGCCGTGGATCTCGACCGTATTGTACATCTTCATGGCGGTGCGCATGGCCTCGGCCGTCCACATGGCGGCGACCAGTCCGCGATTATACAGCACTTCGCCGATGCGGTCCTTGAAGGTCGGATCGACCGCCTTGCCGCGGTCGTAGACGTATTTCACGATGTCCTTGTGCGCGGGGAAATCGGCACCCGAGGCGTGGAAGGTTCCCGACAGGTAGCCTTTCGCGGCCTCGCCGGTAGGCTTGACGTCGTTCTCAGATCCCGACCACCACACGCCGATGAAATGATCCATCGGGTAGCGGATCGACGCCGCCTCCTTGATCGCAACCTGGTTCATCACGCCCCAACCCCACATCAACACCCAGTCGGGCCGGTCCCTACGGATCTGCAGCCAAACCGCTTTCTGCTCTTGGCCGGGGTGATCGACCGCGATTGCACGAAATTCGAAGCCGTGCTTTTTCGCCAGTGCCTCCAAGGTGCGGATCGGTTCCTTGCCATAAGCCGAGTTATGGTAGACGAGAAAGATCTTCTTGCCCTTGAGCTTGTCCATCCCGCCCTCGCGCTCCCCGATATACTTGATGAGCGCCGAAGCCTGGCTCCAATACGTCGCCGGAAGGTTGAATACCCACTTAAACACCTTGCCATTCGCGGCGGAGGTTCGGCCGTAGCCCATCGAGAACACGGGAATCTCGTCGACCGAGGCTTTCGGAATGATCTGATAGGTGATGCCGGTCGACAACGGTTGGTAGACGAGCGCGCCGGATGGCTCCTCGCCCTTGGTCTTCTCGTAACACTCAACCCCCTTCTGCGTATTGTACTCGGTCTCGCACTGTACGATCTTGACCTTCGCACACTCGCCTTTCTTCAGGCATACGCCGCCGTCGCGCTCATTGAGCATGGTGAAGTAATCGGCGTAGCCGTTGGCAAAGGGAATTCCATTGGGCGCGTACGGGCCGGTGCGGAATTCGAGCGCCGGGATCACGAGTTCGTAAGCGCCGGCCGCGCCGGTGGCCATGACGGCGATTGCGGCGCCCGCGGCCAGTTTCGTCAATCTATTTAGTAACATTGCATTTCCTCCGTTTGGTGTGGGTCGAAGCCCCGCTTGATTTTTCGTAATCCGGCCTAAGGGAGCAGGCGCTCCGCTAATAGGGGAATGGCCAAAGCCGAAGCTTCTCCTTGGCGATCTGCCAAAGCCGCGCCAATCCATGCGGCTCGAGAATGAGGAAAAAGATGATCAGAGACCCCATGATTATATATTCAAGGTGCTTCGCAAACACGGCGCTGAGGCCGAGCTCATCGACCATCGTGTTCGTCAAGGCGATCGGCATCAGAACGAGGAAGGCAGCGCCGAGGAAGCTGCCGAGAACCGTTCCAAGCCCGCCGATGATGATCATGAACAGCACCAGGAATGAGTTTTGAATGCCGAAAGTGTCGCCGCCTTCGGCTGCGCCGAGCCAGAGAATGAACATCATCGCGCCGGCCACGCCGACATAAAACGAGCTGACGCCAAAGGCGGAAAGTTTCGCGGCAAGCGGGCGAATGCCGATCAGTTCGGCGGCGACGTCCATGTCGCGGATCGCCATCCACGACCGGCCGAAGCGGCCGCGGACCAAATTCTTGGCGCCCAACGCCAGAATCGTCACCGTCGCAAGGGCGAGCACGTACTTCGCAGCGGGCTCGGCGCCCTCTCCCGTCATCAGCACGCCGAAAAAGGTGCGCGGCGGGACAGTAATTTGCCCTGTGGGGCTGTAATTGCGCAGCCAGTCCCACTTATAGAACAGCCAAACCAGGAAGAACTGCGCCGCGAGCGTCGCAACCGCGAGATAGAAGCCCTTGATGCGCAAACTCGGCAATCCGAACAGCATGCCGACGACGGCGGTAATCAAGCCCGCTACGAGGAACACGACGATCAAGTTGAGTTCAGGCATGGTCGTCATCAGCTTGAAAGCGGAATAGGCGCCAACGCCCATGAACGCCCCGGTTCCGAACGACAGCTGACCGCAATAGCCGGTGAGGATGTTAAGCCCGAGCGCGGCGAGGCCGAAGATAAGGAAAGGAAGTAGAATCGCATTTAGCGTATAGTCGGTAATAAAGAACGGCACGACCAGGAAGGCCACGAGCAGCACGGCAATAACAAACCAGCGATCCTGAGCGATCGGGAAGATCGCCTGATCGGCGGCATAGGATGTCTTAAACTGGCCGACCTCGCGGTAGAACATCGTTGTTTCCTAGACCCGTCTAATAATCTTCTCGCCGAACAGCCCTTCCGGACGGACCAGCAGGAACAGGAGCGCCAGCATATAGGCGAACCAATTCTCCACCGCTCCGCCGACCAAGGGGCCGAAATACACCTCCGCGAGCTTCTCGCCGACGCCGATGATCAGCCCGCCGACAATGGCGCCGGGCACCGAATCGAACCCGCCAAGGATCAGCACCGGCAGCGCCTTGAGCGCGATCAGTGACAGCGAGAACTGAATGCCGGATTTGGCGCCCCACATGATGCCGGCAACCAGGGCGACAATGCCGGCGGCTGCCCAGACGATCGCCCAAATCGTGTTGAGCGAAATGCCGACCGACAGCGCCGCCTGGTGGTCGTCGGCCACCGCGCGCAACGCCCGCCCGATCCGGGTCTTCTGGAAGAAGATGGCGAGCGCGGTGACGAGTGCGGCGGCGACCACCGCCGCGACGACTTCCAACTGATCGACATAGAGCCCGTAATTATCGAGCAGCCAGTCGTTCGCCCCGCTCGGCAGGCCCAGATCGAGCACTTTTACGTCGGAGCCCCACAGAAGGTCGCCGGCGCCTTCGAGCACATAGGCGAGGCCAAGCGTCATCATGAACAGGATGATCGGCTCCTGGTTGACCAGATGGCGCAGCACCAGACGCTCGATCAGGATTGCGAGGCCGATCATCACGAGCACCGTCGCGATGATGGCGAGCCATGGCGGCATGGCGATCGCCGAATTGATCTGATGGGTGATCGGGATCGTGCCGGTCAGGAATCCGGCGAGCGTCAGGCCGGCGAACAGCGCCATTACGCCTTGGGCGAAATTGAATACGCCGGACGCCTTGAAAATAAGCACGAAGCCAAGCGCGACCAGCGAATACATTACCCCGGCCAATAGCCCGCTGATCACCGTTTCCGCAAAGAACATCATGCAATCGTTCCCGTTCCGCGGCGCTCCCCGCCGCCTGCGCGTCTAGTGTCCCATGCCGAGATAGGCGCGGATCACCACCGGATCGCTCTGGACCTCGCCAGGCGGGCCTTCGGAAATCTTCACGCCATGATCGAGCACCACGACGAAATTCGACAGGTCCATCACCACGCCCATGTCGTGCTCGATCAGCGCGATCGTGGTGCCGAATTGGCGATTGACGTCGAGGATGTAGCGCGACATGTCCTCCTTCTCTTCGAGGTTCATGCCGGCCATCGGTTCGTCGAGCAGCAGGAGATTGGGCTCCATGGCGAGCGCGCGGCCAAGTTCGACCCGCTTCTGCAGTCCATAGGGCAAGCGCCCGACCGGCACCTTGCGAATGTGCTCGATCTCGAGAAAATCGATGATGCGCTCCACCGCCTCGCGGTGCTCGAGTTCTTCCTTCTGCGCCGGCCCCCAATGCAGGAACTGCCACAGAAGTCCCTTGTGCATTTTCAGCGCACGGCCCGACATGATGTTGTCGAGTGTCGACATGCCTTTGAATAGCGCGACGTTCTGAAAGGTGCGGCCGATGCCCTGACTCGCCGCAAGGTAGGGGCGCATCTGATTGCGCTTTTCGCCTTTGAAGGTGATCGAGCCTTCTTGGGGATGGTAGAAGCCGTTGATCACGTTGAGCATCGAAGTCTTGCCAGCGCCGTTCGGGCCGATAATGGCGACGATTTCTCCGCGTTCGATCTCGAAGCTCACTTGCTGCAAAGCGTGCACGCCGCCGAACCGCAGCGACACGTTCTCGACCTTGAGCAGGATGTCGGCGGTCCGACCCGGTTCGAGGCGCGAGCCGCGCCCGAGGAAATGGTGGCGACGGCGCATCGTGGCGAGGATCGACAGTGCCTCATCACGCGTCTCATAGAGGTTAGAACGGAAGCGCTCGGCTTCGGCGTGCTTGCGGATCGATTGCCGGGTCTCGTCGGTCGCGCCGAAGCGCACGGTGCCGTTGCTGTATTTGACGTTGGCGAGTTTGCCGCCTAAGGCGAAATCATCCCAGGCCTCCGGCATAACGACGCAGTTCTCATAGTTAATGAGGAAGTACCAGCGGCCGCCAGCCTTCTCCATCTGCCGATCGACTTCGTCGTAGAATCGGCGCACGATCTCGCGGTCGGCGAAGGTGACGTTGCTGAGGTCAACCTCCATCACCTCGAGCGCGGTGTTGAACTTGATCCGGGTCGAAAAATCAATCGTTTCGGCGACCCTGAAAGGCACGTCATCCATTCCGCGGCCCTCGCTCGGCGTATGCGCGGTTTCCGCTGGCTTTTCGCTCGACGACACTGCTGCGATCGACGCAGGCGCTGCCTGCCTTGGCGCCCAGCCGTTTCGCGCAGCATCGTGCGTGACCCGTCATTCGGCAGCCTCTCTGCGCGGGGGCGGTGTCTCGGAGCGAACGTCCAGATCGCGGATCTTCACGCGCGCGGAGATCACGCCCTTGTGTCCGTCCTCGAAGGTGACTTCGGTGGTGATATCGGCCTCCTTCACGCCGTCATAGAGGGCGGTCACGAGCGGCGCATAGCGCTCGGCGATGAAACCGCGCCGGACCTTCTGCGTGCGGGTGAGTTCGCCGTCGTCGGGATCAAGCTCCTTGTGCAGGATGAGAAAGCGCCGGATCTGTGCACCCGCCATCACCTCTTCCTCTGCGAGCAAGCGATTGACCTCGGCGACGTCCTTCTCAAGCATGTCATAGATCATCGGGTGGCCGGCGAGCTCCTGGTAGGACGCATAGGCGATATTGTTGCGCTCGGCCCAGTTACCCACCGCAGCGAGATCGATGTTGAGCATAGCTGCGACATAGTCGCGGTTGTCCCCGAAGGTGACCGCCTCCTTGATATTCGGGAAGAACTTCAGCTTGTTCTCGATGTATTTCGGCGCGAACAGCGTGCCGTCTTTGAGCCGACCAACATCCTTTGCGCGATCGATGATCCGCAATTGCCCGGTTTTCGGATCAAAAACACCGGCGTCACCAGTCTTAACAAAGCCGTCGCTCGTCAGGGTGTCGGCGGTTTTTTCCTCGTCCTTGAAATAACCGATGAACATGCCGGGCGATTTGAATTGCACTTCGCCGCTCTCGGCGATCCGCAGATCGACATTGGGCGCTGCCGGACCAACCGTCGCGGCGTGGATCTGTCCATCGGGATGAGCGGTGATGTAAAGAAAGGCTTCGGTCTGCCCGTAAAGCTGCTTAAGGTTTATTCCGAGCGAGCGGTAGAACGAGAACAGCTCCGGTCCGATTGCCTCGCCGGCCGTATAAGCGACGCGGACGCGCGACAGGCCGAGCACGTTCTTGAGCGGCTCGTAAATCAGGAACTTTCCGACCGCATACAGGAGACGCCCACCGAAGGGCACGGGCCGACGATTGAGGATTGCTTCCCCGTAACGCCGCGCGACCCCGGTGAAATAGCGGAAGAGCAGCCGCTTGAGGCGCGCAGCATCCTCAAGGCGGATGGTGATCCGCGTGAGCATTTGCTCGAAAATGCGCGGCGGCGCGAAGAAGAAAGTCGGGCCGATTTCTTTCAGATCCTGCATCGCCGTCTCGGTGCTCTCCGGACACGCGAGGCAGAAACCTGCGACGAGACCCTGCGCATAGTTGAGGTAATGGTCTCCCACCCAGGCGAGCGGCAGATAAGCGAGCGCCACGTCGTTTTCGTCAAGGTTGTCGAACGCGACCGTGTCGGCGGCGGCATTGATGCAGCCGGCGGCCGGCAGCATTACCCCTTTGGACTGGCCGGTCGTGCCTGACGTATAGAGGATGATCGAGACATCCGAACCTTTGCCGGCGGCAATCTCGCCATCGAGCCAAGCGACCACTTGCGGATCGGCAAGAGCGGCGCGCCCCTTTTCGATGACTTCGTCGATTGCGTGCAGGCGAGGGTCTTCGTAATCGCGCAGCCCGCGCGGCTCGTCGTAGATGATATGTTCGAGCTTGCCCAGTCGGTCGGACACTGACAGGATCTTGTCGACCTGCTCTTGGTCTTGAACGGAAGCGAAGCGCACCTCGGCATGGGCGAGCACATAGGCAAGCTCATTTGCGACCGCATCGGCGTAGACCGGCACGGGAATGGCGCCCAGCGTCTGAGCGGCCATGATTGACCAGTAAAGCCTCGGCCGGTTCGCGCCGACAATGGCGATCGTTTCGCCCCGTTGAAGGCCCAACCGATTGAAGCCGACCGCGAGGGCACGGACCTGGTCGAACATCTCGGCCCAAGTCCAAGTCTGCCAGATACCGAAATCCTTGTGGCGCATCGCCGGCCGGCGGCCGAAACGATCTGCATTGCGCGCCAATAGCTTCGGGAACGTGTCCGCCACTGGGGCAGCCACCACGGCGCGTCCTCCCTGGCACGGCACGTTGATCGTGCCTGTTGTACAACCGAGCGGCCACCCGGCCGCCGCAGTTCCTCAAGATTTATAGTACTCTAGAGCATGTTTGGTGCGGTCCGCAATCGGTCTATCCTGCGTCACACCGTCGGCCGCCCCGCCAGTCAAGGTCGGGGCGATTTGACGGTCGGTATCCTCGTGTTTGCGGCCATTACCGCGCTAGTCCTCCAACTATTTGGTAGCCGCTGATCGTATTTATTCGACAAGTCGCCGCGGCCGCTCGTCGTCGCTTTGGATTGCTACTGTGCCATTATACGAATTTATAACAAGCGATCGCTTGACAGACTGGAGGGCGCGGTATCCAGTATGATGGGCGAATGTTAGTGGCATTGGCGCGCACCGTTCGCGCCGAGCGATAAATCCATCTATTCGCCGTAACGGCTGAGACGCTTTAGATCAATAACCGTTATTCCGCCTCGCTCGATGCGAATGAGACCCGCTTTTTCGAGCGACTTAAGGCCTTTATTGGCAGCTTGGCGTGAGATGCCGGATAGTGCGCCAATCTCCTCCTGGGATATCTCAAGATGCATTTCCGGATCCGGATAGAATACAGGATTGAATAGCCAGGTAATATTGCGCGCGAGACGAGCCGTTGCGTCCAACATGCGGTCGTATTCGACCAGTGCAATGAATTGTCCGAGCCGCTCGTTGAGCTGCCTGACCAGGAAGCGGTTGAAAGCGACGCTATTCTCAAACAGCCACAGAAAAGTCGACCTATTCATCAGCGCCATTCGCGTATCGCGTAGCGCAACGAGATCGTACTGCCGGGCCTCGTCTTTCAGAATGGTTCCTTCGCCGAACCATCCTCCGGCCCTGATGCCGGCCAGAGATATCGCCTTCCCCGCCTTCGATACCGTGCTGAGCTTGACGAGACCGACCGCGACCCCGGTCCACGCGTCGAGACGGTCGCCCCGGTGGCAGATGTAAGCTCCCATCGGGAACGTCCGCTCGACAATGCCTTTCCTTGCTTGCTCGAACGCCTCCAAGTCTAATTCGCGAGACCAAAACGCGATGTCCTTGAGGTGCTCCGCTGAGATCATGCATCAAGCCCGCAACAGGGAAGGTCTCGGAACGCGCGGGGCGGGGCGCGCCCCTTTGCAATTGAGAACGATTAGTCGGCGGCGAGGGGTTCGGCGCCGTGCCTTTCCTTGATTTGCGTCACCGCCATCGCCGGAAGACCATGCCAGCCGACCCGCATGACTTCGCGCACGAGCGCGCCGACCGCGGGCGAATGCGGCCGTCCGCGCACGGTGCAGAGATTGACGGTGCGCCAGAAGTCCGGCTCGATGAGCGGCCTCGCGATGACCGCGGGATCGGTCACGGAGAATTCCGGCATGAAGCCGAATCCAAGTCCGCAGCGGATCATCGCCAGCACCCAATCATCGCGCTCGCTGCGATAAACGGTGCGGATTTCGACGCCTTGCTCGCGGAAAAACTGGCCGGCATAGCCGTTGAACTCGCATTTCGCGCGGTTCACATAGTTCATGCCGTGGAGATCCTTGACCCGGATGGCGTCCTTGGCGGCAAGCAGGTGATTGGGCGGAATCACCACCATCATCTGCTCACGGAATAGCGGCATCATGTGAATGCGTTCGTCGAGCGTGCGATCGGGCCGGCACAGAATCGCGACTTCGAGATCGCCGTCGAGCAGCATGGTTTCCAGTTCGGCGGCGCTGGCGTCGGTGATTTCGATCTCGATATCGTCGTACCTCGTCTGAACCGAGGTCAGAAGTTCGATGAGCTGGGTCGGAGCGACGGTGCACATGATGCCGAGCTTGAGCCTGACCTTCTTCAGCTTGGAAAGTTCCTGGGCGCGCCGTTTGGCGGCATGCGCCTCGTCATAGATTTGCTGAAGGTGAGGGCGCACCGTGCGCCCGAGGTCGGTCAAGTGGGTATTCGCGCGCTCGCGATGAAATAGCAGGCCGCCGAATTCTTCCTCCAGGAGCTTGATGGCGCGGGTGAGCGACGGCTGGGACACATTGCAGCTTTCGGCTGCCTTGGTGAAATTGAGCTGCTCCGCCACCGCCAGGAAGTAGCGGACTTGGTGCATTTCCATGGCGATCTCCTGCCGGCCTGCCGCGCATGCGGCTCCCGCGGCGCGCGTCCGGCGCGATCTCGTACCACGCGGCTCAGCTATCGCGGGAATATTGTAACCCCGAACGCGTCAGAGAAATATCGCAATCGCGTCGCCGGTCGGCAACGGGCGAGGCGTCCTGGCGCGTCGCGCGTTGTCCTTCCGGAGGGGCCTTACAAAGGGGGCGTCGCCCATTTCGTCGACGTGGCTTGCCGTCGTCGTTGAGCAAGCTCACCTTGATGTCGGACTGCCTCGACCGGCGGCTTTTCCGGCAGTCGCCCCTTTGCCGATCAGCGCTTTCCCTTTGCTACGCTGCGATTCGCCTAGCATCTTCTTGGGCACGGGCAGCGTCTTGGTCGAGCCGAAAGCCTTCGTCCCGCGGGAAGCCTTCGTCCGCAGTAGAGTCGCCCAAATGCGTTTGCCCATGTGATCCCTCCCGTGCGCTGCATCCTGAGCCGGCGGCTTATTGCAAACCGCCGAGGCTTGCGCCGCAGGATGCGGCGC
>Ga0315553_10002828_pt1 | contig 13768 bp, 15 predicted proteins | sample SalMarSW160140MG_FD_203099 | JGI IMG/M metagenome (GOLD analysis project Ga0315553, IMG submission 203099) | Salt marsh sediment microbial communities from the Plum Island Ecosystem LTER, Massachusetts, United States - Salt Marsh Sediment SW1601-40 ... | reverse complement strand
ATACTGGAGGCCTTTGGTGATCACGTGGTGGATGCCCGTGACGTATAGCTCAGGGGCGGTCGTTGTCGCACGCCATCCCTAGAATCGGATGACATGGCTGTCCAAGACTGAGAAGTCTCTCCTAGGGGGTTGGAGCCTGGAGAGCACCGGCCCACGTGAGACCTACCAGCGCAATCCAGCGGGTCGAATTGCCTGAGAGGGCAAAGGAGGGACCTATGAAGACTCAAGTTCTTGTTCCGTTAGATGGATCGCCCCTGGCCGAGCAGGCGCTCCCCTGTGCTATGGCATTGGGGCGCGGATTGCCGGCTGGATTAGTTCTCTTTCACGCTGTTTCGATTCCATCTGACGCTTGGGAAATCCTGGACAATGCCGGCCGGGACGCAGACGCTCTGATGGAGCACATGGAGGCAAAGGCAAAAGCCTATTTGGACAAGGTAGCGGGACAATTGCAGGATGCCGGTATGAGTGTCCAGCAGGTAATCTGGCACGGAGCGGCAGCGGGGGCCATTGTGGACCATGCGGAACAAGCGGGTATCCAGCAAATCGTGATGGCTACCCACGGTTATACTGGCGTCAGCCGGTGGACACATGGCAGCGTAGCGGAGCGTGTGTTGCAGTCGGCCAGTGTCCCGGTGCTCATGGTGTGTACGCTAGCAGGTGAGGCGAGCGCCAGGCTAGAACCTGTGCGATGCCAGCGCATCCTGGTGCCGCTGGACGGTTCGACTACGGCCGAGCAAGTCTTGCCGCCAGCAACCTCAATCGCCAAAGCCTTGGGCGCAGAAATGGTCCTCTTTCGGGTCTCAATCGTCCACGTTTCTGGTTGGTATACAGGTGAGTGGTTTGAGCCCCTTGAAGGTGACCTCGAAACTGCGAACCATCACGCCAAGGACTATTTGAACCGCGTGGCCAGCGACCTTGTCAGGCAGGGGATCAAAGTGTCCACTGTTGTGCAGATGGGCACGGTGGCAGAATCAATTGCCAGCTATGCGGAAACTCAACAGATAGACCTGATTGCTATGTGCACCCATGGCAGGACAGGCCTAGAGCGCTGGATCCTAGGCAGCGTAGCGGACCGCGTACTCCGTGCTGGCCACGTACCGATCTTGCTGGTGCGGGCCCGCTAAGGGGGAACAGGAGAGCGATGGAGAAAATGGAGAAAATGAGAGAATGATTATCACTGTAGCAAGTGGCAAGGGAGGCACGGGCAAGACGACCGTCGCCGTCAATCTGACGTTGAGCCTGGCGGCCGATCAAGAATCTGGCAATCCCACCGAACCGCTGTTCCTGGACTGCGACGTCGAGGAACCCAACGCCGCCCTCTTCCTAAAGCCCATCATCCAAGAACACCGCGAGGTGGGCCAGAATATCCCGGAGGTGGACCTGGAAAAGTGCACCTACTGCGGGCGCTGCGCCGAGGTGTGCCAGTACCATGCCATCGCCGTCGTCGGGGAAAAGGTGTTGGTCTTCCCTGAGCTTTGTCACGGCTGCGGCAGTTGTGGGCTGAACTGTCCCACGGAAGCGATAGACGAGATAGTGCACGTGACCGGGACCATCGAGCGGGGCCAGGCCGGGAAGGTGGCATTCGCCCAGGGGACGATGAACGTGGGCGAACCGATGGCTGTCCCCATCATCCGCCAGTTGAAGCGATGGGTTATCCCCCCCGACGCCTCGACTGGGCTCGGCGGAACTCCTGGCAACCGCCCCATCATCCTGGACGCCTCTCCGGGCACTGCGTGTCCGGTCGTCGAGAGTATGCGAGGCGCGGATTTCGTGCTGATGGTCACCGAACCGACCCCTTTCGGCCTGCACGACTTACGGTTGGCGGTGGAGGTGGCCCGCGATGAACTGGGGCTGCCCGTCGGCTTGGTGGTCAACCGAGACGGGGTGGGCGATCGGGGCGTGGATGACTACTGCGAAGCTGAGGGTATCCCCATCCTGATGCGTATTCCCCTGGACCGGCGGATCGCCGAGGCCTACTCGGAGGGCGTGCCGCTCGTAAAAGTGCTACCCGAGTACCAGAAGCAATTCCGGGAACTGTATACAGCCATCGAACAGTTGGTGGCACACGGGAAAGGAGCCGGGGCACAGTGAAACAGCTAGTTATTCTAAGCGGCAAGGGAGGCACGGGCAAGACGAGCGTCGCGGCGGCGCTGGCCCAACTGGCCTCGCAAGAGCTGTCCATTGTTATGGCGGACGCTGACGTGGATGCGGCCAACCTGGAACTGGTGCTTGACCCCACCAAGCAGGAGGTGCAGGACTTTACAGGCGGAAAAGTGGCGGCAATCGACCCAGCGAAGTGCACTGCCTGCGGCATCTGCAATGAAGTGTGCCGGTTTGAGGCCATCATTCCTGGAGACGAGGCTTACAGGGTGGACGCGTTGGCCTGCGAGGGCTGCGCCGCCTGCTACACCCAATGCCCTGAGGAGGCGATCCGCATGGAGGAGGAGCAGGATGGGCAGTGGTTCCGCTCCGACACTCGCTTCGGTCCGCTGTTTCACGCCCACCTCTTTGCCGGGCGGGAGAACTCGGGCAAACTGGTCACGCTGGTCAAGCAGCAGGCGCGCTTGCTGGCACTGGACACAGGAGCGGCGTTGGTGCTGGTGGACGGGCCGCCAGGGATCGGCTGCCCGGTCATCTCTGCCTCCGCCGGGGTGGACTTGGCGCTGCACGTGGTCGAGCCCACTGTCTCAGGCGTGCACGACCTGGAGCGCATCATGGCTACCACCGATCACTTTGGCGTGCCATCGTTCGTGGCGATCAATAAGGCAGACCTGAACCCAACCCGCGCCCGGGAGATCACCGCCTTCTGTGCGGCACGGGGCGTTGAGGTCATGGAGCAGATCCCCTACGACGACGTCGTGACCGAGGCGATGGTGCACGGGCAGCCGGTCACAGAGTACTCGGACGGGCCGGTGACCGAGGCTTTGAGCGACATATGGCACCGGATCAGGCAATGGCTCGTCAAGTAACCCTGGGCTTGGTCACACGTTGAGGACTGTGCCCGAAAGAGGTAGTATGGACAAAGAACTGCACACACAGGTGTTGGAACGATTGCGCACCGTGATTGACCCAGAGACCGGTGTGGACGTGATCCGCATGCGGTTGATCGAAGATCTAGAAGTAGACGAGGGGGGCGCCGTTCGTTACACGTTTCGGCCTTCATCTCCCCTGTGCCCTATGGCCATACCGCTAACCCTCTCCATTCGCAAGGCGGTGGCCGAGGTAGAGGGAGTAACCGGGCAGAAAGTCGAGGTTGTGGGCTATATTCGGGCGGCGGAACTGAACGCGATGCTGCGGGAGCTGGAGAGCGAGTGACGGTCAAGGGAGGAGAAACGTTCGCGATTTCTGCCTCTTTTCCCTTCGTGGAGCACACCTGTGGATACAGCCTATCTGGCCGCGCCCGTGTTTTTCGCTATCGCCTTTGTCTTCTCGATGCTTGGTATGGGCGGGTCACAACTATATATCCCTATTCTATTCTGGCTGGGTATGGATTTTAAGACCGAGGCCATCCCATTAGGCATGTTGTTGAACGTCGCCAACAGTTCATCGGCCGCCATCATCTACAACCGCAAAAAGCTGGTCGTCTGGCGAGTGGCCATTCCCTTTGCTGTGGCAATGATCGCGTTTGCGCCAGTAGGGGTCTGGTTGAACGTGCAATTGCCGGTCAAACCGCTGCTGGTCTTTTTCGCGCTGTTCACTGCTTCGGCGGCGGTGCTGATGCTCTCCGGCTGGAGACCTCAACGTGGCGGGATGTCGTCCCGAGACCGGGTGGCTCTAGGGCTGGCATCCGGTAGCGGTCTGGGGCTGGTCGCCGGGATGATTGGCCGTGGTGGTGGGTCCTTTGTCGTGCCGCTGTTGTATATCGCAGGGTTGGAAGCCAAAACGGCCGCCGCCACCTCGGCCTCTATCGTTACCTGTTCTGGCATCTCTAGCCTTGTCTTCCACCTGGCGACGACAGCGCAGCCACGGTGGGGTGTATGGGTTGCCTGCGTCATCACAGTGCTGACCGGCAGCCAACTTGGCTCGCGCCTGATGGCGGAGCGGATGAAATCCCGGGCCGTCAAAAGGGTCTTTGGATGTGTGCTGCTGGGCGTCGCCGCCCTGATCATTATCAAGGACGTCTTGGGACAGTAACGCTGCAGGCGAAGGAGGAACCAGATGTCAAAGTGTCGTATACGTCTCATATACTGGCTTTGGCTAGCCGGCATATCTGTTGCTGGGGGAATCGTCACGGACCTTGCCTTGGGGACTGAACCTTTCCCTATAGTCGTGCGCCTCCTGGGTCTCGTCGGTGTGTTGCTGGCTCATTTCCCCTTGAAGAGAACGGGCCGATTGCTCAAGCGCTTGGGAGAATCTAGGGAGTGGGGGTGCACGAACCGGCTGGTCGTGACAGATCTCTACCAGTGTGTGAGACACCCTCACCACATAACGATGGGGGTTTTTATGCTCTCGCTCGGCCTACTCATTGGTCATCAGTGGTCGTTTCTGCTCGTAACCATTATCCAGTGGCTGTGGATCATTGGGTTCCTTTTCCTGGTGGAAGAGAAGGAACTGTTGGAAAAGTTTGGAGAGGATTATGAGGCATATCGTCAGCAAGTGCCTATGCTCTTTCCCAATCCACTCTGCGCTCTCAGAGTTCTCTCCAAACCCATCAACGCGGCAAAAGAAACAGCGGTCTAGAGGAGTAGCCGAACGATGCAAGAGGCGATCAGCCTGATTATGAACCCGGCGGCAGACAGCGGCGGCGCCGACCTCAAGGAAACCAATGGAGCGACAAACAAGAAGGCTAAGGTTGGCGACAAACCGGTCGCTCCCAATAGGACGCAGGACTGCCTGTTTATTCAGTCGCTGGGGAGGTTGATGGCGTGATCACTTTCGGGCCGGTTCCATCCAGACGTCTGGGGCGCAGCCTGGGGATCAACAATATCCCCCCAAAGATATGCACCTATTCCTGCGCCTACTGCCAGTTGGGACGTACCATAAAGATGCAGGTCGAACGGCGTGTTTTCTACGAGCCGGACCAGGTCCTGCGGGATGTCCACGACAAGGTCGAAAAGGCAAAAGAGGCCGGGGAGGCGATCGACTATCTCACCTTCGTGCCCGATGGAGAGCCTACCCTGGACATCAACCTCGGCCGCGAGATCGAGCTGCTGCGGCCCTTGGGGATCAAAATCGGGGTGATCTGCAACAGCTCGCTGATCGGACGGGAGGACGTGAGAGAGGATCTGCTGGGGGCGGATTGGGTCTCTCTGAAGATGGACGCCACACAGAGGGAGAGATGGCGCAAGATCGACCGGCCTCACGGCGCCCTGCGCCTGGACTCGATCCTCGACGGCGCGCTCGAGTTTGCGAGAGCTTTCAGAGGCGAATTGGTGACGGAGACGATGCTGGTCGAAGGCATCAACGACGACGACGACCAGATCAGAGATGTGGCTGGATTCTTGGCTCGCCTAAAACCCGCCACAGCCTATCTGGCGATCCCGACCAGGCCGCCGGCGGAGGAGTGGGTGCACGCCCCCGATGAGCAGGTCATCAATCGAGCCTATCAGATCTTGTGCGAAACAGTGGAGCGCGTAGAGTATCTGATCGGGTACGAAGGTAATGCTTTCGCCTTCACGGGGGACGTCGAGCAAGACCTGCTGAGCATCACGTCCGTGCATCCCATGCGGGAGGACGCGGTGGGCGAGTTCCTGGCGCGGGCCAAAGCCGATTGGCCCGTCGTTCACAACTTGGTCGAGCAAGGTCAACTCGTGGAGACGGCATACGAAGGCAGACGGTTCTATCTGAGAAAGCTTCACCGAAACTGAGCGCTCGCGCTCCCGCTCCTGAGATTGGTTCATCTTAAAGATTGAACCAATCTGGTCAGCAAAAAGGTGCTGGCGCTGGCGGCACTAGGGTTAGATTTATGGATACCCGTGAATTGGAACAAGCTATCGTCTATCGAGCGATTGGGCGCGTGGAAAACGGTTTTGAGAAGCCGGCACCAGCGTGCGAGATCCGGGCGGTCGATTCCCGGATCGTCCTCGATCCATCCCTGACGGAAGGACTGAAGGGCCTGGAGCCGGGTCAGCAGATCATGGTCGTTTTCTGCTTTCATCGTTCCCAGGGCTTTGACTTGCTCCAGCACCCACAGGGCGACACGAGCCGTCCCCGGCGTGGGGTCTTTGCGCTGCGCAGCCCGCGTCGACCGAATGGTATCGGCGTCACCGTGGTGGACCTGGTGAGCGTAGAGGGGAACGTGTTGCTGGTGCGAGGGTTAGATGCGATCAACGACACACCGGTGTTGGATCTCAAGCCAGCGTGATGCCTAAACACTGAAGGAGGGAGACAATGTGTCAAGCGACGGTCTACTTGGGAGAGCAAAAGGTCGCGCAGGACGTGATCTGGCTGGAGCCGATCGAGAATGGCGTGCGCCTGTCCACCTTTTTCGAAGCGCCTCAGGTCGTGCGAGGCCGCATCCAGCACATTGACTTCCTCAAGCACCGGGTCGTACTAGAACCGACAGAGGAGAAAGAGAATGGACGAAATTGAGAAACTGCGGGTGCTGCTGCCCCACTGGATCGAGCACAACGCCGAGCACGCGGGCGAGTTCCGGGGTTGGGCGGAGCGGGCGGGACCGGCCAGGGATGGGCTCTTGGCTGCCGCTCAGCTCGTGGAAGACGCCAACACGCGGCTACAGGAAGCGTTGATGGAAGTGGGCGGCCCGTCGGAACATCACCATCATCACGATTGATGTAGCAGAATCAACAGCGTGCAGGCTTATGTTGACCCTGCTTCATTTAGACGGGCAGGTGTGATATAATGTAGGAGAAGAGGACTTGTGATTCGGTCCAGTCCAAGCCTACTGCCATGGCATGGGATGCCCTGGCATCAATCAAGACGACACACTAGCCCGCCGGGGTAGGCCCTACCGGCGGGCTTTGTCGTATCATAGGTTGGCTTCTTTCGAGTTCATTTCCTCTCGCCTGGCTCGGGATAAACAGGATAAACTGGTTAGACAGAACAGATGCCGACTCGGAATATTGACGAGGATCGGGGGTAGTAATTTGTATCGACGTGTATTGGCCTTTGACTTTGACGGCACGCTAGCAGACAACGGGGTCGTACCGTCGGCACTGCAGGCAGCCTTGGAGCGATTGCACACAGACGGGCATGCCCTATTTCTAGTCACTGGGCGACGGTTTGAGGGTGCCAAACTGGGTTCGTTGAAGCAAGTCTTTACCGGGATCGCATGGGAAAACGGTGCCGTACTCCATCACACGGCCACTGACGAGGTATACCTGCCGTTCGGCCACTTGGATACACGCCTGACAGAGGCAATGGAAGCCGCCGGGGTACCCTTGGCGTATGGGCGGGCGATCGCTTTCACCGGGACACCACATGATGAAACGGCCTGGCACGTGCTCAACGAGTGGGGCAGCGACGCGGTGGTTGTGCACAATAGGGGCACGGTGAGGATCCTGCCCTCGGGCGCAACCAAGGGCGCCGGTCTAGAGCGCCTGCTGGGGTTGTGTGGTTTTTCACCCCGCAACCTGGCCAGCTTTGGCGATGGAGAGAGCGATCTGTCTCTGCTGCATCTAGGCGAAGTTGGCGTAGCTGTGGCCGATGCTGTGCCCTGTTTGAAGGAAGTAGCCGATCTGGTGACCACCCAGCCCGGTCCAGCCGGGGTACTGGAGATTCTGGAAACCTATTGGCTGCATGGCACAAGTGACACGCTCCGCGCCACAAAACGCGAGCACCCGATCCCGCTGGGCAAAGACGAGGCAGGTGCATTGGTGTCCCTCCAGGCTGCTGAACTGGCTGGCGGCAACCTAGGGGTGTTTGGCGATTCCGGCAGTGGAAAATCGTGGGTGGCCGGGCTGCTGGTCGAGGGTATGCATCACATCGGCTATCAGGTCCTCATGATAGATCCCGAGGGGGATTTCAGAGGGATGCGAGCGTTGCCGGGCATCGTGGCTCTTCAAGTCACCCAGGACTCCATCCCGCCGCCGCAGATGGTCGTCACGGTGCTGGAGACGGTGACCACTTCGGTCGTGCTGGACTTGAGCTCATATTCGATGGACCGTCGTGTCCGTTACGTGGCCGACCTGCTGCGTGCACTGCATTCGCTGAAAGAGCGCAAGTTCCGGCCCCACTGGGTCGTGCTGGAGGAAGCCCAATCCTTCCTGCCACCCAACGGCAATCAGGTCTCGACGGCGCTGCTGCCTATGCTGCCTGCTGGTGGATGGGCCGTTGTTTCCTACCGGCCGGATCGGCTAACCTCCGAGGTATTGGCTGCACTGGATCGATGCATCCTTGCACGGCTGAGCGAACCAGAGGCAGCACAGGCCCTGGACCATGTAATCGACGCCCCCCCAAAGGCTTCTCTGGAGGATATCCCACCAGGACACGTATGGCTAAGTGGCAAACGCATAGTACGCCTGCGTCCGAATGCCCGCCGCATTCCGCACATTCGACACTTGTACAAGTACCTCGACACGCCTCTGCCAAGACACAAACGTTTCTACTTCCGGGACCAGCAATCCTTCCTTGGCGTAGAAGCTGCCAACCTGTTCGAGTTCCTGCACTGCCTCCGCGACCTGCCTATCGAGAGCCTGGTCTACCACCATACGCGCGGAGATTTCGTCCGGTGGGTGGATGGAACATTGGGTGATGGCATATTGGCCGCCCATCTGCACAAGCTCGCTCAGCGGCCACTGGAAAGCGACGCATTACGCGAGGCGCTGGTGCAGCGAGTAGCAGCACACTATGAGGAGTTGCACACCCTGTGCGAGTGGCCGGCGCTCAATCCGGAACAGGATTGAGATTGGGGGATGACGGATGCACATTCTGGTGATCGCTACTGACTTTGACGGCACCGTTTCCCAGGGCGATCAACTGGACCCAGAGGCCGGTCGCGTGCTACGTCAGTGGCGCGAAGCTGGGCGGTTCACGGTGCTGGCGTCAGGTCGCCCGTTTGATTTCTTGCGCGATCTTGAGGAGCGCGAGAAGGCGTTCGACCTCATCGTGGCCGAGAACGGCGCGGTATTATACGATCCACATACTGACGAGATGCGGTTGCCCTTCGGCGAGGTGCCAGGCGATTTGCTGGACATGCTGGCTGGATTGGGCGTGCCGCTGTGGCGGGGAGTCGCCATTGCTGGCACGAGGCAGCCCTACGACGACGCAGTGTGGGTGGCCAGCCGGGAACTCGGTCTTGCTGTTCACGTTGAGACTAATCGCAATGAAGTGATGTTGCTGCCGCCGGGGGCCAGCAAAGGGGCGGGGCTGCTCAACCTTCTTCAGGTGAAGGGGCTTTCGCCACGAAACCTGCTGGCCATTGGCGATGCCGAGAATGACCACAGTCTGTTGCAGGCGGCGGAGGTCAGAGTGGGCGTCGCCAACGGGGTTGAGAGTCTCAAGAGGATCGCGGATTACGTCACGCCGGAACCGGGACCAAGCGGGGCAGCCGCCTTTATCGAGCGCTATTTGCTGGACGGAAGGGCTTTCGACTTTCCGGTGCGAGGTGCACATCACTTTTGCCTGGACGCGGCAGCCGAAATCAACCTGAATGGCTACGATCTGGTAGACCACGACATCCTGATCGCGGGGGGAAGTGGTCACAGAAAGTCCTGGTTGGCCAGCCGTCTGGCTGATGGACTGGTTGACGGCGGCTACCAATTCTTGGGCCTGGACCCGGTTGGCGATCTGCATTCTCTGAGTCGTCATGCGTCCTGTCTGTGCCTCGGCAGAGATGCGCCGCCGCCGATGAGTCTGGTTGTACAGTTACTGACCGAGACTGATCTGAGCCTGGTGCTGGACCTGTCTCACATGCCTACGCCGGAGGAGCGAGTGCTCTACACGACCGGGCTGCTGCGGCAAGTGATCGAGGTGCACCGGCGCTTTGGCAAACCCCATTGGCTGCTGGTAGATGAGGCCCAAGACTTGCTCGGCGGCCAGGACAACCCGGCCCGGCTGCCACTGCTACAGAGCCTGAAGGTGCCCGGTACGTGCCTGGTGACCTGGCGTCCGAGCTGCCTGGACCATGCCCTGCTTGACAAGATGGATGGCCTCTTTTTGACCCGACAACGTTTGAAGGAAGAAACAGAGTGTCTCAGCCGCCTGCTAGCCAACCGGGGGATCGACGTGAGCGGGCTGGCCGAGCGCCTGGGCGGACTGGGTGAAGGACAGGCCCTGGTGTGGGGATTGTCAGCCTCACCAGATGATACATTGATGCCCTTCAGGTTTGGAACGGGGCCGCGCATCTTTCCTAGTATGCACCATCTGCATCAATACCTGGGACAAGGCGTCGCTCCAGCCCGGCAGTTCTACTTTCGCGATCAAAGGGGACACACCTTGCCAGCCGGCACCCTGGGCGAATTGATCGATCGAGTGCGCACCCTAGACATAACAGTGCTCACATTTCATTTCCGGCGTGGCGACTTTGGGCGGTGGGTCCGGGATGTCCTTCACGACGAAACCCTGGCCCGATGGCTGGACCGGTTACAAACCGTGGATCTGTCGGGCGAGGAATTGCGCCTGGCTTTTTTGGAGGCCCTCGAACAACGCTATCGCATACTGGAACGGTTGATCTAGACGTTGGCCACCTCAGACCTCCCCCCACAACGATGCCGCCTCCGCTACCCACGCCTGGAACTCGGCCGGGTCTTTAGGAAAACGCTGGTAGAGGGCCTTGATCTTGGCAGCGGTCGAGGAGACACCCAACAGGCGCTTCAGACTGGCGAACGAGAATTGACCACTCAGCACACCCCCCACGAGCTTGAGCGCCATCGAGGCGGTCTTTCCCAGCCCCATCTCCGTCTCATAGTTGAGGTTCATCTGTTGGAAGTCCTCGCCGCTGAAGATGATGTCGTGGTGGAACAAGTAATCCACCTCGCGACGGGAGAGCTCGGCGGCAGCAGGCAACTGGACGAACATTGAGGCGAACTTGGCCCCCTGGTCCCGGAAGTAGCGCACGTTATAGCCCCACAGCGATCCCCGGCTCACGTCCCCATGCCGGAGCGCTTCGGCGACCACCTGGGCTGCGATGCGGCAGGCGGTGAAGGACGAAGTCACTCCCTCGCCGGAGAAGGGCTTGGTCTGGAAGGCAGCGTCGCCCATCGCCATAAAACCATTGCCCACCAACGAATAAGGCGAACGGCGGTAGGGCGTCTTGCCCTGGAGGCGCTTGAGCACCTTACCGGGGTCCCCAAAGTACTCCTGCCGCCACTCGCGGTGCTTCTGCCAGGCGTACTCGTAACTGCCGGGCTGCCCGATGCCCAGGATCGCGCCCGATCCTCTGCTTGGGTTCCAGAACGCCTTGTGAAAAGGATAAAAGTTCAGCCCTGTCGGGCACCCCGCCCCAATCTCGTGCCGGAACTCTAGACAGACGAACAGCGTATCCTCATCACGGATGGGGTCATTCTCTACGCCGTTCTGGTTGCAGAATTCGTCCGACAGTCGGGTGCGCACGACACTATTGATGCCGGAAGCGTCGGCCACAATCTTGGCACGCACCTCCAGCGGATCGCCGTCCCGTACAGCCCGCACGCCGACGACAAAGCCATCCTCGACGATCGGCTCAACTACCTCGACCCCTTCCAGGATCTCGCCCTCGCTTTCCAGGACGTAGCGACACATTCGTCGCTGGAAAACAGGCTTGTCCATGACAAAGAAGGCGTACTTGACCTCGTTACTCACCTGCAAATCGGGCGACCAGGCCAGCCCGGTCGGATAGTGCCCGATAAGCTCTCCGTTCTCCTCGGTCGGCAGGGGAACGTCATACTGCGCGAAGCGCACCTTATCCATATGGAAGATGTCTATGTGTTGACCTAGTTCCTCGAGACGGAGCTGTTCGAGGACGGTCACATGGAATCCAGCCTGGCTTAGGCGCCAGGCAAAGTAACACCCACTGGTACCCGCGCCAACCACGACAACGTCAGTCTGAATATGCTCAGTCACGGCACAACTCCCTCCTGTTCCAAAGTTGCCAAAGCCGGCACGATCACTTGTAGCTGGCCGGGCAGGGAACGGCAGCTATTGCCCACAGAGATCAACGCGATCCGGCCCTCGTACCCCCCACCATCCCAGACCAGCCGTGCGTGCCAAGGCCTGTTGGTCTCGACCCGCAAGCGCTATCCAAGCAAGTTCAATTCGCGCCGCAGGCGGGGGAATTCTCCACCCCCCTCCTCTTTTACTCCCGTATCGAAAAAGCCGGTGACCTCTGTGTACTGCTCGTCGGTCAGGTCAAAATCAAAGGCGGCGAGTGTGGCCTCCAACTGACCTGCAGAACTGACCCCCACGATTGGACACGTGGTTGCTGGGGAATACCGCACCCAGGCGATGGCCAGTTGAGCCGGGTGAAGACCGTGATCGGCGGCGAACTGGTTGAACCGTTCAAGAGACTCGCCGTACTTGTCGAGCCAGGCCGGGATACGCCGATCGGTCTTTCCACGCGAGTCGTCCGGGATCGGTCCACCGATCTTGTATTTGCCGGCCAGGATGCCCATCATCAGCGGACGATACACAGTGATTGCCACGTTTTCAGCGACCGCCTGGGGCAGCACTTCTACCTCAACACCCCGCTCGATCAGATTGTAGGGAATCTGGTTGCAGACCAGCTTGGGCCAGCCGTTGCGCGCGGCGATACCGTTCGAGTGGGCGAACAACCAGGCGGAATAGTTGCAGCAGCCCACGTAGCGCGCCTTGCCCTGTTCGACCACGACACTCAACGCCTCCATGATCTCCCGGGGGTTCATCCCCTCTCGTGGCCAGTGGATCATGTAGAGATCGACGTATTCTATCTGCATTCGCGCTAGACTCTCATCAATGCTCTCCAGAATACTCTTGGCATCTGTTCCCCTGTGAACCTTTGTGCCGATGAACAGATTGTCACGCCGGCCCTTGAGGATGTGCCCCAAGATCTCCTCCGTGTAGCCATCCTCGTACATCGCTGCCGTATCGATGAAGGTGACACCGTGATCTATCGCGGTTCCCAAGATGCGATCCGACTCTGCCTGGTCGCACCGCCGGCCAAACATCATCGTGCCCAGGCACATCTCGGAGACGGTTTCACCTGTACTACCAAGTCTAGCGTATTTCATTTCTTCACCCTCTCCTATTCCGAGCTTGCCGAAACTGGCACAATCACCTGCAACTGGCCGGGCAGGGTCGTGTATTCGATGTTCGTCGCTGAAAGATCAAACAGCTCGCCATCGGCCTGGATGGGGGTGGGAGGGGCGCACTCGATGGTCAAACGGGTTGTACGCTCGTACACAATCTCTGGCTGATCGACGTGGCTGCCGTCAAAAGTGGTTGGCAACAGACGCATCAGCCTGAGACGCCCGACCTGGCCCGCGAACACAAAATCAAGATAGCCATCGTCCGGTTCGGCGCGCGGTGTCATCCAAAACGCCCCTCCGGTACGGCGGTTATTGCCCACAGAGACCAGCGTGATCGGGCCCTCGTACTCCCCACCATCCCAGACCAGGCGTGCGTGCCAAGGCTTGTGACCGAGGATGGTCTTGACCGCTGCCAGGATGTAGCGGGGCGTACCCTTGATCCGCTTCATCGCTCTCTCGGTGATGGTCACCATGGGTTCGAGCCCAATCGCCGAGTTGTTATCAAAGAAGCGACCATTCACACACCCCAAGTCAATCAGGCGCGTATGTCCGGCCAGTATGGTCTGGCAAGCTGGACCAACCTCCTTGTCCATGCCCAGCATATCTGCGAAATCATCGGCCGAACCAAGGGGGATGACGCCCAATGGGCCAACACCCCCGGTGGTGGT
>Ga0315553_10002827_pt1 | contig 13772 bp, 16 predicted proteins | sample SalMarSW160140MG_FD_203099 | JGI IMG/M metagenome (GOLD analysis project Ga0315553, IMG submission 203099) | Salt marsh sediment microbial communities from the Plum Island Ecosystem LTER, Massachusetts, United States - Salt Marsh Sediment SW1601-40 ... | reverse complement strand
TTAGGCGCCTGGCAGTAGCTCGCCTTAACAGATAGGAGATGCATATGAAAGGCCAGACGCTCCTGAATCAATATCTTCTTGCGAAGCCTACCCTCCGAATGGTGATTGAATGGCCGATCATAATCATCATTGGTATCTTGGGCGAGATATTCTCATGGGTCAGGATACCTTTGTCCCCTTACTCTAACTTTGTTGGTGGAGCCATTCTCCTTGGGGGTTGGATCTTTCACGCATATTGTCACAGGGTTCACAAACAGGCCCATGAACAGTCGCAGCAAATCGAGGGGCTCGTCACAACTGGGGTGTTCTCTAAAATGCGACACCCCATGTATTTGAGTTTGATTCTCATGTATTTGGGTTTGGCCATCGCATGGGGAGTCGTTTGGATGCTCCTTCCTTCGCTCCTCTTTTCGGCATTGACTGTGTTGACCACGATCAAGGAGGAGGAGTTTCTGTTGCGGAGGTTCGGTCATCAATACGAGGAATACATGCAAGCAGTGCCCTGGCGGCTAATACCCAAGGTATTTTGAAGGAAAGGGGCTGAAGATGATAACCGCAGAAGAGTGGTGGAGCATTATCGAAGCCTATGGGGTTCGAATCTGGCCTGCCCAGGCCGTTTTCTACATCGTTGCAATTCTACTCACCGGGTGGCTTCTTCTCAAACCCGGTCGGGTCCAGAACTGGTTCACAAAGCTGTATCTCTCAATTGCATTCGCGTGGAACGGTATTGTGTTCTTCCTAATACTTGCCAAGGATATTACCGGCGATAGCTATGGGAACTATTTCTTCGGTTCCATATTCATCATCGTGTCGATGCTGTTTGCGGTCGATCTGTTCAGGCAGAAGATGCAGTTTTCCCTCCCAGCAGCCGGATGGCGCACGTATGCTACTTTGGCGCTAATGCTATTGGTGTTTTGCTACCCCCTGTCCGGCATCGCGTTCGGACACCATTTCGCGAGCCTCATCACTCCTGGCACCTTTCCGTGCCCAACGGCAGCTCTCGGGTTGCTCATATTGACGACCGCTCTGCCGCGGGTTGATAAGATAGCGTACATCCTGCTGCTTTTATGGGCGATTCCTTTTCCACCGTTCATCCAAATCCCCAAGTATGGCGTTTATGAAGATGCGATCATGTTCGTTAGCGGCGTCTACAGTCTGATCTTGCTATTGAGATATTGGAAGGTTAGAGAGCCACGTGGCTAACTATTGAAAGTGAAGTGCACCTAACTTGCGCTAGAGCGGACGCGGCTACGCCACGCTTGAATCGTGGAGCTTTGCCCGGCTTGTAAAACGGGTTTGTGGAGGGTTCCGAGCCCGGTCTGCCGCACCGCTCAGCTTTCACGTTAGGTGGCCTCAAATCAGCTTTCAGATGTAAAGGAATGAGTCAGCAAAGTTCGAACCGTTGTCATTTTCAACCAGGAGAGTGCTAATATGAATGACTCAATCGCCAAAGTTCAGCAAGTCTTACAATGGTTCCAAGATGGCTATACCGCGCGTGATATCGCAAAACTTGACGAGTTCATGAAACTGTTTGTACCCGGAGACAAAGCCGAACTCATAGGGATTGGAGCATCAGCCCGAAATCAGAATGAATGGTTTCAGGGCACTGAAAGGATTCGCGAAATCATTGAATCCGATTGGCAGTATTGGGGGAATGTTAGGCTAGAGATCAAGAATGCCAAGATCACTATCAAGGATGACGTGGCGTGGTTATCCACAGTAGGAGCGATTCTTCAGACAGATCACATTAATACCGATGAAGTAACAGGTTTCACTTTGAGGCAAATGAAGGAGATGCTGGATGACAAGGCTCTCAGTCCACAAGCAAGATTAGTAGAAGTTGCCCATTTTGGCGTACGAAGATGGCGAGAAAGAGAGAAGCCGGTAGGATATAGTTGGCCTTTCGTCTTCACGGCGGTTCTTGTAAGACAGGAAGGCCAATGGCGCTTTCATACTATTCACTGGTCAATGCCTGTCGACTGATGTAGAGGAAGTGATAGATGAGTAGCCGCCGAACAAGCGAATGAACCCGCCTCGACTACAGTGCCTTCAATACAGAGTCCCAAGCGTGGGCCAAGTGATCCTTAGCCAAGGTTCGGAACAGGTGGGTTATCCGCCGGGCCGTTGGGCCGCAAGAGGAAAACAATGGCAAATTGCTTAACGTACTATTACCGAAAGGGTACAGAACCATTTAGAAGCCTGTCTTCACTTTCTGATGAAGAAGCGATAGGTATTATGAAGAAGCTTTGCGATGATACCCCTTTTGGTGCAAGATTCAAGGACCCAGTTCGATACATGCAGAACCGAAGAGAAACAGAGCGTTGGGTACGTGATGGGTTCATCGAAAAGGGCGGTAAACCTCAAGAATCATATCCAATTCCAATGGTGCTTGGGTCTTCAAAGTGGATGGAGAAAAACGCACCATATAAGGATTTGCACGCAGAGATTCAAATACCGCTTTCAGTCTTTACAGAATTCGATGTAAGTTTTACTTACCCAGACAGTATGATCTCACGGTGGTTTAGCCTTGAGAAGCCAGCAGAGTATTATGAACCTGAATATCACGGTAAGATATTTACGCTAGCCGAAATACTCTCAATAGTAACTGAGAAGGGAATGCCAGAAGACGAATGGGAGATAAGCTTACCAGTTGATTTAGCTCCTTACATAGAAGCACAAGTATGGAGACATGAACCGCTTGTGGAATTCAAGAGAGTCGTGGCTGGTAAGTGAAATTGCGGCCAACCAGCGCGTGAAGCCGACCGCCCTTCGAGCGCGCACGTCGGCGGCCACACGCGCTTTCAGTGTGCCGTGTGGTGATGGCTCTAGCTCGCAACCGGGCGGCGGCTTATGCGCATACCGTTAAGCGGTAGACAGTTTGCAGTCTGGAGATCAGATTCAGTTGAAATGGGTTAGTCACGACCAAAGTTCATTCATATATGATTTTCAGAAAAATAATGACTCGACTTTTGCAGTGACATAAGTTGACTTTGCAGCACATTAACAACCAGATACTCAAGGCACAGGAATTGCCAACATTGCCGACAGAGGTAACATGAGGCTAACACCTGCACAGGAGGTAGGGCTATGTTACCGTTGGTTGAATTTCCGCAGATCATCCAACACTATGCTCCATGGTTTGAGGTCGTGTTTTCGGCTGAAGCGCTGGTGCAGTTTCAGCGGTATCTGAGCGGGCTGATCATATCCGAGAACAAGACAGTAGAGGGCATCAACCGCCTGTTCGTCATAGAAAGCCGCAACCAAAGCAGTCTCAACCGCCTATTGACGGCCAGTCCGTTTTCTGAAGTCGCGCTGAATCAGCAACGGTTGGCGCTGTTGAGCAGCCTGGAAGGAACACGGGTGAAGCCAAAGGGCGTGCTCAGTGTAGACGACACGTTGCTCACCCACTACGGGCGGCACTTCGACGAAATCGCCGTTCTCTACGATCCGGTCGACGACCGGTATACCTGGGCCCATCACCTGGTCAACCTGCACTACAGTGACGATCAAACAGACTACCCACTCCATTTCCAGTTGTGGAAACCGGCGGATCTGGACAAGATCGAGCAGGGTTTGCAGGCCGCGCGCATCCGTCTGCGGGAAAGCAAGTTCGCCCTCAAAGAAAGCGATCCCAAGAAATGGCGTCAGTATCTGCTGGGCGTGTGGAGCCGAAAGCAGGACAAGCCGGAAGTGGCCGCTCTGTATCAGAGCAAGTTGCTGATTGCTCGGCAGCTGTTGCGACGATGGGTAGATGAGCATCCTGGGTTGAAGCTGCCTGTCACCTTCGACAACTGGTATACACAACCTGCCTTTTGCCGCTTTCTGGATCAAGAACTGGAGCTGCCCTATGTGGGCACTTTGGCCAGTGATGATCAAGTCATTCTGAAAAGAGGCCGCCTCACGCTGGAGGAGTTCGCCAAACAACTCAAGCAAGAGCACCTCCGGGGGATCGCTAAAGGAGGCAAACCGGTTTTCCACAAGATCGGCATTACCTACAAGGGCGAGAAGGAAACCTATTACAGCTACTGCCGCACGCATCGGATCCACAACTTCGGCAAGCAACGCTTGGTCATCAACTTCAATCACTCGGACCTGTCCGACTCGCCCAGCTTCTACAATGCGAATCGCTTGATTTGGCAGTCTGTTGGTATCACTCGCATCCGCCGCCACCGCTGGCCCGTTGAAGTCTATCACGAAGAGGGCAAGGCAGAGGGGTTGGACAAGTATCAGGTGCGGGACTTCCAGGCCATATCGCGGCATATTGGCCTCGTCGCCGTCACCTATAGCTTACTGCGTGCCACCCCACACGACAAAGCCCTCTTGCACAAGCTTCAACGCCAACTCGAGATGGATCTCGAAGGCAGCGCACCCTTCTGGCGTCGGGCCACCCAAGCGCAGAGCCTGTGGACTCTGGCTTGCTTCATCAGTGCAGGTTTGACTCAAGGATATTCCCTGCGCCAACTGATGGGCCCGCTTTTGGCAGCGGTCTGCTACTGATACAGCTCTTGCCGCAACCCAGGCGGTTCCTGCTAGCCCGGCCAAAGTGCCGGGATGGGAGCAGTGCGTCTTGCTCCCAGAACTAGGCCTTGATTATCTGCTGTTGTTAACGTTCTTGGCCCTCACGGGCCGCTGCAAAAGTCGAGTTGTGAATTGCGAATTGCGAGTTGCGAACGGCGATCCCTTAGGGGGACAGGAGAGCAGTAAGAGACCTCACTCAGATGGCGCCAGTATCTCTTCCACCGGCTTTCCCTCCCACTCTGGGTGGGGCGCGATCCCCAGCGCACGGGCCAGCGTTGGGGCGGTGTCGAGCAGGTTGACGGGGCTCTGAATCTCGTACCCGCGCCGAATGCCCGGACCCGCGATGATCCACGGGATGAGCATATCCTCGGGCGCCTCCGTGCCGTGAGCGTGATCGTGGCCGCCGTGGTCGGCCTGCACCAGGACGGCCGTCTCGGCCGGCAGCGCGCTCAGTAGCGTGCCCAGCGCCCCGTCAACCCGCGCCAGTTGGGCCAGGTACTCGTCCGACATCCAGCCGTAGGCGTGACCGGCGACGTCGACCGTGCCAAAGTAGACGAAGGAAAAGCCATTCTCGTCGGTGCGGATCAGGGGGGCGGCCTCGTCGGCCAGAATTTGGTCCCCTTCGGGATCGTGCGAGTTGGCGCGAAAGGTGGATAACGACAGGCTCTTGGGCCGGCTCAGGTCCCGCAGCGGCTCCCAGTTGTAGAACGATGCGGTGCGCAGACCGTCCTCGTGCGCCAGGTCGATCAGGCCTGGTACCGGGTGTGCCATCGCCACCCAGTCGTTCGTCAGCACTCTGTGTCGCTCGGGCGGGAGGCTGTGAAAGATCGACGTGATGCAGGGCAGCGTGATCGATGGCATCAGCGATGTCGCCTGCAGGGTCCACGCGCCCCGGGCGCGCAGCGTGTCGAAGTTGGGGCAATCGACCGCCGAGAGGGCATCGGGGCGAAGGCCGTCGATCAGTACGAGCACAGCGGAGGACATTGTCATTGATGGGTCAGGTTGTTTTGCGTCTGGACGGGATAGAGAGCATTGGGCGCTATTATAGTCCAAGACCGGGGTGGAGCAACCTGGCTTGTTCTTGGAAACACTGAGCTCACTGATTGGACTGAGGGCACTGAGGGACTGTTGACGGCAGATCAGGGGGTTGTGGCTTGTCTCCGCAAGTGCGTCGCACCTGGAAGCAGAGCCGACAGAGAAACCAAGAAACCTCAGCGAACTCTGTGTTGATGTGATCCCCTTCCAACGCAAAGCCGCCAAGCCGCCAAGAAAACCCCATAGACCTCTCCATCCTGGCCTCCTGCCTCCTGCTCCCTCCGCGTGCTCGGCGTCTCCGGGGTGGGTTTCACCCCTCTGTGGTGAGATGCCCTCGTGACACCTGTGTTTGTACGGGGAAAAGAGGTGGTGTATACTAGCGTCCCGAAGGTGGTTATGGCCGACGTCTTTAGGATCGCCGACATATTGATCGCCCACGCCCTGCGCGCCCATCCGGGCGAGATCGGGATCATCGCCTATTATGGATCGCACGCCAAGGGCACCGCGTCTCCCACGTCCGACCTGGATTTGTTCTACATCCCGGACGAGGGCAAGGCCCGCTCGCTGTGTACGCAGTTCATTATCGATGGCCTGCCCTACGATTTCTGGCCGGTGTCGTGGCGTCTGGCGCACGATATCGCCAACGGTTCCAGCCACCGTCCCTGGGCCGTTTCTGCCTCGCTGATCGCCGATGCCAGAGTGCTCTATCACCGCTCTCAGCAGGATTTGGAGCGGTTCACCGGGCTTCAGACCCGCATCGTCGAGCTGACCCGGCCTGAGAGCCGCAAGCTGATGGTGGGGAAGGGGCTGGAGGAGTTCAAGAACACGCTGTTTTGGCTGGGGCAGATGCGGCACGCACTGGCCGATGGCGACGACCCGGGAATGCGCTGGGCCGGCAACCAGTTGGTCAACTCTGCCCTCAACTGCCTGGCGCTGGTCAACCAGACCTATTTCACCAAGGGGTGGGGGGCCAACCTGGACCAGGCGTTGGCGATGGCGATCAAGCCGGATGGGCTGGGGCAGATGGTCCGGGGGTTGATCGCGGCGCAGGACCCTGGTTTTATGTTAGAGCAGGCCGAGCGGCTGGCCCAGGAGGTGCGGGTTTCATTGGGCGCGGCGTCGCGCTCGGTCGCCGAACCGGTCTCTGTTCAGGAGGTCTTTGAGGACTCTTACTTTTACTATTTCGAGTACAAGAACAAGGTGCTGTCCGCCTGCGAGCGCGGCGATGTCGTGGCGGCGGTGTACGCTGCGTACGATCTGCAGCAGGATATGAGTATGTTCACCTACAAGGCGGCGCACGGTGTCGAGCCGACCGATTTTCACCTGCTCGGCGAATACAGCGGGCCGTACGAAAAGGCCGGTTTCCCCGATCTGCTCGGGCCTGCGTCGAGGGGGGATCTGGTGGAGCTGGCACAGCGGGTGCGCGGGTTCGACGAGAAGGTGCGGGAGTGGTTCGAGCGGTACGCGATCCCGCTCAACATCCTGGAGAGCGAGGAGGAACTGGGCCAGTTCCTGGAGCGCAGAGAGCCGGCGTCGGAACGAGATTCTTCACTACGTTCAGAATGACAGGAGCCCCATTCCTCTCGGGGCCAGCAGAGAAATGGGGCTCGGACCTACGGTGTAGCCTTACTGCATAGGGCTACAGGTTCGGCAGGAAGGTCGCGACCAGCAGGAGAGCTAGGCCGATAACGACGAGCCAGAACGAAAGACCGGATAGGACGGGGATGCTGACAAAGCTGGCGATCAGGCCAACCACGCCAAGTGCCAGGCAGATCCACCAGGTGATGTTCTTGGGCGCACTCAGTTTCATTTGTGATTCCTCCTCTTGTGTATGTGATATAATGGGTTTGAAGGTTACTCTTGGCCCCGAGGCAGTCGCCGAGTATGAGTTACGAGAGTGAAAATCGGCCGCCCACTATGACAATTATAGGTGAAAAGCATTAAGAAACAAATTACGAGAATCCGTGGGGGGAGCAGATGAACACGGCAAAACACGCCGCTGAAGAGGCCTAGATCCGCCAGGCTATCCTGGACTATTACTCCGAGGGGCACGTCAAGGGCGATCTACTGCTGTACGAGGAGATCCTCCATCCGGAGTGGCGCTTTTTCCTGTTCGACGAGCACGGCCAACTGCGCATCGTCGATCGGGACGGGTACACCTCCTGGTATGGTCCGGACGAGGTCGACCCGACGCTGGTGTGGGAGACCGAGTTCTACTCGGTCGACGTAACCGAGGATATCGCGGCGGTCAAGCTGAGGCTCGAATGCCAGGATGTGCGTTATATCGACTACTTCAATATGATGAGGATCGACGGGCGATGGTGGATCGTGCACAAGATGTCGTACGGGGTGGACAAGCGCACAGCGAGAGATGAGGGTTGAGATTGGCAGCTCGTTGGTTGGCGATTGTCGTATGTCTGCTGCCGGTCGGGTGCGCGGTTCTGCCGGGCTCCAGTAGCGACCGGGCTTTGTCCGGACCGGTGCGTTACCTGGCCCTGGGAGACTCGTACACGATTGGGCAGAGCGTCAGCCCGGAGGGCCGCTGGCCGGTGCAGTTGGCGGAGCAAATGCGCGCGCAGGGATATGCGGTAGAGGAGCCACTGATCGTCGCACAGACCGGGTGGACGACGGGCGAGCTGTCGGTAGCCATCGATCGACAGGACTCGCAGGGACCGTTCGATCTCGTAAGCCTGCTGATCGGGGTCAACAACCAGTACCGCCGGGGCGATGCCGAGGTCTACAGGGCCGAGTTCCGCAGGCTGCTAGAGCGCGCGATCCGGTTTGCCGGTGGTCAGGCGGGCCGGGTGGTCGTGCTCTCGATACCGGATTGGGGGGTGACGCCCTTCGCCGAGGGGCAGGACCGGGCCAGGATCGGCTCCGAGATCGGCCGCTTTAACAAGGTGAACCGGGAGGAGACGGAACGGGCGAGCGCGCGCTACGTGGACGTGACGCCGCTGTCGCGACAAGCGGCGCAGGATCCTACGTTAATCGCCCGGGATGGGCCGCATCCCTCGGCAGAGATGTACGCGGGCTGGGCGGATCTGGCCCTGCCGGAGGCGCTGGCCGTCCTTCGAGTTGAGGTGCAGGGGAAAAGATGACTGGAGTCAGTCAGTTGACGTACGAAGGGGTGATCGAGCACCTGCGTCGCGCCTACGATGGGAAGGCCCAGGAACGGGAGACCCGCGCCATCTCCGATTGGAAGATCGAGGAGCGGGCCCGCTTTCTGTCGCTGCTCCAGGCGGAGGGCAAGCGGCGATTGCTCGAGATCGGGGCGGGGGCCGGTCACCACGCCAGGTTCTTTCAGGATTCCGGTCTGGAGGTCGTGTGCACCGATCTCTCACCGGAGATGGTCAGGTTGTGCCGGGAAAAGGGCCTCACCGCCTACGTAATGGATTTCATGGGGCTCGACTTTGCGGAGGGATCGTTCGATGCGGTGTTTGCCCTCAATTGCCTGGTCCACGTTCCGAGGAGGGAGCTGCCGCGGGTCCTGCAGGTCATTCGGACCGTGCTGAGCCCGGGTGGCCTCTTTTACCTGGGCGTGTATGGCGGCCGGGCGCACGAGGGGGTCTGGCCGGAGGACACGTACGAACCGAAGCGCTTCTTTTGCTTCCAGACGGACGAGCAGCTCTGCGCAACGGCGACCGAGTTCTTTGAGTTGGTGCGTTTCGAGCGCGTCCCCCTCGACTGGGATCTGGACTTTCATTTCCAGTCGCTGACCCTGAGGCGGGAACCGAACACGGTCGTTGAGGCAGCGGCGGAATCGCTGGATATCTTTATCCCGCTTTTGGACGAGGTTGGTCAGTGGCTGTGGGATAAAGGCGTCAAGCAGTGGGCGCTGGGGACGTTTCAGGGGGACCGGGACAGGCTCAGGTTTCTCGTCGAAAACGGGTGCCTTTTGCTGGCCTATCAGGGGCAGAGGCTGGCCGGTGGATGTATCCTGACCGAGGTTGATCCCGGCTGGTCCATGTCGTCGGCGGAGGCGATGTATCTCAGCTCGTTGGCCGTGGCTAGGTTCGCGGCGGGCCAGGGCTTGGGCGACCGTATCGTCGACGGTTGCGTCAGGGCCGCCCGCAGGCGAGGTAAGTCGCAAATCCGGCTGGATTGCTGGGACGGGAACGAGTTCCTCAAATCGTTCTATCGCCGGCTTGGCTTCAGGATGCTGGAAGCGGTCCAGGAGCGCGATTATTACATCCGCCTGTTTGAGAAAGATGTAGAGACCGGAGGTGATGGTGATGAACAGTCGTGAGCGGGTTCTAGAGGCGATCAATCACCGGGAGCCGGACCGCGTGCCGATCGACGTTGGCGGATCGATCGTGAGCGGGATCATGGCCGGGGCGCTGGCCCGGCTGCGGGAGCACCTGGGGATGAACGGCCGCCCGGTCGAGGTGTATGATATTTTCCAGATGCTGGGCCGGGTGACCGAGGATCTGGTGGAACGGTTCAAGATTGACCTCCTGCCCGTCGAGCCGGAGGCCATCACCTTCGGGCACCTGCGCAACCGCGACTATAAGCCGTGGACGCTGTTTGATGGGACAGACGTCCTGGTGCCGGGCAACTTCCAGGTGGAGGTGTCGCCGGAGGGGTCCTGGCTGCTGCACGAGCAGGGCGACCCTGCCAGGCCGGTGATCGCCCGTATGCCGGAGAATGGCTTTTACTTCGATATCCCGTCCAGCACCGATTGGGACCCTCACTACACGCCGCCGGGCCTGGAGACGTTGAGGAACTCGGACTGGCGACGGCTGACCTACGAACGGCTCGAATACCTGCAACAGCGGGCGCGCTTGCTGCGCAGCACGACCGACAAGGCGCTCGTTCTGACCGACTGGGGCGACCTGGATTCGGGGGCGCCGCTCGGGGCGCCGTCGGTCGGCTCGCTGCCCGAATGGCTGGTCCTGCTGGCGTCAGAGCCGAGCTATGTGCGGGAGCTGATGGACCTGGGAACAGAGATCGCCATCGACAACCTCAAGCTCTACTGGGCCGCGCTGGGCGGTTCTATCGACATTATCCACCTCGACGGCTACGACTTTGGCGCGCAGAACCGGGAGCTGTTCTCCTCGGCGATGTTCGAGGACTATTACGAGCCGTGCTACAAAGCCCAGTGTGATTGGATTCACGAGAACACACCCTGGAAGACGGCCAAGCATTGCTGTGGGAGTATCCCGAACCTGATGGAGCCAATGATCCGGACGGGCATCGACGTGCTCAACCCGGTGCAGACCTCGGCGGGCGGGATGGATGCTGAATGGCTAAAGGACTCTTTTGGAGATCGGATCACGTTCTGGGGCGCTGGGGTAGATACCCAGCGCGTACTGCCTTTTGGCACGCCGGAGGAGATCTACGACCACGTGGTCGAGCGGGTGCGGGTGCTGGCGCCGGGCGGCGGTTTTATCTGGGCCGGGGTGCACAACATCCAGTACACCGTGCCACCGGAGAACATCCTGGCCGCCATCGAGGCAGTGCACGACGTCGGGACCTATCCCATTGAGTGAGCTTTATGGTGGTTGTCTATCCCAAAATCCTGCTCAAGTTGCTGCGGGAGCCGCGCTTCCGACAGGCCAGCCGGATCGATGCACAGGTGACGAGGGAAGCAAGGCCGTATACGGGCTACACGCTGATCGTGGGACAAGAAGAGGGGTAGGACGGCATGAGGGTCTGCCCTGAATGTGGGAGCGATCTGGCAGCGGCCGAGGTGGATGGTCGCGAGCGGCTCAGGTGCACGTCGGACGATTGCCCCTTTGTGTTTTGGGACAACCCCACGCCGGTCGTCGCCGCTATCGTCGAGCTGGACGAGCAGGTCGTCCTGACGCGCAAGGACGGCTGGCCGGCCAAGATGTACGGGCTGGTGGCGGGCTTTCTGGAAAAGGGGGAGACGGTCGAAGCCAGCATCCTGCGCGAGGTGCGGGAGGAGCTGGGGCTGGATGGGGAGATCGTGGACTTTGTGGGCTATTACTCGTTCCTCCAGAGGAACCAGGTGATCCTGGCCTTTCACGTCCGGGCGGAGGGCGAGATCGTCGTCGGCGAGGAGTTGGTCGGGATCAAGCTGGTGCACCCGGACAAGTTGCGTCCGTGGCCGTTCGGGACCGAGCCGGCGGTGCGGGATTGGCTGCAGCGGAGAAAGACCGCCATATCGGCGTGAGGGCAGGCGATGAAAGAAGAGCGTTCTTCAGTCAGAGTAGCCGTCGTGCAGGCGGCGCCGGTGTTGTTCGACCGGGAGGCCACGGTGGAAAAGGCCTGCCGGCTCGTGCGCGAGGCCGCCGGCCTTGGGGCTCAACTGATCCTGTTCCCCGAGGCATTCATCCCGGCCTATCCGCGGGGCCTGAGCTTTGGGATGGTGGTGGGCAGCCGCAGCCCCGAGGGGCGGCTGATCTGGCAGCGATACTGGGAGAACGCGGTCGAGGTCCCCGGCCCGGCGATCAGAAAGCTGGGCAACGTGGTCCGCGAGACGGGCGTGTATCTGGCGATAGGCATCATCGAGCGGGATAGCCAGTTCAGCGGGGGGACGCTCTACTGCACGCTGCTCTATTATGGGCCGGACGGAGAGATTCTCGGCAAACACCGCAAGCTAAAGCCCACCGGGGCGGAGCGCTTGGTCTGGGGCGAGGGGGATGGCAGCACGTTGACGGTGCTCGAGACCGGCCTGGGCCGGATCGGCGGATTGATCTGCTGGGAGAACTATATGCCACTGGCGCGGATGGCGATGTACGGCCAGGGTGTCGAGATCTACCTGGCCCCGACGGCCGACGCCCGGGAGACGTGGCAGGCGACGTTGCGGCACATCGCGTGCGAGGGGCGGTGTTTTGTGCTGGGCTGCAACCAGTTCGTGCGCGGCGATATGTACCCCGCCGGTATACAAGAGCTGGAGGAGCTGCAGCGGCAGCCGGAGGTAATGTGCCGCGGCGGGAGCGCGATCGTCTCCCCGTTTGGGGAGGTGCTGGCGGGGCCGCTCTACGATCAGGAGGGCATCCTCACCGCGAAGCTGGATCGGGCTGAGATCGTGCGGGCCAAGGTGGACTTTGACGTGGTTGGGCACTATGCCCGGCCGGACGTGCTGCGGCTGATCGTCGACGGGGAAGAAAAGCCGCCGGTCCGCGTGACTGGAGTCGAGGACAATCAATGAGAGCGACCGTGGCAGAGCGGCGCAGGGTCAGGCCATTGAGCGGCGTCGTATTGGTCATCATCTCGGCGACGGCTTTTGGCACGCTATCGATATTTGCCCCGCTGTCCTATCGGGCCGGCGCCACGCCGGTCACGTTCCTGTTTCTGCGATTTATCATCGCGGGGACAATGATGGCGGTGGTGATGGTCGTGCGCCGTTTGCCGTTTCCCCGTGGGAAGATGTTGGGGCGGCTGATGCTGATGGGTGTGTGGTACGTGGCGCAATCGCTGTGCTACTTTACCGCGCTGCGCACGACCTCGCCAGGCCTGGTGGCGCTGTTGCTCTACCTGTATCCAGCGATTGTGGCGCTGATATCGGCGCTGGTGCTCAAGGAGCGGATGACACAGCCCAAGCTGATCGCGCTGGGATTGGCGATGGTGGGCGCGATCCTGACGATCGGACCGGGTGGCGACGGGGAGATGATGGGGATTGCTCTGGCGGGGACCTCGGCGCTGCTTTACGCGGGCTACATCGTGGTCAGCGGGATTCTGCTGCGGGAGGTGGCCGCCTTTCCGGCGACGACGGTGATCATGTTGACAGCGGGGATCATCTATGGCGGCATCGTGGCGGTGGCGGGCTTTGAAGGACCGGATGCGGCTTTAGGGTGGTGGGCGATCCTGGCTGCGGCGGTCTTTTCCATCGTCGCTCTTGGAGGGTTCTTTGCGGGAATCGAAGAGATCGGGACCACGAATGGGGCAATCCTCTCGACTTCCGAGCCGGTGGTCACAGTAGTCCTGGCCTGGCTATTTCTGGGCGATCGGCTAGAACCGCTGCGGCTCGTCGGTGGGGTGCTCATCCTGGCGGCGGTGGTGTTTCTGGTGCGCAGTGGCGTAGGGACGGCGGAGCGCTAGATCGTAGGGGTTTGCCGCAACCCAACGCCTGCCCGAGACTTTGCATTGTGTCTGGAGGCTACCGGAGGAGTTGGGTTGAGGAACGAAACCCAACCCAAGCCTGCTGGCGGCTGAGCCCGGGACGGCTATGCAGCTTTTCAGGCAAGGTAGCCTATGCAGACAGAAAGAAGAGACCAGGTATTTGTATTGCTCTGGATCATCTTGATGGTGCA
>Ga0315553_10002826_pt1 | contig 13778 bp, 10 predicted proteins | sample SalMarSW160140MG_FD_203099 | JGI IMG/M metagenome (GOLD analysis project Ga0315553, IMG submission 203099) | Salt marsh sediment microbial communities from the Plum Island Ecosystem LTER, Massachusetts, United States - Salt Marsh Sediment SW1601-40 ... | reverse complement strand
ACGACGCCGTCCGCGAAATAATCCTGCTCCGGATCGCCGCTCAGATTCTGGAACGGCAGCACGGCGAGCAACGGCACGGCCGGTTTCTGGCCAGCAGTCGGTGCGTCGACCGGCTCCTTCGGTTTCACCTTGCCGACAAATCGATACCCGACCCGGGGCACCGTCGCGATCCATTCGTCCTGGCCGGCGGGCGCTGAACCGAGAAGCTTGCGCAGCGAGGCGAGCTGGACGGAGAGGTTGCTTTCCTCGACGGCCACCCCTGGCCAGGCGGCATCCATGAGCTCGGCCTTGGTCACCACTTCGCCGGGCTTGTCCAGCAAGGCCGCAAGAATCGAGGCGCCCCGTTGACCGACGGACAGCAATTCGTCGCCACGGAAAAGCGTTCCGTTGTCAGGGTTGAATGCAAACGGACCAAAGCAAACGGTCTGTGCCGCCATTCGGCAAATATAGATGCTTCGGGGTCTTTTCGGCATCTTTTCGGGGCCGCTTCAGTACGCCGCCGCCCCTTTTCGGCATCCTCCCCGGCAGTTGCTGACCGACCACGGCACCTGTGAGGAGACCGGAGATGTACCCCGCGAATTTCGCCAACAATCTGCTGAGGCTGTACGAATCCAAAGTGGATCGGAGAGAAATGTTCCGATCTGTAGCGGCTGCCGACCACGCCCGGCACAGGCCCCCGACCTCGGTCGTTCCGCGCATGACCTCGCTGGTCGCCCTTGCCGGGGTTGGATTCGTGGCGTTCCGCCTCTGGTTCCAATTATAAGCGCGCCGGCCCGGCAGAGCGCCGCCAGCGGTCGGCAACGCGGGGATGCGCCTGCGTGGTCTATGCCACCAGGCTTGCCCCGGGGAACGAGCGGCGGAGGAGCGTTTCGCGATCGGTGGGAACGCGGACGGTGACCGCGGTCGCGCCGTCCGGTCTGTCCTGTCGCGCCAGGACCTCGCCGATCTCGTAGAGGAGGTGGAGGTTGGCGAGCCCCTCCCCTGTCAATTCGACCGCGTAGGTGCGCCGGCCGCCGGCAACGCGTTCCTCGATCGCCTCCATGAGCTGGGTCAATCCCTCGCCGGTCAGCGCCGACACCGCCACCGCCGCCGGCGCGCTTCCCTCGCCGTTCAACCGCGCCGGAATGCTCCTCGGCGGCCGTCGCGCCTCGGGCACGAGGTCGATCTTGTTCCACACTTCGATCACCCGCCCCGGATCGCGGCCGTCGACGCCGAGTTCGGATAGGACGGCGGTGACGTCATCGGCCTGTGCCTGGGTATCCGTGTGTGTGATGTCGCGCACGTTGAGAACGATGTCGGCTTCCGCCACCTCCTCCAGCGTCGCACGGAACGCCGCGACGAGCGTCGTTGGCAGATCGGCGACGAAGCCGACCGTGTCGGAGAGCACCGCCACCGCGCCGTGCGGTAGCGTGATCCGGCGGAGCGTCGGGTCGAGCGTTGCAAACAGACGGTCGTCAACGAACACCCGCGAGCGGGTGAGCGCGTTGAACAGCGTCGACTTGCCGGCGTTGGTGTAGCCGACGAGCGCGATCAGCGCCTCCGCCCCTTTCTTGCGTGTCGCGCGCTGCAGCCGCCGACGCGTCGCGACCGTCTTCAGGTCGTTCTCGATGCGGGCTACGCGCGCCTCGATCATGCGGCGGTCGGCCTCGATCTGCGTCTCGCCGGGGCCGCCGAGGAAGCCGAAGCCGCCACGCTGGCGCTCCAGGTGCGTCCAGCTCCTTACCAGCCGGCTCTTCTGGTAGTTGAGGTGAGCGAGCTCCACCTGTAAGCGGCCCTCGCGGGTGCGCGCCCGCTCCCCGAAGATCTCCAAGATAAGCCCGGTGCGGTCGATGACCTTGGCCTTCCAGGCCCGCTCGAGATTGCGCTGCTGCACCGGCGACAGAACCCCGTCGACGACGACCAGGCCGATATTCTGGGCAGCGACCTCTCTCGCTACCGCGTCGACCTTACCGGAGCCGAACAGCGTTGCGGGCCGGCGCTCCGCCAGCGGCACGCTGATCGCGTCCACGACGTCAAGGTCGATCGCCCGGGCGAGCCCCACCGCCTCGTCGCGCCGCGCCATGCGCACCCGCCCGCCGTACTCGCCACGCCGCTTGATCGCGGGGACGAGCACCAACGTCCGCTCCGGCGCGTGCTCTCCGCGGGGCACCGCCGCGGTCGGTCTCACGGGCTCGATGATGTCGTTCACTCTATCTCCCGGTCGGCCACGGTGTCTTCGCCGGGCTCGAACAGCTGCACCGGGGTTCCGGGCATCACCGTAGATATGGCGTGTTTGTAGACCAACTGGGAGTGGCCGTCGCGCCGAAGCAAGACGCAGAAGTTGTCGAACCAGGTGACGATGCCCTGGAGCTTCACGCCGTTGACCAGGAAGATCGTCAGCGGCGTCTTGTTCTTGCGAACATGGTTGAGGAAGGTGTCCTGCAGGTTCTGTGCGCGGTCCGCCATGTTTTTCGCTCTTGGTGCTTTTCCGGTTCCGGGGCCTGTCGGTTCGCGTTCTTGGTCCTGAGACGACGTGGCCGTCGCCAGTTTGCCGGGAGTTGCCGCCCGCGTCACCTGCCAATTGCGGATCGGCGCCGGCTTTTTCGCCGACCGGACGGAGACGACATCAGCGGCGCAATCTCCGCGTAGCGGTAGAATTCGCGCCTAAGATGGTTGGCAACGGTACCCGGTTTGCCGTCGCCAACCGGCTTGCCGTCGATTCTGACAACCGGCGTTACGGTCAGTGTAGCCGATGTAATGAAGGCTTCGTCCGCCGCAAGGGCCTCAGTAACCGTGAAAGCCCGCTCCTCGACGCGGTTGCGCTTGCGGTTGCTGGCCTCCATTAGCACGCCCCGGGTGATCCCGCGCAGGATGCCGGTGTCCGCGTGCCGGGTGACCACTACCCCGTCGGTCGTGACGATCCAGGCATTGGTTGAGGAACCTTCCGTAACGAAGCCCTCGGCGTCGACGAACCAGGCCTCGAAGGCGCCCGCCTCCCTCGCCTCCTGCTTGGCAAGCACGTTGGGCAGCAGCGACACCGACTTGATGTCGACCCGGCCCCAGCGGTTGTCCGGCACGGTGATGACCGCCACGCCCTCCTCCGCCCGTCTGGCGTGAGTTGCCGGCGCGGTCGCGCGTGCCGTGACCACAACGCTCGGCGCCACGCCGTCCGGCGGGAAAGCGTGGTCGCGCCGGGCGACGCCGCGGTTGACCTGGAGGTACACGATGCCATCGACGACCCGGTTCCGCCGGACTACCTCGCGCATGACCGCGCCAAGCGCCGCCGCCGTCATTGGCCGGCGGATACGGAGTTCGCCAAGGGAGCGGTCGAGCCGCTCGAGATGGCGCCGCTCGTCGATCAGCCGGCCTCGGCGGACCTCGCAGACCTCGTAGACGCCGTCCGCGAACTGGTATCCACGGTCCTCGACGTGCACCCTGGCCTCGGCGTGCGGCAGGTAGCGGCCGTTGACGTAGACGATGCGCGACATGCGTTGCTCCTCACGAGCGCCAATAGGCGACGTTGATCGCGGCGAAAAAGGCGATGACCTCGAGGCGCCCGAGGATCATGATCGCGACCAGCGTGACCTTCGACAGTCCGTCGAGGGCGCCGTACGCCGGCCAGCCGACGCTCATGGGCCAATCCGCCGTGTATAGGGGCCCCACGCTCGAGAACGCCGCGACCGTGGCAATGAAGGCGGCGTCGAACGTCGGCAGGCTGAGTGAAAGGATCAATGCCGCGGCCGCGATCACGACCAGCGACAGTCCGAGATTTGCCCAGATCGCCTTCATCAGTCCGAGGTCGTACGGCTGGCTCCCGAAACGATGGCTGCGCACGCTGTGCGGGAAGATCAGGCGCTTCAGTTCGTGCGCTGACTGCACCAGCATGCCGCCGACGCGATAGAACTTGACCCCGCCCGCGGTCGACAACGAGGCCGCGCCGGCGAGCGCCAGGATAAGGACCAGCGAATCGGGAAGCGCAGCGAGCCCGGCGGGTCGGGTCTCGAATCCGGTCGTGCTGACCAATGAGATCCCGGTGAACAGTCCCTCCCCCAGCGCCTCGGGGAGGGCTTCCAGGCCGGCGAACTGGATCGCGTAGACGACGCCGACGGCAAGGGCGACTCCGACCACCCAGTACGTCTCGCGGTGCTCGGCAAGCATGGCCCTGCGCCCCTCAAGCACCATCCGTTGCCAGACGATGCTGCTTGCCCCGACCAGCATGAACACCGGCACCACGAACTCTGCGAACCGGCTTCCGTAGTCGGTGAGCGCGCCGTCGATCGGCATGAAGCCGCCGGTCGATATGGTCGAGAAGGCCAGGCAGATCGCATCGAACGTGGGCACGCCCCCGACGAACAGCAGCACGATGCAGAGACCGGTCATCGTCGTGTAGAGGACAGCGACTTCGCGTATCACCAGGCCGGCGCGGCTCGACCCCGCCTCGGTGAAGCCGCCGATCAGAGCCAGCCCGCGGCTGGACAGGCCGCCCAGCGCCGCCGGCGCCAAGACCAGAACGCATGTGCACAACGTCACCAGCCCGCCCAGCCATTGCAACTCGGCCCGCCAGAAGATGACCGCCGGATCGACGCCTGCAAGCGAGGCGAACACAGTGGCGCCGGTGGTGGTGAAGCCCGATGCTGCCTCGAACAACGACTCAACGTAGTCGAGGCCGGTTGACAGCATGATGGGCACTGCCGCGATTACCGGCACGGCGATCCACATCGAGAGTGCGATTACCAGCCGGTGGCCGCGGCGTAGGTTGCCCCGCCGTCCGTGCAACGCGAAAAACAAGGCCCCGGCGAGGAACCCGACAAGGCCGGCGACCACCAGGAAGCCCTCGGCGATGCCCTCCTCGCTGCTGAGCGCGATCGCCGCGGGCGCCAGCAGCGCGAACGCCAATCCGCCGAGCACCTGCGCGAGAATCTGGAGAACCCCGATCATCCGCGTGATCAGAAGAACTCGAGGCTGACGCGGAACATTTGCTCGACCTGACGCACGCGCTCGGCCGTCGCCAGGATGATGACGCGGTCCTTTGCCGCGATCTGCATGCCGCCGTCGGGCACCATGACGCGGCCGTCGCGATAGACAGCGCCGATACGGATGCCGGCGGGCAGGTCGAGCTCGCGCAGCGGCTTGCCGACCAGCGGCGAGGTTTCCAACGCCTCGGCCTCGACCACCTCTGCCAGCCCGTTTTCGATCGAGTGGACGCCGCGGATGCGCCCGCGACGCACGTGCTGGAGGATCTTCGACACCGTGATCGACCGCGGATTGACCGTGGCGTCGATGCCCAGCATGTCGGTGAACGTCGTGTAGCTGCGGTTGTTGATGAGGGCCATGTTGCTGCGGCAGCCGAGGCGTTTGGCCATGACGCAGGAGATGATGTTGACCTCGTCGTCGTTAGTCAGCGACACCATGGCGTCGCTGTCGGCGATGTCGGCCTCGGCGAGGATGTCCTGATCGAGCGCGCTGCCGTGCAGCACGACCGTGCGTTTGAGTTGGTCGGCGATGGCGATCGCCCGTGCGCGCGACGACTCCACGATCTTGACCTTGGCGGCGGCGGCTCTTGCCTCAAGCGTACTGGCGACGTAGAGGCCGATATTGCCGCCGCCGGCGATGACCACGCGGTTGGCGACCTGCTCCTCGTGGCCGAAGATGCTGAGCACGCGCTTCACCTGAGTACTCTCCGCGACGACGTAGACGCGATCGCCGACAACCATGGCGTCTGAGGAATGCGGCACGAACAGCGCGCCGTCGCGCACGACCCCGACGACCACCGCCTGCAGGTCGGGGAAGAGCTCGGTGAGCTGCGACAGCGGTGTGTCGACCACCGGGCAATTCTCGGTGCAGACGATACCGACCACGACCACGTCGCCGTTGGCGAAGCGCACCGTGTCGAACGCGCCCGGCAGCGCCAGGCGCCTGAGGACCATCTCGCCAACCTCGAGCTCCGGCGAAATGATGACGTCGATCGGCAGGTGGTTTGACGAGAACAGGTCGCCCCAGTGCGGCTGCAGGTAGCTCTGCGCGCGGATGCGGGCGATCTTGGTCGGCACGTTGAACAGCGAATGCGCCACCTGGCAGGCGACCATGTTCACTTCGTCGTAGAGAGTGACGGCGATGATCATGTCGGCCTGCTCAATGCCGGCCTGAGCAAGCGCGTCCGGGTGAGCGCCGTGGCCGACGAACCCACGCACGTCGAGCGTGTCGCGGATCGCCTGCACCAGTTGCGGCGCCGTGTCGATGACCGACACGTCATTATCCTCGGCGGCCAGTTGCTCGGCGATGCCGTAGCCGACCTGGCCGGCGCCGCAAATCAGGACCCGCATGGTGGGATTGGTTCCTTGTTCCGCCTAGCCGACGCCGAGGGACTTCAACTTGCGGTGCAGCGCCGAGCGCTCCATGCCGACGAATTCGGCTGTGCGCGAGATGTTGCCGCCGAAGCGGTTGACCTGGGCGGCAAGATATTCGCGCTCGAAGATCTCGCGGGCGTCGCGGAGCGGCAGCGACATCAGGTGCTCCCCCCCTGCCCTGCCCGGCGTGGTCGGCAACATCTCGCCGATCTCGGCCGGCAACAGGTCGGCGGTGATGGTTTCGGTGACGTCGCCGCGCGCTAGAATCATCAGCCGCTCGACGTTGTTGCGCAGTTGACGGATGTTCCCCGGCCAGTCGTGCGCCTGCAGCACCGCCATGGCGTCGTCGGCGATCGGCCGCGGCGGCAGCCCGGTGGCCCGCGAAATCTGATCGACGAAATGGCGGACCAGGAGCGGGATATCCTCGCGGCGCTCGGCCAGCGGCGGCACCCTCAGTGGCACCACCGCCAGGCGGTGGAACAGGTCCTCGCGGAACGTACCAGCGGCGATCTCGCGCTCCAGGTCGCGTGCCGTCGACGAAATGACGCGCACCTCGACGCTCACCCGATTCGCGCCCCCGACCCGCTGGAAGGTCTGGTCGACGAGGACCCGCAGAATCTTGTTCTGGGTCTCACGTGGCATGTCGCCGACCTCGTCTAGGTAAAGCGTGCCGCCGTGGGCCTCCTCGAGAGCGCCGACCTTGCGACTGGCACCGTTGGCCGGCTCGGTGCCGAACATCTCGTGCTCCATGCGCTCCGGCGTGATGGTCGCGGCGTTGAGCACCACGAACGGCCCGCTGGCCCGCGTCGACATTTCGTGGATGGTGCGCGCCACCAGCTCCTTGCCGGCACCCGACGCGCCGGAAATCATCACCCGGCTGTTGGTCGGCGCCACTTTCTCGATCAGCGTGCGCAGGCCGTTCATTGCGGGCGAGGAGCCGAGCAATCTGCTTGCGTCGCCGCTGCGCTCCTTGAGCACCTTGATTTCCCGGCGCATCTTGGAGGCTTCCAGGGCCCGCTCCGCGACCAGCACCAGCCGCTCGGACTTGAACGGTTTTTCGATGTAGTCGTAGGCCCCGCGTTTGATCGCCGACACCGCGGTTTCGATGTTGCCGTGCCCCGAGATCATGACCACCGGCAGCTCGGCGTGCTCGCGCTTGATCGCGTCGAGCACCGCCAGCCCGTCCAGGCGGCTGCCCTGCAGCCAGATGTCGAGGAACACCAGCGACGGCCGGCGGCTGGCGATTTCGGCGAGCGCCTGGTCGGAGTCGCCGGCAGTCCGCGTGCCGTGTCCCTCGTCGCCCAGGATGCCGGACACCAGTTCCCGAATGTCGTTCTCGTCGTCAACGATCAGAATGTCCGATGCCATGGTCGTTCCGGTTTCTCGTTCATTCAGCGGGAATCGGTTCCCGCGTCGCACTTGCCTCTGCGGCCTCCGCGCTTGCCTCAAGCCGCGGCAACGTGATCCGAATACGGGCCCCGCGGCCGCCGGTCGCCACCGCCGGTGCATCCAGAAGCTCTAAGCGCCCACCGTGCTCCTCGATGATCTTGGTGACGATCGCCAAGCCAAGGCCGGTGCCCTTGTCGCGGGTCGTCATGTACGGCTCCAGGAGCCGGTGTCGGTTCTCGTTGGGGAAGCCAATGCCGTTGTCGGTGACGTTGATCACCACCGACCCGTTGTCCGGTTGCGCCGACACCGCGACTTGGCCTTTGCCGCGCTCGTCCGCCGGCACCGCCACGATCGCCTCGGCGGCGTTCTTGACCACGTTGGTCAGGGCCTGGCCCATCAGGCGTGAGTCGAAGCGGACCGTCACCGGCTCGTCGGGAAGTGCGACGTCGAACGCGATCTCCGGGTTCGCGACACTGATCACGAAGACCGCCTCGCGGATTGTCTCCGACAGGTTGCCGGCGGCCATGGTCGGCTTCGGCATCCGTGCGAAGGAGGAGAATTCGTCGACCATGCGACCGATGTCGCCGACCTGGCGGATGATGGTGTCGGTGCACTGTTCGAAGACGTCGCTGCCCTCGTCGATCGTCTTGCCGAACCTGCGTTTGAGCCGCTCGGCCGAAAGCTGGATTGGCGTCAACGGGTTCTTCATCTCGTGGGCGATGCGTCTGGCGATGTCTGCCCAGGCGGAGCTGCGCTGGGCTGACACCAGATCGGTGATGTCGTCGAGGGTGATGACGTAACCGTGAGACTGCCCGGCGGCGCGTTCGGTCGTCACGCGGACGTTGATGGTCCGCTCGCGGCCGCCGCGCGGCACAATGATCTGGTCGCGATACTCGATCCGGTCCTCACGGATCGCCGCCTCGACCAATGGGCCGAGCTTTGGCAGAATCTCCCCGATCGGCGTCCCGATTGCCTCGCTCTCCGACGCGCCCAGGAGCTGCAGCGCGGCGCGGTTGACGATGGTCACCCGACCGTCAGCGTCAATGCCGACGATGCCCGCGGTGGCGCCGGACAGCACCGCTTCGGTGAAGCGTCGGCGGCTGTCGATCTGCTCGCTCGCGGCAAGCAGCTCCTCGCGTTGGCTGCGCAATTGGGCGGTCATGTTGTTGAAGGTGACTCCGAGCGCACCGACGTCACCGTCGGAGTGGCGCGGCGCGACGGTGACCGCGAGATTGCCGCGCGACACCTCCTTGGCAGCGTCGATCAGCCGTCGTATCGGCGCAACCAGTCGGTTGGCGAACGCGATGCCGAGCCAGATCGCCGACAGCAGAACCACGACCGTGATGCCGAGGAACAGGATGCCGAACGCGACCTGGATGCCGAACCGGGTCGCCTCCAGCGTTCGATACTCGGCGACGCTTTCGCTCGTCATGGTCAGATAGCGATTGATCTGCGGGTCCAGCGGACGAACGGCAGCCAGGAACAGATCGCCGTACCCGGAAAGTATGGTTACGGCCGCGATTGAATTTGTCGCGCCGGGCGGGAGAATCATCACCTCGTTCGGCCGGCCCTTCGCCTGCGCAAGGACGTCGGGCGGGGGCGTCGGAACGTTGCGCGGGTCGACTCCTTCCGGTTGGGCGACGAGGCTTGCGCCGCCGTCCATCAGGAAGAGCGCGTACAGGTTGCGCTCCTTGGCGAGGGAATTCAGCAGGACCGCGAACCGTTGGGGATCCTCGGAGATCAGCCCCGGCGCGCGCTGCAACTCCCGCTTCACGGCGCCGAGATCGATGCGCAACTGGGTCGCTTGCTGTCCGGCGTAGGCTTGGGCAATCGACAGGGAGTTATCGACGATGGCCCGCGTACGGGTCGAGAACCAGTTGTCGAGGCCGCGGTTGAGGCTGACGCTCGCTGTTATCGCCAGAAGCACGGCCGGTGCCGCCGCAACGAAGCTGAACAGGAGGACGATGCGGACATGCAGACGCGCCGCGGCCCGCCCACGCACACGCGCGAGCAGGAGGCTGATCAGCTCCCAGGCAACGACCAGCATGAGGAAGAAGACCAGTGCGCCGTTGACCGTCGCCGCGATCTGCACGATGTCGGGCGTTGGCGGGACCGGAGTCAGTCCCATCAACACGAAGAATGTCGTTGCCGCTGACGCGAGCGCGAGGATGACCAGGACATAGCCCAACGCCCGCATCAGTCGCGAGAACTCGAAGTGCCCCGGCTGGCGGCCTCGCTCCGCGGCGGATTGTGGCAGGCGTGCCGATTCGGCGGTCATTGCAAAAATGCGAGCTTCCCTGCGGGGTTTCGCAATGGGCTGCGCGTTCCAACAGAGCGAGCCTGGGACCGAATTGCAACAACATTGTGATCAAAAAACAACAAGAAATGCCGCCGAGGGGACAATCACCGGCCGGTACGGATCACCTGGATATCCAGCTCCTTGATCTTCTTGCGCAGCGTATTGCGATTGAGGCCGAGAAGCTCCGCCGCCCTGATCTGGTTGCCCCGTGTCGAGGCCAGCGCCGCGCCGATCAGGGGCGCTTCGACCTCGCGCAGAATGCGATGGTAGAGCCCCGGCGGCGGCAGCGATTCGCCGAATCCCTGGAAGTAGGCGTTTAGGTGCCGCTCGACCGAACCGGAGAGCGTCTCCTTGCCACCGTCGTCGGCCGATGACACGGCCATCGCCGGCTGGTCGAGCTCCGCCTCGATGATGTTCTCGCCAATGGTTTCCTGGGGATAGAGCGCGGTCAGTCGGCGCACCAGGTTTTCGAGCTCGCGCACGTTTCCGGGCCACCGGTAGCGCTTGAGCCATTCCATCGCCGCCGGCTCGATGCGCTTTGCCGGCAGCCCTTCCTTCTCGGCCATGGCGAAGAAGTGCCGCACCAGACTCGGAATGTCCTCACTCCGCTCGCGCAGCGGCGGCAGCCGTATGGGGACCACGTTCAGCCGGAAGAAGAGGTCCTCGCGGAACAGACCCTGGTTGATCAGGATGCGCAGGTCCTTGTTGGTCGCCGCGATGATGCGCACGTCGGTTTTGATCGGGGCGCGGCCGCCGACAGTGGTGTATTCGCCCTGCTGGAGAACGCGTAAGAGGCGGGTCTGTGCCTCCATCGGCATGTCGCCGATCTCGTCGAGGAACAGCGTGCCACCGTCGGCCTGCTCGAACCGGCCCGCGCTGCGCGCGTTGGCACCGGTAAAGGCGCCCTTCTCGTGGCCGAAAAGCTCCGCCTCGATCAGGTCGCGCGGGATCGCCGCCATGTTAATCGCGACAAAAGAACCGTTGCGCCGCTTGCCGTAGTCGTGGAGCGCCTTGGCGACCAGTTCCTTGCCGGTTCCCGATTCGCCGGCGATCATCACGGTCAGGTCCGTCTGCATCAACCGGGCAAGGACGCGATAGATGTCCTGCATCGCCGGCGACCGGCCGACCAGCGGAATGCTTTCGCCGACGTCGTCGACCGCGCCGGCGGCGCGCGGCGCCTTCGGCTCCGACAGCGCCCTGCCAACGATCGCCAAGAGCTCCTTCAGGTCGAACGGCTTTGGCAGGTACTCGTACGCGCCCCGCTCCGACGCGCGGATCGCTGTCATGAAGGTGTTCTGCGCGCTCATCACGACGATCGGCAGCTCCGACCGCAGCCGCTTGATGCGCGGCAACAGGTCGAAGATGTTCTCGTCGGGCATAACCACGTCGGTGATGACGAGGTCGCCGCCGCCCTCGCTGACCCAGCGCCACAGTGTCGCCGCGTTCGACGTCAGCCGCACGGCGTAGCCTGCGCGGGAGAGCGCCTGGTTGAGCACCGTGCGAATCGCCGCGTCGTCGTCGGCCACGAGGATGGTGCCAAGCGCCATAGTCAGTTTTCCTCAGCCGCGGCCGTTTCGCCCACTACCGCCGGCATCAGCACCCGGAAGGTCGTTCTCCCCGGCTGCGAATCGCATTCGATGACGCCGCCGTGGTCGCGGATGATCTTGGCGACCAACGCCAAGCCGAGCCCGGTGCCGTTGGTCTTGCTGGTCACGAACGGATCGAAGAGATGGGCGACCAGGTCTTCCGGGACCCCGGGGCCGTTGTCGCGCACGCAAAACTCGAGCGGCAACGTCACCCGGCTCGGATTGCCCGGCACCGAAATGCGCAATCCTGGCCGGAACGCGGTTGTCAGCACGATTTCCGCGTCTGGCATGTTGCCGACGGCCTCGACCGCGTTCTTGATCAGGTTGAGAAAGACCTGGACGAGCTGGTCGCGATGGGCGAACACCGGCGGCAGCGAGGGATCGTATTCGTCGCGGATGGGGATCGAGCGAGCGAAGCCGGATTGCGCCAGGCGGCGGACGTGATCGAGCACGATGTGGATGTTGACCGGCTCGCGCTCGATCGGCCGCTCGTCGGTGAACACCTCCATGCGGTCGACCAGCTTGACGATGCGATCGGCCTCGTCGCAGATCAGGCGCGTAAGCGCGCGGTCTTCGTCCTCGACCGACGATTCGAGCAACTGAGCGGCGCCGCGGATACCCGACAGCGGATTCTTGATCTCATGGGCGAGGATCGCCGCCAGGCCGGTGACACTCCGCGCCGCACCGCGATGGATGAGCTGGCGGTCGATCTTGTCCGCCATCGTGCGCTCTTGGAGCATGGCCACGACGGCATCTGGCTGGTCGAGGCTCGGCGTCGCATAGATGTCGACGACACGCTCGCCGCCGATGCGCGGTGTTCCGATATCGACGCGATATTCGTTGACCGCGCCGCCGCGCTCGCGCACCTGGTCGATGAGCGCCAGTAGCGGGCTGCCGAACGGCACGAAATAGGCGAGCGGGTGGCGCCGCAGCACGTTGGCGGAAGCTTCGAAGAAGGTCTCGGCCGCAGCGTTGGCCTCGACGATGGCGCCCTCCCCGTCGATCAGGAGAACCGGATGCGGCAACGCGTCGACCAGTGAATCGGCCATGCGTGCGCGCCGGCGGGTGGCGACGCCGGCGCTCATGCCGCCCTCGCCGCCATGTCGCCGGCGAAGATTCCCGCGAGCATGCCAAGCACGGCCTTGGGCCGCGAGGCGGTCAAGACCGCGCGTCGCGCATCCGGCGATGCCGCGCCCGGCGGGAGACCGTCCATGTACCAGCCGAGGTGCTTGCGTGCCGCGCGCGGACCGACCAGTGGGCCGTAGTGCGCAATGATCGCCTCGTAATGGGTGGCGATCAGGTCGAACAGACCGGCGCCACTCGGAGTCGGCGGCGCGACGCCACACGCGGCGTATACAGCTGCGTGACCGGGCAGCCACGGGCGGCCGCAAGCGCCGCGGCCGATCATGACGCCGTCGGCCCCCGACGCCACGAGCATCGCGCCGATGTCCGCGAGGTCGGTGAGGTCGCCGTTGGCGACAACGGGGATGGTGACCGCGTCCTTGACGGCGCGAATCGCCGCCCAGTCGGCGTTGCCGCCGTAGAACTGGCAGCGCGTTCGTCCGTGGACGGTGACAAGGCGCACCCCTTCCGCCTCCGCTCGCCGCGCGAGCTCCGGCGCGTTGATGGTCGAGTCGTCCCAGCCGAGGCGCATCTTCAGCGTTACCGGCCGGTCGGTCGCCGCGACCGTTGCCGCGATCAGCCTCGGCGCATGGTCGAGGTCGCGCATCAGCGCCGAGCCAGCATACCCGCCGGTGACCTTCTTGGCCGGGCAGCCCATGTTGATGTCGATGATGTCGGCGCCGCAGTCCTCGGCCGCGCGGGCCCCCTCGGCCATCGCCGCCGGCGTGCGCCCGGCGAGCTGCACCACGTGCGGCCCGCGCCGGGCCCGCTCCGCCCTCAGCCGCGCGCGCTGATCGCCCGTGGAAAGCGCCTCGCCGGCGATCATCTCCGAGACCACCAGGCCGGCCCCATATGCGGCCGCGAGGTCCCGAAACGGGCGGTCTGAAATCCCCGACATCGGCGCCAGAAACACGCGGTTCCTGATCACGACCGGGCCGATGCTCAGCGGTTGTGCGAGTTTGGCGATCACGGGCTCGTCTGCATACAGATTAGGCAATGTCGCAATTGCCCATACATTAGTCAAATCCGGCTGGCGAGCAAGCGCAAATCGAACGA
>Ga0315553_10002825_pt1 | contig 13780 bp, 12 predicted proteins | sample SalMarSW160140MG_FD_203099 | JGI IMG/M metagenome (GOLD analysis project Ga0315553, IMG submission 203099) | Salt marsh sediment microbial communities from the Plum Island Ecosystem LTER, Massachusetts, United States - Salt Marsh Sediment SW1601-40 ... | reverse complement strand
AAAGACAGGGCTTTTTTGTTGTAAAAATCCTCTTGACTGTACTCGAATTGTATTTGAAAAGAGCCCAAGCCACTCAAGGTACTCTTTTTTTCAGGCGCAGGCGTTCCCCCTCCTTCGGGGCTTCCGCTCGCATCGACTCATGGGGTTCCGGTTTCCATCCGAGACCACAAAGAACCGTTCCAACATGTTCCACTGTCGCCTGCTTTCCGGGGTCTCTATCACTGTTCCTATCAGACCATCCCGCCGTTCACCTGCTTTTCAGCGAAATTGAAGGCTGCAAATTTATGTGCTAAAATTAAACATATAGATGTCTCTCATCTCCAAGTAAGAAGGTATTCCATTGTTTTGCAGAGATGGGATGCAGGGGAAGTGGGTATGAAGTGGAAGTCACAAAACTCCGTACTGTTTGTATCTATTCTCGCGGTTGTCGCACTCTTCCCGGTGTATACCGAGGAACCATCACCGTATCGCAATATATCCGTTACTCCCGGGATCGATTTCCCGCTGGGTGAGTACGCAGATTATTATGGTTTCGGGGCCTCTCTCCAGCTGCAGGGAAGCATTCAACTTGGATCCTTTCCCGTCTACCCGGTTTTAGGTGCGGATTATTCTTTTCTATCAAGCCAGGCAGACGCCAGCGTATCCTTGCTGACAGCCTGGTTGGGGGCGGGTGCCCGTCTCCAGCTTAGCCCGCGTTTCAGCGGTCGTGTCGCATTCAATGGTGGATTTTATTATGGACTGCTGAATGACGGCAGCCTCGGTGATACCGGATTGGCGTATATGGGTAGTGTCGCCGTGGATTTCCTGGTCAACCCGCGAATCGACCTTACGGCGGCAATTGCCTACAAGGGCTATCCTGGTCTCTACATGGGTGTGAATGGATTGCTCGGAACCACAATCCATATAGGCGATACGTCAACTCGTGAACAGTATCTGGAGGAAAGCCGGCGGAATCGGCAACCGCAATTGCCGGATGTGTTAAAACCGGAACCCGGGAGAGGTCTACAGCTATTAGACCTTGAGTACAACGATATATTTCCCGTTTTTCACAACTATTACGACGAGCACCCCATCGGCGTAGCCACGATCGAGAACGTTGAAAATGAAACGCTTAACGAGGTGAAAATTCAGCTGCTGATCAAGCAATACATGGACTCGCCCAAGGTGTGCGCCGTGATCCCGGCTCTGGAACCCGGCGTGCCCACTGAAGTCGAACTGTATGCGTTGTTTACGGATAAAATCCTGGAGGTTACAGAAGGGACAAAAGTAGCGGCGGATTTGCAATTCGAGTATGTCGTGAATGACAAACATTATGGAGATGTACAAGTGAAAACCGTCCGGCTGCTGGACAGGAACGCCATGACTTGGGACGACGACAGGCGTGCAGCGGCCTTTGTAACCGCCAAAGATCCAGCCGTTCTCAGCCTCTCCAAAATGATATCCGGTATGGTACATGACAAAAACTTCAAGGCCGTCAGTTCGGCTTTGCAAACTGCAATTGCCATGCACGAGGGTCTGCGCCTTTACGGCATTAGTTATGTAACCGATCCCGATACCCCATATGTGGAATTGGTAAAAAATGCCAACCGCATAGACTTCCTTCAGTTTCCCCGTCAAACGATGCAGTATCAAGCGGGCGACTGTGACGATCTCTCAATCCTTTACGCAGCTTTGCTTGAATCCGTGGGTATTGAGACCGCCTTCATTACTGTTCCCGGGCATATCTTCATAGCGTTTGTAATCGATGATGATCCCGAATCCGCGGCAAAAACATACCTGAACGACCATGACTTTATCTTCCTTTCGGACAGAGTTTGGGTGCCGTTGGAAGTCACGGAACGTGACGGGTTTCTGGATGCCTGGCAGGCGGGAGCTAGGCTGTGGCAGGAGGCGGTTGCCGAGAATATCGCCCAGTTCTATCCGATTCACGAAGCCTGGGCAACGTATGAACCGGTGGGTTTACCCGGCACTGATACTGAGATGCCGCTGCCGGAAAGAGAAAGTATCGAGAACGCCTTTTACAAAGAGCTCATGCGTTTCATCGACCGCGAGATATATCCACGGGTCCAACAGCTGCAGGCGAAACTGTCCCAAGATTCGAATGACATCAAGACACGCAACCGGTTGGGTGTTCTCTATGCGCGCTACGGTGTTTATGACAAGGCGAAGACTGAGTTCGAGAAAGTGTTAACTGTGGGGGAGTATGCGCCCAGCCTTTGCAACCTTGGCAATATAGGAATGCTCGAAGAGGAGTACATGAAAGCTTTGAGCTATTATCAACGAGCGAATGCCGTTGAACCTAGTAATACAAAGGTACTTCTCGGATTATCCCGGGTTCATTACGCGTTACAAAACTACACTATGGCCCGATTGGCTCATGAGGAATTGGCCGGCATCGACAAAACAATGGCTGAGAAATATGCCTTTTTGCGTGTCCAGGATAGTACCGGAGAGCGGGCAGCGCAGGCCGACCAACTGAAAGGGGAAGTGTTGTGGGACGAATAAACAATCGTTCGATCATTGCCGTGCTGCTATCGGTTGTGGTTTTCATCTCGGTCGGGTGCCAGTTCGGCACTTCGCCGTTGTTCCAAGCTGTAAAGGACAGTGTAATCGAGTCACGTCAGGCTCCGGAGATTACCGTGTACCAGGCTGCCACTGAATACTCCAGTTGGGGTTCCGCCTATGCTTTTCCAGCACCCGTGCTGATCGGCCAGTCCAGTACGCCGGTGGTGTTTACCGTTGCCAACGAAGGAGACGGCGCACTGGATATATCGGATATTGTTCTAGCGGATACCAGCAATTTCAGCATAACCCCGGGTACCGTACCGACAACGATTCAAGCGGGGGATTCAGACAGCTTCTCCCTTGTTTTCAATCCGACAGTATCCGGCACTATAAACAGCACCGTGACGGTGCAGTGCAGCGATAGTGACGAAGGCAGCTTTGTATTGAATATCAGCGGTGAAGGATTGACGCCGCTTCCTGAGATTTCCGTACTGCAATCGGTAACAAATTATACAAATGGCGGTACGGCGTATGATTTCGGCGACCTGCCAAATACCGTGACCGGGGATCCGGTGACCTTCACGATCAAAAATGAAGGATCGGAATATCTGATTGTGACCGGTATCAGCATCACTGATAGCAACAATTTCGAGTTGAATCCCCCTACAACACCGTTTTCGTTGGCACCAACGGCTACGGAAACCTTCACGGTTTCTTTCAGTCCGGATGGGATCGACTCCTTCGCGGCTTCTGTAGAAATTGTCAGCAATGATCCGGATGAATCAACTTTTGCTTTAAATATCGCTGGTACGGGAACGGTACGGAATACCATTTCTGTGAATTCCACCTTACCTATAAACGGTGCTTCCGATGTGCGCATCGATACGAGCATCGATATTGTATTCGATCGCGACATCGATCCCGCCACCATAACAGGAACCACGATTAAAAAAGACACCACCAGCTACAGCTACACCTCCAGTTGGAACAGCGTAAGCAACACGCTGACGCTAACACCGAACTCCGATCTTCCTACGCAGAGCCTCATTAGCGTGAGTTTGCCGGTTACTATAACCGGTTTTAATTACGAGCTCTTTGCCGGGTACAGCTTCAGCTTCACAACCGGTACAGCCTGGCACGATGGCAACACCGTGTTTGTATCGACCGCGGGTTCTGCCGGGGGCCTGGGTACCAAAGCATTACCTCTGTTGTCCATCCAAGACGGGGTAGATCTGGCAAAACTCAAAGGCTACACCCAGGTGTATGTAAGGGCGGGGAACTATACCTACTCCGGAGGGGGAATCGATACCACGGGAACCGCAGGAGTACATATAACGGCACCGGTTTCTCTGATCGGGGGCTGGGACTCTGCTTTCACCACCTACAGCGGGGGACACTCCGTACTCGATGCGGAGAGCAGCTGCGACCATGTGCTTTGGATCGATTCCTCTGATGTGAATATACGCTACCTGACTCTCACCGGTGGTTATTCCGACGGCTCGGGCCTGCATGACAGGGGTGCCGGAGTACTGCTGGCCAGCAGCGGTAGCCCAATTAGCAATATCGAGCTTCGAGATCTGGATGTCCAATACAATACCAGTCCCAGCTTCGGTGGCGGCGGAGTGTATGCATCTGGTTCGGCTACCGATATTCTAATGATTGCGTCCTGGGTGCAGTACAATACGGCGTCGATCAATGGTGCCGGTGGCATTCAAACCAGTTCGCCGAACACTACCTACTGGGGTGTGTATGTCTGGAACAACAGCGGCACCTATGGAGGAATGGCCGCCTATTGGAGCGACGACCTTACCATTCTCGGTTGTTCCTTTCAGCACAACCAGGGTTCGCAAGCCGATGCCATATATCTCTACGAGGGGGATACCATAACCATCGAAAGCAATTTTATCGCCGCCTATCAGGGTGTCGGTCTGCGTATGGATGATTCGAGTTATTGGGCCGATGACCACATCACGAACCTGACGATCACCGATAACAATTTCCACTCAACCGGAGGGACCTACTCCAACGTGGTAGCCATCAAAGAAGGTCCGTCTTCATCGAATCAGGACGTTACGGGGCATACGATTACCAACAATAGCTTCAATGCGAATTTCATCGGCTATTTATACCAGGATTATGACGGCACCCAAATTCTGGCGGACGCTCCGGGAATGGATACTCTCAACACGGCCAATGACAGCGCCCACGATGCAGCTGTGACGAGCGGAAACTATCTAAATTATCCGTAGGAAGCTGTTCGAACTCGAAAAACAACGCTCGCAGCAATCACTGATAGATAGAAGAGGATCGATGCCTGCAAGTAGTATTCAATCCACATCACGGTCACGGTGATTTGGATTCCGCCTTCTCTGCTGTTAGAAGGCTTTCTATCATGCATATCCCCATCCCCTGAAAAACAAAGGCGATAAAACAACCGTCGTAGCGGGCTAATTTCCGAGCATTGTCAACATCGTCCCTACTTTCAATGATCTACATGAAGCTAGCCAAGAGTGCGCATCTGGTTTCTGGGGGGATCGGCGAGACGCTGGAGTATATGTTATTTCCGTCAGAGCACTGGCGACCCATCCGCACCAACAATCCGCTGGAACGGATCATGCGGGAGATCCGCCGGAGTACTCGGGTGGTCGGCAACTTCCTGGGCGGCGACTCCGCGCTGATCCCTGTCGATTTGGCAGGGCTTTTTTATTGGAGTCAATTCGATCACTTGACAACTGGACTCGCGGCCCTTACCATTGAAGAATATCGAGAGTTTCATTGAGGAGGTCATTATGAGGAAGAATCTAATCCTGGTTTTTGCCTTACTGCTTATGACCGCTCTGAGCCTTCAGGTGGTCTTCGCAGGAGGTACAACGGAAGCGACGGTCGCATTCCTGCTGCCGGAGAACGTCACTCCCCGGTGGGAGGGTGCCGACGCACCGCTGTTCAAACAGGCGCTTCAGAAGCTCATCCCCGGCGTTCAGATCGACGTTCTCAACGCGCTGAATGACCCGAGCAAGCAGCTGTCACAGGCCGAAGCAGAGCTGACGAAGGGCGCGAAGGTGATTGTCATCGCAGCCGTGGACCAGAAGGCCGCCGCTGTCATCGTCAACGATGCGAAGAAGCAGAACGTCACGGTCATCGCGTATGACCGGCTGATTCGGGACTCGCCGCTTGGCTACTATGTCTCTTTCGACAGCGTTGCCGTCGGCAAGGCGGAGGCGCAGTGGATGGTGGACCACACCAACCAGGGCGCCCGGCTCGTCATCATCAATGGGTCGCCGACGGACGACAACGCACATCTTGTGAATGAGGGTATCCATGCGGTGCTCGACCCCCTGTTCCAGTCCAAAGCACGCGTCCTGGTTGATGAGCAGTGGACACCCGGCTGGGATCCCACGAAAGCCCAGAATTTGATGGAGCAGATCCTGACGAAGGCCAACAATGGGGTCGACGGGGTCGTTTCGGCAAATGACGGAATGTCGGGTGGCATCATCGCCGCACTGAAGGCGCAGGGCCTCGACGGCAAAGTCAAGACGACCGGTCAGGATGCTTCGCTGGAAGGCGTCCAGAACGTGATCCTCGGACTCCAGGGGACATCGGTCTTCAAGGACTTCCGCCTGCAGGCGCCAGCGGCGGCGGAAATCGCGGCCGCCATCATCCAAGGGAAGAAGCCCACAAACATCAACGCGACGGTCAACAACGGCCAGGTGGACGTGCCGTCGGTCATGCTAGAGGTCGTACCGATCGACCAGGCCAATGTCAAGACGCTGGTCACCAACGGCTGGATAGATTCCCAGTTCGGGGGGATCGACAAGGTCATGAGCGGCCTTCCCGAAAGCGCACGTCAGTACCTGAAGTAGCTGCCGCGTTTCCCGGTATTTAGATGATCAATGACGGAAGGGGCGGTGGGCACGCCGCCCCTTCCGCGCACAACAAGCCGATACTCGAGACGCGGGGGATTTCCAAGCGCTATGGCGCTGTCCAGGCCCTCACCAACGTCGACTTCGAAGTCTATCCCGGTGAAGTCGTAGCGCTGGTGGGGGATAACGGAGCCGGCAAGTCCACCCTGATCAAGTGCATCGCCGGGACACACGCTCCCGACGAGGGGAAGATCATCTTCGACGGGAAGGAAATTCATCTGCACGCCCCCAGCGACGCCACGCGGCTGGGGATCGAGACCGTCTACCAGGATCTGGCAATCTGCGACAATCTCGACGTCGTGCAGAACATGTTCCTCGGGCGCGAGCCGGTCATGCGACTGGTCCCGCCGATTCTCGAGCTCCTCTCGGAGTTCGAGATGGAGAAACGGTCGCTCGCAGTCCTTGAGACCCTGAACGTCACCACGATCTCAAACGTTCGCGAGAAGGTAGCCTCGCTATCGGGCGGCCAACGGCAGGCAGTCGCGATTGCCAGAGCAGCCATGTGGGACGCGAAGCTCGTGATCCTTGACGAGCCCACGGCTGCCTTGGGGGTCGTTCAGACCGAGCAGGTACTCGCCCTGGTCAGGCGACTACGCGAGCACGGGCTCGGTGTCGTCGTTATCTCTCACAACCTCCACGAGGTGTTCTCGGTCGCTGACCGCATCATCGTGCTACGGCTTGGGCGTCGCGTGGCCACGTTCGATCACCACTCCACCACGCCGGACGAGGTTGTGGCCGCAATTACGGGCGCTCGCGAGGCCCTGAAGTGAAGGGCCCAGAGGACTCCACCCGCAGGCAGAGCCCAGCGGAAACCGCCAAGCAACGTGAGCCCGAGAGTTTCCGCGCGCTCCTGGTGCGCAGCACCCAGCGTTGGCGGCATGGCGAGCTTGGCGCGCTGCCGGTGGTCGTCGGCTTGATCCTGATTGCGGCATTTTTCGTGACCCAGGAGCCTGCATTTCTCTCGGCGCGCAACATCTCGAACCTCATCGTCCAGATTGCAGCGATCGGTTCCGTGGCGGTCGGGATTGTGATGGTCCTGCTGCTGGGTGAGATCGACCTTTCGGTCGGCTCAGTAGCTGGCCTGTGTTCTGCGATACTCGGCGTGCTGATCGTGAATTACGGGTGGCCCTGGTGGATCGCCATTTTGGCTACCATGGCCATCGGCGCACTCATCGGTGCGTTCCAGGGCCTCTGGTTCGCCTTCCTTGGCGTGCCATCGTTCGTGGTCACGCTGGCGGGTTTCCTGGCATGGCAGGGAGTCCAGCTTCGCGTTCTCGGGCACACCGGCACGGTCAATGTCTTCGAACCCCACATCGGGAAGATCGCGCAGTCGTTCCTGCCGGATGCCTGGGGATGGGTCGTCGGGTTGGGCGCTGCCGGCGTCTACGTGCTCGCGCTATGGATAACGCGGATACGCAGGCTCCAAACTGGTCTCACGGCTGCTCCGGTCCTGGCCGTGCTCACCCGCTCCCTGCTCGTGGTTGCAATTGCGCTGGCTACCGTCGAAATCCTGGGCCGATTTAACGGAGTCCCCACCGCCGGGGTGATCCTGTTCGGGCTTGTTGTTGTCTTTAGCTTCATAACAACCCGAACGCGCTTTGGCCGGTATATCTTCGCGGTGGGGGGCAACGCCGAGGCGGCCCGGCGGGCAGGCATTTCCGTGGCCACTGTCAGGATTGTCGTCTTCACACTGGCCGGGCTCATGGCAGCAGTCGGGGGTGTAGTCTTCGTCTCCCGCTTGACCGCGGCAAGCACGCAGACTGGCGGCGGAACTTTCCTGCTGGAAGCCATCGCCGCAGCTGTTATCGGCGGGACCAGCCTCTTTGGTGGACGTGGGAGCGTCTGGACGGCGCTCCTGGGCGCGCTGGTGATTGGAAGCGTCTCCAACGGGCTGGACCTGATGGCACAGCCGCCCGAGATCAAGTACATGGTGGAAGGCGCCATCCTGCTGGCCGCGGTCACGGTGGACGCGGTGGCCCGGCGCAGCCGCGCAGCCGCTGGCCGCTGACCGGCCCGGTCTGCCGACCCCCCCGGCGGAGCTCACCGCCTTGCGTGGTCGAGCTCGAATCAGCGCTACGCTGGTAGGGCTTCTCGTCGGCGCTGCAGGCTTCGCGCCTAGCCTGGTCGTCCGGAGATGCGGAGCTGAAAGCGCCCGCGCGTTGCGCGGGAATGAAAATCCTGATAGAAAAGCCGTATGCCGATTCACGAACCGCCGAACTACAGCTACCGGGGCGCTCGCGCCTTGGTACCTTAATTGTTAACATTTGTTGATAAGTGTGTACACTCGAAAATCGTCACGGTCAAGATATTGAGCAGTAAGGCATTGGTAATCATCCTGGGTCGTGGCCAACGGCGATTTCGTAAAGATGTACCTCAGATATCGATAAGGCTCCAGCCCGTTGGCCTTCGCCGTTTCGATTAGGCTGAACAGCGTTGAAGGGGAAACCTGAAGGGCCTTTTGGTCCAGCCACTTCTTGAAGTCCGTCAGAATCGGAAGAACTTGCTCTTGCCGGTTCTGGACAAATACTTCCGGGTCCAATTGCTGTGCCCGAAGGTCCTGCTCGATCCGATAAATCTTGGCGATCCGGCTGAGGGCTTCTCCGGCACTACCGGTTTTCTTCGACGCCTTTGCCGCTTCATCCGTCGCCTCCGCAGGCATTTCAAGCCAAATCCCTGCCGGCTGGTGCATTTTCTGAGCTTCCGGGGTGTCGGCCTTCCTGTTCAGGCCCTGAGGTCCCTCAGCGGGTAGCGGCTGTAGCGTTTGGCGAACTCGAACAGCTTAACAACTTTCTCGACCGAGGTGTCCGGCTGGATGTTGTGTGCCCCGGCCAGGATATACCCTCCACCCGGGGCGGCGTCCCGGATCACCCGCCTGACCTCACTCTCCAGCTCCTCCATGGTGCCGAACGGGACCACCTTCTGGATATCGATGGCACCGAAAAGGGCGGCCCGGGACCCGAAGGTCTCCTTTATCTTCCTCGTGTCCATATCCCGGGCGGTCGGTTGCAGGGCGTTCAGTATATCCACCCCGATTTCGACCAGATCCCCCATGATCGGGAAATAGGATCCGCAGCAGTGGTAGGCGATCTTCAGATCCGGTTTTTGTCTCTTCAGCTCGCCGATGAGGAACCTCATCCTCTCTTTGAAGGCCTCCCGCCAGAGCTCCGGGGAGATGATCATGCCGGTCTGCGAACCGAAATCATCGCCCAGCCAGATGAGGTCCGCGCCGATTTTGATCAGTTCCGTGGCGATGCCCAGACTGTAGTTCATGACCCGGTCCATCAGGGCGAACACGTAGGGTTTGCCCAGCGCCAGGTCGATGAAGAACTTCTCCATACCGACCAGATACCAGGAGGTCTCGAAAATCGTGGTTTCCGCATCTCCACATATGGCGTATTCCCGGCCGTATGTTTCCACCATTCTGATCGCATGGTCGAAGCGGCCAGGGCTCAGGGGATCGGGCATGGAGTAGGCCTCCACATCGGCTGTCGTTTCGGCATGAGCGAGGGGGAAGTTGATCATTTCGGTGTAGTAGCCGCTCTTGCGGTATTTGATCCCCCACTCGTTGGTGTAGATCCCCTCTCCGATTTCCCGGGTGGGGTCATCGCGCGGGGAACAAGCTCCGATGCCCACGATGTCGTTTCCCAGGGCGGTGAGCAACTCCGCGTAGGAAATCCTGTTCTCCGCCAGAGGGGAATCCGGGTGGCTGTAGGTTGGGATTCCGAGGCGCTTGCTCAAGCGCTCGGCAACCTGCGGGGTCACGGTTATGAAAATCGGCACCCTGTCCGGTTCTTCCAGGTTGAGGGTGCTCAGCACTCTTTCCCTGGATGACCATTCACCTTTGCCCGCCACCGCCTGCCTCCGAGATTTATTTCCGGCCGTCAGACCAGCTCTTCTTCACTCTGGTAGTCGAATACATGGATCTTCTTCTCCTTGAACGAGATCCATATATCCTCATCCATCTTTCCCCTGAAATCCGGCGAGGTCCGGCAGAGGAACCGCTCGTCGCTGTCCCCCAGGGTAAAAAAGACGAACGATCTCAGCACGATAACAGCTTCAGGTAGGAGGCTAACAACTACATCGCTATATATCGTTAGGACTCAGTCCTGTGTGTTTTGAAATTCTAGACAACATTCGAGGTCCGATTTCTTCGCTCTCGTGAAAAGCAAATACAAAGTCAGGGAATCCCGCACGACGGAGAACCTTATGGGATCCTCTCTCACGCTTGATCTCCCAGCCCAACCGATACAGAGCACTGAGAACGCTACGTGCTTTGACGGACCGCCATTTCGTCATGCGGGAGTGGGAAATAACTTGCTGAGCTCGGGTACTTCTTCCCCGTTTTCAAGACGATCGGCAATGACCCTGAGAGCCATGGCCTTTGCCTGAGAAATCGCTCCGGCACGTGTTTCTGAATAGACCAACACGCCGGGCAAATCGGGAACTTCAGCGATCCAGCGACCATCCTCTTCTCTCTCTGTTTCTATCGTCACAATAAGCTGCCTCGCAATTGTAATTTACATTTTCCTGTCTTCTGCGACAAGGTGGCTTCCACATGTCCATTTATGAAGAACTACAGTCTCGGCCGACGCATGCCTGATCGTCTGTTGAACATATGAATTTTGTAGACCAGAACCACATCGAATCGCTTCAGGGCGGCGTCGAACAGCAGCCTTTTCAAGGCGGGCCGGTTCCGGGAGCCGGCGGAGTATCCGTCTCTCGAGTTTACCTGCTCTCATTGGCTCAGTAATGATATCTGCACGCCAATATATGGAGTTCATCATTGTTTACCCCATATACGATTCGATGCTCCCGGTCTATTCTCCGGCTCCAAAATCCAGTCAAGTCGAACTTCAAAGGTTCCGGTTTACCGGTGCCTTCATATGGCGTCCTCAATATTTCCTTGATTAGAGAGTTGGTCTTTTTCAACATTTTCTTATTGGATCTCTGCCAGTAGAGATAGTCATCCCAACCGTTGGGATGAAAAATGACTTTCACTATTCATCCTCGACTAGCGCTTGTTCACTTCCCGTACCTTCCTGATAACTCTTGATGCTCTCCCTCAGCCGTTTTGCATTTTTAGGGCTCCTCAAGAGATAAGCGGTTTCCTCGATTGCAGAGTAATCTTCGTAAGCAACCATGACCACGTTTCCACCATTCTTTCTAGTTACAATAACGGGTTCATGGTCCGAAATGATTTTATCCATTGTAGATTTCAGGTTTTTACGTAGCTCACTATAGTTGATCGCATTCATGCATTATCCTCCTCGCTATTACTACTTGTACATAAAATTGTACAAGTAGTCAAGACGATAGTCTTGGGCCCGTTCGGGCTGCTGGAGCGGGAAATAGCTGGATGAGATCGGGAACCTCACCCCGTTTTGGAGGCGATCGGCGATAATGCTGAGAGCTATGGCCTTTGCCTGAGAAAGCTCTAACAGAATCTCTCTTCAGGCGGTTCTCAGGAAACCCTCGAGAGTGGCGGCCAGACTCGCGTACCTGCGGTACAGCCGCGCGTACACCCCGGCGCGCCGCCGGTTCGGCGCAAAGACCATGTCGAAGCCGCTTCCCATCCTTTTCTGCGCCTCGGTGACCGAGGGGTAGACCCCGGCGGCCACAGCGGCGAACATGGCGGCGCCGAGCGCACAGGCCTGCTCGGAGGAAGCCACCCGGATGGTCATTTCCAGAACGTCCGCCATCACCTGCATGACCAGCGGGCTCTTGCGCGCGATGCCGCCCAGGGCGATCACAGCGTTGACCGGCAGCCCTTGCCGGCGAAACTGCTCGACTATAGCCCGTGAGCCGAAGGCGGTGGCCTCCACCAGGGCACGGAAGATCTTCGGCGCATCCGTGCCCAGTGTGAGCCCGATGATGGCCCCCTTGAGCGCGTGATCGGCGAAGGGGGTCCTGCGGCCGTTGAGCCAGTCCAGGGCCAAGACGGTGGAGTCCAGCGGCTCCACCTTCTCAGCCTCGGCGGAAAGCCGGAAGATGATGTTGCGCTCAATCTCTCCCCTGAACTTACCGAGCACGCCGCTTTTAGCGGCGCCCGTCACACCACCCGCTACCCCGCCCGCGATCCCGGCGCTGGCCGCACCGGCCAGGGCGACGGTGCCCCGCAGGGCGTCGGTGAGGGGCCAGGAAAGGAGCTCCCGGAACCAGGCGTACACATCGCCGAAGGCCGATTGTCCGGCTTCAAGACCCACCATGCCCGGGATGATCGAGCCGTCCACCTGGCCGCAGATGCCCTCGATACACTTGCCCTCCAGAGTCCTGGCCCGGGCTACGAGCATATCGCAGGTGGACGTACCCAGGATCTTCACCAGGACCCCCTGCCGTATCCCCCCGCCCACCGCGCCCATGTGGGCGTCGAAGGCGCCGACCGCGACGGCGGTCCCCGGCTCCAGACCCAGCCGCTTCGCCCACTGGCCCGTGAGCCCGCCGGTTGACACCTCAGAGGTGTGGGTCTCCTGGTACAATCGCCCGCGCGCTTCCCGCAGCAGCCGGTCGATCTTCATGAAGAACTCCTGGGGGGGAAGCCCGCCCCACTCCGCGTTCCACATGGCCTTGTGTCCGGCCGCGCAGCGGCTGCGCTTCATCGTGAGGGGATCGGTTGTTCCGGTCAGAAGCGCGCTCATCCAGTCGCAGTGCTCCACCCAGGAGAAGGCGCACCTGCGCACCTTGGGGTCCGCACGCAGGATGTGAAGGATCTTCGACCAGAACCACTCGGAGGAATACGCCCCCCCCTCATACTTGGTGAAATCCGCTCCTCCCCACCCGTGGGCTACCCGGTTGATGAGCGCCGCCTCTTCCATGGCCGTATGGTCTTTCCAAAGCACGAACATGGCGTTGGGATTCTCTGCGAATCCCTTGGTGAGAGCCAGGGGGGTACCGGCTCGGTCTACCGCGCAGGGGGTGGAGCCCGTTGTATCGATTCCTATGCCCACGACCCTCCTGCCGGCGTTTTTTCCCAGCTTGTGCAGCGCCCCTCTTACCGACTCCTCCAGGCTTTCCGTGTAATCCAGGGGGTGCTGGCGGAACCTATTTCTGGCCGCATCGCAGTACAGGCCGGCGGCCCAGCGCCGGTAGTAGGAGACCTCGCTGGCCAGTTCCTTCCCGTCTCCCGCGTCCACGATCACGGAACGTACCGAGTCGGTCCCGAAATCGATTCCTACGACAAGTCTGCTCGCTGTCATACATCTGCCGAGGATACCTGAGTCTCTTGAGGTCGCTCTTTCCAGACCAGGGCGTTTTTGCCGGATTCGAACAGCCTCTGCAGGAAACAGAACAGGAAAAGCAGGAAGCCGATCACGATTCTCGTCCACCACGAGTTGAGGGTCCCCTGAAACATGATGAGC
>Ga0315553_10002824_pt1 | contig 13787 bp, 9 predicted proteins | sample SalMarSW160140MG_FD_203099 | JGI IMG/M metagenome (GOLD analysis project Ga0315553, IMG submission 203099) | Salt marsh sediment microbial communities from the Plum Island Ecosystem LTER, Massachusetts, United States - Salt Marsh Sediment SW1601-40 ... | reverse complement strand
ATCACCTAATTCTATCAAGTTCAGAGGATGGTTCTTCAGGCATTGGATTTGATAGAATTAGGTGATGTTGATATTCTCTTGGTTTGAAAGCCTTTCGAATATCAACATCACCTAATTCTATCAAATCCAATGCCTGAAGAACCATCCTCTGAACTTGTCTCTCCGTCAGCATATCATCTTCATCATGTGCCCAGAGTCCTTCTGCGGTTTGAATATCAATAGACGTGTACGGATTCAAACTCTTCATAGTACCCTGAGGGATGTAGGTAATTCTATCTCCTCGTATCTTACGATATTCCTTTTCATCGAGAGTGAGGATGTCCTGTCCTTTAAACCAAATATGGCCCTCTACTCCGGGTAATTCCATCCCATAATCTTCAGAGGTCAGTCCCTTCTTTCGAGCTTCTTTTCGCAAATCCCATAATTTCTTGGTATCCTCATCACCTGCATCTGATGCGAAACTTGCCATACGTTCAAAGATGCCAAGGATAGATAATGCGACAGATGACTTTCCAGACCCTGATTCTCCAAAAAGCCCAACTGATTCTCCTTGCAGTATCTCGAAATTAATTCCATTGACTGCTTTGACAAGACCCCTCTTAGAGGTAAAATTTGCCTTGAGGTTCTCAATCTTCAATAGTGGCTCATCGTTGCCTGGCATGGTTAACACATCCAATCTGAACCCTCAAATATCCTACTACACGCGCATATATAGTTTGAATATTCACGTGACACTATGATAACTAGTTGGTAGTTGATGTATCAGGTGGATCAGGAACCCATGAAGGAAGTTGAGAACTGGTGGGTTAATTCCGATTTATTCATTCAACGCATTGGCAGGAATCCAACTCCGTAAAACTGTTATCAAAACTACAACACTCCGATTCTATGCATCTGATATTGTGAACTGATTACTTTCTCCACAATGATTAAAACACAGTGATAACTCGCGCCTTTCTACTCGGAGACAAAAAAATGAGAAAGACCAATGCTGCCACGATTGCTTTTTTTCTAACGTTTGCTCTGCAATCGATGGGACAAGCCATTATTTGGCAATTCATAACCCTCTTTCTGAGACATGAATTACATGCAGATTCTTTCTTACTACTAACACTAGGGTGGGTCGCACCAGCATTCATGACAATGGCAGCTGTCAATTTCTGGGGTTGGTTCTCTGATGGTATGCGAAGCAGGAAACCCTTCATGATTATAGGTTTCATTGGATACGCTGCCACCTTTCTTCTCATATCCTTCGTCGGAACCTTCACGGAGTATCTAATGATATCAATGTTCGGAGCATTTTTCTCAGCAGCAGCACTACCCGTCGGTCAAGCATATCTCACCACAGATACTGAGAAGAAGGGAGAACGATTAGGTATTTTTTTAGCAGTACAGTCTGGTGGGTGGTTGCTTGGAGCTTTTAGTAGTGGATTTCTTTATGACTTAATTGGAATGTTCAATCTATATCGTATAGCAGCAATAGTGTGTATTGGAGCTACAGGAATTTGTGCATTATTTGTTAAAGACCGTCCTCCAGAAAAGCACGAACGAGAGATAGCTGGATTGGGTGAGGTCCTAAGAAGACCTGGGATGGCGAGACTAACAACTGCCGCCGGTTTGAGTTCGCTGGGTATGAACGCAATCGCATTCATGATGGCAATTATGATTGTTGATGAATTACAAGGTGAAGAATTTCTTGTGGGTCTTGCCAATACAGTTGCTACTTTCATAGCAGTAATTGCTACAGGTTACATTGGACGCATTATTGACAGACGCGGTCCAGTGAGGGTACTAATCCTGGCATATGTTTCGTATGTTGTATTTGCCATTGGTTTCGGACTTGCTAGAGACCCTATAACAGCTGCAATACTTTGGGCTTTACCAATTTATCCACTTTCCTCAACTGCTGCTTATACTTTTGCCTCTTTAATCTCGGCAGATGATGAAAGGGGTCGAGCTATGGGTCTCATAAATGGTGCACAGAACGCGGGATCTGCAATAGGACCAGTCATTGGTGGACTTTTTGCTGAATACATCTTCTTTGCAGTACAACCAATATCTTGGATCAACATGATTTTCAACCTAATTGCATTATTCATAGCTATAACTCTAATTGATATTGGTCGTAAACTACGAGACACCAAGACTACAGATGAAATACCAATTCCCCCTATCGAGCCATTGCAGGTTTTTTAAATTACAGGTCATTCTATAGGAATTTCATTTCCATTGATTATCACATGTTCAACCTTGCTATAGAACTCAAATGGATGTCCAGACCAAACTACGACATCTGCATCTTTTCCTGGTTCTAGAGAGCCTACTCGATCTTCTATACCTAGGATTTCAGCGGGATTCATAGTAACACATTGCAATGCTTCTTCTCTTGACATTCCATACTTGATCACATGCATTGGGAGGAGTGGAAAGTAGTTCATGGGTGTGAGAGAATCAGTCTGTAATGCGACTTTTACTCCAGCCTTAGCAAGAGCTACAGCGGTTTCAAATCCGCGTTCTCTTGTTTCTGGTTTGCTGACCCAATATATGGTTGGACCAACAACGGCAGGCACTCCCTTCTTTGCAAGAAATTCAGCAATTTTGTGCCCTTCAGTGCAGTGAATGATGACTAATCTCAGATTGAACTCTTCCGCGATACGTACTACTGTGACAATGTCATCAGCACGGTGTGCATGTGCATGCAGTGGAATCTCCCGTTTCAGAACTTTGGCTATCATTTCCATGCTGAGGTCACGTTTAGGTGGTGTCGGAGGACTCTCACCTTTCTCTTTTGTCTCTCTCGATTTTACTCCAAAATTGGTCCATTCTTCTAGGTAGTTCTGACCATCAGTAAAAGTCTTGCGAAGTAGAGATGCAACTCCCATTCGTGTTGAAGGTGTACGTTTTTCATCTCCATGGACTCTCTTCGGATTCTCTCCCATTGCCATTTTGAGACCTGATGGTGCCATGACTATCATTTCATCGACAACGTTGCCGCCTAGTGGTTTGACAACAAATGACTGACCCCCAATAACATTCCCTGAACCCGGACCAGTATTGATGCATGTCACTCCCCCTAAGACGACTTCTTTCAGCGATGGTTCTTGTGGATTATAACTATCAATTCCCCTCAACTCTGGTGTAATTGGAGTGGTCATCTCATTTCCATCACTCCCAGCCCATCCGATTGAACCATCAAAGAGACCTTGATGTGTATGTGCATCTATAAAACCTGGAAGGATGAATTTTCTCGAAGCATCAATAACTTCTGTGTTATCAGGTATCTTTACATCACTTCCTACAGCCTTAATCTTGCCGTCCTCTATCAAAACCGTACCATTTTCTATCAGACCATTAACAGGACAAAGAATTGTTCCATTTTTGATGGCTTTCATTCAACTACCTCAATCAAACTTGATAATTCAATAAATGAAAAGTGTTCTTGTCTGACTTATTCTAAAAGAATGTTGGAGGGGTATTAGACCCCTCGTAATAACATTACAGTTTTGAAGCAACTAGACTTGTCAAATCTGCCATTCGATGTGAATAACCAGCTTCGTTGTCATACCATCCAAGCACTTTGACAACATTACCAACGGTCACAGTAGCAAGGGAATCATAGATGCAAGATCTTGGATCGCCGATGAAGTCTGAGGATACTAGTGGTTCGTCACAATACCCGAGGTATCCTTTCAACTCCGCTTCAGAGTATCTCTTGAAAGCAACGTTCACCTTGTCCACATCAACATCTTTCTCCACAACCGTACTCAAGTCAACAATGGAACCATCCATAACTGGAACTCGTATTGCTCCACCAGTCAATTTTCCATCTGCTTTTGGATAGACCAATCCAATTGCTTTTGCGGCTCCTGTTGTCGTAGGTATTATATTCCAGCACCCAGCTCTAGCCCTGCGCAAATCACTGTGCTGTAGGTCAAGCATTCGTTGGTCATTCGTCACAGCATGGATTGTGGTCATGACTCCGTTTACAAGCCCAAAACTTTCGTCTATGACTTTCACCATTGGTGCCAAACAATTAGTCGTACAAGATGCATTTGAAATTACATGATGCTCGTCAGGTTTGTATTCTTTCTCATTTATCCCTAAGACAACTGTAAACATAGAGTTCTTTCCAGGTGCACTTACGAGAACTTTCTTTGCACCAGCATGAATGTGTTTTTCAGCATCCTCTTTCTTTCTGAAGTAGCCAGTACTTTCAATAACTATGTCAATGTCCATCTTTCCCCATGGTAGATTAGCGGGGTCTCTATCAGAAAGGACTTTGATTTCTGACCCATTGACTAAAATGGAATCACCCGATACCTTTACTTCGCCTCGGAATTTACCCATGACTGTATCATACTTAAGTAGATGTGCTAGGGTTTCTGCATCCGTAAGATCATTCATCGCGACTACTTCATAGTCTTTCTTTCCAGCTTCAATTACAGATCGTAAGAAGCCACGGCCTATGCGGCCAAATCCATTGATTGCTACACGCGCTGCCATATTTCCACACCAGCTTCGAATCTTTTTCAAATGAGTTAAAAAATAACTATGTTATAAAATCATCCGTTAAATCAAGGAATCGTCATCCAATATTGTCATTGTTTTATCCTCGACTACTTGTTGATATCGTTTCATACCAAAATAGTATGCAGGTATTAGAAGGAACTCAACAAACGCTGTAAAGATGAAGGGTGCAGATGGACTTATTGTGTCCCATAGGATTCCTCCTATTAGCGGTCCTGAAAATCTTGCTGTTCCCATGGCTGCTTCAAACATTCCAAATCCTTCTCCCGCTTTCCCCTCATAGACTGTTCCTAATACTGATGACATTACAACAAATGCTCCAGTACCTGCAACGCCTTGAATTGTGAACAGTATCGCGATTATAAGTAGCGAATACATAGGATCTGTGAAAATGTACGGGAGAATTACCATTAGAAATGTGGTGACAGAAACTGCGAGTGCTGCTGCAGACACAACTACTACCTTATTCATTCTGTCTGCTAATTTGCCAATTGGCTCGCCAAGAATTGATGACGCAATACCAGATGGTAGATAGATTATAGCAAGAGTCGCAATATCTTGAGTAAACAGCTCGAGAATATATAGTTCAACGAATGGTGATAGGAATGCTAGTGCGAATGCATCTATCGCAGCTGCAAGAATCAGTGCTCCAATGCTTCTTCCTACCAGTTTCTGCATGTCTATATGATTCGGCTTTATCGTTTTTTGAACTAGAGGGGGTCTCACGTTAATTACTATTAATCCCCCCAAAATATTCATCAGAGCATAAAAAAGAAACATGGTTTGGATATCAAATGTGAATAGGATGAAGAAACCTATGACTGCTCCAATAACACTACCTCGTGCATTGTATGCAGAACGTCTTCCAAATGCTTCAGATCTATTTTCACGAATAACTCGTTCTGAGATTTCTGCATCGCTTCCAACCCAATAGAATCCTGCTCCGAGTCCCCAAATCAGGCTGTTAACAATCAGCATCTCAATAGAGATGAACCAGATTGCACTTGCCATTCCGATATACGCGAATCCTCTTATCGAACTTCCAAAGAGAATTGACTCTCGCCTTCTTCCTCCCTTAGCTATCATGCCTGCTATGGGTGAGAAGATTGCAGACCCTAATGTAAGAAAAGAAAATATCAACGCAACCTGAAGGGCGTTTGCACCCATTCCAGCAGCTGCAATTGGTAGCACAAATCTAACAACAAAAAAACCCAAGCTACAAAGAAAAGACGATTGATAAATAGATTTCAATGCTGGCCAATCACTTATTGGTGATTCATCAATCATCTCTTGTCACAATATTCCAAAGTCGTGCAAAGATAAACATTGGCAGTCCAACCGTCTAAACCTGTAAATTCTTATTGATGATATGGATTCTCCATGCACATAAGGAGAAATCAGAATGAGTAAACATGACGAACATCTTTGTTCATATTCAAAACATCATGGTGTTGAAGATATGAAACCTCGTGTTAAGAACGCGAAATTCATCTGTGAGGTTTGCGGTCGCGTTGCTAACGATAAAGACTATCTCTGTAGGCCAGTAGACCTTTAGACATTATTTGATGACAGGAGGTTAAGTTGTGAACGAGAGGGTGTTGCAGCACATTGATGAGAATCTTCAGAATTCTATTGCGGATTTGAAAAGAATCTGTGCACTTCCTTCAGTTGCTGCTAAGGGGGAGTATATGGAAGAGACCGCTGAAATGGTTGCATCAATGCTGGAGAGTATCGGTTTTGAGACAAGAGTTCATCCCACCTCTGGCGTTTCTGTTGTAACTGGTGAGCTTAATGTAGGTGCAACTAGAACGCTCTTATTCTACGATCACTTCGATGTACAACCTGCAGAGCCGTTTGATTTATGGGACTCTCCTCCCTTTGAATCTGATATCAGAGATGGACGAATCTTCGCTCGAGGGGTAGCAGATAATAAGGGTGATTTCATTTCCCGTATTTGGGCTGTAAAGGCATTCTTAGAAAATGGACTTGAGTTACCTGTCAACGTCAAATTTGTGGTTGAGGGTGAGGAGGAGATTAGCAGTCCAAATCTACCAGAATTCGTTAAAACGAATAAAGACTTCTTGAAAGCAGATGGTGGAATCTGGGAATTTGGCGGCTCAGACATTAATGGTGTGCAGGAAGCGTGGTTGGGACTAAAAGGAATAGTCTATGTTCAGCTGGAAATAGAGCGATTGAACACTGATTCTCACTCAGCCAACGCATGTATTCTTCCCTCAGCACCCTATCGCTTAATTTGGGCACTTAATTCTCTAAAAGACAACGAAGAGAACATTCTCATTGAAGGATTCTATGATGATGTTAAACCGTTAATTGATATTGAGAAAAAGGCGATTGCTAAGATAGACATGTATGAGGATAAAATCAAGAATCACTATGGAATTGATGAATTCCTGCTTGGTCTTGAAGGTCATGAGTTGAAGGAACGGTACTATAATGGCCCCACGTGCAATATCTGCGGTGTTTGGAGTGGTTACCAAGGTGTCGGTTCAAAGACTGTCCTCCCTGCAAAGGCGTTTGCAAAACTCGACTTCCGACTTGTCGAGAAAATGAGACCTGATGACATAATCAACAAACTTCGTCGTCATTTGGATTCTCATGGATTCACTGATATCAAAATTGCATGGCATGAAGGGTATCCAGCTGCCAAAACACCGGTTGATCATCCTTTTGTTGAACTGGTCAATAAGGCAAATAAAGCCGTGTTCGGACACGATCTCGTTTTACAGCCTACAAGCCCTGGTTCTGGTCCACTCTATTTATTCAATGAATATGTGCCTATGGTGTCAATTGGTTGCGGTGATTATGATTCTCGAGCTCATGCTCCGAATGAAAGCATCATGATAGAAAACTATCATAATACAATCAAACGGATTGCTGTTCTTATGCACGAGATGGGTTCTTGGTGATTCATGGTAGTGGTGGTCTCAAACGTAGATCTTTGTCCCACTGAATAGTGAATCCATATTCAATTTTCAGCTGTTCATTAGTTTCAATGTTGGTTTCCCACTCAAGAATACCGAGCTCGAATTTCTTATATTCGTGAGTTGGTTGGCTTAGCTCAATTTCGACTTTCTCTGAACTACTATGTGGTATAACATCAACGACTTTCATGTTTATTGATGTCTTCGCAAAACTCTTGATTTCAAGGCGATATTGATAATCCCTACGTCGTTTTCCTCTTGTGATTCCAGCTTTCTCTGTATCCTTCGCTATAAGCTTCTTCTCCGCCTTTACATCATAAGCCGCACGAGTTCCCAATCGAAACTCTTCTCGAGGGGCTATCATTCCAAGACTCGTTTCACCGATGAATTCACCTTGCGCATAGACTTTAACATTCCCAGGAAGGATCACAGAATCTCCATTCGTAATCTCATCTTGTGCGACCACTTCTGGCATTGCTGCAGCATTCCAATAGTACAGCTTCCTTGAATCGAATTCTTCTTCAGTCAATGTAATCGGATGCGGGTCTTGTTCTGATGCTATTGTTACTTTACCTGGAACATCATAGATTACTGTACCACTTAGAGTTTCAGAAGCTGTGGAATGAATTTCAATTAGGTCTTCGAGACCATCTGCAGCTCCAACATATTCCTCTGCCTCTTCTGGCATCTCATCATAATCACGCTCTTTATCAGCCATGAATCCAAAGCCAGTACTTACTGCGACTGCTGATGCAATATTAACATAGTAGGGTTTTGGAGTCACTGCCTCAACAGGTCGAGCTGATGAAGTTGAAACGATAAGAGTAACATCTTCCCAACTCTCTAGAGAATTGTTATAGACCATCGCGATTCTCTTCAGTGATGCATTTTTTTCTCCAATGTCTACATCGTAAGTGGGGCTCCATCCCGCGTATCTAATTTGATAGGTGATGTCTAATTGAATCTCTGTAGCCTGTTTTGCTTCAACAAGGACTTTTACTTCAGTTATGGTTTCAGTTCGTCTTTGTCCTTGAATCTTGTTCAGATTACTCTGAGCAACCCGTATCTTAAATTGTAATTCTTCAAGTTGTGTACGTTCATTTTGGATCTTTGTCTTGAGTTCTCTAAGGAGGCTAATCGAGGTCTCATCCATATCTGCAAAATGCTTCACTGATGACTCTCCAACTGCTATCCATTTACCAATCTCGCTAGCAAATTGGCTCCGAATTGTACTAAGATGTCCTACGCGAGATTCATAGAATTCCAATTTATCAGTAATTTTTTTCTGTTCTTTCTGTAATTTTTCGAGCTCTTTCACCATCTTGTCAACATCAGCTTTAGGTTCATAGATAACCTGCTTTTTACTAACATCAATAGCTTTCAATACTGCTGCACCTTTGCCCTTCACACGAAAACTATCACTCATCGCATATCCAGTAATACCAGAGGCGATTATATGGTGCTCTCCTGTTTCAATTCTTAGGCTACCACTGCGTGTTAATCTTGCTCCATCGCGAAATACTGTCACATCACTAATTCTTGTTTCTAAGTCCATTTTCATATTCTTTCCCTCCTCATGGTAACGATGGGCTAACTGCAACTCCTTTTTCCCATTGCACTTCATATTCATAATTCAATGTGAACTCTTGGGATGCAGTGATTTTACTCTCCCAATGCATGACTCCTAACTCGAAACTTTTGATTCCAAGTTTGTCATAATCTATTTTGACCTCAATCGCTGGATTCAGACTATGAGGTACGCGGTCGTATATATCCATCTCAATATCTTTTTTGGAGAAGTTAGATATCTTGAGGTTGTAGCGATATGAACGACGTACTTTTCCTCTGGTCATTCCTGCTTTCTCTACTTCGCGTTCGACAAGCTTCTTTTCAGCCTTAACATCGTACGCCACTCTGGTGCCTAGTTTGAACTCTTCGCGTGGTGAAATCAGACTAATCGAAGTTTCACCAATGTAATCACCATCTGCAAATACTTTGACCTTTCCTGGCAATAACACCGAATCACCATTTGTTACAACATCCTGCGCAACAACTTCAGCCATACCATCTGCATACCAATGATGCACTGTCTTGGATTCAAACTCTTCCTCTGTCAGTGTAATTGGATGAGATTCCTCATCGAATGGAATGTCAGCAGGAGTGGGCAATTCATAGATTGATATACCCGATACAGATTCAGATACTTCAGCGTACTCTTCAATTATCTCAGGCAGTGGTTCAGGAGCTGGAGGTGGCATCAAACCTCCCGGCGCAACCATCTTTGGTGCTGCCTCAGCCTTCATCGCCATCCTTTTCATTTTTCTGCCTTCCATGCTCCTTTTCTCTTCAGCTGGATCATATGCATAAATCCAGTAAGGTGTTGGCTCAATGGCGGCGACAGGTTTCGCTGTTGCTGTTGACACCGTTAGTTTGATCTTCTTCCATTCCTCTTTTGTACGATTACGTATCATAGCTATACGTCTGACCTTTGCCATATTTGAGAGTAGGTCTACATCGTAGGTGGGGTTCCAACCCGCACCCCTTGACTGATATATGATATCTAGTTCTACATCAGATTTCTCCCTTACATCGAGAGAAATTTCAACATCAAAGTAACTCTCCGTTCTTCTCACTGCATTCAATCGATTTATTTCGTCTTGAAGAACATGAATTGTATCTTCCAATTCTTCTCGCTTTTCTCCAAGTTCCATAATCTTCTGATTCAACTCAAATGTACGCTTTTCAGTTTCAGAATTGAATTCTTGAAGAACATTCAGATCCCCCTCAGCTGCGGCATACACTTCACCAAATATCTCCGAAAAGCGCTGGAATGAAATATCTAATTCCCCTAGTTGCTTGTTTAAAAGATCGAGTTCGTCATTTATTGTTTTGAGTTCAGCCTGATGTTTTTTCATTTTCTTGATAATTGGTTTAATATCACTACTAGGTTCAAAGACCTGACTTCTTCGAGACACATCAATACTTGCTAGAGCTGCGGGACCTCTACCCTTAACTCGAAAACTGTCTTCTTCGGCATATTCTGTTATTCCACTGACTCGGATTTTCTGTGGACCCTTTTCGAGTGACAATTTTCCATTTCTAGTAATTCTCGCTCCATCTCTGAATACAGTCACAGATGATATAGCGGTGTTCATATCCATCTCGGTAATCTCCCTGCTTTCTCCAAACAATTCTCCATTTATCCTTTGAGTATATAGTTTTTATAACGGGATTCAATAATTTCAAAATGACGAAATCTTGACCCTGAGTTGATATGAAATGGAAACTGGATTTGTGAAGATGGGATTTAGAAACGCGTTTCGTAGAAAACGTGTTGCTGCCTTCACAATATTCTCTATTGCACTAGCTGTTAGCCTATTGTATACATCCTTATCTGCCAATGCTAATCTTCAACATAGTGCAAATCAATTTCTCGATGATAGTATATCTCCAATTGATATCTCAGTCTCAACTTTCAAGTATGGTGTACGGATTACTAAGGCGCAAGAATACATTATCAAATCTCTCCCTGGTGTGGAGAAGACGATACCTCGAATTGAGGGGCATGCTTCAATTACCAATGGCAATCAAACAATCTTCTTTCTATTAATTGGAATTGATTTGAGTATTGAATCACATATAGGTAGTCTTAACGCTACTCAAGGAGTTGTTGATTTATCTGGACGGGGTTGTTACCTCTCTCATGAGGCTTATGATATACTAGACAAAGAAATTGGTGAGGAATTGCTATTCAACACATCTGCTGGACTGCAATATCTCAATGTGACTGGAACCGGATTTATTATCGATAAGGGTTTGATTGGACCTGTTGTGATAATCTCATTAGAGAAGGCATGGGATATCTATGCAATTCGATTTCCTGATGGTTCCTATAACAAAATGATGATTCAACTGGAAGATATCTTTGCAGCATCTACAACTATTAACCAACTTGAATCATTACTCAATAGCGACGATGATGACTTTGTAATCACTAATTTGAAAGCATACCATATGCGACTGATAGAATCATTCATGATCTATGCTCGATCCATTCTTCTCGCACTAGTGGTATCAGCTGTTTCGATTGCATGGCTTCGCGTTTTCTCTTCTTTCGCTAAGGTCTTTGCTGAACGTCGCTATGAAACCGGGGTTCTTCTTGCTTTTGGAAGTTCACCAAGTCAGGTCATTCAGGTCTTTATAGTAGAATTGATTGTAATCGGAACAATAGGTGCCATATTCGGAGCGATTCTCGGAACTGGACTTGGTTTTGTAGTACTCCAGATGCTACGAGTTCAGGTTCGAATCACAGCAATAGGAACAACTGTACAATACTTCAATGCGCCTTATGTCATTGATTTTACAACTCTCTTGTTATCCGGAATCGCTGGTGTTTTTCTTACTGTCATATCTGGTTATCTCCCAGCATTTAGAGCATCTAGAGAAGCAGTTGTGAAAAGTCTAGGGATTGGATTAGTTGGCCAACAGACAAGTAGTTTGACTATATCTAAAAAACTCAAAAACACAATTTGGAGTGGTCTCAGTCTAGTTGCCTTGTCTATCTGTGGAATAGTATCAATTCAAGCCATCTCAGATTGGTTCGACCTTGAATGGATGTCAGCTGACTGGATTAGGATAATGTCAATCCCTGCAGTGCTATTGACTCTAGCAATTTTATCGCCAAAGATTGCAACCTCTACCAAATTGCTTTCTTCGATCTCGATACGAACTAATGAACTCGTACGGGTCTTATCCGGAAAAAATCTTCGCAGAAATACAATCAATGCACTTGTGATATTCAATCTCTTTGCAGCAATCACAGTCTTGTTTTTCGTGTCAGCAAATGCTGGTTATGCAGTCACTGAAACATGGCGATATACAGTTGCTGGACAGACCTCATCAGCGAATGTTATTGCTCACATTGATCCAGCAAGTGATATTGAGATTGTTTCACAGATTGAATCGTTACCAAATGTTACTCGCGTTGTGCCTGCAAATCAAGAGGTAAATTTCTTTACACATTCGGGTAATATTGAAACTGGTGTTATTCTCGGAGTCGATCCAATTGGATTTGAGGAAATGACTTCGATAGGTGTTGTATCTTCATTCAATCTTACTCAAGGTCTCTCAATAGTTGAAACGCCCATGACCTGTGTGGTTTCAGAATACACTGCTCGAAAACTTGCTTTGGAATTGGGTGATTCTATACATCTAGAATCAGGTAACAACGTCACGGTCGCTGCAATATGCGTGTCTTCTGTTCCTGTCTTCGTTATGACAGTGATCAGTCCAGTTTTCATGATAATCAGCACCGAAACGTGGAGTCTGATTCAAGGTGCGCCTTATCTGGTTGGTAGCCTACTAATTCAAACCGAAACACCTCAAAATACAGCGTCTATCCTCTCGGATATGCCTGGTTTTCTAGCGGTACCAATCTCAGATTTGCAGGAAGATATCTTGGCTAATATACAGTACATTCAACTTATCATGGATTCCTCATTACTTGTCCTCGTTGGTGTAACAATGGCAAGTGCCATTCTCAGTGGATGGGCTCTAGCCCAGACAAGAAGACGAGAGATTGGACTCCTAGCATCAATGGGTATGACAGATTCTGAAATTGCCTTAACAATGACGTTGGAAACCTCGGTAGCTATGATTGGAGGGACAATATTTGGGATAATTGCGGGTCTTTTGGTAGAAGCTGCGCTTGCTGATATACTACTCAGATTCGGTGGTTCTGACATTGCGTTTCTTGATTGGCGAATCGCACTACTGATTGTATTCTCATTGGTTTCTTCCACAATAGCTGTATATTTCGCCATAACAAAGGCTGCTGATACTGAGGTGGTAAAACTTCTACGAGAGATGAGTCGAGAGTAGGTGGTCAAGGCCATCAGGGGAAACGTGGTAGGAGGGGGGAGTAACTGTTGAGGGCATGTCATAGAAAAAGTCCTAACAGCCTTTATACCACCATTGATTAATCATTTTCAGAGAATATAAGGTCGCCAATTGATTCCCACACAATTTAGTTATAAAATGAGCATTCTCGGAAAGATGGGAACTCACAATGCAAACGAGAACGTTATTGGTTGCAAGTATATCATTTGTGGCCCTAGTTATTCCTTTAATCGCAAGTAATTTGGTTTTTGGTGGTCCCGTCAATGATTCCCAATTAGAGAATGTGAACAATCCTGAACAAACGGGTTCAACAACGATTCCACCCACAACAACAATGCCACCCACAACAACGATTCCACCCACCACGCCTTGGTGGACCTCAACATGGTGGACAACAACGACAACCCCAACAACCACTAC
>Ga0315553_10002822_pt1 | contig 13796 bp, 8 predicted proteins | sample SalMarSW160140MG_FD_203099 | JGI IMG/M metagenome (GOLD analysis project Ga0315553, IMG submission 203099) | Salt marsh sediment microbial communities from the Plum Island Ecosystem LTER, Massachusetts, United States - Salt Marsh Sediment SW1601-40 ... | reverse complement strand
AGCGCGCTGCGGCATAGTTCGGCGCCACCATCGGATAGTCATGGGGCAAGCCCCACTTCTCCCGATACTCCTCCGGAGAAAGGTCATAATGCGTACGCAAATGGCGCTTCAGCGATTTGAACTTCTTGCCATCCTCGAGGCAGATGATGAAGTCGGGATTGACCGACCTTTTGACCGGCACCGCTGGCTTCAACTCTTCGCGGGCAGGCTGACCCGAGGCCGCGGACGCCCGGCTCAAGGCATCGAACACATTGTGAATGACGCCGGGCAACTCGGTAGCGACGACAGTGTTGTTACTCACATAGGCGGACACGATTTCTGCCGTGAGTTCGACAAGCTCGTTTTTCTCGAGATCTTGTTCCATCAAGTCGCTCCTCTGATTGTGCACAGTTCCCGCGCTGAGAAAGCGTGAAAACTGCATAAAATTCTCTGTTGTCCGGTGGTGACGAAACTTTAAAGTCACCAAACTTGGACTATTTTGTGACGTAAAGCCGCGCTATTTTCGTAACTGGAACATGTACGCCGCATCAATCCACGCAATAGCTGGTGGTTATAGAGCACTTTTTTCAACGCCGCAATGCAGCGGGCCTGATGAAATCTGTCTGGGCAATAAATACTAGGAACGAATACGCCAGTTTGGATTGGCTGGCGCGGTTCCGACGGTCTGAGCAAGTTTAACCTGAACGCCTATGGTCACTGCATTGGGCGTGATGCTTGTGGCGGAGGGCTCAAGGAGCGCGCCCGAATCAAGCCTGCGTGATAAAACCCCGCTTACCTCTCTCACGACCTTGCTCCGCACACTATATTCCAGCCGAGCAACCACAACAAAAAAGGAATAATCCGTCGATGCGCACCACCGATGATCAAGCAACGATGACTGAGGACAAGACCGTCAAGTCCGATGCGGAGTGGCGTCAGGTCCTCACCCCCGAGCAATACCGGGTGACCAGGAAGCATGGCACCGAGCGCGCCTTCAGCCATCCTTATGCCGAGGAGAAGCGGGAGGGGATGTATCGCTGCGTCTGCTGTGGCGCACCGCTGTTCAGTTCCGACACCAAGTTCGATTCAGGTACGGGCTGGCCGAGCTTCTATGCCCCGGCCGAAGCCAGCACCGTCAGCGAGCACGACGACAGCTCCTTCTTCATGCGCCGGACCGAGGTGCGCTGCGCCAAATGCGAGGCCCATCTCGGCCATGTGTTCCCGGACGGCCCTAATCCCACCGGCTTGCGGTACTGCATCAACGGCGTCGCGCTCAAGCACGACACTGACGATCAAGGCGGTGGCAGCGCGGGGTAAACTTTCACCATGGATGTCAAGCTCGCCAGCGCGGGGATAACGCCTCCCCGCGCCAACCGTCGCCCGCTCGCCTCGACCCATCACGGCATTACTCGGGCCGACGACTATGCATGGCTCCGTGCCTCGAATTGGCAGACGGTGATGCGCGACCCGAGCGTGCTCGATCCGGGGATCAGGGCCTATCTCGAGGCCGAGAACGCCTACACCGCCGCTCTTATGGGCGACACCGAGGCGCTGCAGCAGCGCCTCTTCGCCGAGATGAAGGGCCGCATCAAGGAGGACGACGCCTCGGTGCCTGCTCCTGACGGGCGGTTTTCCTACTACACGCGCTTCGTGACCGGCGGCCAGCATCCGTTGTTCTGCCGCCGGCCGAGAGACGTCGGCGAGGAACAGGTGCTGGTGGACGGCAACGCGCTTGCCAACGGCCATGCTTATTTCCGCATCGCCAATGTCGCCCACAGCCCAGACCATGAGCTCATCGCCTATGCCGTCGACACCAAGGGCTCCGAGTTCTACACGGTCAACATCATCGACGCGAAGTCGGGCGCCCTGATCGACTCAAGGATCGCCGATAACAATGGTTCGTTCGAATGGGCCGCCGACAGCCGCACCCTGCTCTATGTCTGGCTCGATGACGAGCACCGGCCGCGCCGGGTGCTTCGTCGCGACATCGGTGCCGACACCCCCGACACCATCCTGCATGAGCAATCCGACCCCGGGTTTTTTCTCGGCCTCGGCGCGACGCAGAGCCGCCGGTTCCTGTTGCTCAGCATTCACGACCACGAGACTGCCGAAATCAGCCTGATTGACGCCGCCGATCCCTCGAAGCCGCCGCGGCTCGTCAGCCCGCGCGAGCCTGAGCACGATTATTCCGTCGAGCACCATGACGACCGGCTGATCATCCTCACCAATTCAGAGGGCGCCGAGGATTACCGCATCGTCGAAGCGCCGATCGACCGTCCGGGCCGCGAGCATTGGCGCGAGATCGAGCCGCATCGGCCTGGGCGGCTGATCCTCGACGTGGTCACGTTCAAGAACCATCTCGTCCGGGTCGAACGCGAAGATGGGTTGCCGCGCATTGTCGTGCGCCGTTTCGCCGACGGCGCCGAGCACGACATCGCCTTTGCCGAGGAGGCGTACGCACTCGGCATGTCTCCCGGCTACGAATACGACACGCGCACGCTGCGCTTCACCTATTCCTCGATGACGACGCCGGCGCAGGTGTTCGACTACGACATGGATACGCGCGAGCGGACCTTGCGCAAGACCCAGGAGATTCCGAGCGGCCACGATCCTGCGGACTACATGACCCGAAGGGTGATGGCCCCAGCGAAGGATGGAGAGACCGTCCCAGTTTCGCTGCTGTATCGCAAGAATGCCGTGCTTGGTCCCAAGACGCCGCTTCTGCTCTATGGCTATGGCGCCTACGGCATGACCATTCCCGCCGGCTTCTCCACCAATGCGCTGAGCCTCGTCGATCGCGGCTTTGTCTACGCCATCGCTCATGTCCGCGGCGGTAAAGATAAGGGCTATCGTTGGTACAAGGAGGGCAAGCGCGAGGAGAAGGTCAATACCTTCACCGACTTCATCGCGGCTGGGGACTATCTCGCACGCGAAGGCTTCACCTCGCGGGGGCGCATCATCGCCCATGGCGGCAGCGCCGGCGGCATGCTCATGGGCGCCGTAGCCAACATGGCGCCAGATCTCTTTCTCGGCATCATAGCCGAAGTGCCGTTCGTCGACGTGTTGACCACCATGCTCGATGCGAGCCTGCCGTTGACGCCGCCCGAATGGCCGGAATGGGGCAACCCAATCGAAAGCGAAGCCGCCTATCGCACCATCGTCGCCTACTCGCCCTACGACAATGTCGGCGCGCACGCCTATCCCAACATCCTTGCCCTCGCCGGCCTCACCGATCCGCGCGTGACCTATTGGGAGCCGGCCAAATGGGTGGCGAAGTTGCGAGAGCTGAAGACTGACGATCGCCTTTTGCTGCTGCGCACCAATATGGAGGCTGGTCATGCCGGCGCTTCGGGACGTTTCGAGCGACTGAAAGAGGTGGCGCTCGCTTACGCCTTCGCGCTCAAGATCACGGGGCTCAGGGACGGTCCGCAGGGCTAGTGGGTCCCGCCCACCTGTGCCACAGTAGCCCCCGTTCGTAACCTCAGGTCCTCCATGCTTCTTCATCGCGACAAGTCGCAACTTCTCATCATCGATGTTCAGGAGAAGCTGCTTCCCGCGGTGTCGAATCCCGAGCGCGTGGTCGAGCGCTGCGTTCGTCTCGTCCGCGCGGCCAAGACGCTGGGAGTTCCCATCACCTATTCCGAACAATATCCCCGCGGGATCGGTCCCACGGTCGAGCCGCTGCGCGAGGTGCTTGATTACGCCGGCGCCGTCGTCGAGAAGGTCGAATTTTCCTGCGCCAAGAATGACGCGTTGCGCGAACGCCTGCACGAACTTCGCCGCCAAGGCCGCCCGCAAGTGGTGATCGGCGGCATTGAGGCTCATGTCTGCGTCGCCCAGACCGCAATCGATCTCGAAGGGCAAGGCTTCGAGGCCTTCGTCGTGGCGGATGCGGTGTCGTCGCGGGTGAGAACGAGCCGCAAGCTTGCGCTGGCCCGGCTGGCCAAGGCCGGCGTCGACATCGTCGACAGCGAGATGGTGCTGTTCGAATGGATGGGCAAAGCCGGCACGCCCGAATTCAAGGAACTGCATGCGCTGGTGAAGTAGCGGGGCTTACGCTGCTCGCGCCGTCGCTTTCCTGAACCAACCCTGCATGCGCGGTTCAGTCGCGGTTCATGCGCGCAAGTGCAAGGTCCGAAGCGTCAGATCCCTGTAACTGATGAAGCGAACCTTCCTCGGCACCGGGCGCGGAGTTCAGGGGCTCCGCGCCCACCCTCTCCCTTAACGTCTTCATTTGACTTTCATTTGCGCTTCATGCGCGCTTCATGGCGTCTGCGTCATAGTGCGCGGACACGCCCAATTAATCTTCCTGCTTGCGAAAGGCGCGGAGACCTCAAGTCTTCGCGCTTTTCGTTGTGGCACGCCGGTCTTACGCTGCTCGCTTGCCTCGGCTTTTTGGAACCTTTAGCTTCTGGCTGACTTTTCCCCAAGGAAACCACCGGAGAGATGCCGTGGCCTTCGAACTCATGAAGCTTCCCTACGAGTATGACGCCCTTCAGCCGTACATGTCGGCTGAGACGCTGCAATATCACCATGACAAGCACCACCAGGCCTATGTCGACACCCTGAACAAATTGCTTCCGGGCTCGGGCTTCGAGGGCAGGAGCCTCGAGGAGATCGTCAAGGCGAGTTACGGCAAGAACCAGGCCGTGTTCAACAACGCCGGACAGGACTTCAATCACAATCATTTCTGGCCGTGGATGAAGAAGGGCGGCGGCGGCAAGAAGCTGCCGGGCGAGCTGCAGACGATGGTAGACAAGGACCTCGGCGGCTACGACAAGTTCCGCAACGACTTCATCGAGGCCGGCAAGACCCAGTTCGGCTCGGGCTGGGCGTGGCTCACCCTGAAAGACGGCAAGCTCGAAGTCACCAAGACGCCGAATGGCGAGAACCCGCTGGTCCATGGCGGTTGGCCGCTGCTCGGCTGCGATGTGTGGGAGCATTCCTACTACATCGACTATCGCAACCAGCGGCCGAAATATCTCGAGGCCTGGTTCGACAATCTCGTCAATTGGGAGCATGTCGAGGAGATGCTCGACAAGGCGCCCAAATAACCCGAGATCAAGAGAACAGCTTCAAACGGGCGGCTACGGGCCGCCCGTTTCGTTTACGCCGTCTTCTCCGCGCGCGCATCTTCGCTCGCGCGCTCGGCGGCCTCGCTCGCCTCGAGCCAACGATGCTCGGCGGAAGCCACCTGCCGCTCGACGTCGGCGCGGGTCTTCATCAATTCGCTGATCGAGATGCCATCGGAAGACTGCGGGCGGGATAGCTGGTCGTCGATCTCGGCGCGGCGCTGCCACAGCCGCTTCAGTTCTGCCTCGGCTTGCACCGCCGCCTTGCGCAAAGACTTGCTGCGCTCGCGGAGCTCCGCCGTATTCCGCCGCCCGTCCTTGCGGGTTTCGCGCCGTGTGGGACCCCCGCCATCAGCGGACTTGCCGCGGCCCGAGCCGAGGACCATGTCGCGATAATCGTCGAGGCTGCCGTCAAGCTCCTTCGCTCCGCCACCATCGACCAGAACAAGACGGTCGGCAACGAGCCCGAGCAGATGGCGGTCATGGCTGACCACGACCACGGCCCCGCCGAATTCCGTCAGTGCCTCGATCAACGCCTCGCGGGCATCGACGTCGAGATGATTGGTCGGCTCATCGAGGATAAGGAGATGCGGCGGCTCACGCGTGATCAGCGCCAGCGACAGCCGCGCCCGCTCGCCACCAGAGAGCTGGCTCACCTTCACATTGGCCTTGTCGCCCGAGAAGCCGAAGCGGCCGAGCTGCGCCCGCGCCTCTCCCGGTTTCGCCCCGGCTAGCAGACGCTCCATGTGCTGCAGCGGCGTCTCGTCAGGAATGAGCTTCTCGATCTGATGCTGCGCGAAATACCCGACGCGGAGCTTGCCACTTGCGGCGACCGCGCCCGCCATCGGTTTCAGCTGGCCGGCGAGAAGCCGCGCCAGGGTGGTTTTGCCGTTGCCGTTGCGGCCGACCAAGGCGACCCGATCGTCCGGATCGAGCCGCAGATTGAGACGCGACAGCACCGGCGCGCCGGGAACGTAGCCCACGGCGGCGTCATCCAGCACGATCAGAGGCGGCCGCAACTCCTTCGGGCTCGGGAAGTCGAACACGAGTGACGCATCGTCCGCTACGGCGGCGATCGGCTCCATGCGGGCGAGCGCCTTGAGACGGCTCTGCGCCTGGCGGGCCGTATGTGCCTTGTAACGCCAGCGATCGACATAGGCCTGAAGCTTATCGCGCCTTGCCTCCTGCTTGGCGCGCGTGGCCGCGACTTGCGCTTGCCGCTCCCGCCGCTGGCGCTCGAAGGCCTCGTAATTGCCGGGATAGAGCGCGAGCTTGCCGCGCTCCAGATGCAGAATGTGATCGACCACGTTGTTCAGAAGCTCGCGCTCATGGCTCACCAGTATGATGCTGTTGCGGTAGGCCTTGAGGAAGGATTCAAGCCAGATGGTTGCTTCGAGGTCGAGATGATTGGACGGCTCGTCGAGCAGCATCAGGTCAGGCTCTGAGAACAGGAGCCCGGCAAGCGCCACGCGCATGCGCCAGCCGCCGGAGTAGGTTTCGAGCGGCTGATGTTGCGCGTCTTCGTCGAAGCCGAGGCCGGCGAGAATGCGGGCCGCGCGTGCCGGCGCGCCGTGGGCATCGATGACGTTCAAGCGCTCATGGATCTCACCAATGCGGTGGTGATCGGTGGCGTGGTCGGCTTCGGCAAGAAGCGTGGTGCGCTCGGTCGCCATGGCAAGCACGGTGTCGAACGGGGTCGCCGCGCCGCCCGGCGCCTCCTGAGCGATATAGCCGATGCGCAATCCTGACGGCGCCTCGATGCGTCCTTCGTCGGCCTCGTAGATGCCGGCGATCAGCTTGAGCAGGGTCGATTTTCCAGCCCCGTTGCGGCCGACCAGGCCGACATGGGCCTTCGGCGGCAGTGACGCCGAGGCCCGATCGAGAATGAGGTGGCCGCCCAAGCGGACGCTGATGCCGTCTAGCGTAAACATGGGCGCTGATGTGGCCGCTTACCGCCCGCAGCGCAAGCGCAGAGGCTCCTTGGAGCGGGACGTGCGTCCTATTCTTCGTCCTTGGGTTTCGGCATCTTGATGCCGAAGCCGCCGAAGCCCCCGCCGCCTGAGCGGCGCGTGCTCCGACTCATGCTGCGTTTGAGCGCACCCTCCAGCACGCGGGTCGCCATCGGTACGCCGACTCTGACGATGGTCTTGCCGACAGTGGTCCAGAAGCTGTCGCTGCGCGAGCCGCCGCTTGCCTTCTTCGTCGTTTTCTCTTCGGCAGCTTCTGCTTGTGCCTCTTCCCGCTCCGCGGTTCGCTTCTGCAACCGTTCCGAGGCCGAGTCACGGTCGACGGCCTTCTCATACACCCCGGCGACGGGATCTGCCCTTCTAATCGCCTCGCGCTCGGCTTCGGTGATCGGCCCGACCCGCGAGTTCGGCGGGTGAATCAAGGTTCGCTGAACGATGGTCGGTTGCCCCTTGGCATCGAGCGTAGAGACCAGGGCCTCGCCGACGCCGAGCTCCATGATCGCCTTCTCGGTATCGAAGTCTGGGTTGGCGCGAAAGGTCGTTGCCGCCGCCTTTACCGCCTTCTGCTCCATCGGGGTGAAGGCGCGAAGCGCATGCTGCACCCGGTTGCCAAGCTGGCTCGACACCGTATCGGGAACGTCGAGCGGGTTCTGCGTGACGAAATAAACACCGACGCCCTTCGACCGGATCAACCGCACCACCTGTTCCACCTTCTGCAGCAGCGCCTTGGGTGCGTCCTTGAACAAGAGGTGAGCCTCGTCGAAAAAGAACACGAGCGCAGGCTTGTCGGGATCGCCAACCTCAGGCATCTCCTTGAACAGCTCCGACAGCAGGAACAGGAGGAAGGTCGCGTAAAGGCGCGGCGAGTTCATCAGTGTTTCCGCGGCGAGAATGCTGATGTAGCCGCGACCATCTCGCGACGTACGCATCAAATCATTGATGTCGAGCACCGGCTCACCGAAGAAGTTCGCGCCGCCCTGTTGCTCCAGCACCAGCAGCGAGCGTTGGATCGAGCCGACCGAAGCCTTGGTGATATTGCCGTATTTGGTGGTGAGCTCGTTGGCACGCGCCGCGAGGTCTTCGAGCAGGGCCTGCAAATCCTTGAGGTCGAGCAGAGGTAGCTTCTCATCGTCGGCGATCTTGAAGGCAATGTTGAGCACGCCTTCCTGCGCCTCGCTCAAATCCATCAGCCGCGACAGCAAGAGCGGCCCCATCTCCGCGACCGTCGTGCGGATCGGGTGACCTTCCTTCCCGAACAGATCCCAGAAGATCACGGGGTAACCCTTGAACTCGCTTCTGAAACCGATCTCCTTGGCGCGGGCTTCGATCCAGGACTTCGGCTCGCCGGGTTCGGCCAGGCCGGAGAGGTCGCTTTTCACGTCGGCGCAGAACACGGGAACGCCCTGGTCGGAGAAGCCTTCCGCGAGGCCTTGCAAGGTCACCGTTTTGCCGGTGCCGGTGGCGCCGGTGATCAGACCGTGCCGGTTCGCAAGCCTGAGATAGATGAACTCGGGTTTGATGCTGCGCCCGAGATAGACGCTGCCAGCCGGAGGGCCATCAGCCACGTTCGCTTCCGCCGCATCGTCCTTCGGCGCCGCCGCCTTGCGCTTGGCCATAGCTCTCCTCCTCGTCACTTCGTCCGCACTCTAATCCTGGCTAGGCCGCTGGCAAGAGACCGGCATAGACTAACGGGCGCTGACGACGGGCTCGCCCACGCCTTTCTCGCCGCGCAGCCTTCTGCTAGGAGGTGACCGGAGGGGGCTTAGAGATTGACGGAAATGACGGATTTATCCCTGGCACGGGCCTTCCCCACGGCGAAAGACAGCGATTGGCAGGCGCTTGTCACTGCGGCCTTGAAAGGCGCGCCGTTGGCCTCGCTGCGCTCAGAGACCTATGACGGCATTGCCATCGAGCCGCTTTACCCGCGCGCGACCGCGGCGAAGGTCATTCCCGGGCGGGTTCCAGGCGAGCCGTGGGGCGTCGTGCAGCGCGCCGATCTCCCCGATGCGAAGGCGGCCAACAGCCAAATCCTGGACGATCTCGGCAACGGCGCGAGCGGCCTGTCGCTCGTGTTTCCCGGGTCGGTCGGCGATTATGGTCACGCGCTTACACCGACCCCCGATGCCCTCGCCGAAACCTTGGCCGGCGTCCAGCTCGATGCCGGCATCGCCGTCGAGCTCAACCTCGGCCCGAACTGCAAAGAAACGGCGCTGATGCTCGCCAATCTGGTGCAGATGCAAGGTGTCGCAGCGGCCAACGTCAATATTCGCTTCGGTTTCGATCCTCTCGGCGTGCTCGCCGCCAATGGTTGGAACACTATGCCCTGGCCGGCCATGGCGCCGGTCTTTGCCGCGCTGATCGCCGATCTCAAGAGCCAGGGCTTCCAGGGACCATTCGCGGTCGGCGATGGCCGGCCGGTTCACGCCGCAGGGGGGTCTGAGGCGCAAGAGCTCGCCTTCGCGCTTTCCACCGCGCTCGCTTATCTCCGCGCCATCGAGGCCGGTGGCATCAGTCTCGATGACGCCCGCGGCCACATCTCCTTCCGCCTCGCCGCCGACCAGGATCAATTCCTGACCATCGCCAAGTTCCGCGCCTTGCGGAAGCTCTGGGCGCGGATCGAGGAGGCATGCGGACTCACGCCGCGCCCGGCATTCGTCACCGCGGAAACCGCGTGGCGCATGATGACCAAACGCGATCCGCACGGGAACATCGTGCGCGGTACCATCGCCGCCCTTGCCGCGGCCTTGGGCGGGGCCAACGCCGTGACCGTGCTGCCCTACAGCGCCGCGCTCGGGGCGCCGGAGGCCCATGCGCGCCGTATCGCCCGTAACACCCAAACCATCCTGATCGAGGAGTCCAATCTCTACCGCGTCGCCGATCCCGCCGCGGGTTCGGGCGCCATCGAGGCCCTGACCGACGCGGTCAGCATCAAGGCCTGGGCTCTCTTACAAGACATCGAGCGCGCCGGCGGCGCCGGCAAGGCGCTGCCCTTGATCCGCGACGCCGTGGCCAAGATCCGCGAGGAACGCCAACGCAATGTCGCGCGCCGCACGGACGCCATGGTCGGCACCAGCGACTTTCCCGATCTCGGCGAGGATCGTGTCGCGGTGCTCGACGCCGTGCCGACATCGACTGCGGCCGATGCGAGACTCACGAAGGCGCCCCTGCCAGCCATACGTCTTGCCGAGCCGTTCGAAGCTTTGCGCGACAGGAGCGACGCCTATCTCGCGCACCACGGTGAGCGCCCGAAGGTGTTCCTCGCTTGCCTCGGACGGCCCGCCGACTTCAATGCGCGCGCGAGCTTCGCCAAGAGCTTGTTCGAGGCCGGAGGCATCGAGGCGGCCGCCGGGAGCGGAGCCACGGCAGACGTCGTCGCCGCTTACAAGGCCTCGGGCGCGAAGCTCGCCTGCCTCTGCTCCTCCGACAAGGTCTATGCGAGCGAGGCATGCGATGCCGCCAAGGCGCTCACGGCAGCGGGAGCCAACCACGTCTATCTCGCCGGCAAGCCCAGCGACGGCACCAAGGAGCTGCAGGCGGCAGGGATCGACGACTTCCTGTATCAAGGCTGTGATACGCTTTCGCTTCTGCACCAGGCCTACGAGAGACTCGGCGCATGACCCGCATTCCCGACTTTGCCGACATCGACTTCAACACAGGGCCCGGCGCAGCTGACGCGCCTGCTGGCGGCAGCGCCTGGCAGACCCCCGAAGGCATCGCGGTCAAGCCGGCGTATGGCGCCGACGACATTGCAGCGCTCGACTTCCTCGACGGCCTGCCGGGTATTGCGCCCTATCTTCGCGGCCCCTACCCCACCATGTATGTGCAGCGCCCCTGGACCATCCGGCAATATTCCGGCTTCTCCACCGCAGAAGACTCCAACGCCTTCTATCGCCGCAACCTCGCCGCAGGCCAGCAGGGCGTCTCGGTCGCCTTCGACCTCGCCACCCATCGTGGCTACGATTCCGATCACCCGCGCGTCACCGGCGATGTCGGCATGGCCGGCGTTGCCATCGATTCGATCTACGACATGCGCACCCTGTTCGACGGCATTCCCCTCGACAAGGTGTCGGTGTCGATGACCATGAACGGTGCCGTGCTGCCGGTGCTGGCGCTCTTCATCGTCGCCGGCGAGGAACAGGGCGTGCCGCCGGAGGAGCTGTCCGGCACCATCCAGAACGACATTCTCAAAGAGTTTATGGTGCGCAACACCTACATTTATCCGCCCGCACCATCGATGCGCATCGTCTCGGATATCTTCGCCTACACGTCGAAGCATATGCCGAAGTTCAACTCGATCTCGATCTCCGGATATCACATGCAGGAGGCCGGAGCGACCGCCGACCTCGAGCTCGCCTACACCCTCGCCGACGGCGTTGAATATGTGCGCGCCGGCGTGAAGGCTGGCCTCGGCGTCGATGCCTTCGCGCCCCGGCTCTCCTTCTTCTGGGCGATCGGCATGAACTTCTTCATGGAGATTGCCAAGATGCGCGCGGCGCGTCTGCTCTGGGCCAAGCTGATGGCCGAGGAGTTCAGGCCCAAGGATCCGCGTTCGCTCGCGCTCCGCACCCACTGCCAGACGAGCGGTTGGAGCCTCGCGGCCCAAGACGTGTTCAACAATGTGATCCGCACTTGCGTTGAGGCCATGGCCGCGACCCAAGGTCATACCCAGTCGCTGCACACCAACGCCCTTGACGAAGCCTTGGCGTTGCCGACCGATTTCTCCGCGCGCATCGCCCGCAATACCCAGCTGATGCTGCAACAGGAGTCCGGTACCACGCGCATCATCGATCCCTGGGGCGGCAGCTTCTATGTCGAGCGCCTGACCTACGATCTCGCCGCCCGCGCGCTTCAGCACATCGAGGAGGTCGAGAAGTTCGGCGGCATGGCCAAGGCGATCGAGGCCGGCATCCCGAAGCGCATGATCGAGCAGGCTGCAACCGCCACCCAAGGCCGTATCGATTCCGGCCGCCAGACTATCGTCGGCGTCAATAAATACCGTCCCGACAGCGAGGCGGAGATCGCCATCCTCAAGGTGGACAACGGTGCCGTCAGACGCCAGCAGCTCGACAAGCTGGAGCGCCTCAAGGCCGAACGCGACGAGGCTGCGGTCCAGTCCGCTCTTGACGCGCTCACCGAATGCGCCAAGACAGGGAAGGGCAATCTTCTCCAAGGCGCGGTCGAAGCCGCACGCGTCAAGGCCACCGTCGGCGAAATTTCCTATGCTCTGGAGAAGGTGTTCGGCCGGCATCGCGCCGACGTCACGGCGATCACCGGCGTCTACAAGGCGGAGATGGGTCGCATGGACGGAAGCCTCGGCCGCGTCAGGGACGTGATCGAGCGCTTCGAGGATGACCGGGGGCGCCGGCCCCGGATCCTCGTCGCCAAGATGGGCCAGGATGGCCATGACCGCGGTCAGAAGGTCATCGCCTCCGCCTTTGCCGATCTCGGCTTCGACGTCGATATCGGCCCCCTGTTCCAGACGCCTGAAGAAGCCGCACGCCAAGCGATCGAGAATGACGTCCATATCGTCGGGGTGTCCTCGCTTGCCGCAGGTCACTTGACCCTCGTGCCGGCACTTCGCGAGGCACTTGAAGCCCTGGGCCGCGGCGACATCATGATCGTGGTCGGTGGCGTGATTCCGCCGCAGGACTACCCGGCACTCTACGAGGCTGGCGCCAAAGCCATTTTCGGCCCTGGCACGCCGATCGCCGACGCGGCCGTCGACATTCTCGCCAAGCTCGGCGTCAAGGACGCCAAGGCGGCAGAAGCCGCCGAGTAGGCCGTCGGCTCGAGTCGCCTGGCGTCAGAAAACTGTCACCTGCGCCGATTAGGCGTCGAGGCCTCAAGGGGGGCGTTCGAATGTCCGTCAACGGCGTTGCCAGCGGCAAGCCGGCAACAGCAGATGCTTTCGCCAAGGCCGCAAGAGATCTCTTCGCCGGCCTCGTCACCAGCGTCATGGCGGTGGCCTACGGCCTCTCCTTCGCCGCTCTCATCTTCGCGCCGCCGCTTACGCCGTGGATCGCCTATGGCATTGCCGCCACTTTCCTGACGAGCGCTGTCGCTGCGGCCATCGTTTCGGCGCGTAGCTCACTGCCCTTCGCCATTGGCGGGCCGGACGGCGCCACGGCCGCGATCACGGCGTCGCTGATTGGAGCACTGGTCGAGCGGCTGATTGCCGGAGGCGCACCCGACGACCTGCTTGCACCGGTGATGATCGTCATGGCGCTGAGCGCGGTCCTCACCGGCATTTTCCTCTTGGCCCTCGGCTTTGCCCGCGCCGGCGCCGCAATCCGCTTCGTTCCCTACCCGGTGATCGGCGGCTTTCTTGGCGCCACCGGCTGGCTGATGGTCAGCGGCGCGGTACGCGTTATCACCGACGAGAGGCTGACCTTTGCCAATCTCGAAGCTCTGCTCGGCCCTGTCACCCTGGCAAAGCTCGCGGCAGCGTCCATCTTGGCGCTCGCGCTTTATCTTGCCCTGCGGTGGCGTCCCAACAGCCCCTATATGCTGCCTGGCGTCCTAATCGCAGGCGCGCTCGCCGCTCATCTCGGTTTCGCGCTGGCCGGGCTCAGCCTCGAGGATGCGCGTTTCGGCGGCTGGATGTTCCACGCCCCTGCTGCCGTGGGTCTTGCCGAGACCTGGGACCTTCGCGATCTGCGCATGTTTCGCTGGAACATCATCCCCGCCTTGAGCGGCGACCTCTTGGCCGTGATGTTCGTGACGGCAATCACCATGCTGCTCAATACCACCGGCATCGAGTTCCTGACCAAGCGCGAGG
>Ga0315553_10002821_pt1 | contig 13798 bp, 11 predicted proteins | sample SalMarSW160140MG_FD_203099 | JGI IMG/M metagenome (GOLD analysis project Ga0315553, IMG submission 203099) | Salt marsh sediment microbial communities from the Plum Island Ecosystem LTER, Massachusetts, United States - Salt Marsh Sediment SW1601-40 ... | reverse complement strand
CCCAACCCTCTCCCCGTTCACGGGGAGAGGGGGATTTTGCGGACGCGCGTCCATACACGTGCAGGCCGTCCTTGATCGCGAGGTCTTTCAAGTCGCACAGCCAGGCGTCGATGCGGCGCAGCGCATCGATCGAATCGGCCGCGGCGTCAAGGCCGGCTTCGCGCGCGAGGCCGGTGCGCTGGGCGGTCTCGATGATCAATGTGGCCAAACGTTCGCGCCGGCGGCGGTCGAGGCCGTCCGCCTGGGCATATTCATCGATCAGGCGCTCTAGCTCGCGTGCATCGCCGGTAAGGCTGCTTGCCGCGAGCGACGGCGGCAGATGCCCGATGGTGACCGCCGCGATCCGGCGCTTGGCCTGCGCCGCCTCGCCCGGATTGCTGACGATAAAGGGATAGATAACCGGCAGGGGCCCGACAACGGCTTCGGGAAAACACGTCTCGCTTAGCGCGACCGCCTTGCCCGGCAGCCACTCAAGCGTGCCATGCGCGCCCATATGCACCAGCGCATCGACTTTGGCTACGTGCCGCAGCCAAAGGCCAAAGGCGAGAAGCGCATGGCGCGGCGGCTTGAGTGGATCGTGATAATCCGCTCTGCGCTCGTCCGTGCGGCCGCGGTCGGGCGGCAATGCGATCAGAATGTTGCCGTACCAGCGCGCTCGAAAACAGAACATGCCGCCGCGCGTATCCGGGTCGGCGGCGGGATCGCCCCAGGTCGATTGCACGCGCTCGGCTACCTCCGGCGGAAGATCGCGAAGCAGCCGTTCGTAATCTGCAAGCGGAAGCGTCGCGTCCCCGCCCGATCCGCATTCGTCCTCCCCCGCAGCGCGGGAGAGGATGCGGTTCGGCTCAGCGCCGCGCCCGCTTTCGCGAGAATGAGCGGAATGCGATACCTCGAGCTCTTCGATCAGAGCGCGCGGACTTTCTGGCACATCGGTTGCGGTGTAGCCCGCCTGCGCGAGATCTGCGGCGAGCGCAATCACGCTCGCTGGCACATCGAGTCCGACGGCATACGCGGTGCGGCCGGGCTGACCCGGATAGTCGGGCATCAGAACGGCGATGCGCCGCTCGCTCCGCGGCGTTCGTTGCAGCCGCACAAGCGTGGCGACGCGATCGGCGACCACCGCGATGCGGTCCGGCTCCGGCCGATTGGCGAGCGCGGCAAACGCGAGGCCGTGGTGCGTCGGCAGCGTCTCCTTGAATGCAATCGCGCCTGCGAGCACGCGCCCGTCCAGCTCGGGCAGAACGATATGCATCGCAAGATCGGCCGCGCCAAGTCCGCGCGCGCTGTCGCGCCACGCCGCACGCTTGGTGTTCGCGATTACTGCCTGCAGCACCGGCGCGTCGGGCCCGTCGAGCGGAGTCGATGTGTCCGGTCCGGCGCCGGCGGCGAACGCCGTCGTCGTCACGATCACCGCCGGGTCGAGGCGCGCGAGCGCGTGACGCACGAAATCGGCGCAGTCCTCGTCTTTTAGGCTGGTGACGATCAGCGGCGCGGGGCTGAGGCCGCGCGCGCGTAACGCTTCGCATAGCGCGTCGATCGGCGCGGTGTCGGCGGCAAGCACGTGGGCGCGATAGAAAATGATCGGGATGACCGCCTGGCCGGGCGCGAGCGTCGCATCAAGTCGGTCGAGATCGGCCGCGCCTTCGCCCGGCAGATAGGCGGCGGCGCGCGGGACTGGCCGCGGTTCGGCCGCATCGAGCGGCGCTCCGGCGTAGCCTGCGAGCCGGCGGAGCAGCGCGCGCAGGTTCTCGCGCCCGCCCTCGCGGAAATAGCGCAGCAGCGTATCAAGTTCGGCGCGCGGCAAGGTCGAGGCTTCGGCCAACCTGGGGTCGTCGCGATCCTCGCCGGGCAGGACCGCGAGCGCGATCCCCTGTTCGCGCGCCATTGCTGCGATCCGCTCGACGCCGTACCGCCACCAGTCGAGCCCGCCGAGCAGGCGCACCAGAATCACCTTGGCATGCACGCCGACGCGATCGATCCACAGATCGACCGACATGGGATGGTGCAGATCGCGCAAATGCGCGAGCCTCACGCTTGGCAACGCGTCGCGCTCGATTGCCCAGGCCGCCGCGAGACCGGCGAGATCGGTATCGGCGAAAGACAGCACGAGAATATCGCCCGGCTCCTGGCGCAGGTCGATCGGTTCGGCGATCTCGTCGAGCGTGGTCGAGCTGGTGGCGAGAAGATGCATCGCTCACCCGGCGAGCGCGCGGGCGATCGCTGCGCGGTCGAGCCCCTTGAGGCCGATCACGACGAGCCCGCCAGCGCGCGGCTCAGAGGCCGCCCACGGCCGATCGTAGTGGCTCGTTACCCGCGGGCCGACCGCCTGCACCAGAAGCCGCATCGGCTTGCCGGTTACGGCGGCAAAACCCTTCACCCGCAACACGTCGAACGCCTCCGCGGCGGCGGCGACCCGCGCCATCAGGGTGGACGGGTCGGCGATCTCGGCCAGCGGCACGACGAAGCTGTCGAAATCATCGTGATCGTGCTCTTGCTCCGCATCGTGCAACGTGCGCCGGCTCTCGATGTCCTCTTCCACGGCAAGGCCGAGGCCGATCAGCGCTGCCGGATCGACCTTGCCGTCGGCGACAGCGACGACTTTCACCGCCCGCGGCAGCGCGCCGGTGACGGCCGCCATCGCCTTGTCGAGGCCGCTCGCGTCGATCAGGTCGCGTTTGTTCAGCACGACGAGGTCGGCGCAGGCGATCTGGTCGGCGAACACCTCCTCGACGGGATCATCGTGGTCGAGCGCGGGATCGGCGGCGCGCTCGCGCGCAAGCGCGGCGAGATCGGCGGCGACGCGGCCTTCGGCGAGCGCCGCCCCGTCCACCACTGCGATGATGCCATCCACGGTGACGCGGCTCTTGATCGCCGGCCAGTGGAACGCCTGCACCAGCGGCTTCGGCAATGCGAGACCGGAGGTCTCGATGACGATGTGCTCGACGCGCGGATTGCGCGAGAGAATGGCGTCGAGCGCCGGAACGAACTCGTCGGCGACGGTGCAGCACAGGCAGCCATTCGCCAACTCAACGATGTTCTCCTCCGGACACGCTTCGTCGCCGCAGCCCTTGAGGATTTCGCCGTCGATGCCGACATCGCCGAATTCGTTGACGATCACCGCAAGCCGCCGCCCGCCGGCATTGGCGAGCACGTGGCGAATCAGCGTCGTCTTGCCGGAGCCGAGAAAGCCGGTCACCACCGTGCAGGGCACGCGCGCAAGCGAGACGGTCATTCGGGCTCCTCTTCGAAATCATGCGGAGGCACGCGGGCGACCATGCCGCGCTTGAGCGATTTCGGACGCCCTTGCCATGGCAGCAAACCCTCGGGATCGCTCGCCAACATGCGCGCGGCAAAAACGAGGTCGGCGCCGCCATCGAGCGCAAGCCCGCTGAACACATAGGTCCACGCACCGTTGGCGCGCAGCCCCACGGTCGGCGGGCGATTGCAAACGCCGAGGCATTTCACCTTGACCACACGCACGCCGGTTTGTTCTGCCGCTCGCGCTGCCGAGTCGGCCAGGATCTCGCCGGGGCGAAAGGCGCTTTCTGGTTCGCCCGGCGGCCGGCAGGTGATGCAGACGTAAATCGTCGCATCCAAATTGGCGCGTCCCGCGGTCGTGTCGGCGCCGGCGCTCGCATCATCGACGAGGGTCACTCGTGATTCTCCATAGCCAAGTTCGGGGGCGCCGGGATGAGGACGTCGATCGGCGCCGAGGCACCCCGCCCGGACCGCGAACGAATCGACGGCAGGTCTCCTGGCTCGCGGGTCTCAGCCCGTCACCGCCTTCCCGGGGTTGGGTCCCAGTGGCTCTGTGGCTCGGGCTCGCCGCTCACAGTTGCGGGGGCAGCTGCGGATTTGGGACAGGCGTCCCGCACCACAATTCCCTCTTGGCTCTCCGATGAGAGACCGTCGAATGCCGGCAGTTAAGGGTCGCGGTCTTCCCTTGTCAATGCGCGCGCGCCGGTCAGAGACCGGCTTGCGGACCCCTTGAATGTAGCTATAGTCGGCGCGTCGTTGGTTCCCGCCTCCCGGCGGGACGCAAAAGGGAACGCGGTGAGGGCTTTTCCGAATCCGCGGCTGCCCCCGCAACTGTAAGCGGCGAGCCTTTTTCGATACGCCACTGGAGCCTCGGGACGCTCCGGGAAGGCCGATCAAGGCAACGACCCGCGAGCCAGGAGACCTGCCGGCGACAGGGACCAACGCGTGCCCTCGGGATGGAGGGTGAAGGGGAAAACCAATGTCCGTTCTCGCCAAATCAGTTGCCACGTCATCCGCGCGTCTCGAGGCGTTGCGCTACGGCCTCGCCGCGATGTTTCTCGGGATCGTCTTCATCGGCGTCGCCGGGTTCGCCCATTATCCGGCGATCCATGACGCCGCTCACGATACCCGGCACGCCGTCAGCTTCCCCTGCCACTGACGAGCGCCAATCATGTTTCGGCGAATTTTTGTGGCCGCTCTCGCGGCGGGGGCAGGTATTGGCCTGTTGCTGGCCGCGCTCCAACAAGTCGCTCTCGTGCCGCTGATCCTGAAGGCCGAGAACTATGAGCATGCCGATCCGGCTCGGAAGGCGGCGGCGCTTCCCGCGGCCGTGTCCGAGGCTTTGCCGGCGCTGATTGCGCCGGCTCACGCTCATGAGCAGCATCCGGCGGCAACCGCCGCCGAAGGCGGCTCCGCGTCGCGGACGGCGCTGACCGTCGTTGCGACGACGCTGGTTTCGATCGGCTTTGCTTTTCTGCTGGTCGGCGCTTTCGCGGTCAGCGGGCGCGCCGTCGACGCCCGCGAGGGCTTGCTCTGGGGCATCGCCGGCTTTGCCGTGTTTGCCTTGGCCCCGGCGTTTGGGCTGGCGCCGATGCTGCCGGGTTCGGCCGAGGCCGATCTTGTAGCGCGGCAAATCTGGTGGGTCGGCACGGCGGTGGCGACGGCGGGCGGGATCGCGCTCGCCGTATTCGGGCGCTGGGCCTGGGCGGTCCCGGTCGGGATCGCGCTGATCGTCGCTCCGCATCTGATCGGCGCGCCGCACGCCGAAGGCGTCGGCAGCGTTCCGCCCGAACTCGCCGGGAGTTTCGCCGCGCGCTCGCTGGTGGTCGCCGCGGTGTTCTGGGTTCTGCTTGGCTGGGCGGCAGGTGCGCTCTACGCCCGGCTTGGACGGACCGAGGCGGCATGATTGCAAAAGCGTCGCGCGAGCTGACGCTTGTGCTCGGTGGCGCCCGCTCCGGCAAGAGCCGTTTTGCCGAGAGCCTGATCGCGCGTCATCCGCCGCCCTGGCTCTATGTCGCGACGGCAGAGGCGGGCGATGCGGAAATGGCGGCGCGCATCGCCGCCCACAAGGCGCGGCGTGGGCCGGATTGGATGACGATCGAAGCGCCGCACGACCTTGCGGGCGTTGTCGCCGAACAGGGAAACAGACCCGTTCTGGTCGATTGCTTGACGCTGTGGCTCAGCAATCTGATGCTGGCAAACAGCGATATCGATGGGGCGGTCGCACGGCTCGAACAGGCGTTGGAGCAAGCCAATGGTCCGGTTGTGGTGGTCGCGAACGAAGTCGGCTCCGGAGTCGTTCCCGAGAATGCGCTGGCGCGGCGCTTCCGCGACCTGCAAGGCCAGCTCAATCAGCGGCTTGCCGCGCGGGCGGATCGCGTCGTCCTTGTGGTGGCCGGGCTGCCGCTTTTCATGAAAGGTGCTGCATGAACACGACCAGGAGCGTCGACGATACCGAGGCCGAACGCCACCGCGCCAAGATGGCCAAGCGCAAGGCGGTGCAGGACGCCGAGGTTGCGGAGAAAACGCAGGAAAGGGGCCTGCTCATCGTGCACACCGGAGCGGGCAAGGGAAAATCCACCGCCGCTTTCGGTCTGGCGTTGCGCATGCTCGGCCGCGGCCACCGGGTGGGCGTCGTGCAGTTCATCAAAGGCGCCTGGCATTCGGCCGAGCGCGACGCCCTTGAAAAATTCGGCGAGCAGGTGTCGTGGCACACGATGGGAGAGGGCTTCACCTGGGAGACCCAGGACCTGCAGCGCGACATCGCCGCCGCCGAGCGCGCCTGGGCGAAGGCGCAGGAGCTGATGGCCGATCCGAGTTTCGGTCTCATCATCCTCGACGAGCTGAACGTCGCGCTGCGCTACAACTATCTGCCGCTGAACACAGTGATCGCCACGTTGCAGGCGCGCCGGCCGGGGCTGCATGTCGTCGTCACCGGCCGCAACGCCAAAGCGGAATTGATTGAGGCGGCCGATCTCGTCACCGAGATGACCGTGGTCAAGCATCATTTCGCCGCCGGCGTAAAGGCGCAGCCCGGCATCGAGTTTTAGTTGCCCTGTGGTTGTTTCTCGATCCGTGGCGACGCCGTTGGGCTTGGGCAGACACTAAAACTAATGGCCCGTCGAGCTTGAAAGCAGGTTCACGACAAGCACGCCGGCCACAATAAGAGACATGCCGGTCAAGGCCGCAGCATCTAGCTTTTGCCCGTAAAGCACCCAGCCGATCGCGGAAATGAGCACGATGCCGATCCCCGACCAGATCGCATAGACGATGCCGACGGGCAGGACTTTCAATGTGAGAGACAAGAAATAGAAGGAAATCACATATCCGACGCCAACCACGGCCGAAGGTAAAACCCGCGTAAATCCTTCGGACGCTTTCAAGGCGGACGTTGCAATCACCTCAGCGATGATCGAGATCGCCAGATATGCATAATTGAGCATAGACCCTCATACGACTGCCCATAGGACCGTCGCGATAAAGGGCAGAGGGGCGCAACAGTGGCAATCCAAGATCGGGACATATGCACCAGAAATCGTCGTTAGGATCTCCGCGGTGCATCGCGTGCTCGCGCACGGGGCAACGCAAAATATGCGCGTGCACCGGCCCGGAGGACGAATGAAGTGAACGCGCGCGCGCTCATGTTCCAAGGCACCGGCTCTGACGTCGGCAAGTCGCTGATCGTTGCAGGTCTCGCGCGCGCCTTTGCCAATCGTGGGCTCGCGGTGCGCCCGTTCAAACCGCAGAACATGTCGAACAACGCCGCGGTCACCGGCGACGGCGGCGAGATCGGCCGCGCCCAGGCGCTGCAGGCGCGCGCCGCGCGGGTTGCCGCGAGCGTGCACATGAACCCGGTCCTGCTCAAGCCGCAGAGCGAGGTCGGCGCGCAGATCGTGGTGCAGGGCCGCGTCTACGGCGCGGCCAAGGCCGCCGAGTACCAGACCATCAAGCCGAAGCTGATGCCGGCCGTGCTCGATAGTTTCGCGCGGCTCAAGGCGGAGGCCGACATCATGCTCGTCGAAGGCGCCGGCAGCGCCTCGGAGATCAATCTGCGCACCAACGACATAGCCAATATGGGGTTTGCGCGCGCCGCCGATGCGCCCGTGGTGCTGATCGGCGATATCGACCGCGGCGGCGTGATCGCGAGCCTGGTCGGCACCAAGACGGTGATCGATCCGGCCGATGCCGCGCTCATCCGCGGCTTCGTCGTCAACAAGTTCCGCGGCGACCCGGCGCTGTTCGCCGACGGCATGGCGGCGATTGCGCGTCAGACTGGCTGGGAGGCGCTGGGACTTATTCCGTTCTTTCCCGAGGCGCGGCTGTTGCCGGCGGAGGATGCGCTCGCGCTCGACGGCGCACGCCCGGCGAAGCCGCAGGCGCGGATGCGCATCGCGGTGCCGATCCTGCCGCATATCGCCAATTTCGACGATCTCGACCCGCTCGACGCCGAACCCGCGATCGATCTCGTGCGCGTGCGCAAGGGCGCGGTGCTGCCCGGCGACGCCGACCTCGTCATCCTGCCGGGATCGAAGGCGACCATCGCCGATCTCGCTGCGCTGCGCGACGCCGGTTTTCACATTGACATCGCTGCCCATCTGCGCCGCGGCGGCGCCGTGCTTGGGCTGTGCGGCGGCTACCAGATGCTCGGCCGCGTGATCCGCGATCCCGCCGGCATCGAAGGTCCGTCGGACGCTTGCGAAGGTCTCGGCCTCCTCGATGTCGAGACCACGCTGTCGGACGAAAAGCGCCTGGAGCCGGTGCAGGGGACGAGCGCCGATGGCGCGCCATTTGCGGGCTACGAAATGCATATGGGCGCGACCGAAGGACCGGACCGAGCGCGTCCGTTCGCGCAGCTGGCCGATGGATCGCCGGAAGGCGCGGTCTCAGCCGACGGACGCGCGATCGGAACCTATGTCCACGGCCTGTTTGCCGATGACCGTCAGCGCGCGGCCTGGCTTGCGCGTTTCGCGGCGGGCGGTGCATCGGTAGCCTATGAATCGCAGGTCGACGACACGCTTAATCGCCTTGCCGAGCATCTCGCCCGCCATGTCGATCTCGACCGGCTGCTCACGCTAGCGCGATGAGCGCCGCGGCGAGCGCGCCGACGATTGCGATGAGCAGCGCGTCGGCGCGGCGGTAAAGCGCGAGCGCAGCGCGGATGTCGGCCGCAGTCGCACCGCTACGGCCGTCTCCCATGAACGCATCATCGACAGCAACGCCGCCATAAACGCGCGGGCCCGCGAGCTTCAGCCCGAGCGCGCCGGCCATCGCCGCTTCGGGATAGCCGGCGTTGGGCGAACGATGACGCGGCGCGTCACGGCGTATCGCCTGCCATGCATTTGCGACAGACACGCCGGATGTGAGAGCGGCCGCCGCCGCGAGGAGCAAAGAAGAGAGCCGCGAGGCGGGCAGGTTGAGGAGATCGTCGAGCCGCGCTGCGGCCCAGCCAAAGTGTGCATAGCGAGGGGTGCGATGGCCGATCATACTGTCGGCGGTGTTGACGGCCTTGTAGAGCGCAGCGCCCGGCAGCCCGCCGACAGCGAGCCACAGCGCCGGGGCGACGACGCCATCGGAAAAATTCTCGGCCAAGCTCTCGATCGCGGCGCGCGCGATGCCTGCTTCGTCGAGTGCGGCGGTGTCGCGGCCGACGATGTGGGATACGGCGTTGCGCCCGGCCTCCACCCCGCCGGTTTCGAGCGACGCTGCAACGCGCGCGACATGATCGTACAGGCTGCGCTGGGCGATGAGGCTGCTCGCTGCGAGCGCAACGGCGATGAATCCGAACGGCAGCAGCAACAGTGCGCTCTGCAACGCCAACGCGGCAACGCCGACCACGGCGAGCAGAACCACTACAGCAATGACACCTCGAAAATGGTCCACCGATATCGAGTGGGGACCGTATTCGAGAGTTTTCTCCCTCCCCCCTTGAGGGGGAGGGGTGGGGAGGGGGGTGTTTCCCGTGCTCCCATACCCCCCCCCCGGATTGCTTCGCAATCCGACCTCCCCCTCAAGGGAGGAGGTCGTTTTCAATTGAGCGCTCTGTGATGGGACCGATACGTCGAAGGACGCCTCTCGGCCCGTGCGGTTCAGCGCGCGGTCGAGCAGGTCGATCAGCTTGCCGATCCAGATCACGGGATGACCGATTGCGCGCACGAGCCGATCCGGGTAACCGACCATCAGCTCAATAATCAGCGCAAAGAAGGCGAGCGCGACGGACATGGTCTCTCAGGTGGCCGAGCCGCTGGAACATGGCGGCGATCTTTCCGCCGCGCGCCGTCTGTTTCCCGGCGCGCCCGAACCATTCATCGACCTCTCCACCGGAATCAATCCTTATCCTTATCCGCTGCCGCAGCTGCCGCCCGCATTGTTCGAACGGCTGCCGCAAGCCGATGCGCTCACTCGGCTCATTGATATAGCCGCAAAAGCCTATGGCGCGCCGTCGTCCGCCTGCGTCGTTGCCGCGCCCGGCACGCAAAGCCTGCTGCCTCTCGTCGCCGCGCTCAAGCCTGCGGGTCGAGTGGCGATCCTCGGCCCGACTTACGCCGAGCACGCGCGCGCGGCGGCGCTTGCCGGTCATCGCGTGATCGAAACGCGCGAGCTGAATGAACTCAGCACCGCCGACCTTGCCATTGTCGTCAACCCGAACAATCCGGACGGCCGCCTGCTCGCGACGGCTGACTTGCTGGCGCTGGCGGAGAAATTGGGAAGGCGCGCAGGCATCCTCGTCGTCGACGAAGCGTTCATGGATGTAGCGCCACTACAGACGAGCCTCACGCGGGACGTTCGGCGCGGCAATATCGTCGTGCTGCGCTCGTTCGGCAAATTCTTCGGGCTCGCGGGCGTGCGGCTCGGCTTTGCAATTGCAGCCGAGGATATCGCGGCGCGACTGCGGGCTCACCTCGGTCCCTGGGCGGTCTCCGGTCCCGCGATCGCAATCGGCGAGATCGCCTTGGCGGACAACGCTTGGATCGAAACGACGCGGGTTCGACTGGCGCAGGCGGCGCAACGCCTCGACCGACTTCTTGCCGGCGCCGGACTTGAGGTGGTCGGCGGAACGGCGCTGTTCCGGCTGGCGCAAACGCCGGCTGCTGCCGCGCTGTGCCAAGAACTCGGCCGCGCCGGCATTCTGGTGCGCCGCTTTTCCGAGCATCCGACTTGGCTGCGCTTCGGCCTGCCTGCCGAAGAGCAGGCATGGCAGCGGCTCGCAAATGCGTTTGCTGGCAATGCCCGCTGAGCGAATTCCGTTTCAATGGAATCGGAATTCGCTCTGTTTGTCTTGAGTGGTCGCATTTTCTGCGACGAACCGGTTCCCACTTCGCCGGAAAATGCTCTGAGCGGTCATTCCGGGACGGCCCGATGAGGGCCGGGCCCGGAATCCAAGCCCGGCTTGCGAATATGGATTCCGGGTTCGCTGCTTCGCAGCGCCCCGGAATGACGCGCCTCAACTCTGCTTCTTCGCCGTCTGCTCGAGGGCGTAGAGCGCTTCCAGCGCCTGTTTCGGCGACATGTCGTCGGGATTAAGCGAAGCGAGCGCGGCGAGCACCGCGTCAGCCGCAGGGTCGGATGGTTGCGCGGGCGAAGGAGAACGCGAAGCGGCGAATAGCGGCAGATCATCGATCAGCCGCTGCGACGGCGATACGCGGTCCTGCGCTTCCAGTTCGGCGAGGACGAGCTTCGCGCGCTCGATCACCGCAGCGGGGAGGCCGGCGAGTTTCGCCACCTGAATCCCGTAGGAGCGATCGGCCGCGCCCGGTACCACCTCATGCAGAAACACGACCTCGCCGTGCCATTCCTTGACCCGCATGGTCGCGTTGAACAGACGTGGTAGCTTGTGCGCGAGCGCGGTCAGTTCATGGAAATGGGTAGCGAAAAGCGCGCGGCAACGGTTCTGGTCGTGCAGATGCTCGACCGCGGCCCAAGCGATGGAGAGCCCGTCGAAGGTCGCGGTGCCGCGTCCGATCTCGTCGAGAATGACCAGCGAGCGCAATCCCGCCTGATTGAGGATCGCTGCGGTCTCCACCATCTCCACCATGAAGGTCGAGCGCCCGCGCGCGAGATCATCGGCGGCGCCGACGCGCGAGAACAGCCGGTCGAGCGCGCCGATATGCGCCCGTGTCGCCGGAACGAAACTTCCCATCTGCGCGAGCACGGCGATGAGCGCGTTCTGCCGCAGATAGGTCGATTTGCCAGCCATGTTGGGCCCGGTGACGACGTAGATGCGGCCGGCGGCTTCGCCTGCGGGCGGGGTGAGATCGCAGTCGTTCGCCACGAACGGCGCGCCGTCCTGCGCGAGCGCCTGCTCGACCACCGGATGGCGTCCACCGCCGATATCAAAAGCAAGACTCGCATCGACCTGCGGCCGGACATAGTTGCGCTCGACCGCGCTCATCGCGAGCGCGGCCGCGACGTCGATCACGGCGAGCGCACGCGCGGCTGCCTTGATCGCCTCGGCAGCGGCGACGATCTCGGCGCATAGTCGGTCGAAGCTTTCGAGCTCAAGGCCGAGCGCGCGGTCGGCGGCGCTTGCGATCTTCGCCTCCAGCTCGCTCAGTTCGGTTGTGGTGAAGCGCACTTGGCCTGCCGTCGTCTGGCGATGGATGAAGGTCGCATTGAGCGGCGCGCCCATCAGCTTGTCGCCATGCTGCGCGGTGACGTCGACGAAATAGCCGAGCACATTGTTGTGGCGGATCTTCAGGCTGCGGATTCCCGTCGCTTCGGCATAGCGGGCCTGCAGCGCGGCGATCACCCGGCGGGCTTCGTCGCGCAGCGCGCGCGTCTCGTCGAGCGCGGGGTCGTAGCCGGCGCGAACAAAGCCCCCGTCGCGCTTGAAGTAAGGCAGCTCGTCGGCAAGCGCCGCGTCGAGACTGGCGACGAGGGTCGCGTCCGGGCGCTGCAAGGCGGCGATCGCTTGCGCGATCTCGTCCGGGGCGTCGGCGGCGGCGGACAGTCGCTGGCCGAGCGCCGCGGCGGTCGCGAGTCCGTCGCGGATCGCGGCGAGGTCGCGCGGGCCGCCGCGTCCGAGCACAAGGCGGGAGAGCGCGCGCGCAAGGTCGGGCGCCGCGGCGAGGGTTTCGCGCGTCTCGCCACGCAGAAGCGCATCGGAAACGAACCAACTGACCGCATCGAGCCGATCGTTGATCGCCTGCGGATCGGTGAGCGGGGCGGCGAGGCGCTGCGCAAACAGCCGCGAGCCGGCCGCCGTCACCGTGCGGTCGATCGCGGCGATGAGCGAACCGCGCCGCTCGCCCGAGAGCGTGCGCATCAGTTCGAGATTGGCGCGCGTCGCCGCGTCGATGAGCAGCGTCGCGCCGGCCGCTTCCCGCGCCGGCGGCGACAACGGCGGGCGCTTGCCGATCTGCGTGCGCTCCACATAGGTGACGCAGGCCGCCGCCGCGATGAGTTCGAGCCGCGAAAACGCGCCGAACGCCTCGGTGGTCGCCACGGCGAAATAGGATGCGAGCCGACGCTCCGCGCTCGCGCCGTCGAACACGTCGCGCGGCAGCGGCGTGACGGCGGGAAGCGTGCGCAGATAAGGCGCAAGCTCGGGATCGCCATAGAGCGCATCGGAAACGATCACTTCGCCCGGCTCGATGCGGGCAATCTCGGCGGAAAGGCCGGCGCGGTCGCACTCGGTCAGGCGAAACTCGCCAGTCGATATGTCGAGGCAGGCGAGCGCGAACCGCCCGTCGTTATCGGCAGCGGAGGCTTTCGCGCGCGCGATGGCGACGAGATAGTTGTTGCGCTTGGCGTCGAGGAGCGAGTCTTCGGTGAGCGTGCCGGGGGTGACGAGACGCACGACGTCGCGGCGCACCACCGCCTTTGCTCCCCGCTTCTTCGCCTCCGCCGGGTCCTCCAATTGTTCGCAGACGGCGACGCGATGGCCGAGGGCGATCAGCCGGTGCAGATATTCGTCGGCGCGCTCGATCGGCACGCCGCACATCGGGATGTCCTGGCCGAGATGCTTGCCACGCTTGGTCAGCACGATGCCGAGCGCGCGGCTCGCGACCTCGGCGTCGTCGAAAAAGAGCTCGTAGAAATCGCCCATCCGGTAGAACAAGAGGCAGTCCGGATTGGCGGCCTTGATCTCGATATATTGCTCCATCATCGGCGTCGCGCGGCCGGCGTCGGCGCCAGATTTGCGCGGGCTCGCGTCCGGTGGCGCAGCGGCGTCGGCCGGTGCGGGCGTCTCGGGCGGGTCGGTGGGGCGCGCGGCATCCATCGCGCCGAAGGCTAGCAGATGGCGGGCGACGTTTCTAACGATCGCGACGACCGGATTTCGCTCATTCATCCTTCCCCGCGCAGCGGGGGAGGGGGCCTTTCATTGATGCCAGCCCCCTCCACCATGTTACGCATGGTCCCCCTCACTCGTTTTACGGGGGAGAATTATGCGTAGAAGGGTTCAGATCGGAGACTCTGCCGCAAAGGATGCCTTCACAAGACGGCACGGTCTGGCCCGGTCTCCGGGTCCCAGACGATAACTGACTGACTGGCCAGGTATGTTCCTAAGGGATAAGGCGTCTTCAATAGCGGTAGTAACCTC
>Ga0315553_10002820_pt1 | contig 13805 bp, 16 predicted proteins | sample SalMarSW160140MG_FD_203099 | JGI IMG/M metagenome (GOLD analysis project Ga0315553, IMG submission 203099) | Salt marsh sediment microbial communities from the Plum Island Ecosystem LTER, Massachusetts, United States - Salt Marsh Sediment SW1601-40 ... | reverse complement strand
ATTCGCCGGAGACAATGGAGTCGTTCCTGAAGCAGTACTATAGGGATCGAGCATCCGTGCCCTCGGAGATAATCCTCTCCAATGCTATTGGCGATGCTACGCTGATTGCCGAATGGATCACGGGAATGGCCGGCAAGAAGGTATCTCTCTTGGTGCCCACCAGGGGCGACAAGAAAAAACTCGTGGATATGGCCGTGGCAAATGCCGAAAATATCATGCGAGAACGGCAGCAGGCCGAACAGCTCACAGTGCTTGAAAATGCAAAGTCTGTGCTTAAATTAGGAAAGACTCCCTATCGCGTAGAAGGAGTAGATATATCTAATCTCCGGGGAGAGCATCCCGTGGCCTCCTTGGTTTCCTTTTATAAGGGGGCCCCTCAACGGTCCAAGTACAGGAACTACAGGATAAAGGAGGTTCAGGGCATAGACGATTATGCCATGATCGCAGAGGCGGTGAGGAGGAGACTAACAAAGGGCGAAACGCCGGACCTCTTTCTGATCGATGGGGGGAGGGGTCACCTGTCAGCAGCCCAAAGGGCGATAGAAGAACTTGGGATTGAAGATTCGCCCGATATTGTTTCCATCGCAAAGGCAAATGGGGGAGAGGCAGGAGCAGTGGACAAGATATACATTCAGAGCAGGAAGAATCCCCTCATGCTTCCCCGCAATCACCCGGTATTATTTTTTCTTATGCGGGTTAGGGATGAGGCGCACAGGAGGGCTGTCGGTTATCACCGGACAAGGCGAAGGAAGAGTTTCATGGAATCCGAGCTTGATAGGATACGGGGAGTAGGTCCAACAAGGAAAAGGGAGCTGTTGAGATATTTTGGTAATATTCACTCAATCGCAAGGGCAAGCATAGAAGAGATACAGCGAGTTCCAGGTATTGATCAGAGGACTGCGGACACCATCTTTGATTACTTCAGGGCACTCTCCCCTTAGAACATCTTCATTAGCCAGACACCTTAGGACCCCTCAGGCAGGTTTGTACAGGTTGCAATGCCATGACAGAAGGCGGTATGCCAATAAGTTCTAATAATGGAACATTATGTCCTTAAATGTTGCATAAATGATATATTTATGGTATGGCACCCACGGCAGAGATTTTTTGATGTTTTAGATTTTTTTATTACTATCAGTGCGTTATCGGCTATTACCGATTACTGAAAGTTTGGCACGGGGAATGCATTATTAATCTTTAAAAGGAAAGGGGACTTACTTATGAAAATAGCGTTTAGCTCAACAGGAAAAGACCTTGACTCCGAGATAGATCCGAGGTTTGGCAGGTGTGCCTATTTTTTCGTTGTAGACCTAGATGATATGAGCTTTGAGGCCATTGAAAACGAGAGCATGTCTCTGGGCGGAGGAGCAGGCATTCAGTCAGGACAGTTTATCGCCAACACAGGGGCGAGTGTGCTGATAACCGGAAATGTAGGGCCAAATGCCAGCAGAACCCTGAATGCAGCCGGCATCGATGTGATTGTTGGTGTTAATGGTCCGATTAGAGATGCGATTGAGAGATACAAGCGGGGTGAGTTATCCCGCACTGATCAGGCCAATGTTCCAGATCACTTCGGTATGGGAGGAGGTCAAAATGCCTATCCCGGCGGAGGCATGGGTCGCGGCATGGGCATGGGCCGTGGCATGGGACAAGGCATGGGCCGTGGCATGGGCATGGGACAAGGCATGGGAGGAGGTTATGCGCCAACGCAAGATCCACCTGCTTCATCTCGTGAGAATGAGACGGAATCCCTTAAGCAAGAGGCAAAATCACTCAGGGAGCAGCTTAACTCTATCTTATCACGGATAGAGGAATTGGAAGGGAAGTGATATGATCTCATCTGTCCACGATCTGTCGTGGTGGATGTTTTTGTCTTCCTTGAGGAAGCAAGGAAGCCTTATTCCCTGCTAGAGCGTGATGGGGATATGACTGGGGCAGTCTCAACAATGAACCGGTGAAAGCAGCTGATAAACAGACCTTGAATAAGTCGACCATGAAGATTGCCATCCCAACCTGGAATGGCAGGGTATCGCCTGTTTTTGATACGGCCTCAAGGCTCTTAGTGGTGGAGGCAGGGAAGGATGGTGAGTATTCCCGATTCGAGACGGATATCAGCGAACATTTTCTCCCGAGCAAGGTGATGAGGCTCACAGGGTTGGGTATTGAGACCCTCATCTGCGGCGCAATCTCAAGACCTCTTGCCTCTATGGTGACAACTGCCGGGATCAGGTTGATTCCCTGGATATCCGGGCAGGTAGAGGAAGTATTGCAGGCCTTTTTATCGGGAACCTTATTCGATCTTCGATTTACGATGCCCGGTTGTACAGACCGATGGGACATGGGCCCCCGGGGAAGACACGGCCGGGGTATGGGAAGGAGAAGAAGAAGTATGCAATTTCAACAAGAGACGGAAAGGAGGTGAACGAGATGCCAGGATTTGATGGAACAGGACCTCGAGGAATGGGCTCTATGACCGGTGGAGGCAGGGGATTCTGTAACCCTAATTATGCCGGGGCAAGGGCACCCTATATGGGAGCATATCCCTATGGCAGTATGTACGGCGGGGGCTATGCACAACAACCCTACGGGGGCTATGCACAACCCTACGGGGGCTATGGTTATAGTCCCTATGCAGCCGCTCCTCCATACGGAGCCTATCCTTATGGTTCATATGGCGGCGGCAGAGGATTTGGCGGCGGCAGAGGATTTGGCGGGGGCAGAGGATTTGGCCGAGGAAGATGGTAGTAAACCCAGATGAGAATCCGAGAGTAGTCCTGGAGTAGCTCCAGGACTGCTCAGCCAAAATCCCTATGGAAACAGGAAGAGGTAAGAGTATGCCACAAGGATATGGGCATAGATATCCATATTATGGATACGCTTATTGACAGTAAGGAGAAAAGGAGGCAGATATGTATTACGGAAATTACCCATATGGAGGATGGCCTTCTCCCTGGGGATCCCCTATGGGGATGGGCTACCCTGGGATGGGAAGTTGGGGTTACCCATATGCAGGGATGGGGCAGATGCCCTATTCCCCGCCATGGGGAGGATTTGGATTTCCTGATGCGCAACCCTACGGCCCACCCATGCCAGGTGGGTTTGGAACTCCAGGGATGCAACCCTATGGACCACCCGTGCCGCCTGAACAGGAGATAGAATTTCTAAGGGACCAGGCCCACATGTTGAAGGATCAGTTAGATCAAATCGATGCAAGGATTAAGGAATTGGAGAAAGAAAGCAAGTAGGTCCTCAATAAGGTGAAGCGTATTGGGAAAAGAAAAACCCTTGACTTTAGTGATCAAGGGATTAAAAGTAACAGGCCTTAACGGGATAGCATAGACACGGTAGTGAGGAAACCTGCGGGTCGGACTATGTGATAAGGGATTGTGCCATTGCCGAGCCAATAAGCATGTGCGATCTGTAAGGAAAAAGTCTGATGCACATACCTGAAGAGGAAGTCATTAAGTTTGACAAACTCGTAAAAAGTCGTATTCATTGAATCTGTCATTTCGACTGAAAGGAGAAATCTTGTATTTTCATCATGTTATATTGATAAGATTTCTCGCTTCGCTCGAAATGACATGTTGTTTAGACTTTTTACGAGACCATCAAGTTTAGAAGCTGCATAGAGGTCTGTGACGAGGGGTTGTTGTCGGAAGCACCTGATGCAATAGGAGCGAGAGACAGAGAACTAGGTAAGACAGGTTCCATTTTTTCTTTTCAGGTGAGCGTCTGAAGCTCGAGCCTTTTTTGATATAGTGCCCTCACATCAAAGTAAGGATCTCAAGAGAGATTCTCAAGCTTACCGGACAGTTTCTCGACTTTTCCAAAAAATCAGGGAGTAGGTGTGCATGAAGAACGGGTTCATCCTTGGAACAGACAGTGAAGGTTACCAACATGGATGGGCCTTTTTGGAGTCCGGGGTATGTTGGTTGTTTGATAAATCGTTGAAGAGGAGATAAAGAATAATGTCCCAACAAGCACAAATGACAAACGAACAAATGGAGAAGAAAAAGGCAATGATGGAGACCCAGGATGAAGTGATAAGAGAGCAGCTCAAGGGGTTTAAAAATAAGTTACTGGTAATGAGCGGAAAGGGTGGCGTTGGCAAGAGCACGGTTGCCGCATACCTGGCGGTAGGATTGGCCAAGAAGGGATTCCAGGTAGGCCTGATGGATGTTGATCTCCACGGCCCGAGTATCCCAAGAATGCTCGGTCTTAAGGGAAATATAGGATCTTCTCTTGAGAGCAAGAAAGGGATACCCATTAGCTATCTGCCGAATATGCAGGTGATGTCGATTGAGTCCCTTCTGGGAGACAAGGATACGGCCACGATCTGGCGAGGACCGTTAAAGATAGGGGTTATCAAGCAGTTTATCGCTGATATTGAGTGGAGCAATTCGGACTACCTCATCATCGATTGCCCGCCCGGCACCGGGGATGAGCCGTTAACCATTGCCCAGGTTATCCCGGATACCAAGGCAATCATCGTTACTACCCCCCAGGAGATCTCCTTGGCAGATGTTCGAAAATCAATCAATTTCTGCAAGCAGGTAAACATGGGGATCCTCGGTTTGGTTGAAAATATGAGCGGGTTGCGTTGCCCTTACTGCGGAAAGACCATTGATCTCTTTAAGACTAATGGCGGAGTACTCACTGCCAAAAGGGCGGGCCTTACGCTCCTGGGAAGCCTCCCGTTGGAGCCGGATATTGTGCAGGAAGGCGATAACGGCACCGTGGCCTGGATGGACAACAAGGATCTTCCCTATACGGTGAATTTTGCCAAGATTGTAGATGCGGTCGCTGATCTCACGAAGTAACGGTTTGCCCTTGCGTACACCCCACTGTTTTGACCGGTGTTTGGATACACGTGGAAGAGGAAAGGTACCATGATCATCAGCATAGCAAGCGGAAAAGGCGGAACAGGAAAGACGACCATAGCTACCAACCTGGCTGTGGCCATGGCTCCTGAGGTGAAGCTTCTGGACTGTGATGTAGAAGAGCCGAATGACCATATCTTTATCCAGCCACGCATTACCTATACCGAGGAGTTTGGCCTGAAGGTCCCCAAGGTAGATATGGGTAAGTGTAGCCTGTGTGGGCGGTGTCAAGAGATCTGCCAGTTTAAGGCCATTGTGGTGGTCGGCAAAAGCGTGTTAACCTTTCCCGAGTTATGTCACAGCTGTGGCGGGTGTTTCGAGGTTTGTCCGGAAGGCGCCATCACCGAGGTAGACCGAGCAATGGGGATCTTTGAACGCGGCACCAGGGATGGGCTTCAATTCGCTTACGGCAGTCTCTATGTGGGCCAGGTGATGGCAGTCCCCCTCATTGAGAGGGTCAGGGCTGAAATTGAATCAGGCATGCTCACCATTATCGATGCGCCACCGGGCACCTCATGTCCTGTGATAAGTTCGGTGAAAGGTAGCGATTTCGTAATCCTCGTGACTGAACCCACCCCATTCGGCCTCAATGACCTGAAGCTTGCCGTCGGCATAGTGAAAATCCTTGATATTCCCCATGGTATCGTCATAAATCGCTCTGATCTGGGAGATGACAAGGTAAAGGAATATGCAAAAGAGGAAGGTATCCCTATCCTCATGGAGATACCCTTCAGCCGTCAGATAGCCGAGGCCTATTCTCGGGGCAAGCTGCTGGTAGAGGAATTACCAGGGTGGAGAGAGAAATTCATTCATCTATATGAGAGAATAGTCGATTATGCGGGAAAAAGCTGACGTAAAAGAGCTGATCGTGATAAGTGGTAAGGGCGGTACCGGCAAGACCAGCCTGCTCGGGGCATTTGCCTCTCTTGCTGAAAACAAGGTCTTGTGCGATGCTGACGTGGATGCGGCTGATCTTTATCTGATCCTGGAGCCTGAGATAAAGGACAGACAAGATTTCCAAGAGGGACACAAGGCCGTGATAGACAAGGATAGGTGTACAGAATGTGGTAAGTGCAGGGAATTATGCCGATTCCATGCCATCAGCCCGGAGTTCGAGGTCAATCCCATCGATTGTGAAGGTTGCGGGGTATGTGTTTATTTCTGTCCGGTAGATGCAATAGACTTCCCCATTAAGACCTGCGGTGAATTGTTCATATCAGACACCCGCGTTGGGCCAATGGTTCATGCCAGGCTCGGCATTGCCGAGGATAATTCCGGGAAGCTCGTCACGCTTGCCCGGCAGCAGGCCAGGAAGCTGGCCAAGGAAAAGGGGCTTAACCTCATCCTCACTGATGGGCCGCCGGGTTTAGCCTGCCCCGTGATCGCATCGATCACCGGAGCTGATGGGGTGTTGATCGTGACAGAGCCGACCCTGTCCGGCCACCACGATATGGATCGGGTAGTAGAGCTGGCCAACCACTTCGAGATCCCCGCTGCAGTGTGCATCAATAAATACGACCTCAATCGAGATATGACGGAGACCATAGAGGAATATGCACGGGATAAGGGGTTGCCAGTTGTGGGCAGGATTCCGTTCGACCCCTCATTCACCGAGGCGATGGTCCAGAAGCAGACCATTATGGAATACAATGCGAGTTGTAGCGCAGCACAGGCGGTTCAGGGAATATGGGAAAGGCTGCGGTCAACCCTATAGAGGCATCTGGCTGGAGAGGAGATGAGCGATGTGATGCGCCTTAACCGGCAATGTGTGCAGGTGAGATCAAGAGAGGATACCATAGAGATATGTCAGAGGATTTTGATAAGGCGGTAGAGGAGATCCAGGCTTCCGTTATGCAAGAGGCCCGGAAGATCTATTCGGAGAAGGTGATTGAGTGGTGGCTCCACCCCACCTATATGGGAGAGATGGAAAATCCTCAGGGATCTGGAACGGCTACCGGATCCTGCGGAGACACCATGCATATTTTTCTGAGGATCGAAAACGGCAAGATCGCCGATGCGCGGTTTCGTACCGACGGCTGTGCCACCACTATTGCCGCGGGATGTATGGCCTGTGAGCTGGCTATAGGAAGGAATTATACAGAAGCATTAAAGATCAGCCAAGAGGTAATCTTGGAAGAGTTAGGTGGACTTCCTGAGGAGAGCATCCACTGTGCCCTTCTCGCCTCTGATACCCTCAGGAAAGCCCTAACTGATTACCTTGCCTCACGGAATGAGCCGTGGAGAAGGTTGTACAAAAAACACTAGCCGTCTATATAAACAACGATCTTAACATGTATGTCAAGATCTTGTTATTGATTGAGGATGATATGAGAACAGGCTCAAAGCGTAAGGCACAAGGCATAAGGCCGTGCGCCATGTGCCTTGTGCCCTAAGCCAAATGACTAAAGCAATGCGGATCATGTTTGAATCTAGGCGATACTTGTTGGTTTGAGGCAAAGCTTCGCTCGTAAGGTAAAGGGATTTTCTTTTTTCAAAGCGAATTACGGAAAAAAAGAGGAACCGAACGTTGCATAGCAAGGATTACTATCGCACATTGGGGTTAAACCGGAATGCCAGCCAGGAGGAGGTAAAAAAGGCATATCGCAGACTTGCGCTCAAATACCATCCTGACAGGAACAGGGATGACAGCGATGCTGAGAAAACATTCAAGGAGATAGGCGAGGCCTATGCATTTTTAAGTGATCTGGAAAAAAGAAGGATCTATGACCTTTTCGGCCCTGATCAATGGAGAGGCAGGTTTCAGCCTGATGACATCTTCGGAGGGTTCAGTTTCAAGGACGTATTCCGTGAGTTTGACGAGAGATTTGATGATGAGATCCCTCGCCGGTTCTTCCGGGGATTCCGAGGAGTGGGTTGCGGTCGAAAGAGGGGCGGTTTCTTCGGGAGAGGATTCTTTCAATCCCGTTTCGCTGGTCTCTCAGAAAACGCTCGTGCCGCCTTTGATATCCGCCTAAACCACGATGAAGCCCTGTGGGGCACGGAAAAGGAGATAGTAGTGCAGAGGGGCTGGGAAAACCAAAGGGTTAGAATCAAGATCCCTCCCGGGGTAGAGGAGGATACCTTGCTTTCCCTTTCGCTGGGGGAAAGAGATGGGGGTTATCCTGAGGATAGACTGTACCTGAGGGTAAGGATAGTTTGAGCCAGAGATGATCACTGAAGGGAACGCATCTCCCCAGCCTATCCTTTTCGTTGGAAGATTAAAAAAGAGCCCGCGGTAATAGAAACCACTCACCGCTTCCCAGGGAATCTTCTAAGAAAAAAGTTCTTCCCCTGATACTCCACGTTTTTGAGGGAGCCCCTTTCTAGGAGATCGGTTATTACCTTCCAATCCGCCCCAGCCTTTTTCAGATATTCCCGCACCGAATCTTCCCGCATCGGATGCACCGAGGTAATGGCGAGCAAATCCTCTTCAATATTTCCGCTGTAACCGAACTCATCTCCCTCGTAACCCATCAGATATTCCACAACGGCTATATTCTGGGCAAAGATATGGTAGGCCATGGTGATGGCATCCTCGCCGGCAGGCAGGACCCCTTTCAAGGCTGTCGGCCGGGTAGGGATTGAGATATATGATCTCATGGGCTTAAGCTGTGCCAGGAAACAGGCGATTTGTTGGATCTCTTCATAGGTATCATTTATTCCCTTGAGGAGCATGGTCTCGGTGATAAGCTCACCCTTAAAACGCTGTGCGAACTCGCCCATACCCTCTTGGATTGTCTTGATATCCAGGGATTTGTGCGGCCTGTCAACCCTTCGCCAGGTATGTTTTGTTGCAGCGTCAATTTTCAGCGAGACCAGATCCGCCTTTGCGAGCTCCTCCTGTACCTCCTTGAGGCTTATGAGGGAACCATTGGTGAGCACCGCGACTTTTATGCCCAGCGGCTTGAGAAGCTCGATATTCCTGCCGAGGTTGATATCAAGTGTCGGCTCCCCATCGGGGACAAAGGATAAATAGTCTATCCTCGTTCCTCTTTTTTCAACCTCGGCCACCTTATCCCTCACCTCCATTGCCAAATCCTCAGGTCTGTAAAATACCTGCCGTTCAATGCTCAATTCCTCGGTTTTGCCGATTTGACAATAGATACAGGAGTAGGTGCACGCCTTGGGCGGGATGTTGTTTATGCCCAGGCTCTGCCCTAGGCGACGTGATGGAACCGGACCGAATGCTTTCATATGCCTGCTCTTCAAGGTATAGTTTCTAAGGAGCACATACACAATTTGTCTCTAGAAATCAAAAAAATAGTAAAAAAGTCAGAGAACTTGGTTGACAGGAAGAAATAAAGACCTATATATAAATCTGAGAATGAGAAACATTCGCAAAATTCAAAAAGAGATGAGGGGTAGGACCGTAACCTCTCAGCGAAAGTTGCTCTTGAGTCTTATCAAGAAAGCAGGCGGACATATAAGCGCCAAGGAACTGTACAGGCTGGCCAGCAAGAAAAATGAGTCCATAAGTCTGGCTACGGTATACCGCACCCTGCAATTGTTCAAGGAGCTGGGCCTGGTGGAGGAGCGGAGACTAGGGCAGATGTACTGCCATTATGAGATGAAGGAATCGGCAGAACATCAACATCTGGTGTGCAGATCATGCGGTAAGGTCATAGAGTTTGATAGCCCTCTTTTCAATAAACTGGCTGAAGAGCTTCAGCGGGATTACAGCTTTATCCTTAAAAAAATTGAGGTGTACATGGAGGGTTATTGCAAAGACTGTGCGAAAGACGCAAAGGATAGTACGTGAATAGGCAGATTTTCATAATGCCTCTCGAGCAAATATCGGGATTATTCATGAACAGCGTGGGCAAGATAGTAGATACAGGAGGAGTGCATGAAGATATCGGTGTGCGGTAAAGGAGGGAGTGGCAAGAGTACTATTAGTACCCTGTTGGCTAATGAAGCGCGAAGCAGGGGCTACCGGGTATTGGTCGTCGACTCTGATGAGTCGAATTCAGGGCTATTCCGGATGCTTGGCTTTGACCAGCCGCCTGTCCCTCTGATGGAGCTTGTAGGCGGCAAAAGGAGGGTCCAAAGAGCCCTGAAAAGTGGATTTTCCTCAGATGATTCGGGGGAAGGGATGACGGTAATGAGACAGGATAGCATCAAGATTGATGATATTCCCCCAGAGCATATCATGACTAAGGATAGCCTGCATTTGGTGTGTATTGGGAAGATTCTCCAATCATTAGAGGGCTGCGCATGCCCCATGGGGGTGCTCAGCAGGGAGTTTCTCAAGAAGCTGAGCCTAGAGAAAAACGAGATAGTAGTCGTCGATATGGAGGCGGGCGTAGAGCACTTCGGCAGAGGCGTAGAGACCAGCATCGACAGCGTGCTCATGGTGGTTGAGCCTTCTTTTGAGTCTCTTCAGCTTGCCGAGAGGATCAATAGCCTCTCTGCCGGGATCGGCATTAAGAATATCCGGGCTATCCTCAGTAAAGTACCCTCGGATGAGATAGCCTCTAAACTGGAGTCCGCATTAGTGAAGCAGGGTATAGATACGATTGGATGCATACACTACGATAATGAGATCTTTGATTCCTCTTTGGAAGGACTCAGCCTCGCTAACGGAGCTGCAGGAGAGGAGATAAAAGATGTGTTTGATGCCCTTATTTCCGGTCATACGTCAGATTAATACCCCACGATGAGGGTAACCCATTGGAGCATGGATAACAGCAAATAAATATCCTTGCAGCAAGCTGCAGGGTATTATGGCGAAGACGAATAGACAAGAAAGGGGTGTGTAACGATGTGTCTGGCAAAGGCATATCCGAGTAGCGAGAGGAATAGATCATTCCTTGAAAATATCACGTATATGAAACTTGACAACGTCATAAAAAGTCTGAAATCTGTCTTTTCTGTCATTCCGGCCTGCCCGTGCCGGGTTACGGCCAGGGGCGGAAGCCGGAATCCAGTAAATTGAATAGGTTCTGGATGCCGGATCCGTCATCCCGGACCCCGATCCGGGACCGGCATGACGATTAGAGGACTTTTTACGAACCCATCAAACTTGATAGTGATTGCATTCAGATAGAGACGATGTTTGGAGAAGAAAGGGTCATACAGGGAAGAGTCCTCGATGTGGATTTTGAAGATTCGAAGGTAATCGTAGAACACTTTAAGACGTATGATGCGGTCAGTAGGCCCTGAAGGAGGTTTGAACCTTGGAGAGACGGGCCTAGAAGAGAAGATAGCAGAAATGAAGTGCGATCGATGCGGTAAGGAAATTAAAGAAGGAGATAGCTATACGCACCGAGGCGAGATATTGTGTGAGGATTGCTATCTCGATATCAGATTGGAGGTAAAATCGTGCGACCCGTGGGCAGTCTATTCTGCCACTCGCGCTCGAGAGGGTGCAAATCTCAAAGGAACAGAGGGCTTGACCCAGGTGCAGAAGGAGATCTATGAGTTTGTGAAACAGAGGGGTAAGGTAACAAGAGAAGAAGTCGGAGAAAGCTTCAGCCTGCTTGAGCCGGAACTGCAAAAGGAATTGGCTACGCTGAGGCACTGTGAGCTCGTCAAGGGCTATAAGGAAGATGGAAGGGTTTATCTGATTCCCTATGGCTAGGAAAGGGGGTATTTTGACGCTGGAGGATAGATCAAAAAAGGGTTTTCTATGTTTACTTAATCAATTGCAAGGAGAGGAGTTGAGATGACCAAGGTAGTAGAAGTAACAGATCAAAATTTTGAGGAAGAGGTTTTAGGATCGGATGTTCCAACCGAGGTTGATTTTTGGGCGCCTTGGTGTGGACCTTGCCGGATGGTTTCGCCCATCTATGACAAGCTTTCAGAGGAGTATAAGGATTTCAAGTTCTGCAAGATTGATGTTGATCAAAATCCCCAAACGGCAATGCAATATAATATTGTGAGCATTCCGATGCAGATGTTTTTTGTTAATGGTGAGAAGGTGGATGAGATCCTCGGTGCAGTGCCTGAGCGTATGATTCGATCAAAGGTCGAGGATATTCGACAGAGATTCCCAACAGATGAAAGGGGAGCGCTCAAGGTTATCCTGGGCTCCTGGATTGCGCAAAACAGAAAGCACGCAGAAAAGTTCGAGAAATGGAAACAAAAGATCGCGAACCCAGGGGGAGATTCGTACGGTCCAGTATTTGAGGCAGTGAAACGGGCACAGGAAGGAAACGAGCATCTGTCAAGGATCATCTTAGAATTAGGAGATATATGAGCAATGTAATCGGCCCATCGATGCCGTTTCAAGGTGTAGAGAATGGAAGCCACGAAGGACAAGATCAAGCACATTTATGAGACCTTGCCCCATCTGAATTGCGGCCTTTGCGGGTTTGAGGGCTGTGGACAATTCGCAAGGGCGGTGGCAGAGGGAAGGGCATCGCCTTTCGGCTGCCGGCAAGACCCTGGGGCAGGGTACAGGATAAGCCAGATAATGTGGGAGAGGGTACCTACTATGGGCTTCACCCACACCTTTCGCCAAGGATTGTTTACCCCGCGGGCGAGGCCACCTGCATCATTAAGGTCATTACGTGCGGAGGTAGATGAGTTATCGAAGAGACTCGGGGGTATGCTGGAGAGAATGAATAGCCTGGAAAGAAGGGGTGCGATTGTCATGCCGCGAGGAGACAGCGCCGGACGGGCAGGCAGAGGACAGGGAGCCGGCAGAAGCCTCGGGCGAGGCGGCGCTCGTGGCCGAGGAAAACGTATGCCATAATTGCGGTCATAGAGTAGCGCATTAGATCGGTACTCCCTGCTCCATGTGCGATGTCCACATTGCAGATCGCCGATGGGAAGGTGAGCCAAACCCTTTTTGAAGATTACATAGGGAATGGTGCCCAGAGCAGAGGGATGAGGTTAAGGGAGATGGCAGTAGAGGAAAACAACCAAGACAAAACCATTAGGGAAAGAATGGCGGAAGAGGAAAAGGTGAGGGAACGGGTAGATGCGCAGGGAGTGAAATGGAAAAAGGTTTATTTCGGAGGCGGGGAGCATTTTAAGAATTGGTTGGCTCAGTGCAGGGAGCTCGGGGAGGTAGAGGTAGAGGAGGTAAACTCAAGGGGGTACAAATGCTTTGAGGAGGCCGGGGAGAAGCTCTACAGGATCTGGCTAAGGGTGGAGGAAGCACAGGGAGATGATCTCTTTTAGTTTACAGGAGTCCATTTGTTATAGAGAGGAGTTAGGTATTGGTTATGGAAACATATAGAATAACATTCATGCCTGATGAGAAATCGGTTGAGGCGGAAGCTGGCACCACCATCATGGAAGCAGCGGAGAAGGCCGACATCCACATCAATAGCCTCTGCGGAGGCGAGGGGGTCTGTGGGAGGTGTCGCGTAAAGGTTACCGATGGCAAAATAAGGGCAGATAAACACTCGATCAGCCTTTTGTCTAAAGAGGAGATTACTGAGGGTTATGTGCTGGCCTGCCAGACGCGGGTAGACAGTGATATGGAGGTCACCATACCGGCAGAATCCCGGATAGATGAGACACAGATCCTGCTGGATGCCATGCCGGTCGACTACAGCGCTCCAGAAAAGATCCATGTCCACAGGGTCCCTGCCGACCCCCTGAGCCTCTTTGAGCCGATTGTTCAAAAGGTCTTCCTGAAACTGAATGGACCCTCTGCAGAGGATAATATCAGTGATATGGATAGGGTCATCAGGGAGCTTCGAAAGAGGACGGATCACCAGAGCTTCGAGACTGCCTTGCGGTGCCTCCAGGGCTTGTCCTCAAAGCTCCGGGAGAACCGCTGGGAGGTGACCGCCACCATCGCCAAACACGGCGATATCCGGCGAATCCTCGACATAGAGCCCGGTGACACCAGCGATAGAAACTACGGGCTGGCCATTGACATAGGGACAACTACCATTGTGGCGCAACTGGTGCACCTGAAATCAGCAAAGGTAATCGGGGTGGCCGGGAGTCACAATCTTCAGGCTCGCT
>Ga0315553_10002819_pt1 | contig 13809 bp, 10 predicted proteins | sample SalMarSW160140MG_FD_203099 | JGI IMG/M metagenome (GOLD analysis project Ga0315553, IMG submission 203099) | Salt marsh sediment microbial communities from the Plum Island Ecosystem LTER, Massachusetts, United States - Salt Marsh Sediment SW1601-40 ... | reverse complement strand
ATGTTAAAGTAAAGAAAAATCCGCGGTATGTAAACGAAAAAAAATGCACAGGCTGCGGACTATGTACGGAAAAATGTCCTATCAAAGTTCCTAACGAATTTAACAGGGGAATTGGTGAAAGGGGCGCGATTTACATACCTTTTCCACAATCTATACCTAAAATCGCCACAATAGATAGGAGTGTATGTATTGAATGCAATAGCTGTCAAAGAAATTGTCCTGCCGAAGCAATTGAGTTTGAACAACAACCGGAATATATTAATTTAAATGTTGGGGCAGTAATAGCTGCAACTGGTTGGGACGAGTATCCCATTATGAAATATAACGATTATAAATACGGTATTTATCCTGATGTGATAACTCAAATAGAGTTAGAGCGAATGCTAAGTCCGATTGGACCAACAGGAGGCCATCTTTACAGAATTTCTGACGGAAAAAAGCCAAAAATAGTAGCTATGATTCAATGTGTTGGTTCAAGGTCGTTAAAAAGAAACCCATATTGTTCTGTAGTATGCTGTAGCGTTGCTCTTAAAAACGCTCAGCTGTTAAAACAGGAATATCCCGACATGGAAATAGTCATATTTTACATAGATATGCGCACATGGGACAAAGGAAACGAAGAATACTATAGAAAAGTGAGAGAAGCAGGTGTTTTAACAATTCGGGGGAAAGTAGGAGATATTCAAGAAGACCAAGAAACAAAGAAGTTAAAACTTACAGCCTCTGATACTCTTTCGAATCAAATAGTTAATCTGAACGCTGACTTAGTCGTTTTATCAACGGGTATGGTTCCATCCAAAAGTTCAGCAAAACTAACTGAAACATTAGGTTTGAGTACAGATAGTTATGGATTTCTATCCGAGATTCATGGGTGTTTAAAGCCTCAGGAGACAACTAATATGGGAATTTATATATGTGGATGCGCTGCCGGTCCAAAAAACATACCATCATCCGTCTCAACAGCTTTAGCGGCCGCAAGTAAGGTAGCTACATTGCTTTCGAAAGACACAATTATTCAAGAATTAATGATAGCGGAAGTTGACGATACACTCTGTTTGGGGTGTCGTAGATGCGAAAAACTCTGTAACTACAACGCTATAAAAGTCAACGGATATGCAATTGCTGAAGTAGATGGTTTAAAATGTAAAGGTTGCGGCGTTTGTATATCATCTTGTCCTGCTCGTGCAATTGATCTTAAATATTATCGTGATAAACAAGTAATTGAAGAAATAAAGGGGATTTGTAGTACTGCCCTTGAATATAAGGAGGAATTTATTGAATCAATTGAGCTTATTTGGAAAAGAATAGAAGCTTTAGCTCCCCATCAAACTTAATCTGAAAAAGAATGATCCTCTTAAAAAAATCATAGTTGAGAGGTAACTAACCCATAGCATGGGTTTTCAGAATATTATATAAAAATATGTGATATAAATTTATATCATTAATTCAAATTAATTTGATTTATTTGATTAGAAATCTATCTTTCTTATTTTAGCTTCTTTAAGTTAATAATGTATAAAATCGTTTATCCAATGGTTGCTAAATAATTTGTTTATTTCTTGGTTTTTAAAGAAATTAATTTTTTATACCATTCTAATTTCTTATTCTTCCATTCAATAGTATAGTTAGATGGAACAATAAATTGCTCAATTATATCTTTTGAAAGCATAGTATTAATTACATTTTCACCATTATCAGTTCTAATTATTATCATCGAATATCCTTCTGGTGCTCCAGAGGCCCCAACACTAATATCTGTAAACCTTCCTGTGAATTCATCACATTCATGGCAAGTATTTCTAACAGCGGGGTCTAAAGTTTTAATATCGATTTCAAATTCCTTATCATCTCTGGTTTGTATAAAGAAATTCTTTTTTATCCAAGTTTTTTTGATTATAGTAGGATCCACATTGGTTTTTGTCATTAGAATATCATACAATTGAGTATAATTAAAATTTTCAAAACAGAAAAGACCTATAATATATTTAATAACATGAGCAGGTTTAACATACAAAAATTTCATTTTACTAACAGCTCTACATTGACAAGGTGTTCCTACAAATGCTATACGTAGATTGTCAATATCATGAATTCCTTTCTTATCAAGGATTTCTCGAGATATATTAGAAAGATCTTTTAGAGGTAGGATTTGAGAAGATATTGAATAGCGCGTTCCAGCAGACTTTAAGAGTTCTTCTTTATTGAATATTATTTTTGGAATAGGTTCTAAATTTATGTCATATTCAGAGACGATAGCAGCATCAATTTTCATTTCTTCAAATAAATAAGTTAAAATTGTTGAAACAATTCCACCATCTTGTCCAACTTTCTCAATTGCTTTTTTAGTAGTTTTTGCAGCTAAGATTTTAATAATATATCCAAGCTCATCCTCAACAGACCAGGTTTCATTTAATTTTTCTATTACCATAGGTGTTTGAGGACATATGTAATAACATACTCCACACTCATTACAATTTTCCACAGTTTTATCTGATTTAAACTTAGGAGAATAATGATCCATTTCAATAACATTGAAACTCTGACTTTCGCAATAAGCTATACATGCCCCGCATGCACAACATTGCTTATTGTTAATTACTTCTTTTTCAAGATCTTTAAATGTTTTTACAATTTCTGTCAATTTTTTATTAGACTTTATTTCTGTCATGATTCTATCGTTAAATTTTCTTTTTAACTAGTTTTCATTTTAATTTTTCCAGATAGTTTAAGAATATTTGATTCTCCTAATTTGCTTATTTTATCTGTAAATTTCGTAATTTTTTCTGCAAACATTTTTCCTTCACTAGCAGAAATTTGATGGATTTCTATTCTATCATCTTCAATTCCAATTTTACGTAAAAGATTTTTGAGATGATCCATTCTAAAATAAGCCTTTTCATTTCCACTAATATAATGACAATCACCTATATGACAGCCCGCAATAAAAACTCCATCAACACCATTTAAAAAGGCTCTTAGAATATAACTTTTAGACATACCTCCAGAACACATTGTCCTTATAACTCTAACATTTGGGGGATATTGATAGCGACTTACACCTGCTAAATCCGCTCCAGCATAACTACACCAATTACAGAGAAACGCTACTATCCTTGGTTTCCATCCCTCATCGAATGATTTTACAGCTTCGTCAACCATTGGTTTAATCTGTTTATTTCCATAATGATTCATAATAATTGCAGAGGTAGGACATTCAGCAAAGCATGTTCCACATCCTTTACAAACAGCTTTAATAACTTGAGCTTTTTTTATATGTTCTGTAAATAATCCCATAGGCCTAGTAATATCATACAATCGAATAGCATTATAAGGACATATTTCAAGGCATTTTCCGCAACCTATACATTTTTCTTCATTTACATAAGAAGTGATACCTTCGGTTTCTAACATATCTTTAGATAAGATTGTTACGGCTCTAGATGCTGCTGAAAGAGCTTGTGAGATACTTTCTTTTATGTTTGCAGTTCCTCGTGCCGTTCCGCATAAAAACACTCCATCTGTTGCAAAATCAGATGGTCTTAATTTAACATGTGCTTCTAAAAAGAAATTATCTTCATTTAACGGAACTTTCAATATCTTGGCGAGATCAGAGTTTTCCTTGGGGGCGACAATGCCTGTACTTAATACAACTAAATCAGCATTAAATTTCAGTTCTCCAATATCAGTTCTACTTAATAAAATAGTTAGGGTCTCATTATTGACCTCCACTTCTGGAGGTTTATCTTCATTAAATCTGAGAAAGATAATCCCTTTATCCCTAGCTAAATTGTAATATTTCTCCTTAAAGCCATAAGTCCTAATATCGCGGAATAAAACAATAATATTAATATCTGGATTAAGTTCCTTCGTTTTCAAGGCATTTTTTATTGCTTCAGAACAACATGTTCTGCTACAATAGGGATGTTCTTCATTTCTAGAGCCAACACATTGTATCATAACCATTGATTTTATGTTTTTTATTTTCATTTCATTAGAAAAGAGAATTTTTTCTAATTCTGCTTGCGTTGTGATTCTATCATCTTTTCCGAATAGAAATTCATTGTTCTGTGGTTGATATTCTTTTGCACCAGTAGCTACAATAATAATACCATGATCAACACTTGTTTTTATACCTTCTTTACCATAGATTATTTTTGTATTAAAATTGCCAATATATCCATTAATAGATTCAATTTCAGCATCAAGAAACACATTTACTAATTTATGTTCAGTAATTTTTTGTATTAAGTTTGTAATGAATTTTTGAACATCATCATTTTCTAAAGTCCTAAAAATTTTATTTGAGAAACCACCTAACCTATCAGTTTTTTCTATAATATATATTTCATATCCTTGATCTGCTAAATTCAAAGCTGCTGTCATTCCTGCAACTCCGCCTCCAATTACGATTCCCTTATGAGTAACTTGGACTTTTTGTTCTTCTAAAGGAACAAGGTTTCGAGCTTTTGCAATAGACATTCTTACTAAATCTTTAGCCTTATTAGTAGCTTCGTCGGGCTCATGCATATGTACCCAAGAACATTGATCTCTTATATTTGCCAAATCAAATAAATATTTATTTAAACCTGCTTCTCTAATAGTTGCTTGGAATAAACGTTCGTGTGTTCTAGGTGTACATGATGCTACAATTACTCTATTAATCTTATGTTCTTTAATTTTTTCTTTAATGTTTACTTGAGTGTCTGCTGAACAGGTATATAAATTTCTTTCAGCATATACTACATCAGGAAGGGTTGCTACATATTCAACAACTTCAGGGACATTAACAACCCCTCCAATATTAATACCACAATGACATATAAAAATACCAATTCGAGGAGGTTCATCACTTATATCCAACTCTTCTGGAAGCTCCTTTTCTTCAACTAATGTATTCTTTACATCAGATAAAAGAACATTAACTTCTCCCGCTGCCGCACTAGCTTCAACAACCGTTTCGGGGATATCTTTTGGCTCAGAAAACATTCCGCACACATAAATTCCCTTTCTGGAAGTCTGTACTGAAGAGAATGGTTTAGTTTCGCAAAAACCGTACTCATTTAGGTTTATATTTAATTTCTCTGCTAATTTTTGAGCTTTATGGTGTGGTTTCGCTCCTACTGAGAGAACAACTAAATTGAAAGTTTCTTCAATGATCTCACTTAGTTCAGTTTCATAATGTAGAATAAGATCATTAGTTTCTGAATCTTCCTTTATAGATGAAATTCTACTTCGAATATACCTTACTCCATATTCTTTTTTTGCGCGTTCGATATATTTATCAAAATCTTTTCCACAGGCTCTAATATCCATCGAAAATATTGTAGGTTGAACAAGCTCCATGTGTTCTTTAGCAATTACAGCTTCTTTAGTAGTGTACATACAACATACAGATGAACAATATTCTATTCCAATACGTTTATCTCTTGAACCAATGCATTGTAAAAATGCTATTTTTCTAGGAATTAAACCATCAGAAGGTCTAAGTATAGTCCCAGTAAAAGGACCACTAGCACTTAAGATTCTTTCAAACTGAGTACTTGTAACTACATTTAAATATTTCCCATAACCATAAATTTTAAGAGGTGCTGGATCAAATTCATCAAATCCAAGAGCTAAAATAATAGCACCAACATTGATTCTAATATTTTTATGCTCAAGTGTGTAATCTATAGCGTTAGCTTCACATCTTCCTTCGCAAATGCCACATCCTATACACATATCTTTATCTATAGAATATACTAATGGTACTGCTTGAGGAAATTTTACTGATATTGCCGATCTTGTTGAAAGCCCTTCATTGAATATATCAATAGCTTCTACAGGACAAACTTGGGAGCATAGCCCGCAGCCTGTACATTTATTTTGATCCAAATATAAGGATTTTTGTTTAATATCAACAAAAAAATTTCCTGCTTCCCCTTCTACCTTTTCTATACTAGTTCCTATAAGAATATCTATATTTTCATGTCTTCCTGCTGCGACGAGTTTTGGGGCAAGGATACAGATTGAACAATCGTTAGTAGGAAAGGTTTTATCTAATTGAGCCATCACACCACCTATGCTCATTGTTGATTCAGCTAAATAAACTTTGTATCCAGAATCTGCTAAGTCCATAGATGCTTGTATACCGCCGATGCCACCCCCAATGACTAAAACAGCGCCAACTTTTTCCATATTTAATCCTCTTGAATTGATATAAATGTTGGAATTATATCATTAATTATATCAAAATCAACTAATCCTCTAGATTTGAGGTATACTATATGTTCTAATACTTTATTTGGTTTAACATTGATTTCCTTTGATATTTCCGGAACAGATTTACCCTTATTCTTTATTTTTACTAATATTTTATGGCGGAGATATTCATCATTAATTGCCTGCTCTAAAAGCTTATTATATTCCTCTTCGGGGACTATTTCCTCATATACATTGCCTTCTGTTGTTATAGATCTTTTTCTTGCTACTAAAGCTCTTAATCTTATATCTGATAAAGCTGATTTTATTGCTTTAAGCTCATCTGTTATTTCTGCTTTTTGATTCTTATCTTTTATAGGGGAGGGCCCTAAATTACGGACTTTTTCTGTGAATTCATTAACAACTTGAGCAAATCTATTACCCTCTGAAGCAGATACCCAATCTAAACGTAATCGTTCAGAGAATCCACTAAATCCTAATATTTTATCTAATAATTCCATTTTTATAACAGCTTCATAATTTCCGCTAATGTAATGACAATCTCCAAGATGGCAGCCTAAAACAAGTACACCATCGACCCCTTTTAAGAAAGCCTCAAGGATAAAAACAGGATCAACCCTTCCGCTACACATAACCCTAATCACTCTTAGGTTAGGTGCATATTGGATTCTACTTACCCCAGCAAGATCTGCACCAGCATAAGAACACCAATTACATAAAAAACCTAGCAGTTGAGGTTCATAAGTCAATTAGAATTCACCTCCACATGAGGCTATTTCTGATAGAATTTGTTCATCTGTGAAATGAAGGATAGTAATTGCTCCAGTAGGGCAACTTGCTCCGCAAACACCACAAGCTTTACAAAGAACTTGATTCACTTCGATTTTTCCTTCTTTATTTTTATAAATTGCTGAAAAAGGGCACATTCTTGTACAGATTTTACATTTTATACAAATCTCTATATCAACTTCAGCTGTAGATCCTTCCACTTCTAAAGTATCTTTTGATAAGATTCGGCTTGCCCTTGATGCTGCAGCATATGCTTGAGATATACTCTCACGAACATCAGCAGGCCAGTGTGCAGAACCGCATATAAATATTCCATCCGTTGCAAAATCTGAAGGTCTCAATTTAACATGAGCTTCTAAAAAGAAGTTGTTATCTTGCTGAGGAATTTTTAATAATTTAGCAAGCGTGGTTGAGTCTTCATGGGCTATAAGAGGGGTTGACAATACAACAAGATCATAAGGGATATTAATTTCTTGATTTCTCAATTCATTATAGACTTCAATAATACTATCTTTAACTAGTGGAGGCTTATCAGAAGAATATTTTATAAATATAATTCCATTCTCTCTTGCTTTTCTATAGTAATCCTCGTAGGTTGTTCCATGTACCTGAATATCTCTATAAAGTATTACTAAATTTGAATTTGGATTGAGCTTCTTTATAATCATAGCATTTTTTAATGCGGTCATACAACAAATATTTGAACAATACGGTCTTTCTTCATTTCGTGCTCCAACACATTGAATCATTACAATATTTTGGGCAACTAATTTATTCTCTTTTAATAACGGTTCTAAATCTAATTGAGTGATTATAGATTTGCCATTATAACGAAATAAACCCTTAGGAATCAATGGTTTTGCACCAGTTGCGACTATTATGATTCCTGTTTTTATTTTAGATATCTGTTCTCTTTCTTTTACTGATATTTCAAAATTTCCTACAAATCCCTCTACTTTAATTGGAACAGCTGACGTAATTACATGTATATTTTTATTTCTTTCTATTATATCGATTATTTCTAATAATTTTGAGGCATCCACTTCGATGGGATACAATTTATTCAATAATCTTAAGTTTCCACCCAATTGTGATTCCTTTTCAATAATTGTAGTTTGAAATCCTTGTTTTGCTAAATTTAGAGCTGCAGTCATACCTGCAATACCACCACCAATAATAGCAGCAGAGGGCGTAACTTCTACCTTTATCTTTTCTAAGGGTTTCAATAAAGCTGCTTTACTTATACCCATATGGATTAAATCCTTTGCTTTTTCAGTTCCTTTTTCAGGTTCTTTCATATGAACCCAAGAATCTTGATCTCGAATATTTACCATCTCAAACAGATAAGGATTTAAACCGGCTTCATGACAAGTTTCTCTGAATAAATTTTCATGAGTACGAGGGGAACAAGAAGCAACAACAACGCGATTTAAATTATGTTCCTTTATCTTACCTCTAATCTCAGATAAACCAAGTTCAGAACATGTATAAATATTATCTGCAGCATAAATGACATTTGGTAAAGTTTTTGTGTATTCCGTGATACTCGTGATATCTAATATACCACCTATATTTGTGCCACAATGACAAATGAATACTCCAATTCTTATATCTTCCATTTTTTCACCTCTCCGATAAAATTTCGGTAGCTCTCGCAGCAGCACTACTGGCATCTAAAACTGATGTAGGTATATCCATAGGTTCCCTACATGCACCACATAAGAAAATGCCTTCTTTTGAAGATACTTGAGGATGATAAGTATCACCTTTAAAGAAATTGTAATGATCAAGCTCAATTCCTAAAGCTTTAGATAATTCTTCGGCATCTTTCTTAGGAATCATGCTGGCTGCTAATATAACCAAATCAAAAGCTTCTCGTTCTATTTCAAAAGTTTTTGTATTTTCATAGATGACAATCGGATTTTTTTTCTTATCCTCAATAATTTTAGCAACTTTAGCCTTAACATAATTAATGTTGTATTCCCTATTTCCTCTTTTAATGTATTTTTGAAAATCTTTTCCTGGAGCTCTAAGATCTATATAAAAGATAGTGGAATTAATTTCATTATCATGTTCATAAGCAACCATAGCTTCTTTAGTAGTATACATGCAACAACATGAAGAACAATAAGGATTATAATTAATATCTCGAGATCCTACACAATTAATAAATGCTATTTTTTTAGGCTCTTTCTTATCTGATGGCCTAACTAAATGTCCACCTAAAGGACCCGATGCGCAAATTAATCTTTCGAATTCTAATCCAGTTACAACATTATTAATCCTGCCATATCCTAAACATGGTATTAAAGTTGCATCAAATACATCAAATCCTGTAGCTATTATGATCGATCCTACATTAAACTCGATTTCCTCATCTTTTTGAGAAAAATCTATAGCTCCCGCCCCACAAGCTTTTACACATAGTCCACATATACCATAATTTAAATATAAACATTTTTTATCATCAATTAGATATACTAGGGGGATAGATGATGGGAAGGGAATATAAATTGCGCCATGGCTATTCAAATTAGTATCAAATCTATTAGGTAGTCCTCTGATTGGGCAAATTACTTCACAATCTCCGCATCCTTTACAAACATCTTCTATTACATATCGTGCTTTTTGAAGCATCTTTACTGTGAAATTTCCTGCTTCACCTGTAATATTTTTTACTTCTGATAAAGTATGAAGTGTTATATTTGGATGACGATTACATTCAGCGAGTTTTGGAGCTAAAATACAGATGGAACAGTCATTAGTTGGAAAGGTTTTGTCTAGTTGAGCCATTCTACCTCCAATACAAGATTCTTTTTCAACTAACTCAACTTTAAATCCTCGCTCAGCTAAGTCTAAGGATGCTTGAATCCCTGCTATTCCTCCACCAATGATTAAAACACTTTTTAGGTTTTCTTCCATGAGACTACACTTAATCTAAAATTATTCATTCCAAGATAATACCAAGATTTATGTAATACTTTAATGTTTTTTTTAATTTTATGATTTCATTTAAATTAAATAAAAATAATGAATTATCTATTTCTTAGATTTAGCATTTAAACAAGGTAGAGTAACTCTCCAATAAAATTTGCTAAATCTATTATCCTTATTTTATCTTTCAACTCGTTGAATTCTCCATTCAAAGAAGGCTCAGTAAGATAGCAGTTGAAATGTGTTAAGCATTTTGGGCATGGTACAATTAAATAATCCGCTCCAGTTTCAATAGCTTCAATAATGCGATTTTTCCTAATTGTACGTGAAATTTCATCACATCCCATAAATGCTGAAACACCACAACAATTTGCATCATCTTTTATATTTTTCATTTCAACTAATTCAACACCAGGGATCTTTTTAATTAAATCTCTTGGAGCATCGTATAGTTTTCCTCCCATACGCCCTAATCGACAAGCGTCATGATATGTAACCTTGCGATTAAGTCCTTGAGGGAATTTAATATTTTCAAGAATTTTCTCTTTTAAAAAGAATTCTGTGAAATGAAAGACTTTAAAATCAAAATCTTTTATTATTTTTGGATAATCAAATTTCCAAGTTCTATATCCCTCAGCACAGCCTATTATAATTGTTTTAACTCCAGCATTTTTATATAATTTAACATTATACTCCGCAAGTTTTTTAAAGGTTTCAATGTCTCCTTTACCCCATAAAACATCATGACCACAACATTTTTCATTTAAAACAACTGGTATTATTCCCTTCTCATTAAGTAAACTTATTATTGATTTTGCTATATTTGAATATTTAATACCCAAGTTATAGAAAATATCTTCCATTAATGGTAAACATCCAAGAAAATATGCAATTTCACCTGACACTGTTGTTTTTAAATGAGTTTCGTTTAAAAATTCTAATTTATTTGGCTCTAATTGATCTTCTGCCATAATTTGTGAAATTAATGGAAAAATATCATCATGGGTTTCACATTTAGCAATCTTATCCAATTCTGAAGTATTACTATTTGAAATCTTTCTTAATTCTAAAATTAATTCAGGTATTCTTACACCTTCATTCTCTTGAGTCATTGGACAATATATTGTACATTGACCACATGTAAGACAACTCCATATATTATGTTTCTTTAAAACTTCTCCTAATGAAGAAAAAACTAAATCTCCTACTAAATTTCGTGGATAAAATACATCTAAATGCGAAAGTGGACACACATTTACACATCGATTGCAAGCATAACAATAATTTGCCATTGAAATTATTTTTTTAATATCTTGCTCTAAGACTTGGGAGTTAGAATTAACAGAATTAATTTCATTATTGATATAAGATATCATCAACAATTACTCCTCGAAATAAATCTCAGAATATCCACAGTTAGAACATATATATGTTTTAACATTAGGTGCTCTATGTCTGTAAACATAATCAGTATTTATTAAAGGTGCCTTACATTTTTTACATATTTCTTTCTTTACTTCTATTAACATGTATTTATCACCCCTATTTTTAATATTTAACTTTCTATTTTTAAGAATTAAATACGAAATTCTGATAATATTGTATGTTTTTAAAAAAATATTTTTTTAAAATGATCCATCTCTATTATAGAAGATGCATTTTGCATTTAAAAACTCTTACTTTTGATTACGTTTTTCATTAATTGCATTATCCAGAAATGAAATTTATATTATAGATAATCAAGAATTTTTATGCTAACAATAAAAAGATATGGTAATTTTGATAATATTGTTGATCGAAATAAACAATTTTCTGATAATAATATTGATCGAAATAAACAATTTTTTGATAAAAATATTGATCAAAATAAACAGTTTAATTATAAGCATTAGTTTTATCTGTTATTTAATTTCTAATCTTATTTTGCCTACATTATTAGCAAATTATATTGACCCAAGTTCGCTAGATGGGGAGAGAATCGCTGCTCTAATCTTAGAATTAGGAACCTTATTTTCTATAGTAATTGCTTTATTAGGATTTAGAAAGAAAGCTAATTACAAGAAATAAATCTCCCTAATAAGCCAATCCCTTTAGTATCTGGACGGTTGTATATTGATTTTTCCCGCCCATCCTCAAAAAATCCATCGCTTCTTCAATTCCTTCGACGGTCAAGTTATACATTGGGATAATGCTTGAAATTATTTTCCTCGTCCATGGTACCCATTCAAGGCGTATTAACTCGGGATTTAACCACACCACGTTATTCTTAAAATGATTCGCAAGCTCTCTAACATAATAAATCCCAGGCATCTCATTTCGATGGTAATAGTAAATGCTTCCATAGCGTTCGGTGAGCTCCCAACTCGCCTGTACCGGAAAATAACCGGAATTCGGTTATCCTATAGCAGCGTCGCCCACCATTACAACCTTATATTTACTATTATACTTTTTTAAGAATTCTTCAAAAGGAATTGCCTCATCTGGATTCCTTTGTGCATTATTATAAAGTTTATCGTAAACACAGTTATGAAAATAATAAAACTTAAAATCCTTCCAGTGGGACATATTATTAGATGCGGAGAAAAGAAGATTAACGAGATGAGCATACGGAGTCATGCTTCCTCCAACATCCATCAAAAGAACGAGTTTTACGTTATTTTTGCGACGTTTTTCGACTATAATTTCGATATCTCCACCATTCTTCGCAGTTTTGTCGATGGTTTTATCCATATTAAGCTCGTCAAGTTTCCCAATTTCTTCTAATTTTTTTAGACGTTTTAACGCAACTTTTATTTGACGAGTGTCGAGCACGATATCCTTTCTATAATCAGAAAATATTCTTTTTTGGGCAATTTGAACTGCCATGCGCATTCCTGAAGATCCACCTATCCTCATCCCCATCGGATTTTGTCCCGAATTACCAAAAGGAGAAGTTCCTTGAGTTCCTACCCAGTGGTCTCCTCCGTTATGTTCTTCGTCTTGTCTTTGCATGAGGTCTTCGAATTGCTTCTGCATTTCTTCGAGGTTAAAAAATTGGTTTAGCATCTCTTGAAAATTACCATCTACTTGTGAAAGGTCTATATTTTTTTGTAACCAATCCCAAATCTCCTCTTTAACCTTCTCCGGTGCGTTTATTAATAAGTTTCCGTCTAGGTCTTCATTGAGTTTCTGGAGCAATCCTTCTAGGAATTCTTGGAGGTCCTCAATATTTAAATATTGTTGGTATTCTCTTAATAGAATTTTCAATCCTTCGATTAACTCGGGAATAGTGATTTCCTGGTTTAACCAGTCCCATATTTCTTGCTTAATATCGTCGGGAAATTTAATTACAGCGTTTTTAAAAAAGTTAGCAAATGCGATATCGTATATATCAAAGTGGTGTTCATTTTTACATAGGATTGAACGCGATATGTAATAAAATTCGACCATATTGTGAATAAGACCTTTATTTAACGCTTCTATCAATGCCATATATTCCGTTATACTGACCGGTAATCTTTCCTTGAGATAATAAAAATATTCTACAAACATTATGTTTAATTTTTCAATTTATTCTCTTTTATAATAAAATTGAATTAATCATCAAATATAGTTTTATGTTAAATTCCATAATGGTAATTAAAATTCTGTTAAATCAGCGTTTTCTGATTAAGACAATCTAGAAATTAGATTTGTGATAGATAAAACTTGAGTAGTTAATTTTTTAACAATTTTTCTTAAAATCGAATAGATGTTTGTCTTAAAACCACATAGTAGCGTCGGCTTCTAACACTAAATCGTTCAATGTTGCTGCCCCAACAATTTTCAATCCTGGAATTAAATCAGCAGTTTCCCAACCTAACATTCTTTTTGAAGCTTCGCAAACATAAATTTCGATACCTTCCG
>Ga0315553_10002817_pt1 | contig 13816 bp, 7 predicted proteins | sample SalMarSW160140MG_FD_203099 | JGI IMG/M metagenome (GOLD analysis project Ga0315553, IMG submission 203099) | Salt marsh sediment microbial communities from the Plum Island Ecosystem LTER, Massachusetts, United States - Salt Marsh Sediment SW1601-40 ... | reverse complement strand
ATGTCACACTCTTCGATGAACACATGCCTGCCGTAGGCCGCAAGTCCATCGGATGCCTCCCGATGGGCGACAGACTCATGCCTGCGTGATTCCCGATTTCCCGACCAGCACGGGAACGCCGTTCCCTGCTAAGAGCTTATCCAAAACACCGTCCGGAGAAGGGGACAGGCACAACTAGAGTTTTCAGTGCTCAGTTTTCAGTGTTCAGCCGGCGAAAGGTGCCCAACTGACAACGGACGACTAACAACTGACAACCTCCTCGCAAAACGGGCCAGTCCCCGACGGCTTTCAGACAAGCTCTAAGTTGACCCGAGCCAGTTTCGGGGTTCGACCACATCGGACACCCTCGGAATGGAGCAGGGTTTGGCGCGCGGCGTCTCGGGGCCGATAATCGACCCTGTCGATCGGAATGCCGTGATGAACGTGACCTCGCTCAGCCTGTTGGCTCGCCTGCGCCAGTCCGCGGATTCCGAATCATGGGATCGGCTGGTGACACTCTATGCACCTCTGCTTAAGACGTGGGCTCGCAGGTACGACGTGCAGGACAGCGACGCCGACGACCTGGTGCAGGAAGTGCTGATGGTCGTGTCGACCGATCTCAAGTCATTCGACCATAGCGGGCAGCCTGGTGCCTTTCGTTCGTGGCTGCGGACGATTCTGGTTAACCGGCTTCGTAACTTCTGGCGGGCGCGCGCGAAGCGGCCACAGGCGCGGGGGGACGCGGACATCGAGCGACGGCTGGGCGAATTGGCCGATCCCGTAAGCCAGCTCAGCCAGATGTGGAATCGCGAGCACGATCAGTACGTGGCGCGGCACCTGTTGGTCCGGGCGGAGCCGCACTTCGAGACGAAAACTTGGCGGGCGTTTTGCCGGGTCGCACTCGAGGGCGCCTCCGCCGACTTGGTCGCCGAGGAACTGGGCATTTCTCTCAATGCGGTGTTCATCGCTAAGTCCCGCGTTCTTCGCCGCTTGCGCGAAGAATCGGCGGGGCTGGTCGCGTCCCCGTCCAGTTTTTTTGCCAAGAGCTGAAAGATCGAGCGACAATCGGCACTTTGGTAGGTAGAGGGCACTCTCGTCCTGCTACGATGTCCAAAAGCGAGGCCTACCATGTCCGAGCTGCTCAACCACCCGACCCGCGACGAGCTCAGCGCCTTCAACCTGGGCCAGCTTCCCGCCGAGGCGGCCGAAGCGGTCGAACAGCACATCAGCGAGTGTAAGCCGTGCTGCGATACCCTGCTGGGTCTGTCGTCGGACGACACGTTCGTTTCGCTGCTGAAGGAAGCGAATGAATCGCCGGGCGGGCAGACGATCGACCAAGTCGGCCCGCCTATCGTTGGAGCCGCCCTTTCAGGCGATATTCCTCCCGCACTCGCCGAGCATCCACGATACCAAATCGTGAGCCTCGTCGGTCGCGGCGGCATGGGGGACGTATACAAGGCGGAACACCGCCTGATGCAGCGGACGGTGGCGCTCAAAGTCATTAAGCGCGAACTGGTGCGCAAGCCCGAAGCGGTCGAGCGATTCCATCGCGAGGTAAAGGCGGCCGCGCGGCTGAATCACCCCAATATCGTCGCCGCGTACGACGCCGAGCAGGCAGGCGACCTTCACTTTCTCGTGATGGAGTACGTCGACGGCGTCGACCTCTCGCAAGTCGTGAAAGAGCGTGGCCCCTTGCCGGTCGACGAAGCGTGCCACTGCATCCGCCAGGCAGCGGCGGGACTTCAGCATGCCCACGAGCAGGGCATGGTCCACCGCGACATCAAGCCGCACAACCTGATGGTAAGTAGGTCCCGCTTGCCGAGCGGGACCTTGCTGGGCAAATCCGACGCGCGCGATGCCGCCGCCGGCGCTCAAGGTCCCCCTCGACAAGCGGGACCTACCGTCAAAATTCTCGACTTCGGTCTGGCCAGTCTGGCCGAGCCGTTCGAACTGAGTGCTGCGTCGGTGCCCGCTGCTGAATCCGACGGGAACGAAGCAGACGATGGCCCCCCAAAGCCACCGCAAACGCGTCTCACCGCTCTGGGCGTCATCATGGGCACGCCCGACTTTATCTCGCCAGAGCAATGCCGCGACGCCAGCACCGCCGACATTCGCAGCGACATCTACAGCCTGGGCTGCACGCTGTACTACTTGCTGACGGGCCGACCGCCGTTTGCTGAGGGCACGGTGATCGACAAGGTGGCCGCCCACACACTGCGCGATCCCGATTCGCTCATCTCCGTGCGTGATGAAATTCCCGCAGCGCTAGATGAGGTCGTGCGGCGGATGATGGCGAAGGATCCCGCCGAGCGGTATCAGACGCCGGCCGCAGTCGCTGAAGCGCTCGAACCGTTCGTAACGAAAGCGCCGGTGGTTATTCCCGATTCAGGTCCCGAACAAAAGGCGATCGCGAAACCGGCAAGCGGGCGGCATCGTCTGCGGTTGTTTACGGCCGTTGCCGGATTGCTACTCGCGGCAGTTGCCGTCGCGGCCGTGTACTACATCCAGACGAACTACGGCCTGGTGCGCGTGGAAGTCGCCGACGAGAGTCTGAAGGTCGCGTTCAACGGCCAGACAATCACCATGCAGGACGGCGACACACCAATTTCGATCCGCGCCGGCACTGAGAAAACGCTGGTTGTACGCCGAGGCGACTTCGAGTTCGAAACCGACAGCTTCCAGCTTCGCCGCGGCGACGACATCGCGCTCAAGGTCGAAGTCCTCAATGGCCAGGTCGTCGTGCTCAAAGACGGCCAACGGTTCGACGCGGCTGCCCTGCCCGGCGGCGGTGTTCTTCCGGGCGGCGGTGAGTACGACCCGGTTCAAGAGGAGTGGAAGAATCTGCAGGGAGTGTGGCAAGCGGTTTCGGCCGAGTGGGACGGCCAGCCCGTGGAGCCCGACAAAGTGCACGGCATGAAGATCGTCGTCAAAGACAACTCGATCACCTTTTTTGACCAGGGGCAGGCCGATCCAGGCATTATCGAGTTGAACCCCACGGCCACACGCAAGCAAATCGACATCACCTCGCCTCCCGACGCTACATATCAACAGGCCAAATTGGGCATCTATTCTTTTAACGGCGACGAGTGGACGATCTGCCTGGCAAAGGGCGGCCACGCGCGGCCCAAGGAATTTCAGACCGAGCCCGGCACAAACGGTGGTTCGCACTTGTACGTATTCCGGCGCCAATCGTCCGACACGATCCTGGGGGCGTCGGCAAACCCACTCACCGAAGTCCGCCGATTGGAAGGGCACACCGACTTTATCGACGGAGTCGCGTACGCGCCCGATGGCCGGCACATCGTTACCGGTTCGGACGACGGGTCAGTCCGCGCTTGGGACGTCTCGACGGGAGAAGAGCTTTGGAAGACCGAAAACCTGGGCAGCGTCAACGCGATCGCCGTTTCTCCCGATGGCACGCTCGTCGCCGCCGGAACATACGGCGAGCACCAGATCAACTTGCTCGACTTCGAGACCGGAAACGTCGTCCGCACGATGGGGCCGAAGAACCGCAAAACTTGCTCGTTGGTTTTCTCGCCCGACGGACGGCAGCTTCTTTCCGGCGACTACGCGGGGTGGACCATCGTGTGGGACGTCGCCACGGGCGACACCCTGCGCAGCCTCACCAAGGAGGGACCGATAAGCGAGACCGTCGCCATCTCCCGCGATGGCCGCGTCGCCATGGCGGCCGACTACGACAATACGGTTCGCCTGTGGAACGCCGACAACTGGACGTTCATGCGCGAAATCTCCGGCGCAAGCCGTGACGCGGCGCTCTCGTCCGACGGGCGGCTGCTGGTCTGCGCCGGTGGTGGGCTCTTCGACACCCAAAGCGGCGAACGACTACGGGACGTGGACATTCCCGATAGCATTTCCGAGTTGCACTTCACGCCCGACGACCGACATGTCGTCGTGTGCCAGTGGGCCGACTTCCTGCGAGTGATCAACGTCGCGAGCGGAAAGGAGATCGCGCGAGCCGACACCACGACGCACGCCATCAACGAAGCCGCCATCTCGCCCGACGGCCATTTCGTAGCCACGGGCGGCGGCTGGATGTGGAACGAAAAGCTAATCCGGTCGGGCGACAACCGCGTCCGCCTGTGGCGGCTGCCGGAGAGCGTATGGCCTGAAGGTACGATCGGGCAGACCGCGGATTCCGTCGTCCGAGCCGAAACCCAACAGGCCATCGAAGAACTACTGGCCGCGGCTCGCCAGGCGTCGACCGACGAAGAGTGGGAGCAGGTCTTCGAGAAGCACATCCCCATAATGACGAAGGAGGCAATGGAGCGCGATGCGGAACAACTCGGCGAAGAGGAACTTGCGCAGATGCGCAGGGGCGCCCGCAGGCTCATCGAGCTGTTGGCCGTACTTCCGGATCCCGTCCGCGATGAACTCTGTCGTCGCGGATATCTGAAATGGCGGTTCGCGGATCTCGACCAGCCGCGTCAGACTGCGATGGTCGATGCGCTGAAAAGCATCTTTGCCGCTTCCAAGAAGCTGGGCTTTCCCGCCGAGCTGATGGACCACGCGTCGAAAATGCTGGATTCGAGCGATGCCGGCTTCGTAGTCGTCGACGTTCCCAAGGGACAAGCCTTGTTGTGGTTCGTTCAAGTGCCCGAAGCGCCGATTCCCATCATTTTCCCCATCCTCGGCGCGCCCAAGGACGGCGTCGAGCGAGCCTTTTCGGGATCGGTATTCAAGCAATTGGGAGCACTCGAGGACAAACCGTACAGCGTTTTGCCCGAGCAGTCGGCCGAAGCCCGCGAATCGATTGATTTCCCCATCGACGCGGAATCCCCGCTGACACAAAAGGTGGCGGCGTCGCTTGTCGCTGAAGCTGCGGGAATTCCGAATCAACAGTGGATCACGCTCAGCGGCGACATCAAGGGACCGAGCGAGAGGGCCATCGAGGGGACGCCGCTTTCGCTCGTGCTGCTGCAGCTCGATCCGGTGACGGAAGCGAAGAAAAGGCCCGACGTGATCAAGGACTTCTGGTACCTCACCGACGGACTGCCTAAGCCGGCCGAAATCGGCAAGGCCATGTGGATCAGCAAGGACAAGGGCTACGCATCGATTATCCAACCCGAGTATGTGACCGACGTGCCGATGAAGGTCGACGGCGATTCGGCAACCGGCACGATCGCGTTTGCCGTGCCTAAATTGTATACGGGCCGCGTCGAGTTCGTCGCGCGACGATCGGACGGCAAGTGGCAAATCGACGAATTCCACCTGCCGAATTACGGGATTACGGTTCGGCGCGAAAAAGATCGTTGGCTACGAACGGAAGATCAGCGTACAGATCCTTGAGGTGTTCTTTCAGATCGTCAAGGGTTTCACCTTGAGTCCAGTAGTCCGGGTATTGCAAAAAGTAGCCCAGCCAATAGTCCTCTTCTTGCCAGACTACGATTGCCAAGTCATCCGTCATTGCGCCTCACGTTCTCGCGTTTGGCAAGACGCGCTACGGTCCCCCGAGCTCGAACCGCACGAAACTCGGCTTCACCCAGCCCGCTTTCGAGCGGTCGGCGGGAAGTCGCGCCCAGAGCCATTCGCCTTGTTGGTTGTCGATGACCAGGCGGTCGCCGCGCTTCACCGCCGCCACGAGTTTATCCTGCACGCGCAGTTCGCCGTCCTGGGCGGCCGTGACGCGGATGCCGATCGACCCGGCCTTCTTCAGGTCCTCGATCGCCTTTTCCCACTCGCCCGCCGCAGCGCGGGCATGGGCGCGACCGAGGTAAGGCGCCTTCGCGCTCGCTGCGGCGGAGATTACTTCGTCGAACAGCTTTGCGCTTGCGTCGGCCTTTCCCTCGCGAAGCGTTCGCCAGGCGCGGGTGTAAGGGGAAAGCCATTCCATGCTCGTCACGTAATCCTGCGTGATGGCGAGCACCTCGTCGACGTAGGGCCCGTGGCGAACGACGTCCTCCCGCGTCATGTCGGGTAATTCGTAGTCGAATTCGACGGCTTGCTCGGTTCGCGCAACCGCCTCGTTCAGCGGCACGGACTTGCGCTGCTGCCGGCGGCGGTATTCCTCGACTTGCCTCTCCAGCTCGGCGAACTGTGGCGAGCTTTTCCGGCGCTGCTCCGATTTTTGCGCGAGCGCGTCGATCGTAGCGGCCGATACCAGCCCGAGCGGCGTGTACGTTGCCGCGGGCACCGGCTTGGGGACGATTTGCTTGGCGTCGGTTTCGATTCCGGCGTACTCGGTAAACGACGGCAGCACGATGTCGGGCCGGCCCCCCTTGCCGTGCGGGCTCGATCCGTTCAGGTCGTGGAAGATGAGCGTCGTGTATCGAACCGCGCCCAGGTTGGGCGGATTGTCGATCTTAAAGAGTTCGGGGCCGACCGCTTGGATTGTTTGCACCTGCGCATCGGTCGACGTGCGGGTGTCGCCGATCACCAGGCCACGGGCGTGATCTTTGACCGCCGCCGCCACGATCATCGCGCCGCCGCCGGTGCGCGTGCTCACCAGCACGACCAGTGGACCGTGCCACGCGATTTCGACGTCGGCGTTCGCACGGAAGGTCGATACGTTGCCGGCGTTGTCCTTGGCCTGAACGACTGGCCCGTCGGCAAACAGCCCGAATACGTCGATCGACTGCTGCAGCGGACCGCCAGTGCAAGTGCGCAGGTCGAGCACGACGGCGCCGACCCCCTGGGAACGAAAGTCGGCCAGCATCTTCGTCATGTCGAGGACACTGCTCGTGCCGGCCGCGGGATCGACGTAGAACGAATTGGCCGCAATCCAACCGATCTTGCCGTCGCCTCCGGGAGCATCGAACGTGGTGCTCCGCATCGCCACCAGCGGGAACGAATCGCGTTGCAACCGGATCACGATGGACTCACCCTTCCGTTGGGGCCGGACGGTCAGCCGGACGGTCGATCCCTTCGGTCCGCGGATGTGATCGACCGAGTCCTGCAACCGCAACCCCAACAGCGGCACGCTCCCGCCGGAGTCCCCCTGCCCGACCGACACGATCACGTCGCCTTCAGAAAGCCGCCCGTCCGCGTGCGCCGGGCTGCCGGGAACGATGCCAGTCACCACCACCTCGCCGTCCTCCAGCTTCAGTTGCGCCCCGATGCCGACGAACTGGTTGCTGATTTGCGTCTGGTTCTCTTCCAGGGCACGCGGGGAGTAGAAGCGGGCGGTTCCGCCCCGCGCAGCACCGAGCGCCGATAGCGTCCACTCGATGAGCGTGTTGTCGTCCATCTGCTTGGGGAGCTGAAACGCGTTGGCGTAAAAACGCGTGACTCGCTCGATCGCCTCCTTATCGGAGGCACCAGCGACGCGGCGAGTGAGAATTTGGTACTTGACTCGCTTTCGCCAAATCTCGCGGGCCTCGATTTCGTTCTCCGGCCACGGCGCGTCGGGGCCGACGACCGCCAACTCCTCGTCGACGGTAAAGTCGTGCTCGGCGGCGAGGAACTCCGTGACGAGTTTCAGCACGCTGGCCCGCCGCTTGACGTAGGTCTCGAAGGCGTCGTAGGCGAAGCCGATGTCACCCTGCTTGGCTCGGTCGTCGATGGTGGGGGCCATGCGGCGGAACCGCTCCACGTCCTCCTCGAGCAGGAAGTTCTTTCCGCCGTCGAGCGTTTGCAGATACTCTTCCAGCCAGCCGGCGGCCATTTTGTCGTCGAGCTTGCGGCCGGCATAATCGTTCTGATCGAGCATGGTCACGACGTACTTGACGATTTGCCGGCTGCGGTCGTCCTGGCCCTTGACGCGAATCTCGGTGTCGCCAGGGTCGAGGGCGATAAGACCTCCCGCGTCGGCCGCCACGGCGGCGTGGACCCGCATCAATCGCGCCAGCGTGTTGTCGCCCACCTTCTCCACGTACAGCACAACGCGACCGGCCGAGTAGGGCCGCGGCGTCCACTTGTCCGACGGCTTGAGGGCATCGATCTTGGCAGCGGCCGGTAGCGGCATGACCTCGGGCGTGCCCAGGCCGAAGGCATTTACCGCCACCTCCTCGCGAACGCCGTCGGCAACGGCCACGTCGATGGTTTGCACAATGCCGCCGCGAACGAGCACCCGCGCATCGGGGTAGCCGCGGATGCGATAGCGGAGCACCTCCCCCTCGTCGGATTTCGACGTCTCGAACGGGTCGCCCCACCGCTCGTTTCCCAGAAGATCGGCGCGGCTCGTTTGTCCCGGCACGACGCCGCGAAAAGCGAAGGCCGGTCGATCGTCCGGCACGTCGACGGTGGGGCCGTTCTGGCTCGGCGGTGTGTCGTCGGCACTCGCGGGGTCTTGGGCCGCTGCCGGTAGTCTGCTGAATGTGATCGCGACGACTCCCAATGCGGCGGCAACCGCCACCGTGCCGATCATCGTCCACCACTTTTGTGCAATCGGCTCCCGCTGCATGGCGTCCTCCTCGTCTCGATGTCGTCGTCGGTTGCCAGTAGCACTGCCGCAAGCATAGGCAGGGCCGTATGAGATGCCCTCGATCATGCCACGGTATCGTAGCTGAGGCAAGAATGAAGCCGAGACCGGAGTAGGCGCCAGGGCCAACAACGGGGTCGGCTTTGGCCGGAGAGAGGACTCCGAGAAGCATTTCAGGACACGATGTGTTCCTGCTAAAGGGCGCAGCCGTGCGATTGCCCCGCGATAGCCGGGCGAAGCAAGCCCTCTGCGGCTCAAATCCGAGTCATCGAGGACGCCGCGGTTCCGCGGTCGTGGCGGAGGTACGCGCGGAGGGACGCGCGGGTGCGGAAGCTGTCGAAGCGGTCTTCGAGAATCTGAAGCTGCTCGTCGATCCAGGTGGAGAATTGTTCCAGGGCGACTTCTGCCGCCACCTCGGCGGCGCCGGCAGTTGTGAGTGGGCATTCGGTCAATTTGTCGCTGGCGGGCAGATTGGCGTTTCCACTGGGGGTGGCCGGCCCGCTGTCCGATTCTCGCGCGAGCATGGTGTTGTTCCTTTCGAGCGAACGGCCTGGAGGTGAGTTTGCCGTGAAGAAGTGACTTCGTTCGACTGCTCTATCGGTGATTCGTGAATGGGCCGGCCCTATTGGTCCTCGCCCTCATCCGTCTCCTCGCCACCTTGTTTGACAGCAATGCCTGCGCCGAAGTTCGCTCAGCGGTGGCAAGATTGATCTCAAGTGCCGATAGGAAAGCGACTTGAGAGCATTTTCCTCCTTGCGCTGCGGTAAGGCCAAACGGGCAGAAACGCAACGCGCTGCTGCCACAATTGCGTACAAGTGCAACGCGAAATGCCGCGCAAACCGGCACGGCGGTCTGAACGGGTATTCGCAAAAAACGGCCGTTTGAGGCCCCGTTTGGACAACACTCCTCACTCCTCGGCCTAAACGGGCGGCAATTGGGCGCCCTGGGAACTCCTGGCGATTCGGCCAAAGTCGGCCCCAAGAGGAAAACCCGATAGGGCAGCGGGGTTTTGCCAAAAAACTTAAGGGGGCGGCCCAATACGCTCTCCCAACTCGCGAATGAACCCCTGTACGACGCACCGGATTCTGGCGTCGGGGGAGTCACAGGCAAGCCAAATTCGCCGACTTAATTCGTGGAGGGCCGAGAAAATGTTGAAGAAGACACTGATTGTGGGGGCTGCTGCATTTCTGCTTCTGGCACTGTTTTTCGGCCGGGACGCGTGCAGCTACATCGGAACTTCGGTTGGCTGGATTCGCCAGTCGGTGAAGGATTCCGTGCCGATTGAATTTGAGCTGGAACGGGCTCGCAAGATGGTTCGGGAGCTGGACCAGCCGATTGAAGCCGCCATGAGGGTGACCGCCAAAGAGGAGGTAGAAGTCGATCGTCTGGAGCGCGATGTTGCCAAGCGCGAGAGCAACCTGGCGACGGCTCGCGACCGGATCATGCGACTCAAGAGCGACCTCGATTCCGGCACGGGCAGTTTTGTCTATGCAGGTCACACGTACAGCGAGCGTCAGGTGAAGAACGACTTGAATGCTCGCTTCGAGCGGTTCAAGACCGACGAGGAAACGACCCTCAACTTGACCAAGGTGCTCAACGCCCGTCGTCAGGGGCTCGACGCTGCCCGCGAGAAGCTGGTCGCCATGCAGGCCGCCAAGAAGCAGCTTGAGTTGGACGTAGCCAATCTCGAGGCCCGGCTGAAGATGGTCGAAGTGGCGCAGGCCAGCAGCGACCTGCGGATCGACGACAGCCAACTGGCCCGCACCAAGGATCTGATTACCGACATCAGCACCCGGATTGAAGTAGCCGAGAAGCTGGTCAACGCCGACGTGCAGGTGGCGGGCGAAATCCCCCTCGACGAGCCTGACACCCAGACCGACATCTCCCAGAAGGTGGCAGACTACTTCGGTGACGGCCGTGAGGAAGTCGAAGTGCTGGTCGGCTCGCGGTAAACTCTGCTGACTCAGCGCGGCAGGAGGCTGACCCATCCAAGTCAGCCCCCTGCGGCCTGCGCCCGGGGATGTGCGGCGTGCGCCCGCATCGTGGTTCGCGCTCGCGGACTGCCCAGGAGGAGCCGATCCCCGCCAGTCGTGCCCAGAGCCTCAACGCCCGCTTTCTCTCAGGATGGTCAGCCGGGGCTTATCATGTTCCAGTCGTGGCGATGGAAACTCGGTCAGATCGATCAGGCCTTGAAGGTCGGCCGGCTCGACGAAGCTGCCCGGCTGCTGGCCGATGGCGATCTCCGTGAATACCTGCCCGCGCAACGGCTTGCGGCGCGGGTGGCCGAGGCTCTGACGAAACGGGCCCGTCGACGGGCAGCCGACGGAAACGCGGAAGACGGGTGGCGCGACGTCGATCTGGCGGCGAATCTGGCCGCCTGGCTCCCCTCGATTGCCGAAGCGCGGCAGCATCTCGCCGACCACGAGTTGGAAGCCATCGAACAGTGCCTGTCGCGCGACGACACCGCCGGTGCGCTGGCCCGAATCGAGGCGTTTGAGAAGGCGAACTGGTCGGCATTAGGCGGCCAGCGCTTGCGGACGATGAAGCTGGTGACGCGGCGGCTTGAATCGGCCCGCCAGTTGTGCGCTCGGGGCCGGTTTGCCGAAGCCGAGCAACAGGTGGCCGCCGCCCACGGTCTTTGCCCGCAGCTTGCCTTTCTGGAGTCGCGTCGGGCCGAGTGCCGCGAGCTTTTAGAGAAGGCCCGCGAACTGACCGAGCCCATGCACCGCGCTATGGCGACAGAGGACTGGACGACGGCCCTGACGCTGGCCGATCGCTTGCTGGAAATGGCCCCCGAACACCGCTTGGCGCGACACGTTCGCCGTCGGGCCTGGGCACAGGTCGGCGCTTCGTTACGCGACACGCAGGCGGTGGGCGCGGTGCGGCCCGAAGGAGGCGCGAACCAATGCGCCGTGTACTCGGTCGACGACGAGGGGAATGGCGGTTCGAATGGCCCCACGGGCGAGCGGTTTCTGTTATGGATCGACGCCGTCGGCGGTTATCTGGTTTGCCTGGGCGACGAGGTGGTGATCGGCCAGGCGGTGCCGGGCAACGCGATCGAATTGCCGATTCAGGGCGACCTGTCGCGACGACACGCAAGCATTCGCCGCGAGGGAGAGGGCTACGTGATCGACCCTTTGCACGCGACGCGAGTCAACGGCACACCGATCCATCGCCGCGTGCTGCTTGCCGACGGCGACACCGTCGAGCTGGGCCAGGGCGTCGTCCTGCGATTCCATAAACCGCACGCGCTTAGCGCCACCGCCCGGCTCGATTTTGTGAGCCGACACCGGACGCAACCGTATGCCGACGGCATACTCTTAATGGCCGAGTCGTGCGTGATGGGGCCGAACTGGCGCAACCACGTGGTGTGCCGCGATTGGCAAGACGACGTGGTGCTGTATCAGCTCGACGGCCAACTGCATTGCCGCACCATGGACGCCCTGCAAATCGACGGTAACCTGTGCGATGGTCAGGGAGTTTTGACAACCCACTCGCACGTGGCGGGAGAGAGTTTTTCGATGAGCCTCGAACCATTGTAGGCGAAAAAGCTGTAACCAATCGATGAAATCCGGTTAGGTTAGTGGATGAGGGAAAAAAGCTCCTCCGACGACGCACCGCCATGGCACGCAAGCCCGGGGAACTGGACACATGCACGACTCAGCCGCTACTCTGGAATCTCAGGCCGACCGCGACGGAACCGACGACGCGGATCAGCCGCAGCAGCCGCGAGGCGGTGCCATGAAGTTTGCCTATGCTAGCGGGTCGCGACCCCTTGATGGCTACACCATCAAGCGCGGTATCGGCGTGGGGGGATTTGGCGAGGTCTATTTCGCCACCAGCGACGCCGGCAAGGAAGTCGCGCTGAAGCACATCCAGCGCAATCTCGACGTCGAGCTGCGCGGCGTCGGGCAGTGCCTGAATCTCAAGCACCCCAACCTCATCTCGCTGTTCGACATCCGCTACGACGACCAGGGAGAAGGCTGGGTCGTCATGGAATACGTCAGCGGCGAAAGCCTGAAGGATGCTCTCGAGCGCAACCCCGACGGCATGCCCCACGACGAAGTGGTGAAGTGGTTCGACGCGATCGCGGCCGGCGTCGCCTACCTGCACGATCACGGCATCGTGCACCGCGACCTCAAACCCGGCAACATCTTTTGCGACGACGGCACCATCAAGATCGGCGACTACGGGTTGTCGAAGTTCATCTCGTGCAGCCGCCGCAGCGGGCAGACCGAAAGCGTCGGCACGTTCCACTACATGGCGCCGGAAATCGGCAAGGGGGTGTACGGCAAGGAGATCGATACCTACGCGCTGGGCATCATTTTGTACGAGATGCTCACCGGCTGCGTGCCTTTCGACGGGGAGAGCAGTCAGGAAATCATCATGAAGCACCTGACCGCCGACCCCGACCTGAGCGGCATCCCCACTCCGTTTCGCGGAGCGATCCAACGGGCACTGGCCAAGGATCCCCAACGCCGATTCGCGAGCGTAGCCGACTTCCAACAAGCGGTCGTCGCGCACGGTACCGAATCCGCGGCAGCAGGCGGCGCGAAAGTCGAGGCGGTGGCAACGTCGGCAGTCGTCGGCGCGGGACACGGCTCCGCGCGGAGCGAGCACGAACCGTTCTACATCGGCGACGACGAACTAGAGATCCAAATGGGGCCGATGGTGGAGATCGTTGCGGCCACCGCCGTACCGCCGAAACGGGTCACTCATGCCCGGCGGGCTGGCGTCCCCGAGGAGCCCATCGCCAAAGCCGTGGGGGGCGGCTGGCAGGGTTTCGTCGGCTGGTGGAACAACGCCCAGATTAGCACTCCCATCAAGGTGTTTCTGCTGGTGATGGCGGCCATCCTGCTGATCTTCAACGCCCAGTGGCTGTTACCCGCCGGGGTCATCCTGCTCTGCGTGTACGTTGTTTACTTCGGCATCCGCTCGGTGGTGCTGGCTCTGAGCGGTCAGCCCCTGACGGCTGGAATGGCAGGCCTCTCGGCGGCCGGTGGATCGAAGGAGCGACGGCTTCGCTCGCCGGCGGGCCAGCTTCGCACAAGCCTGTGCTGCAAGCCGTTCAGCCAGAAGATGTCGGAGCTCACCGGTTCGATGCTCATGGCGACCGCCGTCTCGGCGGTCCTCTCGCTCGCGATGATCGCCATCGGGGGCGGACGGCTCGATGGCTCGGTCGACAGTTGGTCGGCGTTCACCTGGTTGACCGTAGTCACCACGCTTACCGCCTGGACCGTCCTGGGAATCGGCAAGCTCTGGGAACCGACCGAAGGCGATCCCATGCTACGGCGATTCGTCATGCTGGCCGTGGGCATGGGGCTCGGCGTGGGGGCCCATGCGGTGGCCAGCGGTTTGTTGCTCAACTGGGACACCATTCTTGGGTCCCATACTGGATCCCAATCGGCACTACTGTTGCAGGACGTTTACCCGCAGGCGATGGTTAAGCCCGATGGCACA
>Ga0315553_10002816_pt1 | contig 13824 bp, 9 predicted proteins | sample SalMarSW160140MG_FD_203099 | JGI IMG/M metagenome (GOLD analysis project Ga0315553, IMG submission 203099) | Salt marsh sediment microbial communities from the Plum Island Ecosystem LTER, Massachusetts, United States - Salt Marsh Sediment SW1601-40 ... | reverse complement strand
GCCGGTGACAGTTCGAACATTCGCGGCGGCGGCGAATGGCAAAGCCGTCCTCGCTCGCCCGCGAGTCGATCACGCGATCGTTATCCGTTCGACAGAAAGGACACTTCATGGCCCAATTATCATAACCGGACGGCCGGCACAGGGTGAGGGGGCGGTTCGAAGTGAAAAGGCGGAATGGGGAAAGGGGAAAGAGAAACCGCTTGCCGCCACGCGCCAGCGGCTCAGCGCCAAGCCGACGGCCATTCTCTCTTGCCACTCGCCACTAGCTACTCGATACTATCAGTCAGCTACCAAATACCAACAACCAGCTACCAGTTACCAACTCATGCCCACGTTTTGCCCACAATGCGGTGCCGAGGCTGCGACCGAGGCCGTTTATTGCCACAAGTGTGGTGTGCGGCTCGCCGCAGACGGCGTGAGCGAGCCGGCCGCTTCCGACGCGCTCCCGAAAGCCGACGACCCGCGCCCCTCCCCGACCGCCTCGCGGGACGAAGCTTCGTCTGCGTCGTCGTCGCCGGCCGAACGCTTCCGTCGCTCGGCTGGCCAAACTGGTAACGACGACGACGAACGCGAACTGTGGGAGGGGACGTACTCTTCGCAGGCGATGGTCGGCATCTGGGTAGTGGCGGCCCTCGTCTCCCTGGCCGTTTTCATCGCGGCCATCACGATCGGATTCAGCGGCACCGGCTGGATGATCACCGTCGTCGGAATACTCGTCGCCTGGGCGATTCTCTACTTGTGGCTGGTCTATCGCCAACTCAGCGTTCACTACAGATTGACCAGCCAACGGTTCGTCCACGAGCGCGGCATTCTGCGGCGCGTGACCGATCGCATCGAGGTGATCGACGTCGACGACGTCGCCTTTGAACAGGGACCGATCGAGCGGCTGCTGGGCATCGGCACAATCCGCATCACCTCAAGCGATCGCACGCACCCCGAGATCAGTCTGCCGGGCATCGCCGAGGTCCGCGACGTGGCTACCCTGCTCGACGACGCCCGCCGCGATGAACGCCGCCGCCGAGGTCTCTATGTCGAAGCGGTGTGACATGTGGGCCGCTTGCGGTTTAGCGTGACACTTCAGCACCCGCTAAGCCGCAAGCGGCATCTCTCCTCCGGGCCGATTTCCCCGGGAAAAAGCGGCTGAAATCGCCCCATCCATCCACCGACAGCCGATATTTCATCATTTATTAACGAATCGGTCATCGTTCGTTTACGTGAGTCCGTTCCACTGTGGCTCACGGCTATTCGTTCCGGCCGTGCCCCGCCCAATAACTCCACGCCTCGTCCGCAGACGACCAGCGATCAGAAGAGCGGGGTGGAAAAAGACCTCCAGATTGTCCCCTGGGAAGCACCGTGGAAAGGAGCTAATGATGCAGAAGAGAAGCGTCGTGTTGGCGGCCTCTGCCGTCCTCTTGTCGAGTTTATGGGCAGCCCCGGCCCTGGCAACCGTCGATTTGCAGATTACAGAGATTTGGCCCGGCGGGCTCGCTGCTACCGAAAGCACAAGCGACTGGTTCGAGCTGACCAATTTTGGAGACATGGCAGCCACCGGTTTGGATGGGACGCTTTATTACGACGACAGTCACGGCGATGCTACCAGGGATGATGCCATGTTCGGTATCGACACGATCGCCCCGGGCGAGTCGGTCATCTATCTCGTCTCCTGGGAAGACGACTATAATCTGTCAAGCCAGGCCATCGACGCTTTTGAAGCGATGTGGGCTCCGTATCCGGCAGGAAGTGTACAAATCGGGTATGTCGACGGTGGTCGGGGGCTCGGTGGCAGTGGCGACGCAGTGAACGTCTTCGATGGCAATACCAGTGGTGCCAACGTGATTGACAATGAATCGTACGCCTTAGGTGGTTTTGTTGAGTCCTACGTTTCGAAGGGCAATGGAACATGGAATGAGGATCTCGCCCAGGTTGGCGTGCTGGAAGCTTACGAAGGCAACTTTGGCGCCGACAATGGAGTCGCCGACCCACCTATCGGCTCGCCCGGCTCCGTTCCTGAGCCCACCAGCGCAGGGCTGGCCTTGTTGACAATCGCCGGCCTGCTGTGCCGGGCAGCACGTCGCCGTTAGTCCCCTGTTGGCCGAAGGCTGGTAGCGGACGGCCGACAGCTTGAAGACAACCGATTTTCCGCCCCGCGGGGGTGGCCGGAGTCGTCCGAAGCGACCGAGACTCACCGAGGCTGCTAGAAAGCTTCGGCCCGGCCTCCCCGCTCTTTTCTTTTTGAAGAAACACATCCTCTCGGCCCAGCAGGGCGGAGAGGTAGCCGGTACGGTCCGCCATCAGAGCTGGTCTAACCCTTCCCCTACCTGATTAGCTCATGCCAATTGTGTGGGAATTCGTGTGCGTAGACTTCTACGCCGGGTAGTTCACGCCGTAGCCGATCGATCGTGGCAGCTTCGTCATCAACATAGCGGACCGATATCCACTCCAGTGTTGGCAATTCCTTCAAACGCTTTACCAATGTGTCATCAACATGAGAAGCATCCACTCGCACCGACGTAACCGATTGGAAATACTCATCGCCGAGGAGCCTGCGCAAACATTGCGGTCCGGGCGGTTCAGCGTCAAGGCTACCGTACATGAGTCCCTGGTTGGCCGATTCTTCCATCAGATCAAGCCGTAACGGTTCCCAGTCATACTCGACCCAGCCGCCTCGTTCCAGGATTGTGGCCACGGCCAGTCGCTGCCGATGAGCTCGATGGGCTTGCCAGCCCATGAAAACGGCCGGCACCGTGATTAAGAGCAACAACGTGCGAAGCGAAAAACGCAGCCGGAAGTACTTTGCCATGGTTCAGCTTCCGCGCGGTTTGTCATCGGTCTCTGGACCCTGGGAATTTGGGGTGTCGCTTGATTCCTGTCAATGGAACTTTTGCATTCCTGGATCGAGAACGCTATTGACGCTCTTGAAATTAGCCACCTACTATGCTATACTGCCGTTCAGCGATTGCAAGAGATCGTGGCACGCTCTTTGACAACCTGGAAAAGCTTTTAGCGGTCAGCTATCAGCCGTCAGCTTTTGGCGACTACGAGGTTTGACGGGCGATTCGGGCGTCATCTGGAATTGATCACTTTGCGCCTTCGCGCCTTTGCGTGAGACCACTTTGGATTGTGCGTTGTGAATGGCCAATCGCAGGGGAATCTCCGTCATTCGTGCTTTGCATTTGTGATTTGCTTGGGATTTCGAGCTTCGAATTTCGGATTTTTACCATGCGCCTTTCGGCATTCCACTTTCGCCTTTGCGTGATTCGAAAAGTGGTCGCGCCGCACGGGTATTTCAGCTTCGGCGGACACTTTTCGAACACGACCTGGGTCCCCCAATAGAGGCGCATTCGAAAAGAATGGCCTGACGGCCCTGCGCCCGCTCCACCTGCGCTCAGCGATTCAGTGAGGTCCGTCCTCCGAATCGACGAACGACGTGAGTGCTTTCATGTAGTTGGCCCGCTGGTAGGCGGTCCGGTCGGGACAGTTTACCGAGGACATGCTGCCGGTCATCTGTTCGACCGACTCGTACTCGTTCTCGTCGAGCCACTGCCGCAGCTCGGCCAGCAGTTGGCCGACCAGCCGTGGCCCCTGTTGCAGCAGTGACGAGGCCACCATGACGACGTCCGCACCGGCCAACAACAGTTTCACCAGATCGGCCACCGTGTGCACGCCGCTGGTGGCCGCCAGCGAGCGTTCGAAGCTGCTTCGCAAAATGGCGATCCAGCGAAGCGGCAGCAAAGCCTCCTCACTGCTGCTCAGCACGAGATGAGGCGAGACGGTAAGCTGCTCCAGGTCGATGTCCGGGTGCAGATAGCGGTTGAACAGCACCAGGCCGTCGGCGCCGGCTTCAAAAAGCCGGGCTGCCATGTTGGGAAGCGAACTGAAGTAGGGACCAATCTTCACGGCCAGCGGTATCGTCACCGCCTGGCGAACGGCCGAGAGCAGGTCGAGGTATTGCTCTTCGACACAGTCGGTCGTTTCATTGGGACTGGTCGGCACAATGTAGATGTTCAACTCCAGGGCGTCGGCCCCGGCATCCTGGATATATCGGGCGTAGTCGGTCCAGCCGCCCAGCGTCGCACCGTTGAGACTGGCGATGATCGGCATCGAAACGGTTTGCTTGGCTTGCTGGATGAATTCGAGGTAGCCTTCCGGTCCGGTGTTATAGTCTTCCATCTCCGGAAAGTAGGAAAGGCTTTCGCTGTACGACTCCGCCTGACGGTGATAGAGCACGTCGACTTGCAGTTGGTCGTGGACGATCTGTTCCTCGAACAACGACGGCAGCACGGCGGCCGCCGCGCCCGCGCGTTCGATCGATTGGAGCGACTCCAATCTGCCGGTGAGCGGACAGGACGAAACGACCAGAGGGTTGCTCAGATCCAGTCCCAGATATCGGGTGCGCAAGTCGGCCGTCATGATGTCGTCTCCTCGTCGGCCAGGATGACCTGGCGTTCCATACCGGAGGTCTGCTCGTACATGCGATGAGTTTCATCAATGTCTCGCTGTGCCAGGTCGCACAACTGCTCGGCACGCTCGGGATTGCTGCGAGAGAGCATCGCGAAGCGGGCTTCCTTCATGGCAAACTCCTTGAACGGCCGCGTTGGTTTGCGACTGTCGAGTTGCAGCGGATGGGCTCCCTCGTGGGCTTCGCGGGGATCGTACCGGTAAAGCGGCCAGAATCCGCAAGCGACGGCTTCCTTCTGATGTGTCATGGCGGTGGACATTTCGATGCCGTGGGCGATGCAGTGGCTGTACGCCAGAATGAGCGAGGTGCCGTGGTACGATTCGGCGGCCTGCATCGCACGCAGCGTCTGCATTGGCTGGCCGCCCATCGCGATCTGGGCAACATACACGTTGCCGTAGGCCATGGCGACCATACCGAGGTCCTTCTTCCGCGTCGATTTGCCGCTGGCCGCAAACTTGGCCACGGCGGCCCGCGGGGTGGCCTTCGAGGCCTGGCCGCCCGTGTTCGAGTAGACGCCCGTGTCGAGCACCAGGACGTTGACGTCGTGGCCCGAGGCCAACACGTGGTCCAATCCGCCGAAGCCGATGTCGTACGCCCAGCCGTCGCCGCCGACGATCCACACGCTTTTGCGGATCAGTGCGTCGGCAATCGACCGCAGTCGGTCGGCCTCGGGTGTGTGGAGATCGTCGAGCTTGTTCTTCAGCGCGGCCACCAGTTCGCGTTGTCGCTCGACGGCCGGCTCGTCGCGTTGGTCGTTGCCGATCAATTCGACGACGAGATCGTCTCCGAGGTCTGCCGCCAGCCGCGCGAGCAAGGCAAATGCGTAGTCGCGCTGTTTGTCGAGCGACAATCTCATGCCGAGCCCGAACTCGGCATTGTCCTCGAAGAGCGAATTGGACCAGGTGGGCCCGCGGCCCGCCGCATTGGTCGCCCAGGGCGTGGTCGGCAGATTGCCGCCGTAGATCGACGAACAGCCGGTCGCGTTGGCCACCAGCATGCGATCGCCGAACAGCTGTGTGAGCAGCTTTAGATAAGGCGTCTCGCCGCAGCCGGCACACGCGCCGGAAAACTCGAAGAGCGGTTGCAGCAACTGCGATCCTTTGATCGTCTCGTGTTTCACCTCCGCCCGCTCGATCTCGGGTGCGGTGACAAAGAAATCGAAATTGGTCCGCTCGCAACTGAGATGATCGTCCTTCGGCTGCATGTTGATCGCCTTGTGACGCACCGCTTCCTTGCTCTTGGCCGGGCAAACGTCGACGCAGACACTGCACCCGGTGCAGTCGTCCGGCGCGACCTGGATGGTAACGTGCATGTCGGGCAGTTCCTTGCCCTTCCACGGTCGGCTGGCAAAGCCGTCCGGGGCGCCGCCGAGCACGTCCGGCGAAAAAACCTTCATGCGAATGGCGGCGTGCGGGCAAACCAGCGCGCACAATCCACACTGGGTGCAAATGTCCGGGTCCCAAATCGGTATCTCGGCCGCGATGCTCCGCTTCTCGTAGCGGGCGGTGCCCGTGGGAAACGTGCCGTCGACCGGCAGCGCACTGACCGGCAGCAGGTCGCCCTGGCCCGCCATGATCCGCGACGTGACGCGCTCGACAAAGTCGGGCACGTTGCTCGTTAGTGCCGCGGCGCGATCAGCGGCGCCGGTTGGCTCATCGGGCACGTTAACTTCGACGAGCGAATCGAGAGCGCGGTCGACGGCTTCGAAGTTGCGTTGCAGGACGACCTCACCGCGCTTGCCGTACGTCTTGCGGATCGCTTGCTTGATCTGATCGATCGCCTCGTCGCGCGGCAGGACGTCGGTCAGGGCGAAGAAGCACGTTTGCATCACCGTGTTGATGCGGCGACCCATGCCGACCTCGCGTGCCACGTCGTAGGCGTTGACCACGAAAAATCGCAGATGCTTCTCGATGATCTGCTGTTGAATTTCGACCGGCAGATGCTGCCAAACCTCGTCGGCCGAATGTGGACTGTTGAGCAAAAACGTGGAGTGCGGCGCGGCGACGTCGAGCAGACCCGGCCGATCCAGCAGTTGGAACTGGTGGCAGGCGACGAAGCTCGCCCGTTCGATCAGGTAGGTCGATTGAATCGGCCGCGGGCTGAATCGCAAATGGGACACCGTGACCGATCCCGCCTTCTTCGAGTCGTAGACGAAATAACCTTGAGCATAAAGGGGCGTGTTCTCGCCGATGATCTTCACGGAGTTCTTGTTGGCACCGACCGTGCCGTCGCTGCCGAGCCCGTAGAAGACGGCGCGGGTGACGTCGGCGGGCTCGTCGCAGGCCTCGCGATCCCATTTCAGGCTCAGATGCGTCACGTCGTCGTAGATGCCGACGGTGAAATGCCGCTTGGGCGACTCCTCAGCCAGTTCATCCCACACGCTGACGGCCATGGCCGGCGTGAATTCCTTTGAGGAGATTCCATACCGGCCGCCGATGACCAGGGGGAGAGAGGCCTCGGCGGCCCGGTCCGCCGGCCACGATTCGGCCAGCGCGGCAACGACGTCTTGATACAAAGGCTCACCCACCGCGCCGGGCTCTTTCGTCCGATCGAGCACGGCGACGCGACGGGTGGTCGGTGGCAAAGCGTCGACAAACGCTTGCGTGTCGAACGGCCGATAGAGGCGCACCAGCAAGAGACCGACTTTTTGCCCTTGTCGCACGAGGTGTTCGACCGCCTCGGCCGCCGCCCCGCAGCCGCTGCCCATCATTACCACCACGCGGTCAGCGTCGGCGGCGCCAAGATAGTCGAACAACCGGTATCTGCGGCCCGTCTGGCGGGCAAAGCGGTCCATCATCTTCTGCACGATGCCCGGCGTCGCCTGGTAGAAGCCGTTAGCCGCCTCGCGGGCCTGAAAGAAGACGTCGGGGTTCTGAGCCGTGCCGCGCAGCACCGGCTGTTCGGGATTCATGGCCCGACGCCGATGCAGCTCGATCGGCTCATCGTCGATCATGGCCCGCATGTCTTCGTCCGAAAGCGCGGCGATCTTGTTCACTTCGTGCGACGTGCGAAAGCCGTCGAAGAAGTGCAAGACCGGCACGCGCGAAGCGAGTGTGGCCGCCTGAGCGACGAGCGCAAAGTCGTGTGCTTCCTGCACGTTGTTGCTGGCCAGCATGGCCCAACCCGTGCTGCGGGCGGCCATCACGTCGCTGTGATCGCCGAAGATCGAGAGAGCGTGCGTCGCCACGGAACGGGCGGCGATGTGAAACACGGTTGGCGTCAATTCGCCCGCGATCTTGAACATGTTGGGGATCATCAACAGCAGCCCCTGCGACGCCGTGAACGTGGTGCTCAACGCGCCGGTCTGCAACGCGCCATGCACCGCGCCGGCGGCTCCCGCTTCGCTTTGCATCTCGATGACGTTCGGGACGCTGCCAAACAGATTCGGTCGATCTGCGCCGGCCCAGGCGTCCGCCAACTCGCCCATGGGAGAAGCGGGCGTGATCGGATAGATGGCGATCACCTCATTGGTCTGATAGGCAACGCGAGAGGCGGCCTCGTTGCCGTCGACGGTGATAAATTGTTGCTTGACGGGCGAATCTCCACGCTCGACCCTGGCATCCTTGGGCGTATCGACGGTGGCTGACACTTTGATTTCCTCGCGGTTTGATTCCTGTTGTCTCGCTGCCAAGCGGCTGCTCGGGAACGAGGAGGCGGGTTTTCGGCCGATTGATTGTTCGATTACCGGTGGCCGGTGTGTGGGTGCGAACGCGCACGCTGTTCACGCAATGCAATTCAGGTGCCAAAAACGGGCGCACACGCCAATGACGAGAATCCCGTGATCCTCTCCTCGCTGACAAGCTCCCGCTTGGCAGCGTCTCAAGTCACATTGCTCGTCACCAAGCGGGAGCTCGGTAACGAGAGATAACGATTTCTCGAACGCTCGACGGTCGATGAGTCAGCAATCCGTGCGAGGCCGCACACTTTCGTGTTCATCCGGCACACCTGGCGCGCAGATGTGCGAGCACGCGGTCGACCTGCTCGTCCAATTCTAACATTGTGTCGATCACGAGCACATCGGGTCCAGGGCGAGGAAAATCTGCCTCCTGGCGCTGCCCTTCCAACAGTTCGGGCCGAGCTTCCGACGGGTCCCGACCCATTCGCAGCCGACTCTCAATGCGACCACGGGCAACCTCGTCGGGACATTGGCAGAAGCAGAACAGCGGCTGCACGCCGTTTTTTCGACCAAGCTGCTGGACCTCGCTGCGATGGGCGGCCGACATATACGTACCGTCCAGCACAACCGACACGCCGCGGCCGAGCACCTGATCAGCAAGTCGGGCCAGCTCGTCGTACACCCGCTGGCGATTCTGCGGCGCATATCGTTCGGCGTCGAATGCGGTTGGCGACTCGCTCTGGCCGAACAGTTCGCGGCGCACGCCATCTGTTTGAAAAGTCTGCAGCAGCAGTGCGTCGGCCAGCGCGCGGGCGAGGGTCGATTTGCCCGTGCCCATCAGACCACCCACGACCAACAGCAGCGGCTTTTCCTCCGGCGGCACATAACCAGCGGCAAATCGCAGATACTCTTCGACCTCCTGCCGCGGCGCGGCGCGGCGGTTCGGTGCGAGTTGGTCCTGACGCAGTGCGGCGACCTTGGCCCGTACGCACGCCCGGTACATCTTGTAAAACCGCGTGACAGCCGGATTGATCCGATCGCCGATCGCCCGTCGGCACGCCTCGGACAACTGCTCACCCACGTCCGGCCGGCCCAGGCGGTCACATTCCATTGCCAGAAAGGCCAACTCGTCGGCCACGTCGATTTTCCGTAGCGTCTGGCTGAATTCCAGACAGTCGATCGCCACGGGCGTCGGCGTGAGATAAAGATGCTCCGGCCGCAGATCGCCGTGCCCCTCGACGATCCGACCGTCGTGGGCCCGATCGCAGAGTAATCGCGGCGAAAGTTTGAGCGTGCGCAGCTGCGACTGCATCGCGCGGTAGAACCACGCACGGCCGCGCTCGTCGACCCGCGCGACCAGGTCGTGGTGATTGTCGCGCACTTTGCGCTCGAGCGTGGCGAGATACTGTTCGCCGGACATTGTCACCGCGGGCGCGTGGCGGCAGAAGTCGGCCAGCACCTTTCCCAGCGATTCGATCTGGTGGTCGGAAAGCTCGTCGCGGCGGATCAGCTCGTCGAGCCGCATGTCGCTCGCCAGGCGCCGCATTTCGACGAGCCAATCGACCGTCTCGCCCTTGCCGCCCAGTGTGAGCTGACCTTGCCGGTCGCGGACGAGCGGCACGACGCCGAGATAAACGTCGGGCGCCAGACGGCGATTGAGCCGCACCTCGTCGCGGCAGGCCGCTTCGCGCAGCGCCACCGCGCTGAAGTCGACGAAGCCGAACGCGACGGGCTTCTTCAGCTTGAAGGCGTGTCGTTCGGTAAGGAACACCCAGGAGATGTGTGTTTCCTCGATCTCGACGGGTGGCGGCGCGGCATCGGCGCTGTCCACGCGCTGCAAGAGCTCGGCAACTTCGGTCACAAATGGGCGGTCGTCGGACACGGCTTATCTGCCCATATCAAGCCCACGCTTGGTAACGTCTGAAAGAAGAGTTTTAGAACAGGAGGCAACGGAGAAAACGGAGAGAAGATATCTCTGTTGCCTTCCCCCGGCGCGTTTCCTAATCCCCCAAAACGCTGCATCAACATAATAGCTGGCCATGTTTCAGTTTGGCCTTGTGGAGGTTGATGGCTATCTGAAAGGAATACCGACCGTCCCAAACAGTTGAATCGCCAAGCACTTCTTGGCATCAGCTAGCCCTCATTAGCAACCACATGTTGATAAAACAATTCACAATGTGAGTCAGTTCAGGTGCATTGCTGAACACGTGTTGTGCGGTAAGCATCGAATCAAACAAGCAGGCAGAGGTAACAGAGACACTCTCTCTGTTTCCTCTGTGGCCTCCTGTTTGTTGAACTTCTTTTCAACTCTTCGACCACTTCTAACAAATACGCGGTAGCGGCGCGCCGAGCGGTTCGTCGAGCGGCTGCTCGGAACCGAGCGCCCGAGAGATCACCACCGGCGCCAGGCCGCGACTCTGTGCCGCACCAATTCGCACCACCTCGTGGGTTTCGGGAACCGATTGCAGCGCGGCGACCACCTCGTCCGCCGCGGCGGTGTCGACGGCCAGCACCATGGTTCCTTCGCAGGCCACGTGGATCGGATCGAGACCCAGCAGTTCGCAGGCGCCGCGGACCTGGTCAGTCACCGGCAGTTGCGATTCCGCAATACATAATGTCAGCCCACAGGCGCCGGCCCACTCGTGCAGCACGGCCGCCACGCCGCCGCGGGTGGCGTCGCGCATCGCCCGCACGTGCTTCATCGTGCCCGAAGTGCGCAGCGCCTCGACGGCCGCCAACAGCGGTGCACTGTCGCTGACCGGCGGCGGATCGAAATCAAGCTCTTGGCGAACGCTCATCACCGCCATGCCGTGGCAACCGATCGGGCCGGTCACCAACAGCACGTCGTCCGATTGAATTTCTGCCGGCCCGGGCGGAACCGGCTCGATCAGTTGACCGACGCCGGTCGTGTTGAGGAACAGGCCGTCGGCCGCGCCGCGCGGCACCACCTTGGTATCGCCCGTGACCACGCTGACACCGACGCGCTGGGCCGCCGCGGCGACGCTGGCCAACACTCGCCCGAGCTCTTCGACCGCCAGTCCCTCCTCGATAATCATACCGAGGCTGATCCATCGCGGCCGCGCGCCGGCGACGGTCAGGTCGTTCACCGTACCGTAGACCGCGAGCGAGCCGATGTCGCCGCCGGGAAAGAAGAGGGGCGAAACCACGAAGCTGTCGGTCGTCATCGCCAGTGGGCCGTCGACCCGGGGCAGTTGGGCCGCGTCGCCAAGCTGAGCGAGATACTCATTGCCGACGGCCGGCAGAACGTGTTCGGCAATCAGCCGACGGGTGAGCCGACCGCCTTCGCCGTGAGCCAACAGAATCCGATCGCCCGTGCCCGTGACAGGCAGCGGACAACTTTCCGGGAGCGTTTGCTTGTTCACGGCGTCACCTTGCTGCTTGGACACGACTTAACGGAACTTTGAGACTTCGCGAATTGAAATGCGAGGATTTTGAACAGGAGAAAACAGAGATAACGGAGAAAGCATTTGTTCTTTCCTCTGTCAACTCTGTTCGCTCATACTGAGTTAGAGCCAGAAGGGACCGGTTTTCGTAAAACGATAGCTAACCGAAGGTCATTAGGCTTGAAGATCACTTCCAGCGAAATAAGATCCATATGGGTTAAAATCCATTTTGAGAATTGAAGACAAAACTTTATTCAATCTTTGCCAATAGTGATAACAAAGCAAACGGAGGCAAGAGAATAAACTGCAAGGACTATTCTCTGTTGTCTCTGTTTCCTCATGTTTGATCACGTCTCCGTCGCTCTTATCAATCCTGATATTAATTCTGCCCATTACTTGTTGAGTTGCTGCTGAGCACGACCGGCGCCGCATGGACTTTATCGCCGGCATCATTCGCGCTGGTGCGGCCGGCGTAGCGGTAATAGGCGGCGCAGGCTCCCTCGGCCGAGACCATCGGCGCGCCGAGTGGCGACTCGGGCGTGCAGCGCGTGCCGAAGCACTCGCACTCGGGCGGTTTGATCTGGCCGGTGAGCACCTCGCCGCTGCGGCATTCGGCCGGCTCGAGGACCGGCAGCCGGTGGCGGCCGAAACGCGCGACGGCGTCGAATTTTTGCCAGCGGTCGCGGAGTTTCAAACCGCCGCGCGGCACCATGCCGATGCCGCGCCACGACTGGTCGGTTGTTTCATACACGTCGTCCACGACGTCCAGCGCCCGCAGATTGCCGGGCGCCACAACGCTCCGCTCGTAACGGTTGCAGACGGACGGCTCGTCGCGCTCCAGTTGGCGAACGCACTCGAGGATGCCGGTCAGCAGATCGACCGGCTCGAAACCGGTCACCACGACCGGCAAGTGGTATTTGTCGACGAACTGTTCGTAGTGTTCGTAGCCGGTCACCGTGCAGACGTGGCCGGCGGCCAGAAATGCCTGCACGCGACTGTCGGGACTGTCGGCCAGCATCTCCATGGCCGGCAGCACGCAGACGTGGGAGACGAGCAGCGAGAAATTCTCCAAATAGAGCGCGGCCGCACGCTGCACCGCCAGCGCCGTGGCCGGGGCGGTCGTTTCGAAACCGACGGCAAAGAAGACGACCTGGCGATCGGGATGCCGCCGGGCAAGCTCCACCGCGTCGAGCGGCGAGTAGACCGTGCGGACGTTGCCGGTTTCGGCTTGCACTTCGAGCAGGCTGCGCCGACTGCCCGGCACGCGGAGCATGTCGCCAAAACTGGCCAAGAGCACGTCGGGCCGACCGGCCAAATCGATCGCCTGATCGATGGCGTCCAGGCCGGTAACGCAGACTGGGCAGCCCGGGCCGTGAATCAACCGCACCACACCGTCCAGTTCGACGTCGATGCCGTGGCGCAACAGGCCGTGCGTCTGGCCGCCACAGACCTCCATGATCGTCCACGAGCGGGTGGCCGTGTGGCGGATTTCATCGACCAATCGCCGACAGCCTGCTGGATCGCGATATTCGTCGAGGTATTTCATGGGAGCGAGTTTCGGGTTTCTTGTTTCTCGTTTCTGGTTGTTGGTTGCAAGTAGAGTTGCCGGTTGTCGGTTGCCCGTTGCCAGTAGCCGCGACGCTGCGCGCGGCCTTTCATTTCATCCCAACTCCTCGGCCACGGCGATTTCGTCCAATAGCGCGAACACCTTGGCCGCCTCCTCGGGATCGATGCGACTGATGGCCACGCCAGCGTGCACCAGCACGTAGTCGCCGGTGGCGGCTTCGGGCACACAGTCCATGCTTACCTTGCGCCGCACGCCGCCAAACTCGACGGCTGCCGCGGCAAACGGCGGCTCACGCTCGAACCACTCAACTACTTTGCCGGGTATTGCCAAACACATGGGAGAGCTCCAAATAACAAGAACTCAAATCTCAAACTGATTCGAAGTTTCAATAACCAATGTCCAAGGACCAATCAAACCCGCCGGAGCCACGGTTTCACTCCAGACTCTCTTCGACTCTTTGACTCTCCGACCTTTTCACTCGTTGCCGCATGGTGCCAGCAGCGTGGCCAGTTGGCCGGCTGCCAGGCCGCCGTCGCCCGGCGGAATTACGCCGGGCAGTCCCAACAATTGACCGCTGGTGGAAAGCTCGTCGACTATCAGCTCAGTCAACAACCGATTCTGGAACACGCCGCCGCCGAGCACAACCGGCCAAGCGGGCCGGCTGCGACACACGCCGGCGATTCCGCGGGCCAATGCACGATGAAATCGCATGGCCATCACACCGGGAGGTGTGTCAGCGATTGTATCTCGCAGCAGATGGGCCATCAGCGGCCGCCAG
>Ga0315553_10002814_pt1 | contig 13835 bp, 10 predicted proteins | sample SalMarSW160140MG_FD_203099 | JGI IMG/M metagenome (GOLD analysis project Ga0315553, IMG submission 203099) | Salt marsh sediment microbial communities from the Plum Island Ecosystem LTER, Massachusetts, United States - Salt Marsh Sediment SW1601-40 ... | reverse complement strand
GCCCCTGTTCCGCGCGGAACAGCGCGTGCCACCGGGAACAGCTACAAATCCCGGCAGCAAAGCAAGCTCGTTGCGACGAAATCAATCGCGGCACGCAGTGCCGCCGCGCCTAGGAGATCACGTCATGACCAGGCACGTTCACGCGGCACGTTTTCTGGCAGGCTGGCTCGTATGCGTGGCCCCTTTCCTGCTGGCACTGCTGGCTATTCCCACCCTGTCCTAGCCAGACCACACATTGCAGAATTAGCGCTTCAGAACGCCGGGCCGAATTTGTTGGAGCGCGGGAAGCCCTTGGGAGCGATGCGGCCGGCCTGGGCGCGCACGCCGACCCAGTCCTTCAGCTCCGGCCAGGAGAGCGTAAACGTGCGCCCCGCCGTATCGAGCCAGGTGAGCCCGTCGCTCTTCTTGAACACCCGCGCGTCGGAGAGGCCGCCGTCCTTGAAGCGCTGCAGGATGACGCCTTTTCCGCGTGTCATTTCATTGACTTCGCCGAGCTTGAACACGAGCATCTTGCGGTTTTCACCGATGATGGACACATGATCGCCCTCTGCCGGCACGGCGACCTTGGCCTCATCGTCGGCCGACACGTTCAGCACCTGCCTGCCCTTGCGCGTTGCCGCGATGCACTCGTCCTCCGGCACGATGAAACCATAGCCGGCGTGGGAGGCAACGAGCAGCTTGCGCCCCGCCGCATACGCGAACAGCTCGGCCACGTCGGCGTTCTCCTCCAGGTCGATCATCAGGCGCACGGGCTCGCCGTGCCCGCGCCCGCCCGGCAGCTCGCTTGCCTCCAGCGTGAAGATCTTGCCGTTGGTCGCGAGCGCCAACAGCTTATCGGTCGTGTAGGCGGCAAACGCGCGCTTTAATCCGTCGCCCTGCTTGAAGTCGAGCTTTGCGAAATCCTCCACGTGGCCCTTCAGCGCGCGGATCCACCCCTTCTCCGACAAGACCACCGTGACCGGCTCCTTCTCGATCATGGCCTGCTCGAGGTCGACCTCGATCTCGGGTGCATCCTCGAAGGTCGTGCGCCGCGCCCCGAGCGCCGTCGCTTTCGAATAGCGCTCGCGGATCTCCTTCACCTCTGCGGAAATCTTCTCCCACTGCATCTCGTCCGACTTCAGCAGCTTCTTGAGGTCGCGGCGCTCACTAGACAGGCGCTCGTGCTCCGCCTTGATCTCGATCTCCTCCAGCTTCGACAGCGATTTGAGCCGCAAATTCAGGATCGCCTCGGCCTGCACCTCGGTCAGCTTGAAGCGCGCAATCAGCTTGGCCTTGGGCTCGTCATCGAAGCGGACGATGCGGATCACCTCGTCGATGTTGAGAAACGCGATGAGGTAGCCGTCGAGCACCTCTAATCTGTGCTCGATTTTCTTCAGGCGGAACTGCGAGCGGCGCTTGAGCACCTCGATGCGGTGCTCGAGCCACTGGCGCAGCGCGTCGCGCAACGACAGCACGCCCGGGATCTGCCCGGCCGAGAGAACATTCATATTGAGCCCGAAGCGCACCTCCAGCTCGGTCAGGCGGAACAGGCTCTCCATCAGCACGATCGCGTCAACGCTGCGGCTCTTGGGCTCCAAGACGATGCGGATCTCCTCGGCCGACTCATCGCGCACGTCGGCCAGAAGCGAGACCTTCTTTTCGGCCAGCAATTCGGCGATGCGCTCGATCAGCTTCGCCTTGGGCACCTGGTAGGGGATCTCGGTGATAATGATCTGGTAGGTGCCGCGCCCCGTCTCCTCCTTGCCCCACTTGGCGCGCAGGCGGAATCCGCCGCGCCCCGTTTTATACGCTTCGAGGATCTGCTCGCGCGGCTCGACCAGCACCCCGCCCGTGGGGAAGTCCGGCCCGGGGATCATTTCAATCAGGCTTTCGACGCGCGCATTCGGGTGCTTGATCAGGTGCAGCAGCGCTGCGCACAGCTCCTCCACGTTGTGCGGCGGAATATTCGTCGCCATGCCGACGGCGATACCGGACGAGCCGTTGGCCAGCAGATTGGGGAACGCGGCCGGCAGCACCACCGGCTCGCTCATGGTCCCGTCGTAGGTGGGGCGGAAGTCGACGGTCTCCTCGTCGATGCCGTCGAGCAGCGCCTGGGCCACCTGCGTCAGCCGGCTCTCGGTGTAGCGCATGGCCGCGGCGTTATCGCCGTCGACGTTGCCGAAGTTGCCCTGGCCGTCCACCAGCGGGTAGCGCACGGCGAAATCCTGCGCCAGCCGCACGAGTGCGTCGTAGATCGCCTGGTCGCCGTGCGGGTGGTAGCTGCCCATCACCTCGCCGACGACCTTGGCGCACTTCTTGAAGCCGCTCGCGGGGTCGAGCTTTAATTCGCGCATGGCGTAGAGGATGCGCCGGTGCACCGGCTTGAGGCCGTCGCGCACGTCGGGCAGCGCCCGGTGCATGATGGTGGAGAGCGCGTAGGCGAGGTAGCGCTCCTCGAGCGCGTCCTTGAGGTTGACCGGCTCGATGCCGTCCGGCCCCGGCAGACTCGGTTTATCGCTCATGGAGATGGGCGTAGCGCCCTAGGGGCCTGCCCGCAAGACCCGGGTTGTGGATGCATGGAATCAGCCGCCCGCTAGTTCACTATGGCTTCACTCTAGCGCCAGCCCCCAGTTGCAGGCGGACGCCGCAACAGTGTGCAGCCGACGTTGAATCGCTTAAAGTTGCTTTTCCCAATTCGGCACAATGAATACAGCAATGCATTCAAATAGCTACAAAACATTGAGTGAAGGGCAGGCTGCACTTGAACAGCTGCTGGCCGACGTCGAGTCGAATTCGCTGGACTGGAACGAAGCCGATACTCGATTCCAATTGCTCGATCGATTGCTGATCGATTGCCTGGGCTGGCCGCGCCCAAGCGTTCACTGCGAAGTGCCTGAGGATCGGGAATACACTGATTACGAACTCGGCACACCCCGCACCACCATATGGGAAGCAAAACGAATTGGCCGCATCTTCGAACTGCCTGCCAACCCCAGCGGCAACTTGATAGCCGACCTGCCATCACTCATCGCTCTCCGAGGCGAGGTCGAAGAGGCGATCAGACAGGTTCAAGGTTACGCCGCGTCCCGCGGGGTCGAGGTCGCTGTCGCTACGAATGGCCATCAATTTGTGGCATTTATTGCGAGCCGAAGCGACGGAACCGCGCCGCTAAAGGGAAAATGCCTCGTAGTCAACGGCTACACACAACTACGAGAACACTTTCCACGAATCTGGCAATGCCTATCATTCGGCTAAGGAAACAGGTTAGATTTTGATACTCTTGCGGCGGCTCCGCACTGGTTTCTCCCCTTCACCCGGGCGCTCGCGACCTTTCCCCGCTCCAAGCGGAGCGTGGCTTTGCCATGACCGGGGAGAGGTGAAAACCGTGAAATCTAGTCCCCGCGCCAGCGCACCCCCCCTGCCGCCTCAAGGGACGCGGCAAGCTTGAGCGTCTGACGCGGGGCGGGCGCTTTGTCGGTGTTCCCCGTCTTTTCCCACCCGCGCACGCTTTCGCCCCCTCACACCCGGCGGAGCGCCGCCCCCCCTACTCCTCCGCCTTGCCGAAATACTTGGCCCTCAGCGCCGCCCATTCGGGCGAGGCCAGCACGTGCAGCAGCGCCTGGTTGACGGCCTCGCGGTCCTTCGATCCCGGCGGCAGCACGATCCCGTAGGACTGCGGCTCGACGACGTCGGGAAGAATCCCAAGCCGCCCCCGATAATCGCGCAGGATCTCATAGCGCAGGATCGGCGCATCGTGCACGAAGGCGTCGATGTCGCCGCGGGCCAGCGCGGCAAGGCCGGCGTCGACGTCGGGATACGTGGTCCTTTGGATGAACGCTTGAGCCAGGTAGTCATCCGACGGCGCCTTGCCGACGACGCCGACGCGGGCGCGGGCCAGGTCCTTGACGCTCGCCACCGGGCCTGAGATGCGGTCGACCGTGAACGAGCTTGCCAGCTGCGCGGTGAAGACGGCGGTGAGAATGAGCGCTGCGAACATCCACACCACCCCGATGACGCGCCCCAGCGGCGTGATCGGCACCTTGTCGCCGTAGCCGACCGTGGTCATCGTCACCGCCGCCCACCAGAAGCCGTGGCCGATGCCTGTCACGGGGTCATGATCGAAGTGGCCCGGGTTCCTGCGGCGCTCCACCACCCAGATCACCGCACCCGTCGCGAACAGCAACGCGAGCAGCGTGGCAAGCGTCGCCAGAAACGGGCCCGAGGTGAGCGCGCGGAAGACGTCGAGAAGCCCCGAGTCGCGCTCCCGCGACACCGCGATCGCCAGCCCCGAGCGATAGTAGGGAAAAGAGAAGTCGATCTTCTGCTCGCGCTCGGCCGTGATCGTCACGGCGGCGACGCCGGCGTCGATCTCGCCGTTGGCGGCGGCGTCGATCAGATCTTGGGTGGATTTATAGGGCTTGACGGTGAACGCGCGGCCGAGCTCCTTGGCCATATCCCGCCACAGATCGAGCGCCAGCCCCGCCCAGGTCCCGTCCTCGGCCTGCATGGCGAAGGGCGGGGCGGGCTTGGTGCCGACGGTCATGGTGCGGTCTGCTGCCGCCTGTGCCAGCGCGGGGGAGGCGGCAACCGCCATCAGAAAAGCGAGCGAGGCGACGCGCAAACGCCGGTGACGAGGAAAGATCACGAGACCGTCCCGATTGGCGAGGGGATTGCTCATAGGGATTGCGCAAAAGACTAGCGGATCGGCGGCGTTGCGTGCAAACGCCGGGCTTGCGATGCCTTAACGCCTGCCACGCATCAAATGGCGCGCGATGCCGCCAGGCCGAAGGCGCGTCGACGCCTCACTCGCCCTCGAGCCGGGGCAGCGGCCCTGCCAGCGCCTCGTCATGGGTCGTGGCGCGCACCATGCGCCGCTCGAGGACATACTCCAGGGCCTGCACGATGACGCGGCCGATCGCCTCCGCCTCCTCCTCGGAGAGCGTCGGCGGCAGGCGCACGTCGCAGGTGCTCTCCAGCATGCGGCGCGTTTTCGGCAGCTTGGGCGGTTCGCCCAGATACTCCCAGTTCCAGAAGGCGCGCGCGTTGTCGGGGTCGAGCCCGAGGATCGAGATGGCGATGCCCTCAAGCTTGAGGATGTCGAGCAGATAGCGGCGGTCCTCCTCGGTGAGGCCGAGAAGCGTGAACTGGATGGTGTCGGGGACGGGCGCCTCCTTTTTGGGACGCGCGGGCAGCCGCACGCACGGCACGGGCGCGATCGCCTCGGCTACAAGGTCGTGGTTGCGCCGGCAGATGGCGATGCGCTCGCCAAGCTCTGGCAGCTGGGCGCGGACGATCGCCGCCGTCACGTTGGTGATGCGGGCGTTGTAGACCGGCAGGCGCTTTTGCAGCTTGGCGAACTGATCGCTTTTCCAGGCGTGGCGCTGCCACAGGCGCTCATAGCAGCCCGCATACAGCGTCGCGGTCACGAACGCCTTCTCGTCGTCGGTGACGAGCATGCCGCCCTCCCCGCCGTTGATGATCTTGTCCGACTGGAAGCTGTAGCAGCCGAACGCGCCGATGGTGCCGGTGTGAACCCCGCCCCAGGTCACGCCCAGGCTGTGGGCCGCGTCCTCAATAAGGGTGACGCCGTGGATGGCGCACATCGCGGTGATGCAGTCGAGGTCGGCGACGTGGCCGCGCATGTGGGTGAGCAGCAGAAACCGGGCGCCCTTGCCGATTTTGCCGCGCAAATCGTCGATGTCGACCCGGTAGTCCTCGTCCGACTCCACCAGCACCGGGCGGGCCTGCGCATGCACAATCGCACTGGGGACGGCGGTGAAGGTGAAGGCGGGCATCAGCACTTGCTCGCCCGGGCGCACGCCGGCGGCCAGCAAGGCCAGATGCAGCGCGCTGCTCGCCGACGTTACGGCGAGTGCGTAGCGGGCGCCGACGAGAGCGGCGAACTCGCGCTCTAGCTGGGTCGCCTCGCACTCCGCGTCCTCCGGCGCGCCGTAGCGGAACATGTAGCCGGAGCGGATGATCTCGGCGGCGCGCTCCGCAGTCTCCTCGGCAACCGGGCTGGGGCGAAAATAGGAGCTGCGAAAGAGCGGGGGGCCCCCTTCGATCGCAAGAGGCTTGTCGTGAGCCGTTCCGTCCTTAGGGCACGCCATAAGAGCTCATCGCACAACCGGGCCAGAGGGTGCGCCGCCGCTTGCGCTTTTGCACCGCGGAGGGCATGTTCGCTAAGACTATCAAGGGATAAGCCAGCTTTCCCGCATCCTGGCAAGAGCCTGCGGGCAGCGTAAACGCCATGTTCGCCCCGATCCGAGCGAGAGCCGCATTTACCGCACCGGCAGAGCCCGTCGCCGGCAAGCACATCATCGACGAGCTGCTGGAGGAACGCACCGAGCGCTTGCGCCGGGTGCCGTTGCTGTGGGCGGCAATCCAGCGCTGGTGCCTGCCGTTTTTCAAGTACCACGACGCGGTTGGCTGGGCCGACCGACTCGGCCCCTGCGGGGGCTACGAGGCGCTGCACCTTCTCGACGACTACCTCGACCTGCGCGTCGACGTCCGCGGCCTCGCGCACGTCCCGCGCCGGGGCCGCCTCCTGATCGTCGCCAACCACCCGACCGGCATCGTCGATGCGTTCGCCATTTACGATGCCTTGAGCGCGGTGCGCCCCGATCTGTGCTTTTTCACCAACCGCGACATGGTCCGCATCGTGCCCGGCACGCGGGAGCTGGTCATACCCGTGGAATGGCTGCGGCACCGGCGCAGCCCCGAGCGCATGCGCGAGACGCTTGCCGCCACCAACGCGGCCCTTGCCAAGGAGCGCGCGGTGGTGATTTTCCCCGGCGGCGGCATTGCCCGCTGGCGCGCCGGCGCAATCCGCGATCTGCCCTGGCAAACGACGACGCTGAAGCTGTTGCGCAAGTGGCCGGCGCCCGTCCTGCCGCTGCATATCCGCGCGCGCAACTCGCTGCTGTACTATGCGCTCGAGCAGATCGACGACGAGGCGCGCGACCTGCTGCGCTTCCGCGAGGTGCTCGCCAAGCGCGGCAAGCGCTTCGAGCTGACGATCGGCCCCGTGGTGTCGGGCGCCGTGTTGCATGCAGAGCCCGCCGAGGCCATCAGACGGCTGCAAGCGCTGGTCGAGCACAAGCTGGCGCGCCGGCGCCATCGCGCATAATTAGGGCCCGGGGGTCTCATGGGAACGTGCAGACCCTTGCGAAGCCCGCCACGGACTTATGTTGCCCGACGCCAGGATAATGGCCGGCAGCAGGAACAGGTCGGCGAGCAAGGCGACGGCGAGAACGCCCAGGCAGAGCTGTCCGAACAACTGCGTTTGCGGCAGCTCGCTGACCTGCGTGGTCGCCATGCCGAAGCCCAGCACCAAGCTTGTCGCAATGAGCACCGGTCCGATGCGCGAAAGCGTCCCCGCGATCGCCGCCTGTTGCGTCGGCGCGGTACGCGCCTCCTCGCGGAAGCGGGTCAGGAAATGGATCGTGTTGTCGACGGCGAGCCCGAAGGCCACCGTCAGCGCCGTCACGCTGGCGTAGTCCAAGCCGCGCCCCAGTACCGCGAGCGCTGCCCCGGTCGACACCAGCGGTAAGACGTTGGGGACGATGCTCACCAAAGCAACCCACGCCGAGCGGAAGGCCGCACCCAGCAGCACGCACACCAACACGATCGCCGCCAGCAGGCTCCAGTTGAGTTGCGCCACCATCCCGCTCGAATTCGTGGCAGCGAGAACCGGCAGGCCGGTGAGCAAAATCTGGAAACCGGGGTAGCGCCCGCGCAATGGCTCCAGCCGCCTCTCGATTGCCGAGACGACGTCGAGCGTCTCGCGCGCGTCGAGGTCGGGAAGGTAGCCGGTGACCACGGCCGACCGCTGGTCTTTGCTGGAGAAGCGGCGGACAAGGTTGTCGGGCAGTTGTGCCATGAGCAGCTTGAGCTGCTCGGGGCGGGCGTGCGCCTGGTCCTCCGCCCAGCGCCGCAGGGCCGCAAGCGACCAGGTGCCAAACAGCACCGGCTGCCATTCGAGCGCCTCCTGAACGGCGCGCTCCAGCTCTGAAAGCCGCTCAGATCCGGCTTGCGCGCCGGGCGGACTGTGCACAACGACCGCGACTGCATCCCCGATGGCGAGCTTGGCGGAGGCCCGCGTTTCGGCAAAGGAAGCGCGCAACTGCGCCGGCAGGTTGTCGCTCAGCCGGAACGTCGGCTCCAACCGCAGGTGCACCATCAGGAACCCGAGTGTCAGGACGATGCCCGCAAGCACCAGCGCTTGCCGTTGCCGCGGCACCCAGCCGGCGATCCACGCGCAGAGCCGGTCGAGGAACGCGTCCGTGTCGGGTCCAGCTCTGACGTTGCCCTTGGTTTCGCGGGGCCGCTCCCGCAGGAGCAGCAGCCCGAGTGCCGGCACCATGAGCAGCACCGACAGCAAGGCGAGCAGCGTGCAAACGGCGGCGGCATACGCGAAATTGGCGATGACCTCGGAATTGGTAAGGCTCATCGATGCGAACGCCAGCGCGGTGGTCAGCGAGGTCAGCACGCATGCCGGTCCGACCCGCAGCACCGCGGAGCGCACCGCCTGATCGCGCCGCGCGCCGGACCGCATATGGCGGCGCATCGCAAACACCAGGTGCATGGCATCCGAGAATGTGATTGCGAGGACGAGGGGCAGGATGGCGTGCAGGAGCGCGCTCAGGCGGATGTCGAGCCACCCCAATGTGCCGAGCGTCCATGTGAGCGCCACGACCGGCGCGAGAAACGCCACTGCCGCCGGGCGCCAATGCCGAAAAAACGCGATGCAAACGAGGCCGCCGACGGCCAGAGCGAGGCTGTTGATCAAAATCCGGCTGCGATCACTGGCGTCACGCAGATCCGCTTCAAGGATAGGCGCACCGAGTGTTCGGTAGGTCAGGCCGGTTCCCTCAAGGGTCCGCTGCGCCGCCGCGTCGATCGCCGTAATCGATGCACGCTGGCGCTCCACCGTATTCGCCTCCTCTTTGAGCGAGACGATCAGGAGGCTCGACTGGCTGTCATCACGCGCCCCATCGAGGAGGCGCCCGCCGATCATGGGGTGCTCGGAGGCCTTGCCCAGCAACGCGCCAAGCGCCTCTCCCCGCGGCGGATCTTCCGGTATGAGTGGTTTTGCGCGGCCCGTCCTGTCCGGCAGGCCGGGGATCGACAGCATGGAAACGACCTCGGCAACCTCGTCGGAGGACTGCAGATCGTCGCGCAAGGCGCGCAGGTGTTTGAGCCCCTCCCACGACAGTACCTCGCCCTGAACCACCAGGAGGATGTCGCGGTTGCTCGCGGGAAATTGCGCACGAAACCGGTCGTAGTCGGCAAACTCTGGGGTGCTTGAGCGAAACAGCTCGACGATCGTCGTGCCCGTCTTGAGCTGCGCAACGCCATAGACGCAGAAGATCGTGAACGCCAACACGATCGAGAGGGCCACCGCAGGCACACGCACGCCGATGAGCCCGATCCGTTCGATTCCGAAGCCTACAGAGCCCATTTCGCGCGTTATGCCACGGTCGCTGACAATTCGATGCGCTCGCCGATCACGGCGATCGCCGGCTTCGATCACACCACCAGTCCTCGACGGCCATGGCGGTGGTGACCGCTTTCGCGCCGATCCAGCGGAATGGCTCGGGCGGAAATGCGAACGAGCGGCGATTGACAAACCATAGCTCGGTGAGCTCCGATTTCCGGTCCAATATCAAGTCGCGAATAATGCGCCCATTCATGTGCGTCATGGCCACGCCGTGCCCCGTGCATCCGATCGCATACGCCGCGGCCCCTTCGTGCAGCGTTCCGATCTGCGGCGTCGAATTGAGCGTGACGGAGAAGGCGCCACCCCAGCGATGGGTGATGCGGATGCCCCGAAGGCCCGGGAAGTTCGCGCCGATAAACCGCTCCAGGTGCGCCCACGCTTTGGGTGAGGCGTCGTGGTCCATGCCCCCGGCGAATGGCACCAGCCCTGGGCCGCCGCCGGCAAGAACGCGGTTATCGGGGGTGAGCCGGTAGAAATGCATGAAGTTGCGTCCATCCTCGATGCCTTCCCGCCCTGCCCAGCCGATGTCTGCGCGTTGTGTCTCGCTCAAGGGCTCGGTGACGACGATGTAGGCAAAGGCAGGCATCTGCTTGGATGGCATGCTGGGGATCAAGTGGGTATAGCCGTTGGTGGCGAAGACGATTTTGTCCGCCCGCACCACACCCCCTTTTGTCGCGATCCGGAATTTGCCGGCCTCGCGGCGCACCGTCTCGACGCGGGTACCCTCGAACAGGCGTGCACCCTTGGCGCTGCTGAGGCGGCGCAGCGCATCGAGCCATTTCACGGGATTGATGAGGCCGCACGCCGGCTCCCAGCAGGCGCCCAGAAAGGTGGGAGAGTGCACCCGTGCGGCCAGTGACTCAGCGTCGAGCCATTGCAAATCCGCAATTCCCAGCGCATGGAAAAATTCGATCTCCTTGCGGATGCGCGCGACGTACCTCGGAGCCGTCGCGACTTTCAGAAAACCGCTGCGCTCGTAATCGCAGTCGAGGTCGTGCTCAGCGAGCATCGCTTCGAGGCCTGCAATTGCGCTCACCATGTAGCCGTGCGCGGCGCGCACGCGCTCTTTGCCGTGCAGCGCGACCATCTGGCTGAGCGAGGCCCCAAAGAGCGTCATCACGAAGCCGGCGTTGCGTCCGCTGGCGCCGAAGCCGGCCGTCTCGGCCTCGAGGACCGCCACCTCGAGGCTCGGCTCCGCCGTCTTGAGATGATAGCTGGCGGCAAGCCCCGTGTAGCCGGCGCCGATCACCGCGACGTCGACCGTGAGGTCACCTGCGAGCGGGGGCGAGACCTCTCGGCACTCCTTGCTTTGCCTCCAGAAGTTGCCTTCGCTCGCCCATACCTCAGCGCTCATTGCGTCACCCGAGCACTCCGATCGATGTGGGAAAGAAATTAGCGGCGCCAATCGCGGGCCACCAACTCGTAGCACACTCGCCAAGGGCGGGGCGACGCCACATCTGCAATGGCTAACGGCGCTCCCACATGGAAGCGCCGTTCTGCAAATTGGGGGACCGTCGGTTAGGCGGCGAGCGGGACGGCGGGTGTTGCCTTGGCGGCCAGCCCGCCGGCAACCGTCTCGAGGAAGGCACGGGCCCGCTCGACCACCACGTGGCGCTCCTTGTCGAGCGTGACCATGTGGTAGCTGTCCTCAAGCACGACCATGTCGACCGGACCGGTAAGCTTGCCCTGCAGGAAGACCGCGTTGTCGAGGGCGGCGTAGTCATCCTCGCGGGAATGCACGATCAGGGTCGGCTGGCGCACGCGACGCAGAATGTTCATTGCCGCCTTCACCATGCGCCGGTGCTCGAGAACCATGGTGGCCGGGACGCCGGCGGCGCCGTACTCGGAGCCGTTCTCGCTATCGAGTGCCGATTTCACGAAGGCGCGAACGCGCGGACACTTGATGCCGAGCGTCTCCGCATCCGGGAACACCATCAAATTCGCCATCCAGCGCGAGGGGACGAGATTGAAAAGCTTCATGTACCAGGGCATGGCCCAGCCGTTGATCCACAGTGTGGGCGAGAACAGCGCCACACCCTGCACCTTGTCGGGCTGGCGGGCCGCCAGATGCATGCCGAGGATGGCGCCCATGCACAAGCCGCCCACGATTACCGTGTCGCACTCCTTACGCAGCTCAATCAGAGCGGCGCGGGCGCTGCGGTACCAATCCTGCCACTTGGTGTCGCCGTCGCTGCTGCCACCGTGGCCGGTGAGCTGCGGGGTGTGCACCGTGTAGCCGGCGCGGTTGAGGCCCATGGCGACGAAACGCACTTCAGCGGGGGTGCCACACAGGCCGTGAAGCAGCAGGACACCGGTCTTGCCGCCGGCAAAGCGGACGGTTTGGTCCTTGGGGGGGGTCTTCAAGCTCTTCACGGTCGAGTTGGGCGTAACAGCAGTCATAACGTCAGGTGCTCCTTCATTCCCTGGCCCTGACGTTAGGCGGGAGGAGGCGGCGGCGCAGTTCCGGGAGTGACAAGACAGGAAAATCTTATAAGCTGCTGATTTTACGTTATTTTTGTGAGACTGCGGACCCTGTTCAACCCCCTTTCGGCCGCCCCCGACTGGAGCCGGCACGAGCCCCTGCTCCCGGGGAGGCCCAGGCAGGCCCAGGGGCACATCAAACGCGGTCTATGCCGTCGGCCGGGCCGACCCGTACTTCAGGCGTCTTAGCCGGCCACCGCCTCAGGGGCGGCAATCTTGGTGTGGGCGTCCCAAATCAGGCGCTTGATGACCTCGGCGCGCGAGGGAACGTTGGGATGGGCGCGGCGCAGGTCATCCAACTGCTTCAAAGTTCCGACATCCATGCCGACGGTAACGGTGTGGTCCACGGGAGTGATCCTTCTTTGCCTGGGTTCAAGCTTAATGCCTTAAGGACATTCGCAGAGGTGGGACGGGCTGGCTGTTCCGCGCGGAACGCCCTTGCCGCAATAAAGGCCATGGCCAACTCCCAGGCATCGGTCCCCCCTCCATCGCGATCGATCGTGAGCCGTCGGCGCTCAGCGCTTTCCGGCGAGAACGTGGTTCTGGACGCCGTGCGCGCCGAGTTTGGGACGCACGCTGGAGATGGTGCCGGAGTTGACGCCCGCCCAGCCGATCTCCCCCGATAAGCGCCCGTACTCGATCTTGGGGCAGCGGTTCATGACGACGGCGAGCCCCGCCGCCTCCGCTTCCTTTGCCGCTTCCTCGTTGCGCACGCCGAGTTGCATCCACAAAACCTTGAGCCCCAGCTTGTCCTTCAAGCCGATCGCCTCCCGCGTGATTCCCAGCGCGGCTTGCGAATTGCGGAAAATGTCGATGACGTCGACGGGGCCCGGCACATCGGTGAGCGCGGCATAGACCGTCTGCCCGAGGATCGACTGGCCTGCGATGCCGGGATTGACGGGGACGATGCGATAGCCCTTGCCGATGAGATACTTCATGGCGAAGTAGCTCGGCCGGTTCGTATTGGCGCTGGCGCCGACGAAGGCGAAGGTGTGCGCCGCGTTCAGGATCTGCGCGATGTAGTCGTCGCTGTAGCCGTCGTGGCTCATGCCTCGCCCATATCCAATTCGACGCGCCCGTCCGCGCCGAGCCTGAAATATGGGTTATAGGCGACCTCCCACAAGTGGCCGTCGAGGTCGGCGAAATAGCCAGAGTAGCCGCCCCAGAACGCTTTGCCGGCGGCCTTGATGAGCTTTCCCCCCGCGGTGACGGCTTCGGCGAGTACGGTATCGACGTCGGCCTCGCTGCGCGCATTGTGCGCGAGCGCGACACCGGAAAAGCCCGGGGCGCTGTCGGCAACGGTTGCGTCCTCGGCGAGCGCAGCGCGCCCGTAAAGCGCGAGCACCACGCCGCCTGCAGCAAAGAACGTGACGCTCTCTTCTGATCCGCGCGAGGCCTTGAAGCCCAGCGCCTCGTAGAACGCGCGCGCCCTTGCGACATCGCGCACGCCCAACGTGACGAGCGACAGGCGAGGCTCCATCGGCTTACCTTTCCGCTGCCGGTGTCAGCTGCCCTTCCACTCGGGCCTGCGCTTGTCGAGAAAGGCGGCAATCCCCTCGGCGGCATCGCGCGCCATCATATTCTCGACCATGACCTTGGAGGCATAGGCATAGGCCTCGCTGAGCGGCATCTCGATCTGCGCATAGAAGGCGCGCTTGCCGATCGCCACGGTGGCGGGAGACTTTTCCGCAATCTTGGCCGCCAGCGACAGCGCCGCCGGCAGCAGCTCGGGCCCGGGCACGACCCGGTTGACGAGGCCGTATTCGGCAGCTTGCGCCGCGGGCAGCATCTCGCCCAGCAGCAGCATCTCCATCGCCCGCTTGCGCGCCACGTTGCGTGAGAGCGCGACCATGGGCGTTGAGCAAAAGAGCCC
>Ga0315553_10002813_pt1 | contig 13836 bp, 12 predicted proteins | sample SalMarSW160140MG_FD_203099 | JGI IMG/M metagenome (GOLD analysis project Ga0315553, IMG submission 203099) | Salt marsh sediment microbial communities from the Plum Island Ecosystem LTER, Massachusetts, United States - Salt Marsh Sediment SW1601-40 ... | reverse complement strand
AGCTGGTTGGAGCGGTAGTCGGTCTCGAGCGTCACCGTGGCGTCGAAGGCGATGACATTGTCGATGCCGCGATAGCCGATCTCGATTGTCTTGACGAGCGTTTGGTCGGTGAGCGGCGAGGTGTTGACCGCCTCAACGGCGCCTCGGTCGCAGAACCCGGACTGGCCCGGCGCCAGCCAGAAGGCGGGACGCATCGTGGTGGTCAGGGTGTCGGGTGCGTTGCTGCACAGTTCGGTGAGCTGGCTGGTCGAGCTCTGGGAGAACCCGTCCGGGGCCGATCCGGGCTCGGTGGGATTGAGGCACTCGCCCCAACCGTCCATGCCCCAGGCGTAACTGATTTGACGGCCGTGATCGAAGATGTTGATGAACTCCTCGCCGCGCCAGACGAGGGACTCGACGGCGCCGGCGAACTCGGTGGAGACACGCAGCGTCAGGGGGTCGCCGTCGACCAAGCCGTGGATTTCGCGGCTGTAGCCCGGCGGGGGATCGGCGAGGCAGCCCGGCGCGTCGCGCCGGTCCGGGGGCGTGGCGGCGATCATCGAGGAGTTGACGAACTTGGCGCCGCCGGCCATCCGCCGCAGCTGGCCGCACCATGTGCCGGCACTATCGGCTGTGAGCGCGAACAGCCGCAGGCCACGGTCGCCGGCGAAGGCGCGGGCGGTGTCGGCGGTGCGCGCACCAAGCACGCCGTCGACCGGACCCGGATCGTAGCCGAAGTCGATCAGGGCCTGTTGGATGCAGGCCGTGTCCGGATCGCCGGCCCGGGCCGGCGCGGCGATGAGCGCGGCTGCCATCAGCGCGGCCAGAGCCAGCGCCGGCACCGCGCCGGGGTGTTGCGCGTGCGGTGTCATTTCCCGGAGCCTAGGCCATGGCGCCGGCGCCGTGCAATCTCAGGGGGCCGGACCACATGACGCAAAGCGAAACCCCACGGGGTGGCCGCGGGGTTTGAGGAGTATATTGGGCCGGGCGAAGTGCGGATTGCCCCCGCCATTCGAGCGTAGCTCTCATGGCCTTCTTGCCTTAAGTCGCTCCACTGGAGCGATTTGCCCCCTGGGACGGCTCGAAGTCAGGCGCTTTCGGAGAGCTCTGAGTCGTCGGGCTCGCGCAGCACATAGCCGCGGCCCCAGACGGTCTCGATGTAGTTCTTGCCGCCGGTGGCAACGGAGAGCTTTTTTCTGAGCTTGCAGATGAACACGTCGATGATCTTGAGCTCCGGCTCGTCCATGCCGCCATAGAGATGGTTGAGGAACATCTCCTTGGTCAGCGTCGTGCCCTTGCGCAGCGATAGAAGCTCGAGCATCTGGTATTCCTTGCCCGTCAGATGCACGCGCTGGCCGCCGACCTCGACCGTCTTGGTGTCGAGATTGACGGTGAGATCGCCGGTGGTGATGACCGATTGGGCGTGGCCCTTTGAGCGGCGCACCACGGCGTGAATGCGGGCGACAAGCTCGTCCTTGTGGAACGGCTTGGTCATGTAGTCGTCGGCGCCGAAGCCGAGACCGCGGACCTTGTCCTCGATGCCGGCGAGCCCGGAAAGGATGAGAATCGGGGTCTGGATTTTCGCCACCCTGAGGGTGCGCAGAACCTCATAGCCGCTCATGTCCGGCAGATTGAGGTCGAGCAGAATGATGTCGTAGTCGTACAGTTTCCCCAGATCGACGCCTTCCTCACCGAGGTCGGTGGTGTAGACGTTGAAGCTTTCCGACTTGAGCATCAACTCGATGCTCTGCGCGGTGGCGCTGTCGTCCTCGATCAGGAGTACCCGCATGTTGTTCCCCTTATGCGTGTCCCGCTGCTGGAACCTCGGGTGCGGCACATGCGCGGATCGCCACCCCGAAACCGCCCGTACTGGGCGTGATTCGACGCTAAACCCAATTAGTTAACAAAGTTTAATTTGGTTCTGCAATACGCCTTGGCTGCATCCGACGTCCATACACAAGTATCTGAAATTGCTGAATTTTGGGCCCCTTCCAGCCTTAACAAGGTGGATTAAGGAACGCTTACAAACGACTCTGCGGACTCAGCGAATTGCGCCCCATGACGGGCGGCAGGCGGCGGGTCAAGCCGGATCGGATGTCAACCGCGCCGAGGGTGTTGTTAACGTTTTTGGGTAAAGGAAAGGTTACCGTGGGGCGAATCACGGGGGCCGATTCGGGGGACGGGTTGCGACCGCTGATCGCTGAAATCGACGCCGTCGACGAGGTCGAGGTCTTCGGCCGGGTCAAGACCGTGCAGGGACTTCTGGTCGAGGTGGTCGGGCCGGTGCGCGAGCTCAGGGTCGGCGGCCGGGTGATCATCGAGACCGGCGAAGACCGGACGCTGACCTGCGAGATCGTCGGGTTCGAAAACGAGCGGGCGCTGTGTTTGCCCTTCGGCACCCTGGAGGGCGTGCGCATGGGCTGCCGGGCGGTGTTCGCCAGGCACTACGGAACGGTGCAGCCGGACATGAGCTGGCTCGGCCGGGTGCTCGACGCCAACGGCGAACCGGTCGACGGGAAGGGGCCGGCCCGGTTCGGCGAGCGCGCCTATCACCTCAGGGCATCCCCGCCGCCGGCGCACGAGCGCAGCCGGGTCGGGGCGCCGGTCGATCTGGGGGTGCGGGCGCTGAACACGTTCGTGACGGCGTGCGAGGGGCAGCGGCTGGGCATCTTCTCCGGCACCGGGGTCGGCAAATCGATGCTGATGAGCATGCTGGCGCGCAACACCGACTGCGACGTGGCGGTGATCGGGCTGATCGGCGAGCGGGGCAGGGAGGTCAAGGAGTTCATCCAGGACAATCTCGGCGAGGCCGGCATGCATCAGTCGGTGATCGTGGTGGCGACTTCCGACGAGCCGGCCCTGATGCGCCGGCAGGCGGCCTACCTGACATTGACGCTGGCGGAATATTTCCGCGACCGGGGCAAGCGGGTGTTGTGCATGATGGATTCGCTGACCCGGTTCGCCCAGGCGCAACGCGAAATCGGGCTGGCCACCGGCGAGCCGCCGACCGCCAAGGGCTACCCGCCCACGGTCTTCGCGGAACTGCCCCGGCTGCTCGAACGGGCCGGCCCGGGGGTCGAAAACACCGGCTCCGTTACCGGGTTGTTTACCGTTTTGGTCGAAGGTGATGACCACAACGAACCGATCTCAGACGCCGCGCGCGGCTTCCTCGATGGGCACGTTGTGATGGAGCGGTCCATTGCGGAAAGGGGGCGCCATCCGGCGATCAATGTCCTGAAATCCGTGTCGCGCACGATGCCGGAATGTGTGCCGGCCGACGTGCAGCCTCTCCTGGCGAAGGCGCGCGAGCATCTGTCGGTTTTCGCGGACATGGAGGAGTTGATCCGGCTCGGGGCCTACCGGAGCGGATCGGACCCGAAGGTGGACCGGGCCATCGCCATCAATCCGGCGCTCGAGGGCTTTCTTGCGCAAGGCCGGGACGAACGGACGACGATCGAAGAGGGCTACCGCCAGCTCGCGGAAATTCTGGCCCAAGGGGACGAGGACTAGCCCAGAGTTTTGTGCGGGCATGGAGTATGAGTAATGAAGTCGCGTAGCGACAGCCTGATCCGGATGAGAAAATTCCAGGTCGACGAAAAGCGCCGGCAGGTCGCGCAGATCGAGATGATGGTCGCGGACTTCGAGCGCATGGCCGCCGAACTCGAGCAGCAGATCGAGCTCGAACACCAGAAGACCGGCATTTCCGATGCCACCCATTTCGCCTATTCCACCTTCGCCAAGGCGGCGCGGGTGCGGCGCGACAACCTCGTTACGTCCGCCACAGACATGCGCGAGAAGCTGGAGCCGGCGCAGGACGAGCTGGCCGAGGCGATCGAGGACCTCAAGAAAGTCGAGATGCTCGACGCGCGCGAGAGCGCCCGCGAAACGGCCGAGGATGAAAAGCTGGAACAAGCGGAGCTCGACGAGGTCGCCGGCCGCATGAAGCGGCGCTAGCGCCAGCGGGCCCAGACAGTCAAAAGGCCGGCCCCCCGCGGGGCCGGCCTTTTTGACGGTGGTTGTGGGGTTCGCAGCCGCGCTACGCGGTCGCCCCCGAGCGCCCCACCAGGGCAGCGTAGGTCGCGCCGAGCACGGCACCGTAGATCAGGTGCAGCACCAGCGTCATCACGGCGGCCATCATGCCCAAATTGGCCCCGAAGAAGCCGGCGCCGGCCATCGGCATGACCACGATCATCATCAGCAGCCAGGCGCCGATTCCGAACAGCATGCCCTTGATCCAGTCGGACCCGCCGGGAATGCGCGGCGCGAGATAGGCGAACAGGCCGCCCCACAGGATTGTCCCGATCGCGAAATGGCCGACCCAGCCCATGATGGGGCTTCCACCGGTCATCTTGGCGAGCATGGCGATGACGTTGAGCTCGGGCATCAGGCCCATCATCGATTTGAGCACCATCAGCGCCGACAGCACCACCGTGGCCACGAAGCCGGCGATGAGGCCTTGTGTGAGATTGTTCACTTTCGCTTCCTTTCGGTTGGTTGCGATTGGCGGCGCGATGGTAGGCAAATGTGGCGGCGGGCGCGACGCCGCAACGCTCACATCGGCGTCATCTGTGGGCAACCCGGAGCGGTCTTCAGGTCGTGACCGCGGCGTCCGAATGCCTCACGCACGCCGCTAGCGTCGTCTCGTCGCGGGGTGGCTGAGCGTGTTGCCCTCGAATTTCGGCAGGTCGTCGTGGAGATCGAGCCAGGGCAGCCGAAGGGGCCAGAACTGATGGGCGAGCGGCCGAATATCCTCGGCGCGGTCGAAGGCGCCGTGTGAGATCGAGACGTACGCGCTGCCATCGCCGCGATAGGAGAGGTTGGTGCCGCATGTCGGGCAGAAACAGTGATGGCCGTGGGCGCGGCGGAAGGCGGCCGGCGGGTCGCCGGACAGCGTGAACTTGTCCGCCTCGACCACGACGAAGAGCGGCAGGGCAGCCCCGTGGGTCCTGCGGCATTCGGAACAGTGGCAGTAAACGCAGTCGAAGACCTCTCCGACCGCGAAGCGGATGCGTCCGCAAAAACAGCCACCTTCCAACACCAGGTTCGCGCTCCACCGGGGGGACCGACCCGAGCATAGGGCAGGGGCGGGCGCGCGCAACCGCGCCCGGCATGGCCTGCTAGAGATTGCCGATGGTCTTCAGCCGGGCGCGGGGGTGGACCTCGGCCTGGCTCATGACGGCGGTCTGCGGGCGGAATCGCTCGATGATCGAGCGGACGTGGGGGCGAATGGCGGCGGAGGTGATCAGCACCGGGATTTCACCCATGCGCGCGGCGTCCTCATAGGCTTCCTGCACGGCGGTGATGAAGCCGCGCAGCTTCGAGGGGGCCATCGCCAGGTGGCGTTCCTCGCCGTCGCCGGCCATGGCGTCGGCGAATTCGCGTTCCCAGTCCGGGCCCAGGGTGAGGATCGGCAGGGTGCCGTCGGGTCCGGCGTGGGCGGCGCAGAGCTGGCGGGCGAGGCGGGTGCGCACATGCTCGGCGATCTGTTGCGGGCTGCGGGCGAGGCCGGCGATCTCGGCGATTCCCTCGAGGATGGTGCCCAGGTCGCGGATCGAGATGCGTTCGGCCAGGAGCAATTGCAACACGCGCTGGATGCCGGTGAGCGAGATCTGGGCCGGCACGATGTCTTCGACCAGCTTCTGCTGCTCGTCGGGCAGCGCCTCTATGAGCTCGTGGACCTGGGCGTAGCCGAGCAGCTCGGCGACGTTGTTGCGAATGAGTTCGGACAGATGCGTGGAGATCACGGAGGCGGGATCGACAACCGTCAGCCCTTTCATCTCCGCTTCCTCGCGCAGCCCCGCGTCAATCCAGGTTGCCGGCAGGCCGAAGGTCGGCTCGGTGGTGTGGATGCCCGGCATCTCGATGCTGGCGCCGGTCGGATCCATGACCATGAACTGATCGGGGTGGACCTCGCCGCCGCCGGCCTCGACCTCCTTGATCCTGACCCGGTAGGCGTTGGGCTCGAGCTGCATGTTGTCGAGGATCCTGACGGCCGGCATGACGAAGCCGAGCTCGGTGGCGAGCTGTCGGCGCAGTGCCTTGATCTGTTCGGTGAGCCGGTCGGATCCGGCGTTGTCCTCCTTGACCAGCGACAGGATGCCGTAGCCGAGCTCGAGCTTGAGCTCGTCGATCTTCAGCGAATCGGAAACCGGGGTTTCGCCGGCCGCGGCTTCGGCGGCGGCCTGCTTGGCGACCTCGGCGCGGCGAGCGGTTTCGGCGGTGGCGAGCTGTTGGCGGCGGGTGGTGAAGGCGAGGTAGCCGACGCCGCCCGCCAGCGCCAGAAACGGCAGGGCGGGCATGCCGGGCAGGAGCGACAGCACCGCCATGACGACCGCCGACATGCCAAGGGCGCGGGGATAGCCGGTGAACTGCCGCGCCAGGGCCTTGTCGGCGGCGCCGGAGACGCCGGCTTTGGAGACGAGCAGGCCCGCCGCCGTGGAGACGATCAGGGCCGGGATCTGGGTGACCAGCCCGTCGCCGACGGTCAGAAGCGTGTAGTTGTTGGCCGCCTGATCGAGACCCAACCCCTGCTGGCCGACGCCGATGATGATGCCGCCCACGATGTTGATGAAGACGATCAGAAGCCCGGCGATGGCGTCGCCACGCACGAACTTGCTGGCCCCGTCCATGGCCCCGTAGAAGCTGCTTTCGTCCTCGAGTTTGGTGCGGCGCGCGCGCGCGGCGTCTTCGTCAATCAGCCCCGCCGACAGGTCGGCGTCGATCGCCATCTGCTTGCCGGGCATGGCGTCGAGGGTGAAGCGCGCCGCGACCTCGGCGATGCGGCCGGCGCCCTTGGTGATGACGATGAAGTTGACGATGACAAGGATCGAGAAAACGATGATGCCGATCACGAAATTGCCGCGCATCACGAAGTTGCCGAAGGCCCGGATCACCGAACCGGCGGCCTCGGTGCCGGTATGCCCGTAGGCGAGGATGAGCCGCGTGGAGGCGAGGTTGAGCGCCAGGCGGAACATCGCCGCGATCAGCAGCACCGCCGGAAAGGAGGAAAACTCCAGCGGCGCCTGGATGAACAGCGACGTCATCAGGATCAAAACGGAGAAGACGATCGAGACGGCGAGCAACATGTCGAGCGCCATGGGCGCCAGCGGCATGATGAGCACCACCAGGATCGCCATCACCCCGGTGGCCAGGGCGATGTCCGACTGCCGCAGCAGATTGGCGATGCCCTTTATTCCGGGCGGCGACAGGCCGCGCAGGCGGGAAACCGGGGGAAGCTCGTTGACGGCCATCTAGAGCCTTTTCGACCAATTCCGGGTCAATTCTGTTTGTCGATTGGCGTGCGCTTTTGCGCCACTATCGGCGCAAATCCCCTTGGCCGTATGGCCTGATACGGCCTGCGGGCCTTGGCTTGATCCTGTCACAAAATCGCTCCGTCAGAATGGCTCGCAATTGGTCGAAAAGGCCCTGATGCGCTCAGGCGGCGCTGGAACGCTGGGCGCCCGGGGCGGGCACTTCAAGGCCCTCGCCGGCATACTGGTTGAGCTTGTTCCTCAGCGTGCGGATCGAAATCCCCAGTATGTTGGCGGTGTGGGTGCGGTTGCCCAGGCAATGGTCGAGGGTGTCGAGGATGAGGTCGCGCTCGACATCGGCGACGCTGCGGCCGACCAGCGAAGCGGTGGCGGCCCGGGCGGCGAGGGCGGCCTGGTCGGCCATCGAGGGCGAGGCGGCGTTCGCCGCATCGGCGCCGTCGGGCATTCTGATGTCGGCCGGCTCGATGATGTCGCCGGAGGCCAGCAGCACGGCGCGATGCAGAGTGTTCTCGAGCTCGCGGACGTTGCCGGGCCAGGGGGCGCGGGCGAGCTCCTGGCGTGCCGCTTCGGAAAGCGCGCGCCGGGGCAGGCCATTGGCGTCGGCATATTTGGCGACGAAGTGCTCGGCCAGGGCCTCGATGTCGGCCGGGCGGGCGCGCAGGGGCGGCAGATGCAGGGTGACGACGTTGAGGCGATAGAGGAGATCCTGGCGGAACGTGCCCTGGCGCACCGCTTCGTCGAGGTTGCGGTTGGAGGTGGCGATGACGCGGATATCGACCGGCACCGGCTTGGCGCCGCCGAGGCGGTCGATCAGCCGTTCCTGGAGCGCCCGCAGGAGCTTGGCCTGCAGGCGTGTATCCATCTCGGATATCTCATCGAGCAGCAGGGTGCCGGTGTCGGCCTCCTCGAATTTGCCGATGCGGCGGGCGACGGCGCCGGTGAAGGCGCCCTTCTCGTGCCCGAACAATTCCGACTCGAGCAGCTCACCGGGAATGGCCGCGCAGTTGACGGAGATGAAGGGCCGCGAGTCCCGGCGCGAGCGGGCGTGCAGATACTTCGCCACCAGTTCCTTGCCGGTGCCGCTCTCGCCGGTGATCAGGACGCTGGCGTCCGAGGGCGCGATCTGGTCGGCCAGGCCGACCAGCCGGATCATGGCGGGGTCGCGGTAGACGAAGTCGGTGCTGTCGCGGGCGACGGCGGCGATGACCGCCGCGATCAGTTCGGCGTCGGGGGGCAGGGGGATGTATTCCTTGGCGCCGGCGCGGATGGCATTGACGGCGGCGGCGGTGTCGTTGCCGGTGCCGCAGGCGACCAGCGGCACATGCATGCGCTCGGCCTCCAGGGCGCCGATGAGCGAGGGGATGTCGATGGCGACGTCGGCCAGCAGCAGGTCGGCGCCGCGTCCGGCCCTCAGGCTGGCCAGCGCGATCTCGGCGGTCGGGGCGTGGGCAACCTTGGCGCCCCCGTCCATCGCCAGCTTGGTCGCCTCGGAAAGCTGACCTTCCAGCGCGCCGATGATGAGTAGCCGCATTGGTCCTCTCCCTCCGCCTCAGGCGGCTTTGATGATTTCCGTCATGGTGATGCCGAGCCTGGAATCGACAAGCACGATCTCTCCGCGCGCGACGAGGCGGTCGTTGACATAAATGTCGATGGCTTCTCCGACCTGCCGGTCGAGTTCGACGACGCTGCCGACATTCATCTTCAGCAGCTTGGCGACCGGCATGCGGGTTCGGCCGAGGACCGCCGAAATTCGCACCGGCACGTCGAACACGGCCTCGAGATCGGCCGCCGATTTGTCGCTGGGGTCGACGGCGTCGACGTCGTCGATGTTCGAATCATCCCCATTGCCGCTCATGTCCTCGAGGCTCGGGGCGCCGGCGGCCGGGCTCGGTGCGGCGGGATCGGTTTGACCGGCGGCCGGCGCGGCGGGATCGGTTTGCGTCGGCCCGTCGTCAGGGGCGCCGGTTTCGTCTTCGTCGCTCATTGGTCTTCTCCGGGCAAGCTGGGCGCGGCCCCCGTCGCGGTCGGGGAGGCGCCGAGATAATGGCGGATGGCTTTGTCGACCGAGGCTTCGATGGCGGCGCCGTCGCGCACCACCCCGCCGTCGGCCCAGTCGATACGGCAGTCGCCCAGGGCGATGTCGGGCTCGCCCATGATCACCAGCCGGCCGTCGAAGCCGAGCTCGGCGGCGCGGGACTCGGCGGTCTGCCTGACGGCTTCGGCGAGATCGGGATGGCAGCGAATGACCACATGCGGCACCCGGTCGAGGGAGGCCAGGCACTCGGCGAGGAGGGCGTCGATTTCGGCAGCGGGCCGGCTGTCGACGAGATGACAGGCAAGCTTGCGGGCAATCAGTGAGGCAAGCTCGGCGGCCTCGCCGCGCGTCTGGCCCAACGCCGCGTCGAGCGCCTCGGCGAAGCGGGCGGATTGGTCGGCGAGGTCGCGGGCGGCGGCGGCGGTTGCCTCGGCGGCGCGGGCGGCGGCACCGGCCTCGCCTTCGGCCCTGCCTTCGGCGCGGGCCGTCTGGCGTGCTTCGTCGAGCAGTCTTTGCAGCGCCGCTTCGTCGATCAGCGTGGCCTTGTCCCCGGTCCGGCCGAGGTCGAGGTCGAAGCCGAACCGGGCGGGGGCGGCGAGCTCAGCCATCAGCCGATCATCTCCTCGTCGCCGCGGTTCTTGGTGATGACGATCTCGCCGCGGGCGGCAAGGTCCTTGGCGGTGTTGAGAAGGCGCGACTGGGCCTCGTCGACGTCCTTGAGGCGGACCGGCCCCATGGTGTCCATGTCCTCGCGCAGCATCTTGGAGGCGCGCGCCGACATGTTGGCGAAAAAGAAGTCGCGGGTCGCCTCCGAGGCGCCCTTGAGCGCCAGGGCCAGATCGGATTTCTCCACCGATTGCAGGATGGTCTGGATGGCTGCGGATTCCAGCCCCGCCAAATCGTCGAAGGTGAACATCAGCGCCTTGATGCGCTCGGCGGCATCGCGATCGATCTCCTCGAGGGAGGCGATGAAACGGGTCTCGGTCTGGCGATCGAAGCTGTTGAAGATCTCCGCCATCTGCTCGTAGCTGTCGCGCAGCCGGCTGGGGCTGAGCGTGGAGACGAACTCGGTGCGCAGGGTGGATTCGATCTTGTCCAGCACGTCCTTCTGGACCGGCTCGATGGCAAGCATGCGCAACACGCACTCCATCGACAGCGCCTCGGGCAGGCTCGCCAGGACCCGGCTGGCGTGATCGGGAGAGAGTTTGGACAGCACCACAGCGGCGGTCTGGGGATATTCGTTCTTCAGGAAGTTCGCCAACACGTCCTCCTGGACGTTGGAGAGCTTCTCCCAGATGTTGCGCCCGGCCGGGCCCCTGATCTCCTCCATGATGAAGTCGACCCGCTCCTTGGGCAGGAAGGACAGCAGCAGACGTTCGGTTGAATCCGGGGTGCCGGCGAGGTTGGTGTTGGAGGACAGGCGGGTGACGAAATCCACCAGCAATTCGTCGAGCATGCTCTGGGTGATCGGCCCGATCCGCACCATGGCGCTGGAGAGCTGACGGATTTCGATTTCGTCGAGCTCCTCGAAGATGGTCTTGCCGTAGTCCGGCCCCAGCGCCAGCAGGATGGCGGCGGCCTTCTCGTCACCTTCCAGGTCCCGTTCGGCGGCATCGCCCTGCACCACCAACCGGCCCTCGGAAGGGCGGGGGCCGGCGATGGCTGCCTGTGCGGGGGGCGCCATCAGGCGGCCTGGTTGAGCCAGTCACGAATGATCGTGGAGGCCTGCTTGGGGCGCTCCTCGATCAGATCGCCGACTTGTTGAAGGGTCTGGAACTTCGCTTCCCCCATCGAGCGCGCCTGCTCCATCCACTGCTCGGACTCGCCCTGGTGCTTGCGTTCGCTGTCGATCAGCGCCTGGGGGCCGGAGATCTGTTGCTGGGGTTCGGCGTCGGGAACCGCGGAAGCCTGCGGGAGCGCCAGGGGCTCGGTTTCGGGCGCCAGCACCCGCTTGACCAACGGCCGCATCACGAAGAACACGAGCGCCACCGCGATCAGCATGGTCACCAGCATCTCGACCATGGAGAACAGATCGTCGCGGGTGAAATTGAACAGGCCGGCGTCGGAATCGGGGATCGTCAGATCCGGACGGGCGGCGAACTGCATATTGACCACCTGGACCTGATCGCCGCGGGACGGGTCGAAGCCGATCGCGGATTTGACCAGCGCCTCGATCTGGGTGAGGTCGTCCCCGGAGCGCGGCTGGTAGACGGAATTGCCGTTGGTGTCGGACTGGTAGGTGCCGTCGACGACCACCGCCACCGACAATCGCCTGACGTCGCCGGCCTCGTTGACCTCGGTCGTGGTGGTCTTCGGGATCTCGTAGTTGATGGTCTCCTCGGTGGTCGCGGAGCGTTCCGAGGATCCGCCGGTGGCCGTGGACGTCGTGCCGGCGTTGCCCGGCAGCTCGTTGGCCACCGACACGGAGCCGTCCGAGGCGGGTCCGGTCGCGGCGTCTTCGAGTTCGCGGGTCTGGGAGGAGCGCACGACCTGGCCGTTCGGGTCGTAGGTCTCGCGGGTCACCGTCGAGCGCGTGGTGTCGAGCTCGGCGGAAACCTGCACGCGGGCCCGTCCGGCGCCGACGACGTTGGAGAGCATGTCCTCGATCCGGGTGCGCACCCTGTTCTCGAAGGCCAGCGTCCGCTCCGCGAACATCGCCGCGGCGGCGTCCTCGTCGTTGCCGACGGTGCCGGAGGCCAGCAGCTCGCCTTCGGTGTCGACGATGGAGACCCTGTTGGGGCTGAGCCCGTCGATGGCGGTGGCGGTCAGGTGCTGGATGGCGCGGATTTCACCGACCGACAGCGCCCCCCTGACCTCGAGTACGATCGAGGCGGTGGGGTCCTTGGCCTCGCGCCGAAACAGCTCGCGCTCGGGCAGCACCAGATGCACGCGGGCGCCGCGGACCCGGGCGAGCGAGGTGATGGTGCGGGCGAGTTCGCCCTCCAGGGCCCTGAGCTGGTTGATGTTCTGGACGAAGCTGGTGGCGCCCAGGGTCGATTGCTGATCGAAGATCTCGTAGCCGACCTGGCCGCGCGCCGGCAGCCCCGATTCGGCCAGCGTCATGCGGATCGAGGTGATCTGATCGCGCGGGACCAGAATCGCCTCGCCCTCGCCGCGCAGCTGATAGTTGATGTTGAGGGTCTGCAGCTCGGAGACGATGGCCGCCGAATCATCGAAGCTGAGGCCGGTGTAGAGCGGCGCCATCTGCGGGGTGGTGACCCGGAAGGTCAGGAAGGCGAAGAAGGCCAGCGTCATGACGGCGACAACCGCCATCGCGGCTACCCGCGCCATGCCCAGCCGATTAAGGAAAGCAAGTACGTTACTCACCGGACCGCCCTATCGCGTAAATTGTTCTTGGGGCGACGCCGAACCGGTTGCCCCTGCAGCTAGGGAATTATTGCCTAGTGTATGGTTAATAGGCCCTTAATTGCGTCAGGCCGGGTGGGGGAGTTCGCTGTCACAGCGGCGTCGCGTCCCCTACGTGAAAGCCCGGATGGCGGTAGTGGTTCCTATCTGGAGGGACAGCAGGGATGCGCAGCTTCGATGAGATCTATGCGATCGCCGCCGAGCGACGCGGCGGCCCCAAAGCGGTCGAGGCCTTGCTTTCGCGGCCGAAACCCGAATCCGAGCTGATTGCGATCCCCGACGACCGCTGGCTCGCCGGCATGGTGCGGGCGGTGTTCAATGCCGGCTTCAACTGGCGGGTGATCGAGGCCAAATGGGACGGGTTCGAGGCGGCCTTCGAGGGATTTGACATCCATCGCAACGCGATGGCCTCCGACGAGGATGTGGCGCGATGGACCCAGGACACCCGAATCGTCCGGCATGCGGCGAAGATCCGCTCGGTGCAGGCCAACGCGCAGCTTCTGGTGGAGCTCAGCGGGGAGCGCGGCAATCGGCCGCATCAGCTGGCGGTGTGGCCGGCCACCGATTTCGCGGGGCTTGTGGAGATGCTCAAGCAGCGCGGCTCGCGGCTGGGCGGGATGACGGGCCCGTATTTCCTCAGGGCGATGGGCAAGGACGGGTTTGTCCTCGGCCGCGACGGGGTTGCGCGATTGATCGCCGAAGGCGTGGTCGACAAACCGCCATCCTCGAAATCGGCGATGCGGGCGGTGCAGGCGGCGTTCAATACGTGGATGGAGCAGTCGGGCCGTTCGCTGACCGAGATCTCCCGGGTGCTGGCGCTCAGCACGGGCGAATTGCGCTACTAGGGCCTGTACTCACAAAGGGTTTGGAGCGTGGTTTGAGCGAAAATCGTTCAGTTTCAGGAGAAAGACCGCGGACGGAGCCGACCTCCTTCAAGGGCTTGCCAAGCCAAAATGGACGATTGTCGCCAAATCCCCGGCGCCCGGTCCCAAATAGTGGGCACTGGTTTTCGGACAAGGCCGGGCGCCACTTTGAGTGGGCGGACGCCCGAACCGCAAAAGTGGTGTTCACTTTTGCTGGGCGTCTCGCCGGGACGCGGCGGATTTCGGCCCTGAATGCGTTGCGCCCCGCTAGTGGTGTTCGGCGCCACGGCGCGGTCCGCGCCTGTTCAGGACCCAAATCCGG
>Ga0315553_10002812_pt1 | contig 13840 bp, 16 predicted proteins | sample SalMarSW160140MG_FD_203099 | JGI IMG/M metagenome (GOLD analysis project Ga0315553, IMG submission 203099) | Salt marsh sediment microbial communities from the Plum Island Ecosystem LTER, Massachusetts, United States - Salt Marsh Sediment SW1601-40 ... | reverse complement strand
TCGACGCCCCTACCGATCGGCTACTTCGTGGGGTCGGGGACGATGCGGAGGTAGGGCTTCAGTTCCTTCCAACCCTCGGGGAACTGCTCCTTGGCTTCCTCGTTGGTGACCTTGGACCCGATGATCACGTCGTCGCCGTGGTGCCAGTTCACCGGCGTTGAGACCTTGTGCGCGCTCGTGAGCTGGAGTGAGTCGATCACGCGCAGGATCTCGTCGAAGTTCCGCCCCGTGGAGGCCGGGTAGGTGATGATGAGCTTGATCTTCTTGTCCGGTCCGATGATGAAGACGGAGCGCACCGTCAGCGTGTCATCGGCGTTCGGGTGGATCATCCCGTAGAGGTCGGCGACCTTCCGGTCGGGGTCGGCGATCAGCGGGAAGTTGAGCGCGGATCCCTGCGTCTCCTCGATGTCGCCGACCCACCCCTTGTGGGACTCGAGCGGGTCCACACTGAGGCCGAGGACCTTGACGTTGCGCTTGTCGAACTCCGGCTTGAGCCGGGCGACCTCGCCGAGCTCGGTCGTGCACACGGGCGTGAAGTCCGCCGGGTGCGAGAAGAGCACGCCCCAGCTGTCGCCCAGGTAGTCGTGGAGCTCGACCTCCCCGGCGGTGGTTTCGGCGGTGAAGTCGGGGGCGGTATCGCCCAGTTGCAGCGCCATCCTTGCCTTCCTTGTCCTCGTGTTCGTGGGGTCGCGAGGACTCTACGTGCCGTTCGGGCAAAAGTCGAGCAAAAGAGTCGGGAATTGGCTCCGACCCTAGGATGGGCAGATGTGCGGTCGGTTCGTCTCGGTCGCTTCGCCGGAGCTGTTGGCCGAACGGTTCGGGATCGATGACGTCCAGACCGAGGACCTCGGCGCCCGCTACAACGTCACGCCCCGGGCGCTGGTCTACGGCGTGACCGCGGTGGGCGGGACTCGCACGCTCGAAGCGTTTCGCTGGGGGCTGGTGCCGTTCTGGGCCAAGGACCTGAAGATCGGCGATCGCATGATCAACGCACGCGCCGAGACCGTTGCCGAGAAGCCCGCCTACCGCCACGCCTTCGCGAAGCAACGCTGCCTCGTGCCCGCAACCGCCTTCTACGAGTGGCAGAAGCTCCCCGGACGGCGCCCGAAGCAGCCCTGGGTGTTCCGGCCCCGGGACGGTGAGCCGATCGCCTTCGCCGGACTGTGGGAGACGTGGCGCGATCCCGACGATCCCGATGCCGAGGTCGTGCACTCCACGGCCATCGTCACGACGGAGGCCAACGGGCTGATGCGCCCGGTGCACGACCGCATGCCAGTGGTCCTGCCCGAGGATCGCTGGGACGAGTGGCTCGATCCCGAGAACCACGACACGGATCAACTGGAAGAGCTGCTGGTTCCACCGGCCGCGGACGTGCTCGAGCGCTACCCGATCAGCACGAGGGTCAACAGCCCCCGCAACCAGGGCCCCGATCTCCTCGAACGTGTGGCGCTCCCCTCGGACGGGGAAGCCGAGGGCGGCAACTAGCTTCACGGGATGGACCATCTCGAGTACTGCGACGCAGTCGCGGGCCGTTCCGCCGCGTTGTGGGTCGCCGCCGAAGGTTCGCTCGACGCCGCGGTTCCCAGCTGTCCGGAGTGGGACGTCGGCGCGCTCGTTCGACACGTCGGTCTGGTGCACCGGTGGGCGGGCTCCATGGTCTCGGAGCGGGTGCAGGAGCCGACGCGACGCTCGAGGAGCGGCGCTCCCGGCGACCCGGAGCTCGGTGACTGGTTCCGACAGGGCGTCGAGGAGCTGCTCGTGGCGCTCCGGGACGCGGGGCCCGACGTCGGGGTCTGGTCGTGGGGTCCCGAGCAGACGAGCGGGTTCTGGGCCCGCCGCATGGCCCACGAGACGGCGGTGCACGCCTACGACGCGCAGCTCGCCGCAGGAACGCCGGAGCCCGTTCCGCCCGGCCTCGCCGCCGACGGGGTCGACGAGTTCCTCGAGAACCTGGCACACAGCAGCCGGGCGGGACCGGCGAGCGCCGGGACCGGCGAGACGATCCACCTGCACGCGACCGACGTCGACGGCGAGTGGTTGATCCGCCGGGCTCCCGAGGGCGCGGTCGTCACTCGCGAGCACGCCAAGGGCGACGTGGCGGTGCGGGGTCCCGCCTCGGATCTCTTGCTCTGCGTCGTCGGAAGGGTCGAGCCGGAGGAGCTGGAGCTCTTCGGTGACGCCGAGATCCTCGACCGCTGGCAGCGCGACGTTCGCTTCTGAGTCGTGGCGGGCGCCACGGACACCGCTACGTCTCGAGCGCGTTCCGAAACAGCGAGATCACGTGCTCGCGTCGTCTCGCAAGCGACGAGGGCGACAGCGGGTCCTCGTCGAGGAGCCCTCCGATGAGCGGAGCATCCGAGAGGTAGGAGAGCACGGCGCCGTATCCGGTGAGGAGGAGCTGGCGGGCGTCGTAGCGCCGCAAACGGCCCTCGTCCATCTCCCGCTCGAGGAACGCGGCGCCGCGGTCGAAGGCCGGCCGCAGCGCAACCGCGAGCTCCTCCTGGAGGATGGGCCCGCCGTCGATCGCCTCGCGCCGCGCGAGGATGACGAACTCGGGGTGTTCCTCGAAGAACAGGAACGCGGCGCGCACCACCCGCTCGACCTGGGGCCATCCTTCACGTGCACCCTCGGTCGCCTCGTCGACCAGTGCGAACCAGTCGGCGAAGGAGTCGACGAGGACGGCTCGGTAGAGCGCCTCCTTCGACGGGTAGTGGTGCAGCACGCTCGGGCGCCGGATGCCGACCTCGTCGGCGATCTCGTTCAGACTCGTGCCCGCAAACCCGTGCTCGGCAAACCGGCGTCGCGCCGCAGCGAGGATCTGCGCCTTGGTGTCCTGGCCGTCCACCGCAGCGCGCATGTGCGAAGGGTAGGCGCGGAGACGACTCGGCCCGGCCGTTCATCGCTCTTGCACGGCCGCCTGGCCGCACATTTCGCCCTACCGACCGGTAGGTATGTATGCTGGGCTCATGATCGTTGATCCCACCACCTGGGGCGGCACGCTGGTCGTCGGCGTCGTCGCCGGGCTCGTCGTGACCCAGATCGCCACGGCCGCCACGAGCATCTACCTGCACCGCACGCTGACGCACCGCGCCATGTCGGTCCATCCCGTCGTGGACGCGGGGTTCCGCTTCGTCATCTGGATTACCACCGGCATCCGCCCGCGTGAGTGGGTGGCGGTGCATCGCAAGCACCACGCCGCGACCGACGTGGCCGAGGACCCACACAGTCCCGTGCAGCTCGGCTTCTGGCGCGTGCAGCTCGCGAACGTCGCGCTCTATCGACGGGTCGCCCGCGACGGCCAGACCGTGGGTCGCTTCGCGCGCGACCTGCCTGCTCGCCGGATCGACCGGGCGCTGTACGACCGTGCGCTGGTCGGGCTCGCCATCGGGGTGACGATCCTCGTCGTCACGCTCGGCTGGCAGGCGGGCCTCATCGCCGCTGCGGTCCACACGCTCACCTACCTGATGTTGAACTCGGCGATCAACGCGGTCGGGCACACCTTCGGGCGGCGGCCCCATCCCAACTCGGCGACGAACTCGCAGTGGCTCGCGTTGATCACCGTGGGTGAGGGGCTCCACAACAACCACCACGCCGCGCCGACGAACGCTCGCTTCGCGTTTCGCCCCGCCGAGATCGACCCCGGGTGGTGGCTGGTGAGGATCCTCACGGTGACGCGCCTCGCCCGCGTTCGTCACGACGACCTGAAGCTCAAGCACGTCGCGTAGCCTGCGCGGTCGATCCTCCCCACCAGAGATCGACCGGAGGCAGCGATGCCCTACGCCGGGTTCCAGATCCCGAGCTTCACCTTCGCCGACACGCCCGACGCCCGGCTGTTCGATCGCGTGATCGAGCTCGCGACCGCGGCCGAGGACGCGGGCTTCGACTCCGTGTGGGTGATGGACCACTTCCTGCAGATCCCGATGGTCGGCGCGATCGACGATCCGATGCTCGAGGGCTACACGACCCTCGCCGCGCTCGCGACGCGCACGAGCCGTGTCGACCTCGGGACGCTGGTCACCGGCGTGACTTATCGGAACCCGGCGTTGCTCGCCAAGATGGTCACGACGCTCGACGTGATCTCGTCGGGCCGCGCGCTGCTCGGCATCGGCGCGGCGTGGAACGAGGCGGAGCACGCGGCCTACGGCTTCGACTTCCCGCCCCTCACCGAGCGCTTCGAGCGGCTCGAAGAGGCGTTGCAGATCTGCCGGGCGATGTTCCGTGAGGATGCACCGACGTTCGAGGGTCGGCACGGATCGATCCACGACGCGATCAACGTTCCTCGCCCGGTGCGCCCGGGTGGTCCGCCCGTCCTGATCGGGGGGAGCGGGGAGCGCAAGACGCTGCGACTCGTGGCGCAGTACGGCGACTACTCGAACCTCTTCGGCGACGTCGAGCAGATCCGCCATTTGCTCGAGGTGCTCGATCGTCACTGCGACGACGTCGGCCGTGACCCGAGTGCGATCACCCGAACGCGCCTCGGCTCCCTCCTGGTCGCACCCACGGAGGAGGAGGCCGACGAGCGAGCGGCGGCGGCGCGGGAGCGCCTCGGCGTCGACGACGAGACGTTCCGTGGATTCGTGACCGTCGGGAGCCCCGACGGGATCGCCGAGCAGCTCGGTGCGTTCCTCGACGTGGGTCTCGACGGCCACATCGTCAACCTGGTGCCGGGCACCGCCGACGCCGAGAGCGTCGCGCTCGCCGGCGAGGCACTCGCCCGGCTGCGCTGAAGCCGCTAGCCGGGGGCCAGGTCCCGTATCGCCTGGCGGACGTCGACGCCGGCGAGCGGGTAGAGCGCCAGCGCGAGGGTCGTGATGCCGGCCGTCTGGTACTCGCGCAGTCGGGCGCGGCACTCGTCGATCGAGCCCGTCACGAAGAGGTCGTCGGCGACCGAGTCGGGGATCGCGGCCACCGCCCCGGCGCGGTCGCCGGCCTCCCAACGGTCCCACGTCTCCTGGAGCTGCGGCCCCCGGCCGAGCCACTCCTGGAACGCACGGTAGACGGGGACGGTCAGGTAGCCGGCCAGCGCGAACTTCGCCTGCGGGAGTGCGACCTCGGCGTCGGGACCCGGCAGGACGAAGACCCGGGCGACGATCTCCTTGCCCTCGCCGACGTGCGCGGTGACCTTGGGGACGTCGGCGGGTGCGAGGAGGTTCACGATCGCACCGTCGGCCTCGCGGCCGGCGAGCCCGAGCATCCCCGGTCGGAGCGCCGCGAGCAGGATCGGTGGCGGTTCGTGGAGGTCCACCGTCAACCGGAAGCCCCGCACCGAAAAGGTCTCGTATTCCTCGGTGACCTTCTCGCCCTTCAACGCGGCGCGAAGGAACCGGATCATGTCGCGGTTGCGCTGGTACGGCTTCTCGAACGGGATGCCGTTCCAGTTCTCGACGATCACGTTGGAGGAACATCCGAGGCCGAAGGCGAAGCGTCCCGGTGCGGCGCTCGCCATGGCCGCCACCGACTGGGCGATCGTTGCCGGGCCCCGGGTGAACGACGGCACGATGGCGGTGCCGAGCCGCAGCGTGGGCGTCCAGGCCGCTGCCAGCGCCAGTGGAGTGAAGGCATCGGCGCCCTGGGTCTCGGCGGACCAGAGGTCGGTGTAGCCGAGCTCGGCGGCTTCCTCGTACCACTCACGGTGCTGGGCGAGCGGCACCGGATCGAACGGGACCGTGAGGCCGTAGCGGGGCTCCATGCGGGGTTCCTCTCGCTAGCTACGTGGCTGGTCCTTCCAGGCTCGCACGATCGTCGACTGGCTCGCGGTGCCGAGCAAGCGACCGTCAGCCCCCCATAGGTGGACGAGCCCGTGCGCAAACCCGTGCGCCACCGCGTGGACGCGCACGTCCGCGAGGACCCACTGCGGGTCGGACCGGGCCGCGACGCGGAGCGTGTTGTCGAGGCTGTTCCCCCCGATGCGCTGCCCAAGCGTCTGACTGATGCCGAACGGCACGTAGTCGCCGAAGACGGCGAGCGTCGCGGCTCCGACCGGGACGTCGGGTAGCCGCACCCACAGCGCACTGCGGCCGCCCCCCGGGGGACCGGGGAGATCCTCGGGCGGGCGAGCGTTCGCGAGGCGCATGTCGAGGTGGTCGGCCAACATCCCGCGCTGCTCGCGCGGGATCCGACGAGGGGGGCAGTCCTCGGGCGGTGGGACGTCCTGGCGACCGGCCCACGCGCCCACCGCCTCGTCGGGTCGTCGGCCCGCCGCGGCGTTGACGGTGAAGATCTCTTCGTCGCCGACGTGGCCGACCACGCGGACCTGCGAGACGTGGTGGCCGCGTGCGGCCTCGGTCACCTCCAGGTCGACGACGGCCCCCGGTCGCGCGAACGAGAGGTACTGGGCGGTTGCCCACACGATCGGGCGTTCCAGCGTGTGCTCGACGATCTCGATCGAAGCTCCGAGACCGATGCCGCCGAAGAGGGCGCCGATACCCGAGCAGAGTCGCGGAACGACGGGGAGCCGCCAGTGAAGGGGCTCCTCGGTCGGTTCGAGCCCGAAGAACTCGGCCGCGTCCACGTCCTGCTCCTTCGTTGTCGCGGAGCGGGCATTCTTCGTCCCGCTCCGTGGCTTGCCGGGTCGGAGGCCGCGACCGTAGCGTCGACGAACCGTGACCGAGTCGATCGAGACCGCTCCCGCCGTCGACACCGTGGAGTTCTTCTTCGACCCGATGTGCCCGTGGGCCTACCAGGGCTCACGGTGGATCCGCGAGGTGCGGACCCGTCGTGGCGTCGAGATCCACTGGCGGTTCTTCAGTCTCGAGGAGGTCAACCGGCCGGAGGGCAAGCGTCACCCATGGGAGCGCCCCTGGGCGTGGGGCTGGTCGCAGATGCGCGTCGGTGCGCTGCTGCGCCGCGAGAGCCAGGACGCGATCGATCGGTGGTACCGGGCCGTCGGGGCCGCGTTCTTCGAACGTGGCGAGCCGACCCAGGAACGCGCCGTACACGAGCGCGTGGTCGTGGATGCGGGATTTCCGCGCGACGTGGTGGCGGAGGCGATCGCCGACCCGTCGACGACCGACGAGGTCCGCGCCGACCATGAGTGGGCGGTCGAGCGCGGGGGCTTCGGCGTTCCGATCCTGGCCTTTCCCGACGAGACGATCATCTTCGGCCCGAACGTCGCGCCCGCGCCGAGGGGCAACGCGGCGGCTCGGCTCTGGGACCTTGTGATCGGGTGGCGGGAGTTCGATCATCTCTACGAGATCCGCCGTCCGAAGCTGGCCGCGGACTGGGAACATCTGGCGGGCTTGTTCGCGCCGTACCTCGATGCCCGTTCGTGGGAGACCATCCAGCGCCCCGTGGCGTGACGACGTGAAGGAGTGCACATGCCCGAGCCGGTGATCGACCTCCTCGAGACGGAGTGGCACACGATCGGCGACCTGTGCGCGCAGTTCGACGATCCCGATTGGGATCGGCCGACGGACTGTCCCGGGTGGACCGTGCGGGACCACCTGTCCCACATCGTCGGGACGGAGCGGATGCTGTTGGGTGACGAAGCGCCGGAGCTTCCTCCGGGTGACTACCCCCACGTCCGCGACGCGATCGGCGAGCTCAACGAGCAATGGGTCGAGGCGAGCCGCGCCCGGCCCGGTCCCGACGTGCTCTCCGAGTTCCGGGACGCGACGTCACGGCGCCTCGACGCGCTGCGAGCGATGACGACCGAAGACTTCGACCGGCTGGGCTTCACTCCGATCGGCGAGGGGCCCTACCGACTCTTCATGGAGATCCGTGTCTTCGACTGCTGGACGCACGAGCAGGACATGCGGATCGCGACCGATCGTCCCGGCCATTTCGAGGGCCCGATCGCCGAGCACTCGGTCCGGTGGCTCGCGCGCGGAATGCCGATGGTCGTGGGCAAACGCGCAGCCGCACCACAGGGTGCGAGCGTCGTCCTGGACATCAGCGGCCCGGCCGGGTTCGTGCTCCCCATTGCGGTCGACGGGCGAGCCGCGGCAGTCGACGAGGTCCCGGACCATCCGACGGTGACGATCCACCTCGATGCTGAGGTGTTCACGCGCCTCGCGAGCGGCCGTTGGGCCGCGGACCGGACGCTCGACAGCGGGCGGGTGACCTTCGACGGCGACGCGGAGCTCGGTCAGCACGTCGTGGAGGCGATGACGGTCGTCCCCTGAGCCGCTCGGCTGCTCACAACCGCAAGAGCACGATGCTCACCGCATAGAAGACGACCAGGGCAACTCCCTCGCCTCGGCTCACTCGCAGCCCGGTGCTCATGAAGAGCCACACCAGCGCGGTGAGCGCGAGCACGAGTCCCATGCCGAGCCCGGTGAGCGACGCGTCCCCGACCCGCCCCGGGCCGACCAGCATCGCGACCCCGCCCACTGCCAGGAGGTTGAACAGGTTGCTGCCGAGCAGGTTCCCCACGATCAGGTCGACCTCTTGCCGACGCGCCGCCTGCACGACGGTCACGAGCTCGGGGAGCGATGTCCCGATCGCGACGAGCGTGACACCGACGAAACCTTCGGAGAGGCCGATCTCGTCCGCGATGTTCGTGGCCCCGTAGAGCAGTACCTGTGCGCCCACGAGCGTGCCGACCAGGCCGCCGACGGCTCGTAGCGTCTCCTTCCCCGCGCCCGGTCCCGTGCCCACTCGCTCTTCGATCTCGCCCGTCAGCGGGTCGGTCGAGCGCGCCGTGCGGAGGATCCCGCCCAGGGACACGAACAGCAGGAGCACCAGGACGAGCCCCCGCCACCGCGTGGTGTCGCCCTGGACGAGCACCCAGTAGACGACGGTCGCCCCGAAGACCAGCGGCGCCTCGCGCCGGACCGTCAGCGACGCGACACGGATCTCCGTCACCAACGCGCCGATCCCGAGGAGCAGCGAGAGGTTCGCCAGGTTGGACCCCACGATGTTGCCGACTGCGATCTCGACCTGGTCGTTGGCGGCCGCGAGAGCGGAGACGACGAGCTCGGGCGCGCTCGTGCCGAAACCCATCACGACCACGCCGACGACGATGGGCGAGATCCGAAGCGCCCGGGCCAGGCGCGCCGAGCCGATCACGAACTGGTCGGCGGCGAGGGCGAGCAGGATCAGGCCGCCGGCGAAGGCGACGAGGTAGGTCAGCACGGAGCGAGACGGCGGCGGGGGTGCACGAGGTGCGAATCTAGGGCACGCCTCCCCGGCGACCTCTGGAGGGAACCGTGGATCTCGGACTGAACGGCCGTCGGGCCGCAGTCGCGGCGGCATCGAGCGGGCTCGGCCTGGCTGTGGCGCGCACGCTCGCCGAAGAAGGCGCGCGCGTGGCGATGTGCAGCCGCGACCGTGCTCGTATCGACGCAGCGGCCGCGACCGTGGCCGGCGACGCGGTCGCGATCGTCGCCGACGTCGCCGCGGAGGACGGGGCGACCGGCTTCGTGCGAGACGCAGTGGAGGCATTCGGCGGCGTCGACGTCCTGGTGACGAACGCCGGCGGGCCGCCGCCCGGTACGTTCGCGAGCACGGAGCTCACCGCCTACCAGCAAGCGCTCGATCTGAACTTCCGTTCGGCCGTGGCGATGTGTCGGGCCGCCGTTCCCTCGATGCAGGAACGAGGATGGGGGCGGGTGGTCGCCATCACGTCGTCCGTCGTCCGCGAGCCCAGCCCGGTGCTCGTTGCTTCGGTCGCGGCGCGCACGGCGGTGACCGGGTTCCTGAAGGTCCTCGCGGGCGAGGTCGCGTCGTCCGGCATCACGGTGAACTCGGTCCAGCCGGGACTGCACGACACGCCGCGCCTCCGGGGCCTCGGCCGCGATCCGGGCGAGCTGGTCGCGTCGATCCCGGTCCGCAAGCTCGGCGATCCGGCCGACTTCGGTGCGGTCGTGGCGTTTCTCTGTTCCGAGCAGGCTCGCTTCGTCACCGGGACGAGCGTCCTCGTCGACGGCGGGGCGAGCTCGAGCCTCATGTGAGTGAGCTGATGCAGCGCCTGTTCCCTCCACCGGTGGTCACGGTCGGCGTCGACGATGCCTACGCAGAGCCACGTTCGCCGACCGACGAACGGCCCTGGCTGATGATGAACATGGCGGCCTCGGTGGACGGTCGGATCAGCGTCGGGGGCGTCTCGGGTCCGCTCAGCGGACCGGCGGACCGGCGCGTGTTCCATGCGCTGCGCACGGTCGCGGACGTCATCCTCGTCGCCGCGGGCACGGTGCGGGCGGAGTCGTACGGTCCACCGGCGAGCGACGAGGGGGAGCGGGCGCGGCGCCGCGCCAACGGGGTGTGGCCGGTGGCTCGCCTCGCGATCGTGACCGGCCGCGTCGATCTGGACTTCGACGCCCCGCTCTTCCACGACGAGGCCTCACGCCCGATCGTGGTCACGGGCGAGGCTGCACCGGCGGGGCGCGTGGCCGAGGCGCGGCGGGTCGCGGACGTGATCGTGGCGGGTGACCGAAACGTCGAGCCCGCACGCGCGCTGCGCGAGCTCCGCGAGCTCGGCGCACGGGTCGCGCTTCTGGAAGGCGGTCCCCGCCTCAACGCCGCCGTGGTCGGAGCGGGACTCGTCGACGAGGTGTGCCTGACGGTGTCGCCGATCCTCGTCGGCGGCGACGGCCCCGGAATCGTGGACGGCCCGGGACCGGACGTGCCGGTGGAGCTGGAGCTCGCTCACGTTCTCACCGAGGACGGCTCACTCTTCCTGCGCTACCGCCGGCGCTGAGCTGCTCAGGCGAGGGTGACGGGCAGCTCGTCGAGGCCCCGTAGCACGAAGCGTCCGTTCCACGCCGGCCGCTCGGTCGCGAGCTCGATGTGCGGGAATCGCCGCACCAGGCTGCTCAGCGCGATCCGTCCTTCGACTCGGGCCAGCGCCGCGCCAAGGCAGTGGTGGATGCCACTGCCGAACGAGAGGTGCTGGCCCGCTTCCGATCGCCCGAGTCGGAGCCGGTCAGCGTCGTTCCCGAAGCGTGCGGGATCGTGGTTCGCCGAACCGAGGCAGGTGAGCACGAAGCTGCGCGCGGGAATCGACACACCGCCGACCTCGAGGTCGCGGACCGCGATCCGGCGCGAGAACTGCACCGGGGAGTCGTAGCGCAGGAGCTCCTCGACCGCGTCGCGATCGAGGCCGGGATCGGCTCGCCAGCGTTCGAGCTCGTCGCGGTTACGCAGCAGCGCCAGCGTGCCGTTGCCGATGAGATTGACCGTCGTCTCGTGCCCCGCGATGTAGAGCAGCACGACCTGGTCCCGGAGCTCGGTTTCGCTCAGCTTCTCGCCTTCGTCCTCGGCGACGATGAGGGCGCTCAGGAGATCGTCCGTGAGGCGGGCGCGTTTCCAGGCGATGGCGTCACGGACGTAGGACGCCATCTCGTCGGAGGCCGTCACCGCGGCGCGGACGAGCTCGGGATCGGCGATCGGGTCGAGCGTTCCCGCGAGCGTGTGTGACCACTCCCGGAGTCGCTCCGTGTCCCCGCCGGGCATCCCGAGCATCTCGGTGATCACGGTGAACGGGAGGGGGAACGCGAGGTCGGCGATGACGTCCATGCGACCGGTCGGCGCGACTGCATCGAGCGCTTCGTCGACGAGCGACCGGACACGGGGTGCGAGCCCCTCGATTCGTCGTGGGGTGAACGCTTGCTGGACGAGGCGGCGAATCCGGGTGTGGCCCGGAGGATCGAGGTTGAGGATCGCGGTACGGCCGCGGGGCTCACGACCGTCGAGCGCGTCGAGGAAGGCCTCGCTGCGCTGGGTGATCGCCGCGTTGCGGTCCTCGACCGAGAGGCTCTGGTCCCGCAGCAGGCGGACGACGTCGTCGTAGTGGAAGACCATCCACGGCCCGAGGTCGGTCCGGAGCACCGGCGTCGCCTCCCGCGCGGTGCGGTAGACGGGGTAGGGGTCCTCGAAGAAGCTCGGCGAGAGGAAGTCCGGGGGCTCGACGGGTTCCGCCGTGGCGGTCATGCCCGGTCACCGTAGCGGTGGGAAGCTTCGGGCGGCGTGGGCCGTTCCCCACCGTGATCGGAGGTCTCCCCATGGGCGAGCGAGCGGTTCGGAACACTGCCCCGGCCGTCCACACTTTCGAAGGCGAGGGATTCGAGGTCCGGCGTGCGTTCCCGACGCCCCGCGCGGAGGCGCCCGACCCGTTCCTCCTCCTCGATCACCACGGGCCGAAGGATCTCGGCCCGGGAGAGGCGAGGGGCGCGCCCGACCACCCACACCGCGGGTTCGAGACCGTGACGTACATCCTCGAAGGCGAGGCGGAGCACAAGGACTCGGCCGGGAACCACGGGCTGCTCGCGTCGGGTGACGTTCAATGGATGACCGCAGGTGCCGGCGTCGTGCACTCCGAGATGCCCTCGGCGCGCATCCGCCGCGACGGTGGGCGCCTCCAGTTCCTCCAGCTCTGGGTGAACCTCCCCGCCGCGGACAAGATGGTCCCGCCGCGCTACCAGGACGTGCGCGCCGAGGAGATCCCCGTGGCGGAGGCCGCGCCGGGAGTTCGGGCGCGGGTCGTGGCGGGCCGGGCGTTCGGCGTCGAGGGCCCGGCCCAGACGCACAGTCCCTTCCAGTACGTCCGCTTGACCCTCGATGCCGGTGCGAGGGTCGCGCTCCCCGCTCGTGACGCCCAGGAAGCCTTCGCCTACGTCATGGAAGGTGCGGCGGACGTCGGACCCCGCCCGCATCACGTCGTAGATGGGACGCTGGTGCGATTCTCGCCTCCGCGCGAGGGCGCGACGGAGACGAGCGACGTCGTGCTCGCCGCGCCTGCGGAACGAGGAGCCGATCTGATCGTCGTGAGCGGACGGCCACTGCGGGAGCCCGTCGCCCGCTACGGGCCGTTCGTCATGAACACCCGCGCCGAGATCGTGCAGGCGGTGGAGGACTACCAGGCGGGCCGGATGGGGCGGATCGGCGTCTAGTTCGTCGGGCCGCCGTCGAGCCGATCGAGACGTCCGAGGAACGGGCCCGCGCCCACGGTCGTCGCGCCGAGCCGTTCGACCCTCGCCAACAGCCCGCGATCCGAGGTCACCACCCGGATGTCGTCCTCGCCCCGTGTGCGCAGCTCCTCGACGAGCTCGACGATCCGGTCGTCGGCTGCGTCGCGACCTCCGCGGGTCGCGTAGCGCACCCCGATCCCGTCCCGTTCCCCTTCCGGGAGACGTGCGTTCGGGGCGCCGTCGAACACGAGCGTCACCGGGTCGCCCCGATCCTCGGCGAACGCCACGAGCCGGCCGTGGAGTCGGAGCGCCGCGCCGACCCGGTCTCGCCACCAACCGTCCGGGCGTGACCCCATGACGTTGTTCCCGTCCACCACCCAGTGCACCCGTCGAGCTTGCCATTGCTTCCCGGTCCACCGGGCGGCGCCGGTACCGTGCGAGTGTGATCGAGGCAGCCACCCGCCACGTCGCGCTGGACGGTGTGTTCAACTTCCGGGACCTGGGTGGCTACCGCACGTGCGACGGCCACTTCCTGTCGTGGCGGCGGCTCTACCGGGCGGACGGGCTCCAACGCATGAGCGAGGAGGGCCTCCAGGCGTTCGAGCGCCTCGGGATCCGGACCGTGCTCGATCTGCGGACGGGAGGGGAGATCGACCGCCACGGGGTCGTCGACCAGGTGGCGGTCGAGATCGACCGCCACCACCTGCCGCTGCTCGATCGCACGTGGTCCCGTGAGCAGGTCACGGACGCGCCGTCCCATGAGCTGGTGGCCTCGCTCTACCTGGACATGCTCGACACCGGGGCCGAGCGCTTCGCGCGTGCGTTCGAGCTGCTCGCGCTCGAGGAGTCCTACCCGGTCGTCTTCCACTGCACCGCGGGCAAGGACCGCACGGGGGTGCTCGCGGCGGTGCTGCTCGGAGTACTGCGCGTCGCCGACGAGGCAATCGTCGCCGACTACGCGCTGAGCCGGGCGGCCGTGGACCGGTGGCTCG
>Ga0315553_10002810_pt1 | contig 13845 bp, 10 predicted proteins | sample SalMarSW160140MG_FD_203099 | JGI IMG/M metagenome (GOLD analysis project Ga0315553, IMG submission 203099) | Salt marsh sediment microbial communities from the Plum Island Ecosystem LTER, Massachusetts, United States - Salt Marsh Sediment SW1601-40 ... | reverse complement strand
GTAATGCTTTTGCGCTAGATATTAATACGATGGATCGACGCATCACGTATCTCCAGCTTGGCGATCATGTCTACCACCAAAAATACTCCCAGTGGGGCATTGGGAAGGTGGTAGAAGAATGGAACTCTACCCTTCCCGGAGGTTTATGTATTGTCAAGGTGGAATTTCAGGATGGGAGAATCAGGGTATTCGATAACGACTTTAAGAACGTATCGTGCTGTTATTATACCGGCGTGACCCCTTTCGATGCGGGCGATTAGCTCAGATGGATAGAGCGTTGGCCTCCGGAGCCAGAGGTCCCGGGTTCGAGTCCCGGATCGCTCGCCACATACTATCAATAATTTTCACTTCGTATAGTATCGTTACTGAGCACATTTTGGGAGAATGGAGAATACAATGAACAATAATAGTTATGCCGGCAATATCCTGAAGGTAGACCTGTCCACAGGCAGCATGGTCAACCTCCCGACGAACGAGTATACAGACCGGTTTATTGGCGGACGGGGGCTTGCCGCCAAACTCTATTGGGACAATGTCCCACCGGACACCGGTGCTTTTGACCCTGATAACTGCCTGATTTTCGTCACAGGACCGCTCGCCGGCTTTACCCGCCTGGGCGGTTCACGATGGCAAATCTGCGGCAAGTCGGCGGCTATGGAGCCGCAGTACTTTTCCCACGCGAACCTCGGGGGAAGCTGGGGGGCTCGGATGAAATTCTCGGGCTATGATGCGATAGCCGTCCATGGCAGGGCGGAAAAGCCGGTCTATCTCTTTGTCCACGATGGGAAGACTGAAATCAGAGATGCCGCCTTCATCTGGGGAAAAACCGCCAAGGAGACACAGGCAATCTTGAAAACAGAATTGGGAAAGGGAGTCCGGGTGGTTGCCACCGGCCCGGCGGGTGAGAACCTGGTAACCTTTGCCACGGTCCTCGCTGATGACGATGCCAGCGGTTCCAGCGGCTTTGGGGCTATTATGGGTTCCAAGAAACTCAAGGCCATCGCCGTCGCAGGGGACAAGAAACCCACCGCGGCCCGGCCGGAGAAACTAGCTGAAGAGGCAGACTATCTCTTCCGTCTCCGAGGAAAGTCTGGCCAACGCCCTCACTTGTGGATACACGAGGGACATACTCGGCAAAACATCTGCTATGGTTGTGTAGCTGGTTGCGCCCGACAATACTACCACACCAGCGACAATAAGAAGGTCAAATTCTTCTGCCAGGCCGCGGACATGTACCAGGAGGCGGTGATACATCACTACGGCGACTGGAACGAAGTCGTTGTCCAGGCGACTGAGCTGTGTCACACCTACGGCCTGGACACCTTTGTCATGGAGCCCATGATCGCCTGGCTGGCCGGATGTTATCAGGCAGGCATCCTGGGCGATGCGGACACGGGTCTGCAGCTCTCCAAGATGGGCAGCGTGGAATTCATCGAGACACTGGTACAAACAATTTCATTCCGAAAAGACTTCGGCGATGTCCTCGCCCGGGGGACCCTTGCGGCGGCCGCCGCGGTCGGCCAAGGGGCCGAGAAACTTATCGGGGATTCCATCAGCACCCGAGCAAGCGACCTGTCCATGTATGACCCGAGGGTGTATATCGTCACCGGGCTGCTCTACGCCACCGAGCCGAGAAAACCCATCCAGCAACTGCATGACATCAGCTTTACCTTAATGGAATGGGAGGTAACCGCCCCAGAAAAAGTGCCCGGACAGATTACCGGAAAGGACTTCGAGGATATTGCGGAGAGGTTCTGGGGCAGCCGGGCGGCCGGGGATATGTCCATCACCGAAGGCAAAGCACTCGCCGCCAAGACAATTCAAGACCGTAACTACGCCAAGGAGAGCTTGATCCTCTGCGACCTCCTGTTCCCGGTGGTATGGACCGAAGGCCGTGTCGGCGATCCGGCCGTGGAAAGCCGGGTCTTTTCAGCGGTGACCGGAAAAGAAACAGATGAAGCCGGTCTGAGCCGGATGGGGGAGAGAATATTCAATCTACAGCGAGCCATCCGCCTGCGGGAAGGATGGGCTGGCCGGCACGGGGATGCACTCCGGGAAGTCTTTCACGAGATTCCTATCCAGAGTATCCGCTTCAACCCCGACTGCTTGGTGCCGGGACCGCAAGGGGAACCCATATCAAGAAGAGGCGCCGTGGTTGAAAAGGATCAATTTGAGGCATTGAAGGATGAGTACTATCAGTTGCGGGGTTGGGATGTGTCCAGCGGCCTGCCGACCCGGGCAACCATGCAGGCACTGGAACTGGATGATATTGCTGACGATCTTGAGACGAGGGGACTCGTGAAATAACTTTTATCGCTAAACCATTTTATCTCAGCATCAAGATATTGCCATAGCAGCATCATATCCTGTTCGAACCGCCTCCAAAACCTTCTGAGGCTTCACGCAATCACCGATTGCTATGAATTCCGGTGCGGTCTCGCGCAGGGCATCCACAATGCCTGACCGGGACGTGAGACCCACAGCCACAATGACGGTATCCGCATCAAACAGCATCTCCTGGCCTGCTTTATCGATAGCAATTACTCCCTCGTCAGTAATTTGCGTACACCGAAAGCCTGACTGTATGGTCACATACTTTTCAAGCTCAAGCATCAAAGCCCTCCGGTGCATGATGTTCGCCTCTTCTGCTATCTCGTTCAGCATTTCGATTATTGTCACGTCCTTACCCTGCTGCGCAAAATACAGACCCGTTTCACAGCCCACCAATCCGCCGCCTATTACAACAACCTTCTGACCCACTGTTACTTCCTCACTATAGGCATCAGTGGCCAAAATAACTGAATTTTTATCCATTCCCGGCATTGCAGGTATTATCGGCTCCGCTCCTACGGCCGCGATTACAACATCAGGGTTTTCCGTTTCTACCAGCTCCGGCGTACATTCAGTATTGAGGAACACCTTGACATTCAGTGAGTCCACCTTCCTTGCCTGATATTCTCTAAACCTACTGAGATCCTCCTTGAAGGGCACATGCTGAGCGATTTTTATAGTTCCTCCAAGAGAATCGGTCTTTTCATAAAGGGTCACATCGTGCCCTTGCTCAGCCGCTGTTATGGCCGCCTGCATACCGGCTGGACCGCCACCCACAATCAGTGCTTTTTTGCTCTTCGTCATCGCCACAGGGATACTGCTTTCAAACTCCCTGCCTATTATCGGGTTGACGGCGCACTTCATCGTTCGGGTGGCAAACATTCCCCCCATGCAATCGAAACATCGGAGGCAGTGGACTATCTCATCGTCCTTGCCATATTGCGCTTTCTTGGGCAGATAAGGGTCTGCTATAAGACCGCGTGCTAAGGCTATGATATCCGCCTTGCCGCCGGCAATAATCACCTCCATCTGTGTCGGATCGGAAATCCCGCCGACTGTTACAACGGGTATTTTGACCGCTTTTTTTACCGCCTCAGCCAGATAGACGTTGCAGCCGTGGGGTAGAAACATGGATGGGTGCATCGTCACCATTGTGTTGATGACGAAGTGGGCGCCTGCGGAGACGTGGATGAGATCCACTTTGTCCTCTACCATCTTGCATATCGCGATAGCGTCCTCGATAGTGAGCCCTCCTTCAGTCAATTCGGAGCCGCTTATACGCAATTCTATGGGGAAATCCTTGCCAACACTTTCACGAACACGGTCTATAACCATTATCGGAAATCTGGCGCGGTTTTCAACGCTGCCTCCGAATGCATCTTTGCGCTTATTGGTCAGGGGGGAAAAAAATTGGGCCAGGAGCCAGCCGTGGCCAGCGTGTATCATGCACATATCAAACCCAGCGAGCTTCACCGTGGCTGCACCAGCGGCATATGCGTCCGCTATTATATTCATTAAATCCTCGGACATCTCTTCAACGATAACGGTATGTGCCCCCTTGGTGCGGAAACCGATATCAGTGGATGTCCCTGACGGTCCTATTGGATTGCGACCTGCCAGAAACATCGGATCGCATTCCATGCCTCCATGTGAAAGTTCTATAGATGCAATTGAGCCGTATTGATGGATGGCGTCCGCTGTCTCCACGAGAGAGGGAATGACCCCCTCGTCATCAAGGAGTATCTGCTTCGGATGCGACTTGCCGGTCGCTGAATGGACAATACTCTCTCCCACCGTTACAACTGCCGCCCCACCCTGAGCCTTCAATTTATAATAAGCTATATTATCCCGTGTGAGATGTCCCTCAGGTGATAGCTCTGCGAGCGATGTGGGAGCGGATACAATGCGGTTTTTGAATGTCAACGGCCCGATTTTTATTGGACTAAATAAGTTCGGATATTTTCTGTTCCGCATGTGTTTCCCCTTAGTGTTTTTTTGCACTATATCGGAAACTACCTTGTAAGCCAAAATTTCCAATTTACGTCGCCAGAGGACGCGGAGACGAATTACTAACCATTCGCAAATTATTTCAATAAATTAGAATCGATGATCTATAAATCTCTTAAGATTTAAATGGGGGCTAGATTGTCTCTCATTCATTTCCTAGTTGCTGACTATCCTTCCAACTCATGCAAAACCTTTTTCTCAGCCCGTCTCATTGGCTGCTTCCTGGTAGTCGCACCCTTCCTGTTTGCAGACATATTTCACGCCCGCTTTTGTCCGCTTTTCAGCGAGAAAGGTGGCGCCGCATTGCGGGCAGGTCCGGGAGATGGGTTTTTCCCACAGGGCGAACGTGCAGTCCGGGTAATTGCTGCACCCATAGAACATCCTTCCCTTCCGGGTCCTCCGCTGGACCAATGATCCCTCACACCCCTCCTGAGGACACGGCACGCCCGTGCTGATGGACCTCGTGCCCTTACAATCCGGATATCGGGTACATGCCAGGAACTTGCCATATCGACCCTCTTTGACTACCATCGGACTGTCACATTGGGGGCACTTCTCTTCCACGGTCGGTGGTTCTTCAACCATAATCTTTCCCTCCTCATCTGTACTGTACATCTTGGCATTTTTACATTCAGGATAGGCGGAACAGGAGAGAAACTTGCCGAACCTCCCCCATCTGATCTCCATCATATTCCCACATTGATCACAGCGTATATCCGTTGGTTCGCGCTCCCCCTTGACATCTCTCATGTTCTCCTCAGCCTTCATGAGGTTTTTTTCAAAGGGGTGATAAAACTCCTCCAGGACCTGCTTCCACGGGATCTTTTCCTCCTCGATCTTATCGAGGTTTTCTTCCATGTGGGCAGTAAAACCGACATCCATGATCGTAGGAAAATTCTCAGTAAGGAGGTCCGCTATCAAGAAACCGAGATCGGTAGGATGAAATTTTCTCTCGATGAGCTCTCCATACCGCTTATCTTGAATAGTAGACAGAATGGCGGCATAGGTAGACGGCCTGCCAATTCCCTTCTCCTCAAGCTCCCGGACCAAGGTACTCTCTGTAAAGCGAGGAGGCGGCTGAGTGAAATGTTGCTTGGGGAGGAGATCGAGAAGTTCCAATGCATCACCGGTGCTGAGCACCGGAAGGACCCCTCCCTCGTCATTCCCTTCCTGAGTATCCTTCCCCTCGACATAGATCGCAGTAAATCCCGGGAATTTCATCACACTCCCCGTAGCGACCAAGAGGTGATCGTTGGCCTTGATCTTGATAGTGGTCTGATCAAAAATGGCCGGGCGCATCTGACAGGCGATAAATCTCTCCCAGATCAATTTATATAACGACAGCTGGTCAGCACTGAGGAACCCCTTTATTTTCTCTGGAGGCATATCCAGAGAGGTCGGTCGGATGGCCTCGTGGGCCTCCTGGGCACTGGCACGGCTCTTGTAGAAATGGGGTTTGTCCGGGACATACTCCTCACCGAACTGCTTGCGAATCAACTCCCTTACCTCTTTGATTGCATCCTGAGAGAGACGTACAGAATCGGTTCGCATATAGGTGATGAGCCCTACCTGCCCCATCTTCCCCAGATCGATCCCCTCATACAATTGCTGAGCAATGCGCATGGTCTTTTTGGCAGAAAAACGCAGCTTTCGAGAGGCCTCTTGCTGCAGGGTGCTGGTGATGAAGGGAGGAGCAGGATTGCGTTTTTTCTCCTTCCGGGCGATATCTTCGACTACAAACAGTTTTTTCCGCAAACCAGTTGTGATCTTTTTGGCTTCCTTCTCATTGGAGATCTGGACTTTTTTACCTTTGCTGTGGGTCAGCTTCGCCTCAAAAGAAGGGGGTTTTTGCGGATGTTGAAGTTGAGCCGTGATGGACCAATATTCCTGCGGCACAAACGCTTGAATCTCCCGCTCTCTATCGCATATAAGTCTCAGGGCAACCGATTGGACGCGGCCGGCGCTCAGTCCCCTTTTTACTTTTTGCCATAACAGGGGGCTAATCTTATACCCGACCAACCGGTCCAAGATCCTGCGTGCCTGCTGGGCCCGATAGAGGCTCTCCTGCAGCCCTCGATGGTTTTTGAGGGCATCAGCCACCGCCCCGGGGGTGATCTCGTGAATCAAGACCCGGTATATCTGTTTCTCTTTATCAGCCAACACCTCAGCGATATGCCAGGCAATGGCCTCTCCTTCCCGATCAGGGTCAGGGGCAAGATATATCTCCTTGGCCTTCCGGCTGGCCTTTTTGAGCTCATTGATAATCTTCCCTTTTCCTCTGATTGCGATGTAGTGAGGCTCAAAGCCATTCTCTATGTCCACCCCCAATTTGGTCTTAGGGAGATCCTTGATGTGCCCCACCGAGGCCTTTACCACAAAGTCCTTCCCTAAGAATTTCGTGATGGTTCGCGCCTTGGCTGGTGATTCTACAATAATCAACGGTTTTCCCACGGTTCTTCCCTCATGTCCGGACAAACATCTTTCCGCCCAGTTGACTGATCACTCCTTTCAGCTCCAGTTCCAATAAAATGGTGGATACCCGTCTGATCTCCATCTGACTCAACCTGCTGATCTCATCGATGTGCAGGGGGTCATGGGAGAGGAGTTGCAGAATGCCATCTTCTTCATCGTTGAGCAAAAGGGGCTCTTCACGGGAGGTCTTTCCCCCGTATTGGGGGATGATCTCCACCAATATGTCCTGAGCACCTTCCACTAGTTTCGCCCCTTGCTTGATTAAAGCATTGGTCCCCTGGCTGGTAGCCATCCCGATATTACCCGGCACGGCAAAAACCTCGCGCCCCTGTTCCAATGCATACGATGCGGTAATGAGGGAGCCACTGTCTGCTGTGGCCTCCACGATCACCACCCCCAAGGAGAGGCCACTGATGATCCTGTTCCTCTTGGGAAAGTTCTTCCCCTCAGGCGGGGTGGAGAGCGGGAATTCCGAGATGACTGCGCCATGCTCAATGATATCAAAGAAGAGCTTTTCATTCTCAGGGGGGTAGACGATATCGATCCCACACCCAGACACCGCAATGGTCTTACCCCCTGCCTCCAGGGCACCGAGGTGGGCACACGTATCTATCCCCCGGGCCATGCCGCTCACCACCGTCACCCCGCCCACAGCTAATTCTTTGCTGATCTTCTTAGTCACCGCACGGCCGTAAGGAGAGCCTTTACGTGAGCCCACCATGGCGACCATGGGGGAATCCCCTGTATCTAATCTTCCCCGTACATATAACAGGGGAGGTGGATCGTAGATCTGGAGGAGGTTTTTGGGATAGCCCTGATCGCGAAAGGTAAGGATGTATACACCCAAATCTTCGGTCTTTTTCAATTCCTCAATAGCCGCTGCTTCGGCCGGAAATGCTTTAATCGCCCCGATTGTCTTTTCACCGACCCCTTCCACAGCGGCCAATGCCTTCGCAGAGGCGGCAAAGACTTGCTCTGGATCGCGGAAGACAGCCACCAGATTGCGATAGGCAATGGGTCCCACCCCAGGGACCATGTTGAGTGCAAGCCAATAGAGCTTATCTTCCATATTCCGTTCTCTATTCATGAACTCCAATTTTCCACTATTTTCTTACTACTGTAAAAGGATGGTTATCTAGAATAATTTCCTGCGGTCCAATAGTCAAGGTAAAATGGGACTACTCAATAACAGCCATGATTTCGTCTCCAACATACACAGAGCATCGGCTGTGTACGAGAACAGCGGTAGCGGTCTTCTGCTGTGTGGAAATAACGACCAACCGTGCGATAGGTTCATCGGGAAGTTTGACCTTCCGAAAAGCATCAGGGTTTTCTGCCTCCCCCCCTCGGTGGAAGACATCGAAGAGATTGCCTGGCTGGACCTGATGTTCCTCCCCTTGATCGATATAGACCACATCGCCATCAGCCAACTCAAGCCTCTCCTGCTTCGACGCTACCACCCATCCATAAAGGGGGTGCTCCAATTTCTTTATGGCAAGCTCCTCCTTGGGAGGGAAAAAGGGGACGACTTCATCGCCCCTTGTGATGGTTTCGAAGGAACGGGTTATGAGGGCCGTCTGGGCCTTCCCTTCGTTTGTTGCAATAATGGTGGCTCTCCCTAAAATCTGAACTTTTCTTCCAATTTTCTTTTTGGTATGAGGGTGTTCTATCAACTCTCCTACCTTCAATATAGTAAACTGATCACCTTTTTGCACTGAAATCCCCTGCTGAAAGTTGATGTAGACCTCATCTTCTTCGGACAATTCCATCTTGTTCTCTTTGGCTGCAACGATCCTCCCAATCCCCTCCAACTCCTCTATTATGAAACCAGCTGAGCGCACCTCCGGATAGATAACAAGTCTGATGAGCTCAGGGGGTGGAGGAAGAGGAGGTGGAGCTTCCTCCACCGAGGGTGGAAGGAGGGGTTTCTTCTCTTCCACTAGGGGGGGTGGAGTCTCTTCCGTCTTAATCAAGACTCTATAGGGATAGAGACGGATGCGATCACCTGGGCTAATGTAGTGTGGGTTCGTGATATATTGGTTCTGCTGCCAGAGCCTCGGCCACAGAAAGGGATCGTTGTAGAACCTCTTGGATATATCCCAGAGGGTATCCCCCTCTTTCACAATATAGTCCGCCTCATGATCCAAGACCTTCGAAGGAACAGGGGCCTCCTCTGCATGCACAAAAGGAGAAAACAGAATCATCAATCCAACGAAGATGATAGGAATCTTTCTCATCGTTACATCTCTCATGAGCAATAATAACTTGTTTAAACTCATTGAACAAAATACACACATACACTTTTGGATTTACAACTATATTCAACTACTGTCAAGTCAAAAGTGCACCTCAAGAGTACCGCAAAGTATATGACTATTACAATACTTACCAAGCAGAAAAAACGCAAGGACTAATAGTGAAGCGTTAACGGTGGAAGAGTGTGTATGAGCCGAAAGGGGAAAAGCCTGTCTCATCAGCTTGCTCTTTCTCTAGAGGACCTGAGTTGATTTGCCCTGATATGGGCACGTCTCAGGGGTTCGGGAAGCCGGTAGCCTCGGCAGGCCTCAAGGACCCACTTGAGAGCGATCTTGAGGTCGATCCGGTGTCCGGGCGAGCAATACAGGGGTTTTACCCCTGTACGAGTCCGCAAGGCCGCACCCACGTGCCTGCCGTGATGCAAGAGAGGAGCAGAATCACCCTTTGTGTTCCCTACGAACGGGTCGCCTCCCACTAACGGGGTCTTGGCACAACCGATAGCCGGGATATCGAGAATAACCCCGAGGTGTGCGGCCAGCCCCATACATCGAGGATGCGCTATTCCCTGTCCATCAACAAAGATCAGATCAGGGTTGTGATGCAATTTGTCCCACGCCTGAAGCAGAAGAGGTGCTTCCCGAAAGGTTAAAAGGCCGGGGATATAGGGAAAGGAAATAGTACCCATCGTCCACGCCACCTCTATCTCATCGAGCTGTGGCCAATCCATGACCATCACCACAGCATACCCTTCATCAGCCCCTCTGGCATATGAGCAATCGAGTCCAGCTACCCGGCTGACATGAGGATGATCCCATACCAACGCTACACAAGTGCGGAGTCTGTTTTGAATTGCAATTGCCTCACGTGGAGTAACATCCCAAGAGTGCGCGAGGGAAACGGTCTTCATTCACCTGGTATGAGCTGACGGATCTTATCCTTGGCTACCGTGAGGAGAAAAAGGTTTCGCATCCCCTCACCCGCTGCAGTGAAACCCGTAAACCCTGTGACGCTGTTATATCCCCTCAATGATAAGAGGACCTCGCTGTTGAAGCTCCCTGTACTGCTAATGGTTCTTAGAATTAGCGAGGTGGTATCAAAGCTCAATGCCTCGAGCAAGGTGGGAGAGGCGCCGAAGGTGTCCTCAAAATCCAGCACAAAAGATCGTACTGCAGGGAGGGGGCTATCCTTAAAGAAACCATCGACAAACACGGCTCCATTGACAAACTTTCCGCTATCGCGTAGAAGGTCCGGCGAATTCCACCCATTGGTCCCCAGCAACTGGACCTTTTTTATGTCATAGTAGGCCAACTGCGGGACGACAAGGTTTATCCTCTTAAAATCATCGGGGATAAAAATGGCCTGGAAGTTGATAATGGGCTTTGGTTCCTCCTTAGGATCTCGAGGCCTTTCGTACCGTACCATCCCCTTGATTACATCTCCAAAGTCCGTTTGATCATCGGCATAGGAAGCAGACACCACTACCTTTCCTCCCCAATGCTCCACTTCTTGTTGGAAGAGCCCCTTGAATGTAAGGCCGTAGGAGCTTCTGGGATAGAGCATGGCATAGGTGCGTATATTCAGTTCCTTAACGGCGTACGCAACCAAGGCCTTCGCCTGTGATGAATACGTGAGAGAATTCTGAAAGACATAGTTCCCTTTGTACGCAATCCCTTGCAGGGGACTCAAGGTTATTAATGGCACCTTCTGTTCCTCAGCCTCTTGAGTTGCCGCTTCAGTTGTGTGGCTGAGAAGAGGACCGATAATGGCAATCACATGCTTTTTCGCTGCCAAGACCCTCACCCCCTCTCTGGCGCGGGCGGGATCCCCTTGTGAATCCCAAATAATCAACCGTACTCGTAACGAAGCGTTCTGAGGTTGAAAGGCCCCTATCGCTAATTGTATCCCCTGAAGGGCTCGCCTGGCGAAAGCCTGGGCCTTCCCCTGAAGGGGGAGAATACAGCCGAGGACGATTTCTTTTCTGACCCCTATCTGAATCTGACTCCAGAGGTCTTCTAAGAGAGGGTAAAAGTCCTCTCTCTCTGCTTCTTGCATGATATCCTGAAGAAGAGCTGCGGCTTCTTTTCCCTTTCCTTCACGGAAATACCAGTGAGCCAATTTATACCTGGCATAGAGCGCTATAAACGTGCCACGATAGGCGATCTCTATTTCCCGATATTGATTTGGAGAAAGATCTTGATCCAAAAGGGCAAGAATCTTTCCTCTCAGTTCATCTCTCATGGCAGGGGGAAGCTCGCGGCGAGCGCGAGTATACCATGAGAGGGCAGCGAGGGGATCTTCAAGAGCTGCATGGCAATCTCCGAAGAAAATGAGGAGTTGGCCCCTCCACAGGGGCCGATCTTCGACAACGGGGAGCAGTTGGCGGGCAGTCTTTAAAGCGTCATTGTATCTACCCATCTTGTAATAACAGTTGGCCAGCGACCACTGGGCTTCAGGATAGTGAGGGCTTGATGGAAAATAGCCTAACAATCTTTCAAATTGGAGGGCAGCAACGCTATATTCTCTCCTTTGGAAGTAGATATCTCCTAAGAAATACAGGGCGTCATCGGTGATAGACGTACGGGGGTATTGGACGATGAAATCTTGAAAATGCCGGGCCGCACGCTCCAAATCGCCTTCTTTGTATTCTTCAAAAGCATTTCTTAATTGCCTTGCGATGACATCCGATGCAGGGACTTCTTCTCGTACCGTATCTTCTTTTACGGTTGGTCTTGTCACACAGCCATACCACAGGATCGCGAGTATGCAGACAAGGGGAAGACATATGATTATCTTGCGTAACACGCCAGGTCACCTCCTGATTCTTTTGAAAAAAGTACCTTAATCGACGACAAAAATCTCGGGCAGGGCACGATACCCTTCGTTAAAATCTATTCCATAGCCTACGATGAACCCTTCATCAATCGTAAACCCAATGTAGTCCACCTCAACCTCTACTTCACGGCGGGACTTCTTATCCACTAAGGCGCATATCTTCAACGAGGATGGATTGCGCTCACGAAGATGATCTAAAAGAAATGTGAGGCTCAGTCCGGTATCCACGATATCCTCGATAACAAGGATATCTTTACCCTCCAATGAGATCTCTACATCTTTCTTGATGATGATCTCGCCCGAGGACTCCTTTTGCGAACCATAGCTCGCTATCCTCATGAACTCAATCTCCACAGGGATGGTTAGCTGCCTAACCAGATCTGCCAAAAAGACGAAAGCCCCTTTTAACACTCCAATAAGGACCACTTGTTTATTCGCATAGTCAGCAGATATCTCGTGGGCCAACCGGGCTACCGTTTCTGCAATTTCTTTTTTTGAAAAGAGGAGTTTCAACTCTTCCGTCATGGTACTATTACAAGGCCGGCTGCAACACGACAATGCCTAAACCAGCTTCCAATTCTTCCTTGGTAAAAGAAAAGGTGCTTGTATTCAAATTTTGCACCTCCCTTTTCCCCTGAAGGAAAGCATCAACGGGTTCGATGGGGAGGTTGCATTTCTCCGTTTTTACATGCATGGGGAAAATAAGGTGCGGTTGCAACTGACCGACAACGGTAGTCGCCTCCAGTGGACCAATGGTAAAAAACCCTCCGACGGGGATGCAGAGGACATCTACCTGGCCGATGTGTTGTACTTCCTCATCGCTGAGGACATGGCCGAGGTCTCCCAAATGGCAGATCCTGATACCGTCGGCATCAAAGATAAAAATGGTATTGTGCCCCCGCTGCGCGCCGTGAGAAGCATCATGATAGGCTGCAAATCCCTCCACAACGATCCCCCGAACTTCAAGCCTCCCCGCTCCTTTAATTACCTGAGGCTTCCCTGGAAGACCTTCAACATAATTATGATCGGTATGATCATGGCTCACCGTGACGATGTCGGCTTCATCGGGGATCGCTGTATATGCGATACCCCCACCAGGTTTGTAAGGATCGGTGATAATCTTTATCCCTTGTCCCGTGGTGATCAAGAAAGCGGCATGTCCATACCACCTTACCTCCACAACCCCTCCTTATCGGCAAGGTAATAAATGATCCTCTACCCTTACAGGAGTATAAATTTTTAACGAGCATAAAGTCAAGGGAAACCGAGCAGAGGGTGACATTGCTCCCTCTGTTATGGTAAGGTTTAAACAATATAGCTCTTCTCCCATTCTTTTAAAATCTCCTCTCCCTTTGGGGGAGAGAATTCAGGTGAGGGGGAAAAATTATATCCACCCTCGCCTGCCGCCAGCGGCATCCCGCATCTCTGATTTGTGCAAAGCGGAGCGGGACCTGCCCTCTCCCGCCTGTGGTAGAGGAAGATCTGAGGTAAATCTATGGGCAGGTTGCTTCTCGGCACCAGCGGCTACAGCTATAAACACTGGAAAGGAGTCTTTTATCCCTCTGATCTCCCCCAGGCTCGCTGGCTGGAGTTCTACTGCCAGCACTTCGACACGGTGGAGCTTAACGTCACCTTCTATCGGCTCCCCGCCCGAAAGACCTTTGAGGGGTGGTATCAGAGAACCCCTCCCCATTTCCTCTTCGCTGCCAAGGGGAGCAGGTTTATCACCCATGTCAAGAGGTTAAAGGATTGCCGCGAGCCCTTGAGGGCTTATCGAGAAAACGCCGCTGGGCTGGGTGAAAAACTGGCAATCGTCCTCTGGCAACTCCCCCCCCGGTCTCCACTTCGACAAAGAACGATTGAAGGAGTTTTGCCGGTTATTACAGGATGAATACCCTGAAAAAAGGCACGCCTTTGAGTTCAGGCACAAAAGCTGGCTCAAGGAGG
>Ga0315553_10002808_pt1 | contig 13846 bp, 10 predicted proteins | sample SalMarSW160140MG_FD_203099 | JGI IMG/M metagenome (GOLD analysis project Ga0315553, IMG submission 203099) | Salt marsh sediment microbial communities from the Plum Island Ecosystem LTER, Massachusetts, United States - Salt Marsh Sediment SW1601-40 ... | reverse complement strand
TGAACGCCTGGGCGTGGCCCCTGAGCACTGCGTGGCTGTTGAGGATTCATCTTCCGGCGTGCAATCGGCCCGCGAGGCCGGAATGACCGTCCTGGCGGTCACAAACTCCCTGCCGGCCGAGCGGCTCACCGCCGCCCACCAGATCTTTGCCTCTACCCCGGAGGCGGTCGGCTGGATTACCTCTCGTTTGTCGTGAATGACAGCGTCTAGGTGAGTGCAACCCGCTGGCCGTACTCCGGCACGAGGGGCTGCCAGCCTTTATCCTGTTTGATCTTCTGCGCCAGGACCTGGATGGCCTCGGCCTCCCCATGGGTGAGGAACAACCTTCGGGGCGGACGCTCCAGGCCGCCGAGCCAGCGCAGCAGGGCGGGTTGATCCGCGTGGGCGGAGAAACCGCTGATCTTGCGGATTCCGGCTCTGCGCCGCCACGTCTGTCCCAGGATACGCACCTCTTTGGCGCCGCTGAGTATGTAACGCCCCAGGGTGCCTTCGGCCTGATAGCCCACGAACAGGATCGTGCTTTCCTTGCGGTAGATGTTGTGCACCAGGTGGTGTTTGATCCGGCCCCCCGTGCACATGCCCGATCCGGCGATAATGATCGATGTACCCCGGATGTGGTTGATCGCCTTTGACTGGTCCACCGATCGGGTCATCTTCAATCCCGAGAAGCTGAAAGGGGAGTGCCCCTCCTGCATCATATCCTGCATCGCATCATCGAAAAGCTCGGGATGATCCTTGAAAACCTCGGTCACGCTGATGGCCATCGGGGAGTCCACGAAGACCGTCAGGTGCGGGATGCGGTCGGCCTGCAGCAGCCGGTTGAGATGGTACAGCACCTCCTGGGTGCGCTCCAGTGCAAAGCTGGGAATGAGCAGGTTGCCGCCGGCGTGGTTGGTGGTGTTGACAGCCTCGGCCAGGAGATCATCGATCTCTCCGGGGTCCTCGTGAGTGCGGTCGCCGTAGGTGGATTCCATAACCAGGTAGTCGCTTTCAGAAAACACCGTCGGATCTTCAATAATCGGTTTGTCCCACTGGCCGATGTCACCGGAGAATACGACGGTTGTCCGTGCTGCGGCTGAGGCGTCAGCGGACCCCCCGTCCAGCTCCAGGCGGATCATCGAAGAACCCAGGATATGTCCGGCCTCGAAAAAAGAGGCGGAGATCTCCTTGGTTATGCCGACAGGCGAGTTGTAGCCTACGGTTTGCAGCAGAGGCAAGGTGCGCTCGACATCCTCCGTGGTGTACAGGGGCTCTTCGGGATGGGGTCCTTTCCGGCCCTCCCTCTCGTGACGCCGGCGCTTGAACTCGGCGTCTTCCTCCTGGATGTGGGCCGAGTCCAGCAGCACTATGCGGGTGATCGCCGCGGTGGCCGAGGTACAGTAAATCGGACCGCTGAAGCCTTCCCGCACCAGCTTGGGCAGCCGCCCGCAGTGGTCCAGGTGGGCGTGGGTAAGCAGCACCGCGTCGATCGACCCGGGATCCACGGCAAAGGTTGCCCAGTTGCGCTCTCTGAACTTACGTTCCTGATACAGCCCGCAGTCCACCAGAACCCGCTGACCCTGATGCTCTACGAGGTAGCAGGAACCGGTTACGTTTTGGGCTGCGCCGAGAAAGCGGATGCTTGTTGCGTTTTCCATGGGGGAGACCGTCCTTTCAGATACTATGGGTACAAGCGGCTGATCGTGCGGGGGAAGGGGATGGCCTCCCGGACGTGATGGGTGCCGGCCAGCCAGGTCACCGTCCTCTCCAGGCCGATCCCGAAGCCCGAGTGGGGAACCGAGCCGAAACGGCGCAGCTCCAGGTACCAGGTGTAGGCCTCCTCGGGGAGCTTTTCTTCGTGGATGCGGGCCAGCAGCTTGTCGTGGTCGTCCTCCCTCTGTGAGCCGCCGATGATCTCCCCGTAGCCCTCCGGGGCCAGCAGGTCGGCGCAGAGCACGGTTTCGGGATTGGCGGGGTTTTCCTTCATGTAAAAGGCCTTGGCCTTCTTGGGGTAGTTGACCACGAACACCGGTTTCTCATATCGATTGGAAAGCAGGGTTTCCTCTTCGGCACCCAGATCGCTGCCCCACTCGATCTTCTGCCCCTGCTGCTGCAGCCATTTCACCGCTTCCCCGTAGTCGAGGCGGGGGAAGGGCGGGGTGACGGCTTTCAGTTTTTCCAAGTCCCGCCCGAGGGCCTTCAGCTCCCCGGGGCAGCGGGAGAGGATGTCCTGCACCAGGGTGCAGATCATGTCCTCCTGCAGCTGCAGGTTGCCCTGGTCGTCCAGGTAGGCTACCTCCGCCTCGAGCATCCAAAATTCGGTCAGATGGCGGCGGGTTTTGGATTTCTCAGCCCGGAACGTGGGGCCGAAGTTGAACACCTTGCCGAAGGCCATGCAGGCGGCTTCCAGATACAGCTGTCCGGTCTGGGCCAGATAGGCGTTGCCCATATCGAAGTAGGGCACCTCGAACAGGGTTCCGGCGCTCTCACCGATCGAGCCGGTTAGGATCGGCGTGTCGATCAGGATGAAGCCACGGTTGCAGTAGAAGTTCCGAAGAGAGGTAATCGCCTCATGACGAACCCTCAACAGGGCGCCGGGCAGACTGGAGCGCAGCCAGAGGTGTCGTTTCTCCAGGAGGAAATCGATGCCGTGCTCCTTTTTCGCTATCGGGTAGTCCTCCTCCGGATTCTGTACTGCCGTCAGCCCGGATACGGAAAGCTCGTAGCCGCTGGGAGCGCGCTCGTCTTTGCGCACCCTCCCGCTCACCAGCACGGAGGCTTCCATCTTCAGCGTTCCTATGGTTTCAAAACTCCGGGGATCACATTCGCCGGCAACGGCCACGCCCTGGATGCGCCCGGTTCCGTCCCGCAGCTGGAGGAAGTGGATCTTTCCCTTGGAACGGAGGTTGTACAACCAGCCGGCGATGCGGATCTCCTGATCCTGATAGCGGGCGATGTCGGCGATGCTTACCGTCGGTAGGGTGTTCTGTTTCATTCGATAACCTTGTCTCCGTCTTTGCTGACGCTGATCTCTCCCTTTTCCTTCTGCAGCTTGATATAGTCAAGGAAGTCGGCAACCGCCTTGTCTACTTCCGAGCGGAATACTGCGCCCATTTCTTCGTTCTCCGCCAGGACCGAAGCCCAGCGACGCGCCGAGAGGTTGCTCTTGATCCGGTCGATCTGCTTCTCTGTCAGGCCCTTGCACAGCAAGGCCAGCTCATTGTCTGAAAAATCCCGCAACACGGCCTGCAGATCCCTGTCGCTGATCCGCAGCAGAACGTCCAGAGTGAACAGTTTCTTCTCGATCTCCTCTGCCAGAGACGGCTCACTCAGCTCCAGCTGTTCCATGATCTCCCGCTCGTTCGCGTACTTCATGTTGCGCAGGATCTCCGCCAGCACCGACTGGCCATCGATCTCCTGCGTGACGATCTGTCCCTGCGCCCGGATTTTCTCTTTGAGGGCGCCTTCGGCCTGGCGGAGGACCTCCGGGTTGATCTCTTTGAGCGCGGCCATCCGTTTGACCACCTGCAGCTGCAGCTCCTCGTTGAAGGAGTGGAGAATCTCGGCAGCCCGATCCGGAGACAGGTGCGGGAGGATGGCTGTGAGAACCGGCGCGGATTCATCCTTCAGCAGCACCCGAACCTGCTCGAAGTCAAGGTCCATCAGAAAGGAGAAGGGATGGGGAGCGGTTCGATTCTTCAATTTGCTTACCAAGGCTTCGGCCTTGTCCTCATCGAAAGCTTTGCGCAGGATGGCCTCGGCCATACCCAAGCCCCCCCGGGCTACCAGATCCTGCGTCTTGATCAGGTAGCCGAACTCCTCGAGGATGTTGGTCGCCTCGGTTGCCTCGATCTTGTCGACCTGGGCGATCTCCTTGGTGATTCCGGCTACCTCCTCTTCATCCAGGTGCTTCATCACCCGGGCGGCCTCCTCCTTGCCGAGGAGCATGAGAAAACGGGCTGCCTTGGAATAGCCTTTGTCGCGGAGATTATCTTTGACGTCCTTGGGATCCATGCTTGGCTCGTCCATGATGGGCTTATGATAGCATCCCGCTCAAGCGCGGGTCAATTCGCCGGCGGTTCGCCGCTTCAATCTGTGGGAGGGTTCAGTTCGAGAGATTCGCCGCGGGCTGACCGTCCAGCTCGAGGTACATGCTGTCGAGCAGCTCCGGCAGGGGCAGAGGCTGGTTGTACTGGAGTCTGTAGTTGTCTTGCCAGTTCAAACCCGTGCCGAGGGATTGGTTGCCGATCAACTGCCCGGCCCGGCGCGGATCTCCGTCGCCCGCGAGGATTCTGTGCATCTCTCTGAGCACGGGCACGGTTTCACTCTGGGCGGTTTCCCAGAGCTCGGGGAAGCTGTCCCGGTGGCGCCATTCGCTGTTGCAGGGATGGGTCCAAAGGCGGTTCTCTAAGTTGAGAAAATCGATATCCTCCGGGACTTCGAAAGGATGGAAGAGAGCCAGACGGCGCTTGTCGCCGTGGGTGCTGCGGTCCCGCTCAAAGGCCAGCGCCCTGTATTGGAGGTTCAGTGGATCGATGAAGGTATAGAAACCCATTGAGTCGATGTAGGCGTTTTCCACCCGCCGTCGATCCCGCGATTTGAAGCGGGTGTTAGGATAGGTCGCGTTCAGGCTTTTCACCAAAGTCTTGATGATCCCATAGGGAAGCATGGCGCCGCAGTCCAGAAGCGGAAGCAGGCTGAACTCGCGGATGTTCAGTCCCCTTTTCATCTTCAGCATCAGAACATCTATGATCCGCTCCAGAAAGATGTGGCAGCGATAGTAGCGTTCGCTTTCCTCCCGATGCGCTTCCACCCACCCTGAATGATAATCGATGAAGGGGTGCGCCTTCTTATCCAGGAAGGCGTGGGTCGTGAAGCCGAGGATGTAGGCCCTGATCTGGGGAAGCTCTTCATGCCTTGTGGCTTCGAGGCGGCGGAATTCATGGATCATGTGGGTCACCAACCGTCCGTATCCCTCCCTGTGGGCGTTTACACCGAATTTCAAGCCAGTCGGTCTTGTGCGCTGGTTGTGATAAAAAAAATCGGGGCCTTGCGCCCCAAAACGGAAGATATTTCCCTGTTCATTGAGGATCTCCTCCGCATTATGGCCCAGAGCTTCCTGAAGAGAATCTTCTGCGAATATCAAATGGCAGATCTGTGAAGGCATCGCTAACCTAAATAGTAATAACTAATTTGTTTATCGGCAATATTTTAGCTATATGCCAGCAGCTATCTACCAGCGACGGGGGGCGAAGCTGGAGGAATTCGACAGCTCTTCGAACAACTGCCGCTCCCGGGAACTGAGGTTTTTCGGCACCTCGATGCGGATACGGACGTACAGGTCTCCGTGACCACCGCTTTTTTTCGGGAACCCCTTCCCCCGTAGACGCAGGTGCCGGCCGCTCTGAGTCCCGGGCTGAAGCTTGACAGAGGCCTTGCCGCCGATGATCGGGACGTCAATGCGCGCTCCCAGGGCCGCCTCCCAGGGTGTGACCGGTGCGTCCAGCTCCAGATCGACTCCGTTGAGCCGGAAGATTGGGTGGGGGGCGATGCGCACCCGCAGGTACAGATCTCCCGGTATTCCGCCGTCTGCGGCCGTTGCACCGCCGTCTGTTCCTCCGCCGGGAACCGGTCCTCCCTGCCCGCGCAGACGAAGGCGCTGCCCGTCGGTCGTGCCCGCGGGGATTTTAACCTCCAGGGTCTTGGCGTCCCCAGTCGGTCGCCCGCTTCTCGCGTCCCTGAACTCCAGGGTTACACTGCGTTTCGTGCCCCGGTAGGCTTCCTCCAGAGGAATAGTGATTTCCGCTTCCTGATCCTGACCCCGCAGGGTCTGAGTGCGGGTTCCGGCTTGTCCGCCCGTACTGCCGTCTAAGCCGCCAATCCCTCCGCCGAACAGGGTCTCGAAGAAGTCACTGAAACCGGAGAAGGGGGTGTCCCCGAAACCATCGAAGACTCTGAAGGAGTATCCGTTTTCACCGCTGCCGGTGGCTTGGCGGGAACGGAATCCCGAACGGGACCCCGAACGGGTTCCGGTTCCGAAGTTGAAGAACTCCCAGCCTGGAGGCGGGGTGAAGTCCTGCCCCGCCTTCCAGTTCTCGCCGAGAGCGTCATAGCGTTTGCGTTTTTCCGGGTCCCGCAGTACTTCATAGGCTTCGCCTATGCGCTTGAACTTGTCCTCCGCATCCGAGCTCTTGTTGATGTCCGGATGGTACTTGCGGGCTTGTTTCCTGTAGGCCGCGTGGATCTGTTCCTGACTCGCGTCCCTGGGGACCCCTATTGTTTCGTAGTAATCCTGATACTTTACAGCCATGCTTCAGGTACTAATTTACCTCTCCGAAAATTCAGCGTCAATCACTTCGTCCTCGGATCTCTGCCCGGCTTGGCCCTGATCGGAGGCCGTGGCGGTTCCGGGCTGATGCCCATGCCCATTTCCACCGTAGGCGCGATAGGCTCCCTGGCTGTGGCCGGCTGAACCGGGTCCGCCGGCGGCGTGTGCGCCGCCCGGGCCGCCTCCCTGGCTGTATGCCGAGGCGGAGATGTTGTGCGAGGCCTGCTGCAGCTGCTCTTTCATCTCCCGCAGGCTTTCCAGAGGTGCTTCCTCCTGGATCGACCGGCGGATATCCGAAATCAGCTGCTCACAGCGAGCACGCTCGTGGGACGGCACCTTGTCGCCCAGGTCCTGAAGAGCCTTTTCTACCTGGTAGGCCAGGCCTTCGGCCTGATTTCTCTCCTCCACGGTTTGCTGGCGCTGTTTGTCCTCGGCCGCGTTGGACTCGGCTTCCCGGACCATCCTGTCGATGTCGCTCTGATCCAGGCTGGTCGATCCGCTAATGGTGATCTTCTGCTCCTTGCCGGTGTCCTTATCTTTGGCCGAAACGTTGAGGATCCCGTTGGCGTCGATATCGAAGGAAACCTCGATCTGAGGCACCCCACGGGGAGCGGGTCGGATCCCCTCCAGTTTGAATTGACCCAGCGTCCTGTTGTCCCTGGCCATGGATCGTTCGCCCTGGAGCACCACGATGTCCACCGCGGTCTGATTGTCGTCGGCGGTGGAGAACACCTCGGCGCGCCGCGCCGGAATTGTGGTGTTGCGCTCGATGACCCGGGTCATGACCCCGCCCAGGGTTTCCACACCAAGGGACAGGGGGGTGACGTCCAGCAGAAGTACGTCCTGTACGTCTCCCTGGATGATCCCGGCTTGAGCTGCGGCACCGACGGCTACCACTTCGTCGGGATTGACCGACATGTTGGGCTGTTTGCCTGCGGTCAGCTCTTTCACCAGCTCCTGGACCGCGGGGATCCGAGTGGAACCCCCGACCAACACCACCTCATCGATGTCCTTGGCACTCAGCTTGGCATCCTCCAGGGCCTGTTTGACCGGGCCCCGGGTGCGCTCCACCAGATTACCGGTGAGCTGTTCGAACTGGGCGCGGGTCACGTTGATCATCAGATGCTTGGGTCCATTCGCATCGGCGGTGATGAAGGGCAGATTGACCGTTGTCTGAGCCGTCGCGGACAGCTCGATCTTGGCCTTCTCCGCTGCCTCGTACAGCCGCTGCAGCGCCTGGCGATCCTTGCGGATGTCCACGCCCTGCTCCTTCTTGAACTCGTCGGCCAGCCAGTCGGCCAGGGCCTTGTCGAAATCGTCTCCACCCAGGTGGGTGTCTCCCGCGGTGGCCCGGACCTCGCAAAGACCGTCTCCGACCTCGAGAATCGACACGTCGAAAGTGCCGCCGCCCAGATCGAAGACCATGATGGTCTCGTTCTTCTTCTTCTCCAACCCGTAGGCCAGAGCCGCGGCGGTGGGCTCGTTGATGATGCGCAGGACCTCCAGGCCGGCGATTCGCCCGGCGTCCCGGGTGGCCTGACGCTGAGCGTCGTTGAAGTAGGCCGGTACGGTGATCACCGCCTGCTTGATCTTTTCACCCAGATAGTTGGATGCGTCATCCACAAGTTTACGTAGAACCTGGGCAGAGATTTCCTCAGGGGCGACCTGTTTGCCCCGGATATTGAGGCGGACCGCGCCATTAGGGCCCGATTCCACCTTGTAGGGTACGATCTCTATCTCGGAAGCAACCTCGCTGTACTTGCGTCCGACGAAGCGCTTGGCCGAGAAGATCGTTCCTTCGGGGTTGAGAACGGACTGGCGCTTGGCCAGCTGTCCTACCAGGCGCTCTCCATCCTTGTTGTAGGCCACCACCGATGGGGTGGTGCGGGCGCCTTCGCTGTTGTGAACGACCACCGGTTTTCCGCCTTCCATGACGGCAACAACGGAGTTGGTGGTTCCCAAATCTATTCCTACTGCTTTTGACATAATATACTACCTCCTGTCGGCAGAGTATCTTCTTGTTGACAATGAGACTGCAAGTTTCATGCCAATCACTTCAAAAGTAGAAAAATATAATTTGTTGTAACGTAATGACTTATTCAGCTATGTAAATGTATGTATAGTAAATGGGGCAGGGTTGGGTTATTCTAACACAACATATTGTGCCATTTTGTCATAGCGGGTTATTTTGACCCAATTTGTTCTGGCTGGAAACGATGCGAAAACCGCCGTTTACAGCAATAGTTCGCATAGGGAATAACAAAGGTAGCTTGCGGGGTGGAGGCATGGCAATCGCTGGCACAGCAACCTCTTCCATCTCTATGGTTTGGCTTATTTTTGAGGTCGCACTTACGATGGGTATGTGCTGACGAGTACCAACCTGGGGCACTGCCCAACCGTTAGAGGGTGGAATCACGACCCCCGGAATTGCACATTGGCTCCTGGACTTTTCTCTTGACGCCTGTAGACAAAATTGGCGATAATATGCTATATAGACCATTGAGTTTTGGGATAGCAAGCGCTATTTGTGCTTGTAATTCCTTAGTATACAATAAAATAATGCCGCTGTAGCTCAGTCGGTAGAGCAGTGGACTGAAAATCCACGTGTCATCAGTTCAATTCTGATCGGCGGCAACAACCCCGCTTCCCGCGGGGTTTTTTTATGCCTGGGGCCGGTGATATGCCTGGGGCCGGTGAAAGGGGATTGATGGTGCGGTGCGCCCCTTCTTCGGTTGGATCCGGATTTAAAAGGAGGTGGTAGGCGTTCAGTTCAGCCGCCGAGTTGTGTCTGGGCTGCTTCGATGAAAGCCAGCATATTCTCCAGCGGAACGTCCCCCTCCACGTCGTGGGCAGGTGACAGGATGAAGTCGCCCTGAAGTCCGTGTTCGATCAGTCGTTCAGTTTCAGCCCGGACATCCTGGATTGTACCGTAGGGAAGCGTCTTCTGGGTGGATAGACCGCCGTGGAAGCTGAGGCGTCCTCTGTAGTGGTCCATCAGGGCGTGGATGTCCATAACCTCCGGTTGAAACGGGTTGAAGCAGTTCACACCGATGGATACCAGGTCGTCAAAAAGCTCATCGACATCTCCGCAGGAGTGGATGAACACGCAACGCCCTTCTTTCCTGACCGCATCGTACATCCGTTTTAGCTCGGGATAAAGGAACTCCCGCCAGAGCTTCGGTCCCATCTGCAGACCCCGCTGCTGTCCCCAATCGTCTCCGAAATACACCGCGTCGATGTCATGGCTCATCGCAACCTGTGTTTGAGATATATTGTATTCGCTGATCGTACCGAGCAGCTCCCTGACAAAGCCCGGGTGGTCATAGAAATCCATCATCATGTTGGCGAAGCCCCGGAGTGTCCAGGCCCGCTCCCAGAGGGAGAAGCCGATCTGGAAAACCCGGAAGCGGTCCCCGTAGCGCTGGATCTTGTCAGGGATGTCGGAGAAGTAACGCGGGTCTTGCGGGTCCGGAAGGGAGTACCCCTGGAGCGTCGGCCTTTCCAGGACGCAGCCCCGGACATCCCCGATGTCCTTGTCGATGCTGCGATCCCACAGCACACCGAATACATCCCGTACCAGGTCGGGTCCCACATCCTCGAAAAAACCGATCTCCCCGCCGAGCTTGAGCAGGTGATTGCCCAGAACCTCCTCCAGATCGGAATCGATTCCGTAGTGGTTGTAGAGCTTATCTTTGGCCTCTTTGGTAAAGCCGAAGGACCAGGGCACATAGTCGGGCCGTTTGTGTTCCAAAACAGCCCGGATTACATCGCGTTTGCACATCCTCCGCTCCAGTTATAATGGGAACTCCTCGAGCTGGACCGACCACCCATGGAAGAACCTTCGCGGAACATGATAATCTATTGAACGCGATTTACATAGCCGATGATCCGCTATGCTGTCGTATCCCCGTGCATTGCCCCTTTTCGAGGCTCCGGGTTTCCGGATACACTCGAGCTGGGCAAAGGATTTCGGATGGACGAGAGAGAGAACATCCTGCGGGCCGTACGGTTCGAACGGCCGGAAAGCATCCCGATGATCTTCCACATCAATCCCGCCTGCTGGCATCACTACCCGCAGAGCGCCCTGCAGGATCTCATGGAAGCCCATCCCAGGCTCTTTCCCGACTTCCGGCGTTCCGATTACCCGATCGAGCCGGAGTTGCTTCCCTACGCCCGTGCGGGTGTGGAGTTCACCGACCCGTGGGGCTGTGTGTGGCAGACCACCGACGACGGCATCGTTGGGACCGTCACCGGGCATCCCCTGGAATCGTGGAAGGACTTCGACAACTTCGAGCCGCCGGACCCCGATCGGTTCGACCATTGGGGGCCCGTCGACTGGAGCAAAAAGGCCCGGGAGGCCAGTCAGCTCGGATTCAAGAGACAGATCGCAGCCGGGGAGATCGGCCACGGGCATACCTTCCTGAAGCTGACGGATCTGCGGGGCTATCAGAACCTGCTCTACGACATGACCGATGAGGAACCCCGGCTCCAACGGTTGATCGCGATGCTGGAGGAGTTCAACTTCCGATTGGTGCAGAACTACATAAGGGAGGCCGGGGTCGAGTGGATGGGCTATGCCGAGGATCTCGGCATGCAGATCGGACCCATGCTCTCCCCGATCCATTTTGAAAAATACATTAAGCCTTCCTACCGACGGATCGTCGCCCCGGCCCGGGAGGCGGGCTGCATCATCCACATGCACTCCGACGGGGACATACGCCCTCTGGTCGATGATCTGGTCGATGTGGGTTTCGATGTGTTGAACCTCCAGGATCTGGTGAACGGGATCGACTGGATCAAGGAAAAACTGAGCGGTCGGGTGTGCGTCGATCTGGATATCGATCGCCAGAAGATCACCTACGGGGGCACTCCCGAACAGATCGACGCCCTGATCCGGGAAGAGGTGCAGACCCTCGGTTCGAAGCAGGGTGGGTTGATGATGATCTACGGTCTGTACCCGGGAGTGCCCCTGGCCAATGCCCGGGCCTTGATGAATGCGATGGAACGCTACATGGGCTATTTCGCCTGACTGCCCCGGGACCATTTCCGCCCAGGAGCGGCCCAGGGCAGCCGTGCCTGTGCCCGAAACAGGTTGCCCTCAGATCAGGATGCTGGCGGCGGCCTCCCGGGTCAGCTTGTAGTGGGAGTTGTCCAGCTTGCCGATGATGTCCAGTCCGTAGGGACAACGGGGCAGGCAATCCCCGCAGGCCGTACAGGCATCGGCCTTGACGTCGAGCTTTGAGTAGGCGCCGCGGGCCTGGTCCCGGTTGTCGAACCAGAAGCGCAGGCGGTCGCGAAGGGCGAACTCCGGGGTGCTGCGGATCCTGCGGTCCCGCATCTGCCGGTCGTACCACCCCTCGTAGAGAAACACCTTAGGGATGTTGATCCCCTCCGGACAGGGAAGACACTCGTCGCACAGGCGGCAGACACTGTTGCTCAACACGGGATTGTGGGTGAAGATGTCCTGCTTTTCCTTCTCGCTCATCGGTTTGAACTTGCGGACGATCTCCAGATCCGTCTCCAGCATGGCCATGGTATTGAAGCCGCAGGCCAGCACATCTATGGGAAGCGACAGGGTGTAGCCCAGCGCCTCCTGCGGGTACTCCCACAGCAGGCCGTCTGCAAAGGCCTTCATCCCGATCAGAGCCACTCCCTTGTCTTTGGCCAGCGGGATCAGCCGCTGCTCCTTGACTGGGAAATTGAAGCGATCGTAGAAGTTGAAGCCCGTCATCAACGCGTCCAGGTGGGGCTTCTCTTCCAGCGCTTTGATCAGGACATCCGGCTGACCGTGCCCGGTGATGCCCAGGTAGCGGACCTTGCCGCTTTCCCTGGCCTTGAGAAAGGCCTCCATCGCACCGCCCCTGGAGAAGATCTGCTCCAGATCCTCGTATCTCAGGACGTGGTGAAGCAGCAGGCAGTCGACGTGATCGGTCTGCAGGCGGCGCAGGCTCTCTTCGATGGTCTTGGCGGCCCCCTTGCGGTCCCTGAGGTGGCACTTGGTGACCAGGAAGCACTCCTTCCGGCGCTCCCGCATCACCAGACCGATTTTCCGTTCTGATTCCCCCGCCCCGTACTCAGCGGCGGTCTCGATGTAGTTGCCCCCCTCGTCGAGATAGCGGTTGATCAGAGCTGTCGCCTCAGCGTCGGATACTTCCAACAGGTGAAAGCCTCCCAATCCGAGCACCGAAACCTCGTCTCCGGTTTTGCCGAACTCTCTCTTAGGTAAAGACATTACTCCTCCTGAATGATGGGTTCCAAGCGGACGATCCTGCACGTCCGCCTGCGAGCTACTCTTTCACCGCGCCCCCTGCCAGGCCCGCGACCAGACGGCGTTCGATGAGGTAAAACAATACCAACACTGGGATGATCGCCAGGAATGCCGCCATGGTAAGCAGCTCCCACTGGGTGCTCCAGCGGCCTACGAAGTTGTACAAGCCGAGAACCAGAGGCATCTTGGGCTTGGATTGGATGAAGCTTAGGCCGAAGAGGAACTCGTTCCAGGCATAGATGAATGTGTAGATCATGGCCGTGACTAGACCGGGAACGGCGATGGGGATCATAATGCGGGTGATGGTCTGGACCCGGCTGCAGCCGTCGATCAGCGCCGCCTCCTCGATCTCCATGGGGATCGATCTGAAGTAGCCGTTCATCATCCAGATGGTGAAGGCTATAGTGAACACGGTGTTGGCGATGATCAGGGAGAAGTAGGTGTCCAGCAGATTCAGTCCCACCATGATCTTGAACAGGGAGATGATCACGATCACTGGAGAGAACATCTGGATGACCAGAAAAAGGTACAGAATCAGACCCCTGCCGATGAAGCGCAGTCGGGCTACCGCGTAGGCTGCAGGGACGGTCAACAGCGTGTTGAAGATCGTGGCGCCTACGGCGATGATGATGCTGCTCTTGAAGTAGATGAACAACTCGAACTCGGTCCAGACTGTGATGAAGTTGCCGAGGTGGATATCCTTGGGGATCCAGGTCGGAGGCGAGGCGTAAACCTCCGTGCTCGATTTGAGCATGGTAGAGATCATGGCGAAGAAGGGAAACAACAGGAACAGCAGCAGCACGATCGTCAGGACGATAGCCGGGATCTTTTCGCGATTTTGCCGCTTCATCCCGTACGCTCCTGCTTGAAGTACACCCGGGCATAGATGATGCTCAAAACCGTCAGGATGATGAAGGTGACAAAGGCCATTACGGCCGCGCGGCTGAACTTGAGCCACTCAAAGGCGGTCTTATAGATAAAGGTGATGAGGATATCCGTGGCACCCGCAGGTCCGCCCCGCGTCAGGATGTAGATCGTGTTGAAGTCGTTGAAGGTCCAGAGGGAGGACAGCAGGGTCGCGATCAACACGATATGGCGGATCCCCGGCAGGGTGATGTAGAAAAATTTTTGGAACCAGTTGACCCCGTCGAGGTCTGCCGATTCGTAGAGATCTTCGGAGATGGCCTGCATGCCGGCTAAAAAGACCAAAGCCATGAAGGGAATCCCGATCCAGATGTCCACCCAGATCGTGGCTGTGAAGGCCGGTATGG
>Ga0315553_10002807_pt1 | contig 13851 bp, 14 predicted proteins | sample SalMarSW160140MG_FD_203099 | JGI IMG/M metagenome (GOLD analysis project Ga0315553, IMG submission 203099) | Salt marsh sediment microbial communities from the Plum Island Ecosystem LTER, Massachusetts, United States - Salt Marsh Sediment SW1601-40 ... | reverse complement strand
ACCTCACTCCTTGACGAACTTGTCGAGCGCGTCCCGGTAGGAGCGCATGGCGCGGCGCGCGACCTCCAACTCCGCTTCGAGCGCCAGCGTGTCCGGGCGACTTCGGCTGCGGGCGCCGCGCCGCCACGAGGAGGAGTGCCAGAATCGCCATGGGCGTGAGGAAATTGGTGACGAGGATCGGCCCCGCATTGCCCGCCGTAAGATTGCCTTAGGTCACGATGTCCTGCACATGGCCGATGCCGGCGCCGACGAGAAAGCACGACACGGCGATCGCCACCGCAACGCGGGGTAGAACCCGGTATAGGCGGCGTAGAGGCTCGCCAGGCCTAAGCCCAGATTGGCGTACCCGACCGACCTCGAACTGGAACGGGCTCGGCTCCCAGCCGATCGCGGCCGCGGCCTGCTCGGGAAAGAATACATGGCCGATGAAGGCCCACAGACCCTGGATCCCGACCGGAAAAATTAGCAGGTAGCGCAGCAGCCGGTCGACGACATAGGCCTGCAGGATCGGCCGCGGGCCCCACCACACCGAGACGCCCCAACACACAAGCGCCGCGACCCAGACGAGTATCGGGACCAGCGACACTTTCTCCATGGCCTAGACCTTGGCTCCTTTAGCGTCATCCATGGCTTCGAGCTCGTCGATCAAGCCTTCGATCACCTTGAGCCCCATGGACCAGAAATGCGGCTCCGACGCATCAAGCCCGAACGGCTTCAGAAGCTGCTTATGATGCTTGGTACCGCCGGCCGCGAGCATGTCGAGATAGCGCTCGGCGAAGCCCGCATCAGCCTTCTCGTAGACGGCATAGAGCGAGTTCACCAAGCAATCGCCGAACGCATAGGCGTAAACGTAGAACGGCGCGTGGATGAAGTGCGGGATGTAGCACCAGAACGTCTCATACTCCGGCTTCAGCTCGATCGCGGGGCCTAGGCTCTCGCGTTGCACGTCGAGCCAGATCTCGCCGAGCCGCTCGCTCGTCAGTTCGCCCTCGCGCCGCTCGATATGGACGTTGCGCTCGAATGTGTAGAACGCGATCTGGCGGACCACCGTGTTGAGCATGTCCTCCACCTTGGCTGCGACGAGGGCTTTGCGCTCCCGCTTGGTCGGTGCCTGATCGAGCAGCTTGCGGAAGGTCAGCATCTCGCCGAACACGCTCGCGGTCTCGGCAAGCGTCAGCGGCGTCGGTGCCATGAGCGGACCTTGCTTGTTGGCGAGCACCTGGTGCACGCCGTGACCCAACTCATGGGCGAGCGTCATCACATCCCGTGGCTTACCCTGATAATTGAGCATGATATAGGGGTGCGCGCTCGGCACCGTCGGATGGGAGAACGCGCCTTGCGCCTTCCCTTCCCTGACCGGCGCATCGATCCAGCGTTCGGCGAAGAAGCGCCCGGCGATGTCAGCCATGCGCGGAGAGAAATCGCCGTAAGCCGTGAGCACGGTCTCGCGCGCATCGTGCCAGCCGATCACCTGTTTCGGCTCTTCCGGCAACGGCGCGTTGCGGTCCCAGTACATGAGCTTCTTCTTGCCGAGCCACTTCGCCTTCATGGCGTAGTAGCGGTGGGAGAGCCGCGGATAGGCGTCATGCACCGCGGCGACCAGCGCGTCGACCACGTCGCGCTCGACCCGGTTGGCGAGATGGCGCGAATCGGCGACGTCTTCGAAGCCGCGCCAGCGGTCGGAGATCTCCTTGTCCTTGGCGAGGGTATTGGTGATGAGGGTGAACAGCCGCACGTTCTCCTTGAACACCTTGCCCAGGGCCTCCGCGGCTGCTTGACGCTTCTTCTCGTCCGGATCGAGCAAGAGGTTCAGCGTCGGCTCCAGGCTGAGCATGTCGCCGTCGAGCTTGAAGCGGAGCGCTGTCATCGTCTCGTTGAACAGGCGGTCCCAGGCGCCGCGCGCGGTCACCGCCTTCTCATGGAACAGCTGCTCGAGCTTGTCGTCGAGCTGGTACGGCTTCTCTTTGCGCAGATCCTCGAGCCACGGCCGGTAGTGGCCGAGATCGGAGCCCGTCATCGCCTTTTCCAGCGCTTCGTCGTCGAGCCGGTTGAGCTCGAGCGGGAAGAATAGGAGCTTGGACGAGATCGCGGTGATCTTCTCCTGGATGTCCCCGTAGAACTTCTGACGCCTCGGATCGGCGGTGTCGGCGGAATAGAGCAGGCTTGCATAGGAGACGGTCCGGCCCATCACGTCGTTCAGCGCCTCGAACTCCCGCACGGCTTGCGCCAGCGCCGCACCCCCTTCCCCGCCCGCAAGCAGGTCTGAAAGCTTGCCGGCGTAGCGCTCATGCATGGCCTCGGCGGCCTGCTCGGCCGTCTCCAGGTCCTTCTTCAGCGCCGGTGATTCGGGGGCGTCGTAGAGATCGCCGAGATTCCACTCCGGCAGCTCGCCAAGCTTCGGCTTTTCGGCGAGCTTTGCTTCGGCTTTCGCGGCGTGGGTTGCGGCACGAACAGGATGGGGAAGCCAGGTCGTCAGGGGGGACAGCATCTATTCAAAAATCCTCGTTATCGGTGAGCGTTCGCCTAGTGTGGGAAGGCGCGCGCGCGCCCGCAAGGCCCAAACTGACGCTTATCTAGTCATTTCGCGCAGCGCGTGGGCAACCCTTCACCAAAATCGAACCGCGATAAAGAAGATGTTTACCTTCCCACTGCACAGTTTTGGCACAGCAGGGGTCCGCTGAGGGCCAGTATTTCGCCTAGCGCCTCTGTCTCGTTAGTGTTTGCGTAACTAGTGAGTTTTGCGTCATGCCCAAGCGCGTCCTGGTCGTCGATGACGACCCTGCACAACGTCGTATTCTCGAAGAGACCATCAAGCGGTTCGGCTACAACGTCGAAACCGCCGACAGCGGCGACAGCACCCTTGCCGCGCTCAAGGCTGATAGCTCCGGCGAAATCTGCCTCATCCTTCTCGACCTCGTCATGCCCGGCACGGACGGCATGGCGGTGCTGTCGGCCATGCGTTCCTCGCCGCGCAAGCCACCCGTCATCGTGCAAACCGCTCATGGCAGCATCGATGCCGCTATCTCGGCCATGCGCGCCGGCGCCGTCGACTTCGTGGTGAAGCCGGTAAGCCCCGAGCGGCTCGAGGTCTCCATCAAGAACGCGCTTCGGATCGAGGCACTGGCCGGCGAGATCACCCGCATGAAGGCCACCACCAATGGCGATCTCGGCTTCGCCGACCTCATCGCCGGCAGCGAGGCCATGAAGCGGGTCATCGAGCTCGGCAAACGTGCCACCAATTCCGCAATCCCTGTCCTCATCGAGGGCGAATCGGGCGTCGGCAAGGAGCTGATCGCCCGCGCCATCCAAGGCGAGAGCACCCGCAAATTGAAGCCTTTCGTGACCGTCAACTGCGGCGCGATTCCGGAGAGCCTGGTCGAGAGCATCCTGTTCGGCCATGAGCGGGGCTCCTTCACCGGCGCCTCCGAGAAGCGGACCGGCAAGTTCGTCGAAGCCGACGGCGGCACGCTGCTCCTCGACGAGATCGGCGAGCTGCCTCTCGACGCCCAGGTGAAGCTGTTGCGCGCCTTGCAAGAGGGCGAGATCGATCCTGTCGGCGCCAAGCAGCCGATCAAGGTCGACTTCCGCTTGGTCTCGGCGACCAACCAGAACCTGATCGCCCTGGTGCAGGACGGACGCTTCCGCGAGGACCTGTATTACCGGCTGAACGTCTTCCCCATTTGGGTGCCACCGCTAAGGGAACGGCTTGAGGACCTGCCCGAGCTCGTGCGCCACTTCACGGCGCGTTTCGCCGCCGAAGAAGGCAAGCGCATCGACGGCATCGACGCCGAGGCGGCCGCCATGCTCCAGCGCTATTCCTGGCCCGGCAATATCCGTCAGCTTGAGAACGCCGTGTTCCGCGCCGTGGTACTGGCCGACGCGCCCATGCTGACGGTCAACGAGTTCCCGCAGATCGCGGCCCACGTCGAAGGCTACGCGGTCACCGTGCCGCCGGCACCGGCGCCCAAAGATCTGACGCCGCGCATCGAAGGGCCGGTCATGCTCGGCCAGTCCGCCGACGCGCCGGCCATGATCCACGTGCCGACCGCCAACGGTAAGGACTCGGTAGGAATCCCGGCGCTGAGCGACACCGGCGACATCCGCTCTTTGGAGGCTGTCGAGGCCGACATGATCCGGCTCGCTTTCGGCCGCTATCGCGGCAGGATGACGGAGATCGCCAAGCGGCTCGGCATTGGCCGGTCGACGCTCTACCGCAAGATGCGCGAGATCGGCCTCGATGCGAGACCCAACTAGCTGAGGTCACGGAGCGAAAACCAAACGAAGCGATTGGCACAAAAGTCACACTGAGGGGAAAAGCGGGTTCGGGGACCTTTAATTGGCTACGTAGTATGGCCAGCTAACGGGGAGCCCGGCTAACAGTCCGGGCGCTTTGCTGAATCCGGGGATTCAGCGAGAGGGGAGCACATCATGAGGCCAATCTACGGTATTGCGTTGACCTTGCTCTTGGCCGCACTGCTGAGTGCGCCGGCAATTGCCGCCGAGCCAGATTCACCTGCCGCGCTCATCAGCCGGACCGAGGCGATCCGCATCGCCGTGCAGAACCAACTCTCCGCGAAATTCACCACCACCAGCGAGCACAAGAAGGACGAAAAGGGAGCTCTCGTCGAGCACTACTCCGTCCCCGATCATAAGCTTCTCTGGGTAGACGGGAACGGCCTGACCGACCGCGGCAAGGCGGTGGTGGCCGAGATCAGACGCGCCGACGACTACGGGCTTCGCGCATCTGACTACAAGCTCCCGGACATGACGGGCTTCGATCCGAAGGCAAGCGACGCCGTCGATAGGCTCGCGGATGCCGAGATCAAGATCAGCCATGCCGTGTTCGACTATAGCTACGATGCTCGCGGCGGCCGGCTCAATCCGCAGCGCATTTCGAAAAATCTCGACCCGACGCGCGCCCTTCCCGATCCTTTGGAGGTAATTGAGTCGATATCTTTCCGCTCCGACCCTGCAGCCTATCTGCGCAGCTTCCAGCCCGACCAGCCTCAGTTCGAGCTCTTGCGCAAGAAGCTGATCGAGCTTCGCGGCGGCAACCAAAAGGCGAAAGAGGAAAAGCCTGAAATCCAAATTCCCGCAGGTTCGCTGCTCAAGTTCGGCGTCGAGGACCCGCAGGTCGCGCTTCTCAGGACACGCCTCGAAATCCCCGCAGGGGAGAATCCCGACCTTTATGACGGAGACGTGCTCGAGGCCGTGAAGAAGTTCCAGGCCGAGCACAACACCGCGGCCGACGGCGTGGTTGGTCCGAGCACGCGGCGGATGCTCAATCAGCCCGACCTTCGCCACATGGGCAGTCCCGCAGAGATCAAGAAGGTCCTGGTCAACATGGAGCGCTGGCGCTGGCTCCCGCAAGATCTCGGCTCGTTCTACGTGACGGTCAACATTCCGGAGTTCATGGCGCGGGTGTACAAGGACGATGAAGTGATCCACGCCACGCGCGTGGTCGTGGGCAAGCCCGACAAGCAGACCCCGGTCTTCGCCGACGAGATGCAGTCGGTCGTGTTCGGCCCGTACTGGAACGTGCCGAACTCCATCAAGGTCGAGGAGATCAGACCGTGGGTGCGCCCGGCTCGCGGATGGTTCGGTGGGGGCGGTGGGAACACCTCAGTGTTCCAGCGCCACAACCTGCGCATCAAATATGACGGTCAGGAAGTCGATCCCGCCTCCATCGATTGGAGCCGGGTCGATATCCGCACCCTCCACCTCTATCAGCCGCCGGGACCGCAAAATGTGCTTGGCCGCGTCAAGTTCGTATTCCCCAACGAGCACGACGTCTATATGCACGACACGCCGCAGAAATACCTGTTTGCCAAGCAGGTGCGCGCCGAGAGCCATGGCTGCATGCGCGTGCAGAACCCGGAGCAGCTGGCCGAGGTCATCATGAGCCACGACCAGAACTGGAGCGAGGCGCGCACTATGTCCGCTTTCGAGACCGGCTACGACGACCGGGTCGCGCTCCACCGCAAGATCCCAGTCTACATCTCCTACTTCACCCTGTGGGTGAACAGGGACGGCTCGATCAAGACCTTCGGGGACATTTACGGTCACGACAGGCGTATGGCCGCGGCCCTGTTCGACGGCCGCACCAATTTTGCCGACCCGGTCGATGACTAGATCCAGACCCCCGTCGATCCCCGTCCAACGGGCGGACGTTTCGCAAAGCGGCCGCGACGACACCCTCGCCGGCATCGTCCAAGGCGTCATGCAAGGGGTCGTGGACTAGGGACGGAGGCCCTATCCCCCAGCGAACCTTTGGGAATCGGGCACAACGCGCCGTGCCTAGCTCGCCGCGCTTGCTCAGAGCCCCTTAACCATGCCCGGAAATGCTTAAGGCGTTCGCCTTGTTTTCCCCCCCTTTTACCGAATACAATGTTGCTTAACGGTCGGCGCGGGAAGGCTGGCCGCTGACGCATTTCGGGCCAAGGCCCGGCGTCTCGGGGAAAGCCGGACTTCAAACGCCGGCGAGGGAAGTTTACGGAAAGTCGGGGATGCGCATTCGGGGGAACAGTGCCTGTCGCGTCGTGTTTGGCGCTGGACTTCTGCTGGCCGTCGCCGGGGTCGCTATAACGTCCAAAGCAAGTGCCGTAGGTGAGACCCGAACCCTTTCCCTTTACGAAATCCATACAAAAGAGAGCCTCACCGTCACCTATATGCGGGACGGTAAGTACGACCAGGAGGCTCTCGCGAAGCTCAACCATTTCATGCGGGACTGGCGGGCCAACAAAGAGACCCACATGGATCCCCATGTCATCGACCTCGTCTGGACCCTGCATGAGCTACTCGGCTCCAAAGAGCCCGTTCACCTGATCTCCGGCTACCGCAGTGTTGCCACCAACGATAAGCTCAGGAGGGCTGGCGGCGGCCAAGCCAAGCACAGCCAGCACTCGCTGGGCAAAGCCTGCGATATCAACTTCCCCGATGTGCCGGTGAAGACGCTGCGCGCCTCCGCCCTGATCCAAGAGGTCGGGGGCGTGGGCTATTACCCCACCTCCGGCGTTCCCTTCGTCCATGTGGACACGGGCCGCGTGCGCATGTGGCCGCGCATGCCGCGGCTCCAGCTTGCCGCACTCTTCCCCAGCGGCCACACCAACTATATTCCCTCCGACGGCAAGCCCATAACCCCAGCAGACTACAAGCTGGCTTTGGCCAAGGGCCTCGTGAGCCAGACTCTGTTGGCCATGAACGAGCTGCGGGCACCGCTGCCCACGCCGAACCCGCACCACGAGGCGCCTACGCCTGAGATCCCGCAGCCGGTCCTCGCCTCCTACACGCCCAATCATCGTGCACCGATGGCTCTTGCCCCCGCTAACGCGCAGGCTTCAGTCCCGCGCTTCGCCCATGCCAGCGCTGCTGGCGGGGGTTTCCCGTTTGCACGGCCCAACCTGCTGCCAGAGACCCGCCGGCCTGGCATACCGACCTATGAGAGCGCCGAAGTGGTGGGTGCTCCCGAGGTCGACGAAGACCACCCTGACGAGCTGAGCTACGTGCCGTTCGACACGGCAGACCTCATGACGGACACCTCGGTCGCCTATAGCCGGACGGTCGCGCCGCTGACCCATCCTCAACAGGACAATATCGACTACCTGCTCGATGACATGGACCAGCCGACGAAATTCGATTTGCGTCCGAGCTCAGGCTATCGCGGCCTGGCGAGCGCCCAGCAATTCTCCGGCGAGGCGGTGAGAAGCCTCTATGCCGAGATGGATGCACCGGCGCGGACCCGCCTCGCCGACGCCGGCCGCTAAACCCGGACAGCTTGCCTACTCCTCTTTCGAGTAGATCTCTTCGAGCCTAGCCACCCCGACAAGCAGAAACACGGCAAGGCGAGCGAGATGCCGACGATCTGCCATGCGGCAAGCCCGCAGGCGATGCCGAGTGCGGCGGTCACCCAGACCGTCGCTGCGCTGGTCAACCCTTCACGGTCCGCGCCTCGGTGTCACGCAGAATCACGCCCGCCCCGATGAAGCCGATCCCCGCCATGATGCCTTGGATCACCCCTTGCACCACGCGGCTGAGCGCGTCGGGATGGTCGGCCAGACCCCGGAAGTGCACCGTCGAGATGGCGACGATGGCGGCGCCCAGAGACACAAGGCCGAGCGTGCGCACGCCGATGGGCTGGTTGGCGAGATCGCGGTTGAGACCGATCACCATGCCGACAACGACGGCGGCCCCGAGCCTCAAGGCAATGTCGAGAATATCGAACGATGCCGAGGTCTCGCTCAAGGGCTATGCTGCCTCCGATTCCGCCGCATCCATGCCCAACGCATGGAGGTAGGTCGTGAGGACCGCCTCTTCCTCGCGCCGCTTGTTCTCGTCCAGCTTGCGCAGGCTGACGACTTTGCGCAGGGCCTTGACGTCGAAGCCGTTGCCCTTGGCCTCGGCATAGACCTCGCGCAAGTCTGCGGCGAGCGCCGCCTTCTCCTCCTCCAGCCGCTCGATACGAGACACGAAGGCACGAAGCTGATCTTTGGCTGATGTCTGAAGCTGCACGTTGGGACCCCTCGAGGCGTTTGTGATGATTCAATGAAAGCGAGCTTGGTCCCGATCGCTGATCGCAGCAAGGCAGGCGAGGCGCTTATCCCGCTTATCCAAAGCCTCCTCGTGGGTGCACCGAGGACGTGACGCGGGAAAGGCTTACGCTGCTGATTTTAATGATACTTTCTGGGCGCGCAGAGGCACGTCACGACCGCTCGGTCTGGTACTTCGCCTTCCATTCCTCATACGGCATGCCGTAGACGATCTCCTTCGCCTCGTCCTTGCTGAGCGGAACGCCGCGCTCATCCGCCGCTTCGAGATACCACGTCGCGAGGCAGTTCCGGCAGAAGCCGGCGAGTTCCATCAGGTCAATGTTCTGCACGTCCGTGCGCTCGCGTAAATGCTCGATCAGCCGGCGGAAGGCTGCGGCCTCGAGCTCGGTCCTCGTCGTCTCATCCACGTGCGTATCCTTTCGCAGGCCCGCAACAAAGGCCGGTGTTGGAGCCGAAATGCTCGATCTCGTGCAGCCCGGGGGCGGAGCGGAGCACCTCGCCGACGACACTGGCGAGATGGTGCGCCCATTCCCATTGCCCCTCGGCGGAAAGGATCAGATCCTGGCGCACCTCGACCAGCGCGTGCGCAAGACCGCGCAAGGTCCCGTGCCGGTAGAGCGTGTCACCTTTGAGCTGGCCCGAATACGGCACGTTATCGCCAACCTCGACGTCGGGGATGGTCCGCAAGCCTTCGAGAAGCGGGAGCGCAAAGCGCGGATCCTTATCCCACAGGATCCCCGAAGCCCACGGCCGGGCCACGCCCTTCCAGGCCTGGGTGAAGCTGTGCACCGACAGAAGTACGGGCGACTTGCCGGCGGCGATCCCGGCCTCGATCGCCTGGTCGATGGCCTCGTGATAGGACCGATAGAACCTCGCGATACGGTCGTTGATCTGAACGGCGCTCAAGCCCACGTTACCGGGCACCACGAGCCCGTCGGAGATCTGCATGATGAGCGTCGGGTCGTCGAGGCCGCGGTTCGGGTCGATCAGAAGCCGGGAGAAGCGGCTCAAGACGGCCGGCGCGCCGAGCGACTCGGCAAGTCCCGAGGCCACGCCTTCTGCCCCAAGGTCGTAGGCGATGTGCCGATGCAGGTCCTCCGGTTTGAGCCCTAGCGCCCCATAGGCTTGCGGAATCCGGTTTTCGGCGTGGTCGCAGAGGATAAGGAGCCCGAGGCTCGCGTCCCCTTCGATGATCCGGTATGGCTTTTCGCCCAAATCATCTTGTACAAATGTGTCCAGTCTCAACTCCCTGCGAGCGATCCTCGGCCCCTTTAACTGCCCCGCGACCTTGGCCGCGGCAATACCGAAACGTCGAAAAAAGCCCAGGTTGCGACGCATTTACTCACGATTTTGCGCCGTGTTTTTGCTAGGGCCCAACAGGCCTTATAATTGGCCAGGGCCGGTCAGAGAAATGCAACCAATTCAATGGTACCTTTTCGCAGTTTGTTAACCGCGGTTTCCAGTTTTGAGAGTCTGATGCTTGTTTCGAACGAGACCCGCAAATCGGCGGAAATCGGCGATCGCTGGGGGCTCTGCGCGCTCCTGGCGACCGGCTTCGTGGGCCTGCTCGGGGCCACGCCCGCCCATGCCGATCTCAAGCTCTGCAACACCACGGCAAGCCGTGTCGGCGTCGCGATCGGTTACAAGGACACCGAAGGCTGGGCGAGCGAGGGATGGTGGAACATCGCCTCCCATACTTGCGAGACCCTGCTCAAAGGCGTCTTGATCGGCCGTTACTACTACATCCACGCCATCGACTACGATCGCGGGGGCGAGTGGGCCGGCAACCTCTTCATGTGCACTGAGGACAAGGCCTTCACCATCCGCGACACCAAGGATTGTGAGAAGCGCGGCTACAAGCGCACAGGGTTCTTCGAGGTCGACACGGGCGAAGAGCGGGACTGGACCGTTCGTCTCACCGATCCGGACGCCGAAGCAAAGTCCCAATGAGGCGAAGTCGCCGGGTCAAGATCGTCGCCACGCTCGGACCTGCCTCCACCAACGAAGAGACGATGCGGCGCCTGTTCGAGGCGGGCGCCGACGTGTTCCGCGTCAACATGAGCCACGCGACGCATGATGGTTTGCGTGAAATTCACGGCATCGTCCGCAAGCTCGAATCCGAGTTCTCCCGGCCAATCGGCATCCTAGTGGACTTGCAGGGCCCGAAGCTGCGAGTCGGCAAGATCGACTCCGGCTCGATCCGGCTGACCCAAGGCGACATTTTGAGCTTTGTCCGCCGCGAGGCGATCGGCGGCTTGGGCCGCGTGCAACTCCCCCATCCCGAGATCTTCGAGGCCGTGGAGCAAGGCCACACGCTCCTCCTTGACGACGGCAAGCTCAAGCTGCGCATCGTCGAGGCGAGCGACGTCAGGATTGATGCCGAGGTGTTGACGAGCGGCCTGCTCGGCAGCCGCAAGGGCATCAGCCTGCCCGATACCGTGCTCCCCTTTGGCGCGCTGACGGATAAGGACTGCGGGGATATCGACTGCGCCATGTCCTTGGGCGTGTCCTGGATTGCGTTGTCCTTCGTGCAGCGTCCCGAAGACATCGCCGAGGCCCGCAAGCTCTCCCGCGGGCGCGCGTCCATCATGGCCAAGATCGAGAAACCGTCCGCCGTCAGTCATCTCAAGGAGATCATCGACCTCGCCGACGGCATCATGGTCGCGCGCGGCGATCTAGGCGTGGAGATGCCGGTCGAGAAAGTTCCCGGCCTCCAGAAGCAGATCAGCCGCGCTGCGCGCAACGCCGGCAAGCCCGTTGTGGTCGCCACCCAGATGCTGGAATCGATGATCTATACGCCGGTGCCGACCCGGGCCGAGGTTTCAGACGTCGCCACCGCCGTGTTTGAAGGCGCCGACGCCGTCATGCTGTCGGCGGAATCCGCAGTCGGCAAATATCCGGTGGAGGCCGTCGCCACCATGGACCGCGTCGCCATCGAGGTGGAGCGCGATCCTCTTTACGCGGCCATCATCCACGCCCAACGCATCGACCCGCAAGCAACCGGCGCCGATGCCATCTCGGCCGCAGCCCGCACCGTCGCCGAGACACTGAACCTTTCGGCCATCGTCTGTTACACGGCGTCCGGCGCGACGAGTTTGCGCGCCGCGCGCGAGCGGCCCCAGCAGCCGATCCTGGCCTTAACGCCGATCCCCGCTACAGGCCGCAAGCTCGCCATCGTGTGGGGACTCCACTGCGTGCTGACCGACGACCCGCGCAACATCGACGACATGGTGGCGAAGGCCTGCCGCATCGCCTATCAGGAGGGCTTCGCGCTTCCTGGCCAGCAGGTCATCATCTCGGCCGGCATCCCTCTAGGGAAGTCCGGCGCAACCAACATGCTGCGGATCGCTTCCGTCGATCCCACCGCGGACGACGAGTAGCATCGTCTCGGGAAGAGCTGAGGCAGCTGCGCTAGATGTCCTGGCCTTCGACCTCGCGCTTGAGCGCCTTGACGCCTTGCCGAGCATCGTCCAGGAACGGATTGACCTCAAGCGCCTTGCGATAGGCTTCCAGCGCCTCTTTCTTGGCGCCGATCTCCTCCAGCACGAGGCCGAGATCGTTGATCGCCTTGTAGTGCTTGGGATCGATGCTGAGCGCCCGCCGGAAATCAGCAATGGCGCGCTCGGGCTGGCCTTTGATGATGTGCACCTTCGCCCGCCAATACCACGCCTCCGCGTTCTGCGGCGCGATATCCACGACCGCGTCGAGAATGGCGAGCGACAGGTCGGCGTCTTCCTTATTGGCGAACTGAGCCGCCCGGCTCATCAGGAGGTCGACGGTGTCGCTGCCTGACTCCGTCCACATGTCCTGGATTGCCTTCATGATCGGTTGGGCCGCAGTCGCGTTCTTTGCCTCGCCCAGTTTCTCGTAGAGCTCGGCCAGCATTTTCGAGTGGTCGACCGGCTCTGTAGGCGCGACATCGCCGGACTGATCACCGGGCTGGAGGTCAAGTTTGTTGCCCTTGCTGTCTTGTGCCGATTGCGGCGGCGCGGAGGGATCCGCGCCCGATTTCATGTCCGGCTTGAGCAGCGGCTCGGCCCCGAGCATCTCGTCCTCGGACCCTGGCGGCGTCGGCTTAGGCGCATCGAGACTTGGCTCGTCTGGACTGGCGGTGCCGCCGTCGTCGGGATCGTTCCCCAGATCGTTGAGAAACGCTTGGGCCAGAATTATGGGCGCGGCTGCACGCGCCGGCGCCGGCGCGGCAAGACCGCCTATCGACGTCAGCAGGCACACGAGCGCAATACTCGCCCAGCTTGTCACCTTGATCATGAAAGGAAGCCTACGTGGCCCGCGCCGTTTGCGTCAAAGCAATTCGGCGGGAAACCCAGGACAAGACTAGCCCTGGCGCGCCTTGAAGCGCCGGTTGGTCTTGTTGATGACGTAAAGGCGCCCGCGGCGACGCACTACGCGGTTGTTCCGATGGCGCTTGCGCAAGGCCCTCAGTGAATTCTTGATCTTCATAGCAAGCCATCCATTCGGCTGAAAACACGGCGGGGCGGCCTTTGGCAAAGGCCGCCCGCGAATTGAGGCGGACCATAGAAAGGGCCGCCTCTCCTGTCAAGCCGCCCCCCGCGGAAAGCGCCGGGACCGGGAACCGGCGCCAGGTGATCCCGATTGACAGTGTAGGGAGCCGACCCCTATACTTAACCTAATGGTTAAGTATCAGGACACCGCCCTCGACCGCACGTTCGCCGCCCTGGCCGATCCCACGCGGCGGGCTCTGCTTGCTCACCTCGAGGAACGGAAAGCCATGACGGTCAGCGAGCTGGCAGAGCCGTTCCCCATGTCGCTGCCGGCGATCATGAAGCATCTCGACGTGCTGTCCGGCGCCGAGCTGATCACCCGCACCAAGAAGGGCCGCACCGTCACCTGCCGTCTGACCGCCGAGCCCATGGAGCAGGCCATGGATTGGCTCAATCACTATCAGCACTTTTGGACCGAGCGGCTCGACCAACTGGCCGCCTTTGTGGAGGACAACCCATGCCCGCCCAAGCAAGCCTCGCAGCAACCAAGCCAAGCCTCACCCTCAAACGTCGTCTCAATGCAGGACCGGAGAAAGTCTACGCCGCGTGGACCGACCCCGAAAAAATCGTGAAGTGGTTCGGCCCCGACACCGGGCCGGTGAAAAACGCCGAGGCCGACGTGCGGGTCGGCGGCCGCTACGCCGTGACCTTCCACACCAAGGACGGCGAGGAGCACAATGTCGGCGGCGTCTACCGTGAGGTCGTGCCCAACGAGAAGCTCGCCTTCACCTGGGCGTGGCGCACAATGCCCGAGCGCGAGTCGTTCGTGACCGTCCTCATCA
>Ga0315553_10002806_pt1 | contig 13852 bp, 13 predicted proteins | sample SalMarSW160140MG_FD_203099 | JGI IMG/M metagenome (GOLD analysis project Ga0315553, IMG submission 203099) | Salt marsh sediment microbial communities from the Plum Island Ecosystem LTER, Massachusetts, United States - Salt Marsh Sediment SW1601-40 ... | reverse complement strand
GCTTGAGCTGGTTCTTCTGCTTGAGCTGGTTCTTCTGCTTGAGCTGGTTCTTCTGCTTGAGCTGGTTCTTCTGCTTGAGCTGGTTCTTCTGCTTGAGCTGGTTCTTCTGCTTGAGCTGGTTCTTCTGCTTGAGCTGGTTCTTCTGTTGCTAACTGTCGCAGAGGAGCTGCCTCTTGAACAGGCTCTGCCATCTGAGTTCTCAGAGTCTGAGCCCCTTCAGATGCTCCAGAAGCAGCTTTCTCTACCTCCTCTGGTTCGGCTCCTTCTGAGGCTGCCGCTCCAGCTGCTGCAGCTGATGCTGCGGCTGCGGCTGCGGCTGCTGGATCTTTCTCAATATTGTCCGCCTCTTCTGCTTGTTGGGCCGCTGCTGCGGCTGCGCCTGCTGCATCGCCGGCTGCGGCTGCGGCTGCTGCTGAGCCTCCATTTTCGGCTGCTGCTGCTGCTGCTGCTGCCGCTGGATCTTCACCGGCTGTTACAGCTGCTCCAGCCGCCTCACCGGCTGCTGCTGCTGCTGCTGCTGACTGCCCTGCTGCCGCTGCTGCGGCTGCCGCCGGATCTTCACCTGCTGCGGCTGCTGCGGCTGCTGCGGCTGCTGCATCACTCCCTGTTGATGATGCTGCTGCTGCTGCGGCTGATGCTGCTGCAGCGGCTGCTGATGCACCTCCACCGGCTGATGCTGCGGCTGCGGCTGCCTCACCTGCTGCTGCACCTGCCGCTGCGCCACCACCGGATGCTGCTGCTGCGGCTGCTGATGCCGCTGCGCCACCGCCACTAGATGCTGCTGAGGCTGCTGCTGCATTACCAGCCGCCGCCGCTGCTGCCGCTGCGCCACCACCGGATGCTGCTGCTGCGGCTGCTGCGCCGCTACCAGCTGCTGCTGCTGCTGCAGAACTACCGCCTGCAGCGGCTGATGCTGCTGCTCCTGCTGCTGCTGCGGCTGCAGATGAACCACCGGCTGATGCTGCGGCTGCGGCTGCGGCCTGCCCAGCTGCTGCGGCTGCGGCTGCTGCGCCACCTCCACTGGCTGATGCTGCTGCGGCTGCGGCTGCGCTTCCTGCCGCTGCTGCTGCGGCCGCACCGCTACCACTAGCGGCTGCTGCGGCTGCACTCCCTGCCGCTGTAGCTGCTGCTGCTGCACCGCCACCTGCTGCTGCCGCTGCTGCGGCTGCGGCTGCACCCCCTGCTGCTGCTGCTGCTGCTGCGGCTGCGCCGGCTGCTGCTGCAGCTGCTGCACTTCCACTGTTACCACTGGCTGCAGCTGCTGCTGCTGCTGAACTTCCAGCTGCAGCTGCTGCTGCGCCAGCTGCACCGCCACCTGCCGCTGCTGCTGCAGCTGCAGCTGATCCACCTGCAGCTGCGGCTGCAGAAGCCGCCCCTGCCGCTGCAGCTGCCGCTGCTGCTGATGCTGCAGCTGATCCACCTGCAGCTGCGGCTGCTGCTGATGCTGCAGCTGATCCACCTGCAGCTGCGGCTGCTGCAGCTGATCCACCTGCAGCAGCTGCTGATGCCGCGCTTGCTGCTGCGGCTGCGGCTGACACTGAACATCCACCTGACGATGCTGCGGCTGCTGCTGCCTGCCCAGCCGCTGCGGCTGCGGCTGCGGAAGACGATTCACCTCCAGAGGAAGCTACGGCTGCGGCTGCTGCGGCTGCACCGTTTGCTGCTGCTGCTGCTGCTGCAGCCGAACACCCTGCTGCTGCTGAGGAAGCCCCTGTACTTCCAGCGGCGGCAGCGGCCGCACCGGACTGACCAGAAGCTGCTGCGGCTGCGGCTGCGGCTGAATAGCCGTTCGCTGCTGCTACACCTGCGGCAGCTCCTCCTGCTGCTGCAGCTGTTGCAGCCGCTGATCCACCGTTGTTAGAAGTAGCTGCGGCTGCGGCTGCGGCTGCGGATTCATAGCCGGATGCTGCTGCGGCTGCTGCTGCTGAACCGGCAGCCGCAGCAGCTGCCGCCGATGCACCGGCTGCTGCGGCTGCTGCTGACGCACCTGCCGCTGCTGCGGCTGCTGCATCACCGTTTGACGAGGCTGCGGCTGCGGCTGCTGCTGAATATCCTGCAGCTGCTGCTGCTGCTGATGCTGCTCGTTGTCCGGAAGAGCCTGCCGCTGACGCAGCGGCTGATCCCTCTCCAGTAGATGAGGCTGCAGCAGATGCTGCTTCGCCTGCTGCCGCGGCTGCCGCCGATGAGGCTCCAGCCGCAGAAGCGGCCGCCGATGCAGCATCACCTGCAGCAGCTGCTGAAGCTGCCGAGGCTCCTGATGCTGCAGATGCTGAGCCAGCAGATGATGTGGCAAAAATTTGATCTATCGGTATTACATGAAGGCCTAATGCGCCTAATGCTATCGCTATAAATGCATATTTTTGAAATGAGGATACACTATTCTGCACAAGTTTGACCGAACGCTATGGCTTATATATTTTAGCTATCTATCTTTCATAATCTATTATCATTAACGCTATATTGGATCTAAGGCATTTAGCAGGCTGAAGCTATACATTTCATTTTACATGCCAAACAGGTGGATGGCAAGTCCCTTTATTTCATTCTGAAGTACAGGGGAAGGAGGCACGACCTGTGAGTAGTCATCTGAAAAATTGGGAAGTATAGAGTCTTTCCACCGAAAACTGCTTACTTATGATTAGAAATTCGAATAATTAATCGAAGTCAATTTCATTACTCCCCGGTAATTCAATGTATTTCGGTTAGATAAGAAAATACCAATTTGGTTATATTGTGGAGTGTATATAATTCACACCGGTTAGCAAAAATGTACAAACAGAGGCCCATTGGGGTTACAATAATTGCTTTGCTTGCCATACTTGGTGGTATAGCATTCCTTGTCAGCGGATTTGGGACATTAATATTGATTCCACTACTTGGAATCTTCATCGGTAGTGGCTTGTTCATTCTAGGGCTGGCTTATTTTCTGATGGCCTACGGGTTATGGAATGGTAAGGGTTGGGCTTGGACACTAACACTAATCCTCTCAGGAATTGGAATAATAGTAGGAATAGGTTCAATTATAGTTGGAAACGTTGGATCGATATTTCATACTATCATCAATGCCATAATAATTTACTATCTATATAGGCCAAATGTCAAAGCTTTTTTCAATAGATAGGAACAAGATAGAAACTACTACACTATTTTTCATCTCAGATAGAGAAGATGGTTTCTCTGGGTTGAAGATGATCTGTCATATATTTGACATTGGTTCGTTGAGAGCCGATTTCAACCCAACACAGAGTATAATCTCAAGATATGGGAGCAGCTCCTTTTCGCCTTTCTCCTCGGTTATTGTTACTGCGCATGGCAGTACTTGAACTTTTAATTTGTTGCGCGTTAGCACCCTGGAGCATGGTCCTGACCTCTTGCAATTGACCTTTAAGTTCATCAGTTTCTTTCTTGTAATCATCAACAAATTTTTTCTGGCTTTCGACCATTTTCTTTAAATTTTGGTTCTCGGCACGCAAATTTTCATATCCGGTTTGAAGCGTCGTTAAGGCATCTTTGTTACGTGTATTTTCATTAACGATCTCCCCAAGTGACTGCGATTGTTTCAGTACCTCTTGTCCAGCCTTTGAGGTTTCATCAAAAAGCCGCCTCTGGCCTTCGGCAAGCAATGCAAACTTCAGTTCATTCCTAGCCGCATCGACTCCTTGGAAATAACTTGGCAAGAAAACCCAATCTCCACCTGTAGATTGCCCTATGGCAAACAATTCCAATTCAATCAACAATTTCCGACCATCTAGAAAATCTTTATAGCCTTTCCTATAACTCTCAGGAAAATAGCAAATAGTTCCTTCCTTTGTCTTGCCCAAGAAGAAGTTGAAATAATAATGATACGTAATAGGATCTATGTTTTTCAGTGAATTAATGATGGTTTCTTGTTCCGGTGGGGAAACAGGATCCTTTAGCCGCTCAGGATGTACTAGATTATGATTTCCATTGCTTGAATCGGTCATAGCAATGATGTTAAGGTGGAGTTCATAATATTAATGATGACTTTCAATGGTCGCACAAAGATCAAAACCCAAACTGATGGATGTCAAACTTCACTCAAAACACAAAGAGTTGCTTTAACACAACAGGTAAAACGGTTCAGATGGATGCCAAAATAGTACACCTTATCCTTCTCGAACTATCTGCGGGGACGATGCCTTAAATATGGCAAATATGTAATCGCCAAGTTGAAGTCTAAGGTCATGTTGGGCTTGCTCTGTTATCCTTGAAATAATATGCAGTCTGTCAACCTTAAGATATATGTCGATCGCCCCCACGCTATGATTCACAAATTTTATTATCTTAGCCTTTATTATATTGCGCGCACTTGTTCTAATTGGCTCTCTTGAGAGAATTATATCTTCAGGTTTTAGAAGTATCCCTACCCTACTACCAATAGTATATTCTCCCAGGATTTCTATCAGATCAGTACCGATCTTGAAAGTCGTAATTCCCGCACCGCATCTTACAACCTCCCCTTCTATGTAGTTGGTCTCGCTAAACATACCGGATAGAAACCGGACATGACTTCCAGTTAGAAATGAATCAATGGTATCAGTGTACTCAAACAGACCATTTCTCAATATTGATACACTATCAGCCAGAGCGTATACATCTTCTTCGAAATGAGTTACATAGATTGATGGCACCTTTCTGATCCTAAGAATTTTCCGGAGCTCTGGCCTCAAAGTTCTTCTAGTAATCTGATCTAAGTGTGCAAGGGGTTCATCCATTAGTATTACTCGTGGGTTTGTGACGAGCATTCTTGCTAATGAAATTTTTTGTAACTCGCCACCACTCAAATCCCTTGTATTTCGGTGTAGGAGATGTAAAATACTGAGATCATTAAGAAGTCTTCTTACTTGTGCTTCATTTTCTTTTCTATCTTTTTTAGAGAGTCCAAAGACAATATTTTCATACGCATTTAAATGCGGAAGCAGTCTGGGGTTTTGGAATGTGTAACCAGTACGACGAAGATGCACAGGTTTATTAGTTATGTCAATACCATTTAGTAACACCGAACCCGAATCTGGATTTACCAATCCCGCAATGAGATTCAGGATTGTGGTCTTACCACTTCCTGTTGGGCCGACTATTACTAATGTATTGTTATTTTCAACTCGAATGTCCAAAGGACCCAACATAAAACCAGGAAGTTTTTTAGTTATCCTTACAAGCTCAAGAGTCAACCGTTCTTTCCTGCCCTTTGAACTGCTATACAGTTTTGAGAATCTTCTATGAAATAATAAATATGGTTGATGACGCAACGACGTGATTCGTTAGAATCCATATTATCTTTGAAATTTGCACCTCTTAATAAAAGCAGTACTACTCTTTGACCTTCTCTAATCCTTCTTTTTTGGATCTTGCTCTTTGAATTCCTGAAGAAATGATAGCGTTAGATATGTTCTAAATGTGCATGCAATCGTTAGCAAGCTGTTACCATAGATAGATTGGAATTATCTTCCGTTTGTCTTTTGAATCAGACCACAAATCATCAAGTTATGAAGTCTGGAATAATATTGTTTGCGAGTCATCCTTAGCCCCTGATATGACTAACCCCTGATATGACTAACCCCTGATATGACTAACCCCTGATATGACTAACTGGATATTATTTTCCTTACCCTTTCGACAAGTTTTTGATTCTCTATGGGTTTACGCATAAAACCGTCTGCACCCACGCTATTGAAAATGTCACTATAGTCTCCATAGAACATTTCTCCTGCTGTCAAAAAGCAAATCTTTGCATTTTGATCAATTTTTTTTATTTCACGATATAAGGCAAGACCATTGAGATGAGGCATCTTTATGTCAAGTATTATAAGCCCATAAACCCCAGGACGAAAATTCTGGAGGACTTCTCGAGGATCACTGTATGAATCTACCTTGAAACCATTAGTTTCCAAAACCATGTGTAATGAGATATTCACGTCTAGCTCATCGTCAACGACCAAAATTCTGTCCTGCGAAAAACTTTCTTGTTCAATCTTAGATGACATATCCTGTGTTACCTTTGATTTCACCTATACAAACATGTACGAAGTACCTTAAATGTTGCTTTCGCATTCCCTAATGAAGTACAATTATAGCCTTTAAGCAAAAATAAAGACCTCGGTCAACATCGTACGTATCATACTCTTCAAGAGAGATAAACTTTGCTGGATTTAGCTTCGACCCTTCAAGATTATCATAAGACAGTAGTCTAGGGCAGCTTAGCTTAGAGCATACTCAGGAGCATTATCAAAGACTCTCCTAAATGAATCTACGGTTTGTACCAGTCTGAAAACCTGCTAGTATTTTTTCCACCTTTTCTAAACGGAAGCTGATTCCAGTAAAATCTGCCAAAATTGTAAAGAAAGTAATAATGCCTCGAAACAAAGCCAATGACAATCGATATTATTCCACCTACCATGAAACGATACCCAATTATTCGGAATCCTTCTGACTCTTCTTGTGGTAGCGTCATATTTGCAATCCAGAGACAGGCAAGGCTAAAAGTAACTATCACAAGTCCTGCGATAACAAGAGGCTTAAACAAAAGATCTTGTTGTTGACGATCATTTGCCATGAGGCCACAATACGTTGCTCTTTCATTTAATTTCTTCTTCGATATCGATGTATTTCGCGCGGGTCTCATTTTGAATAATCCTCATAAAACTAACAAGAGAAGCAATTTAGAATAGGTGTTTTGGTGAAACATCGATACAGCTGCAACAGATTACAAACCCCCCTAATTGTTTTTCAACAATCAGTCTCCTCTATCCATGTAATCAAGTTTTAGATCGCCGTGAGAGACTTCTATTCTGCGTTTATGTTTTTCGATCCAGGAGACCCTAATGAGCCCGAATATTTCAAGATCCAGAAGGATTTTGTTAAATGTGTCGTCGGTCACTTGAATTTCCTCCTTATTGAGGTTATTCAAAAGATCAACATCGGTGATATTTCCTACCTGTTTTATCTTTTCAAATATTAAATTTCGTAGTGGGAATTTCATCTCATTATATCCCAGAGAACCTAATTATTCCTCGTTGCCTTTAAACGCTTCTCACGATTGATGGCCTATAGTGACTTCTTGGTCTTGTCCCAATCTAAATTACTCTAAAATGCCTTATTTATGCCTCATTTTACGGGACGAACCTTGGAAGCCGATATCCTTGAAAATCGCAATGCACATGAAATCTTGCAAATCGACCATTAATTTCTAGACTGGAGCGCAGAGGTCGTAATCAAGAAATAAGTGTAGGAGAATGCTTTCCATATCTGCTAATGAATAATTCTACACTGCAGAAGATAGTTTTCACCGATATTGATGGCACCCTTATAGACATATACAGTGGAAAGTTTGAAGGGACCGATCTACTAGTAAAAAAATTCGCAAAAATGGGAATCCCAGTCATACTTTGTTCCGCCAAGACACGCAGTGAACAGGAGTACATCAGAAAAAAGCTTGGACTGCCTGACCCTTTCATAATCGAAAATGGAGGGGCGGTAGTGATCCCTGACGGATATTTCGAAGATGTTGAATTGGTGCCACGTACGAGAAAGAATGGTTATAGTGTTATTGAAATAGGAGGTCATTCCAATGAAATAAGAAAGCGTCTAGCTAGGATTAGAAACGAGCTCCAGATTAGCTTTAAAGGGACGACTGATATGACATCGGATGAAATTAGTACGAAGGTACAAATTCCATTGCCCTTCGCGAAGCGAATGTCAAATCGCGAATATGGGGAAACTATTTTAGAAATAGATCCATCTGACCTGGATAGGTTAGCTAAAGTCTGCACAAAAACTGGCTTGAAAGTAATACATGGGGGTAGGTACACTGATATTACACGGGGAAATGACAAAGGGAAGGCCACCCGTATACTAATCGATCTCTTCAAACAAAAGTACCGACCAAGGAGAACTATTTTCATTGGATTGGGCGATAGCGAGAACGATCTACCCATGCTAAAATTAATGGACATTCCTGTGCTAGTCCAGAGAGCTAATGGTTCATGGTGTGACTCGAGGATAAAAAATCTTCTTCGGTGCACCGGGATAGGGCCTAAAGGATGGAAAAATTCATTCAATTTGATTACATCATTATAATATAGGTAATTAGGATTTTATTAGTACATATATGAATAAAGCGCAGTTACAAAAAGAATTCAATAGTATGAAAATATAGTAACTACTATTAACTCTGCTACCTATCGTAATCCCTAATTTACCCGGTCAAGATTATCCATTCCTACATATTGACAAATTCTATGCCAGATTGGTTAGTCATCTCCATTCCTCTAGCAGACTGTAGTCTCTATAATTATCTGGATCAAGTCTAAATCCTGAAGTTTTTTCACGAGGAACATCATTTAGCTTTAAATAATATTCCAGTTTTCTCTTCTTAAACTGTTTGGCAAGCCAGTGGACAAACTGCTGCTCCAATATTGAACCTTCTTCTTTTTCCATATCCGGAAATATACTAAATAGTGAATAAACAAGGTCCGGGTCTAAACACAATTCAAAGAACTCCCAGCCCATCGAAATTCCTGTTGAATAACACTGATATTCAACCTTTGTCTTTGCTCCTAATTCAAGATCTCTGATAAAGCTAATGATTTTGCCTCTTTCCTTTTCAAAGTTTTGACAGGAGCCAGTAATCACGATTACCGAATCTCGCTTTGCAGGTATTCGATTCAATGTGATTATATTTCACGTCTTACGATATAAAAGTACCCTTAGTCAATTCCAGACTCGTGCATAATTTAGGTGCGATTTACATGGATCTCACAGCAACTGGCTTAAAATGTCTATTTTAGTATTTAATCAAACTTCCAAAGTTGAAAATAATTACAGCAATGTGGGCAAAAACAATCCACTGGCATGCCTTGGACCCACCCACAGATAGCGATTGAGACTCCAATTGGAAGTGTTCAATTTGCTCACCTTATGGCAGCTTAGTGAAATTACAGCATCCAATTCTTGACCCATCACATATCAAATTATACAAAACTGAAGGTCTAGTTACGCCCAGGCGGACGACCATCGACATCAAAAACATATCATTATCTGAATTTAATGAGCTGTTATAAGAACACCATACAAACTCCGGAGTGCGACACCTCATATGAGTGGGAAAGAAACGATAGCAGATCACATAGAGACTTGCTTAACAGTATTTGGTTGGCTAAGTAATTTACTTGTCATGGATTTAATAATGATTGATACCACTAATCCATAAAACATGTTGAAGACTAGTGCCCCGATCAGAATTTTATCATTTATCGAAAGGAGTTCACCTACCGTTATTGATGATGATGTTCCTAGAGATTTTTCTACAGGAGTCTGTTGGACTATAAGTTGATTTTGGTCTAGATCACCTAACAAGGGTATAATGACCCAAAATGTGACCGGAACAAACAGAAATGCCCAAACTATCACCCCGCTGATGAGTCCATAGATCGGAGCATACTTATGCATAGTAGAGAAGATTCTCAAGTCCCTTATGGAAAAAGGTATTGATATCATGACGCCAAGAATACTACCAGTGAATAAATGCAAGAGTAGCCCGGCTACGATCATATTCACTGATTCTACATGGGATTGCGTGACTGAGGACACCAGTACCAGGTAAAAAGTTCCTACTGGGATATCAATGGTTTTTTCTACTACAAGGATCAGCCCGCTAACACAGGCAGAAGCTAATAAGCCAGCCAACATACCAATTCCTAAGACCCTAAACCTGATTCTTGTAGTCTGCTGATCTTCATTGTCGGTCATATAACTTTCCAGCTTTTCCTTCCAATTCACATTTCTATATGACTTGATCCTAAAGAGAGAACTTATGATAAAACCGAACAGAGCTCCCCAAACAAGATGAAACAGCACAGAGCTCAAAGCGGTGGTTTGCATAAATTGATTTATCTCGGTCGTTGATATGGAAAAGTTAGTAGTAAGTGCCAACGATGTGACAATCTGAGCCATGGAAGGTTGTACAAGAAAAGCAGTGATCGGAAGAAACACAATTAACCAAATTAATATCCCAGCTACCATTCCTGCTAAAATTCCTTTAAACAGGCTATGCGAAACCATTCGAACGATTGCCGCGCCTACGAGAGCTCCCATCAGTGTCCCTATCAAGATGTGAAGACCAAATCCAAAATATGATGCAGTTATCACGTTATCCATTCCCAATGCAATTCCAATGATAGAATAGAAAGCACCAATGGGCAAACCCGCACCAGCTTCCACTAGAGATAGAATAGATGATATCGACCATGTTGCAACGGCCCCAGCAATGGCCCCGTATTTGGCCCCATCCAACACTATGGATTGCATACCAAAAGTCAACATACACTATATACTGCAAACGAATAGTTAAACTTTACAGATATTCCATATTTTCTTGTATATTATATACGCATTTTGGAAAAAGCTAAATTCCATATAGAAGATTTAAAAATATTCTGAAAAATCATTCGGCTATGCTACCCTTAATCACACACTATAATTAGTCTGAAGAGTCAGAAAGCCTATTAAATACCACATTACGTCCTAATATGAAATATCGATAACTTTCATTCATATATCGCCATCTCAAAGGGGGTCTATATAATTGGACTTTTGAAGGCTATAGAATCGGCAACCTGCCGTTGTAATCTGAACGCAGTAATGTCGATAATCGATATCGTTATAGTAAACTAAATTTCAGATTCACAAGGCAAAATTAAAATCTAAAAAAAAGAAGGAAGTATCGTCTTCCTTAACCACCGGTCTAACTAGTTTCGTTTCCAGCAGACTCCATCTGCGCAACCCACTGGGCTTGCTGACCTCCGCCTGCGAAGTCACTTCCCTGTGGTGGCACCCAAGCACCTTCTGGAATGTCAGTAGCTGTTGCGTTTGGAGTAGCGAGTACTGCAAATGCGGCTCCTTTAACTACGTCAGCCATATTGTGATCCACGGCCACGTATACTCCCTCATCTGGGAATGTAGTCTCAATCACAGATGACGATCCTACTGGCACCCACCAAGTTTCATCATTCAGGTCTACGGTTCCATAAGTATCTGCGTCTTGATTAAAGCCATCCCTTACGTCCAGCTGTCCTGAAATGAAGTGAAATGCTACTCCATCATTGGGTCCTGGGTTAGTTATATACCATCGTGTTGGTTCACCCGGCTGGACTTGGAAAACCGTTGCATTTGGATTAAGCTCAAGTTTTGACACAGCACCTATTGAAGGAGCATACTTAAACGACATTCCGTTGGTAAGAATCAGGTCAGGATTTTGGTTGAGGAATTTGGTTATATCAAATGAACCTGTTCCGTTGACTTCGTTAAAAACTCCTGGATCTGCAGCGTTATATATTTCACTGAATACTACTGAGAACTCTTTTGCTTGTTCTTCATTATTTGGATGGACCACGATATTTCCATACATTCCATTAGCAATATGTTCCCATACGCCGTTAAGTGAATCAGCACCACAGTGATATAACCAGCTACCTGGGTTAACGCCGATTAGCCAGCCAGTTCTTGTTTCACCAGGCTGCACACTAGTATTTGTGCCATTTTCCCCATAGGAAAGTGCCTTTCTTGGCCCTAAACCAGCGTGGAAGTCATAACTATGAATTAGTTTTCCTTCATTTATCAACGTAATTGTAAGGTTATCGCCTTGGTCTATACCTACTGTAGGACCTGGAATTGAACCGTTAAACGTGTATGCATTGTACATAACTCCTCCTGGATGCAATGCATTATCAGGAGCAACTTGAACTACATTTTCATTTGCTATAAGGGTTACATGTTTTGTCTTTCCGCTTAGCTCATATTCGGTATTCAAAGCAGCCGCTGACTGAGGATTCCCCACCAATAATGGATAAGAAACGAATCCTGCGATCAGGATGCTAGCAAAAATTCCGGCTAGAATTCTCTGCGCCATTTTTAATTTAATAGTTTATTGATATATAAAAATCTTCCTTGTCTTGGATATTCTAATGCAATATTTCAATAAGTTGAGTCATTTGAAATGCCCTTACACTCCACCGGAAGACTACTAATCCAGGCGGCCAGAAAAGCTATTGAGGAGATACGGCACATTACTTTGTACTTAGTATATATAGAGAAAATAAAATCGGATCCATAGTCTTGTCTGGTAATAGTAGGGATACGGGGAAACATCCAACGGAATCTGAGGCAGAGATGATTGTGATGATGCTACCTTCTGATGCCAATCCTAAAGGGAACGTCTTCGGGGGAATAATATTAAAACATGTAGATTTAATTGCAGGCTTGGTAGCCAAAAGACATTCGGGGAGAGCGAATGTTGTTACTGCAAGTATAGACCGAATGGTATTCCTGAAACCAGTCTTTATTGGAAATGCACTCATAATTTCTGCTAAACTAACATACGTTCGTAGATCCTCCATGGAGATCGAGGTAAATGTCGAAGCCGAGGATCTAGATGACAATACCAAAGTGCATGCGGCCACTGCGTTCGTGACAATGGTAGCCTTGGACAAGTATGGAAAGCCTACAAAGGTCCCTCATTTAATTTTAGACGATGACAATGACAAAAAGAGGTATAGCGAAGGTGAGTTGAGGATGAAATCCAGGCTTAGGGATGCAGGAAAGATATAGGTGACCTTTGACATACGGTATCATTTATGTTTTTATTGGCCTTAGACGTACAAATGGCTCTTAAGTTTCTACCACTTGGAAACCTTGATAACTTCGAATGCTTCTGCATATTTTGCATTCATTTGATATCCCCTATAAGAACATCTTCCTACTAGGGAATCTACCCACAAAGGCCCACATCGAATTTTTTGAGAATCAAAACAGTCAAGCGCGTTTCTTTTGATTTTCAAGGTGTCAGTGACGTCCACATAGAGCTGAGGTCTAAATGCGTGTTCACTAATGCCTCCAGGGATAGTGGTTTCGTACATAAATACATTGTTAGAATCGCGAGCTGCGGCCACAACTGCTCTCGTTAATGATTGATGGTCCTGATGTGTATCACCGATCCATTGAGTAAATATAGCCTCAGGGTTTAGCTCCTGGATTATCTTACTAATTTGAGTAACGAACCTTCTGTTGAAGACGATTTCTTCAGGACTAAGATCAAGAAATTCTGGCGACTTACAACCCATGACTTTTGCTGACATAACGGATTCTTGTTTGCGCTCCTCTTTAGTATCAGTTTTTACAAAGTTTGGAAGAGTAGCAATAACTAGTCGGACATCATAACCCATTCCAGCCAGTTTCGCTACTGTTCCTCCCATTCCGATTTCTATATCATCGGGGTGCGCCCCAAATGCCATCATTGGTCGATTTTTTGTCATACCAAACCACCTAGCATACCATGATTTTTTGTGTACCTTGTGGAAACCTCAAACGTGCAAAAAATAGCTGAACCCCTATTAATATATCTTTACATATGACAATTAGCGCCTAGGCAACACAGAACTAAGCTCTCGACTCCATAAGTTTCGTGTCAGGAATTTCATATTTTCACAGCATTGTCAATACAAACTTGACTACAAACATTTGTGGGGGTTACGCCATAAGGACTGTCGACGTGCTCGTCATGCCAGATTTACGATTCGTTAGTAAAAGTTTTTCCCTCCCTATTGGAAAATGCCCGGAATTCTCTGTTATCTAGACAAAGACAGAATTCTTTGTTATCTAGACAATCGAAGTAATATGGACAGATACTTCTCATTTTTCATAATTTTATTTCACTTGTCACACTTCTAATTGAATTAAAGATAATTTCTTCATACAAAACATGTGTAAGGCAACCCATGATTAAGTAAACACAAATTGATTTAAACTAGTCCACTTGTATATATCTACATTCCAATAT
>Ga0315553_10002805_pt1 | contig 13854 bp, 11 predicted proteins | sample SalMarSW160140MG_FD_203099 | JGI IMG/M metagenome (GOLD analysis project Ga0315553, IMG submission 203099) | Salt marsh sediment microbial communities from the Plum Island Ecosystem LTER, Massachusetts, United States - Salt Marsh Sediment SW1601-40 ... | reverse complement strand
GGCGGGCATAATAGCTGCCGTCCCGCCGGCCGGATTGGCCTTTTTCCTGGTCGCCTGGGGTCTGTTTACCCTCTACGCCACCTTCGCCGCCACCAAAGCGCCCAGGGGGCTTCTGGCCCTCTTTATCGCGCTGACCATCACCTTCTTTTTGCTGGCGGCGGGCGAGTACATCTCCGGCTTTAAGATAGCCGGAGGCTACCTGGGGATTCTGGTGGCTCTAATCGGCTGGTATGGCTCAGCGGCGATACTGATAAATGACATGTCAGGGCGGAAGGTCTTACCCTTTTGAGAGGGGCTTTTTACAGTCTCCTATAGGTATCTTCCGCCCGCCTAGCTACTCCCACAACTGTAACCAGACCTTGTTTATCATCTATAGCGTATAACACTCTATAACGCCCTACTCTTATGCGCCACAAGCCACTTAAAGCCAGTTTTTTGACTCTCGGCGGTCTCGGCTCCTGCTCCAGAGCTGAGATAGCTCTGGCAACTGCCTGGTAATCCCGTCCGCCAATCACATCCAACTGCTTCTGGGCTATTCGCCTCAGCCTAATCTGGTAACTCACCCCGGAGTTCCCGCTCTTTTCTTTGGCGCTGATACTGCTCCCAGGTAATAGTGCCTTCCTCATCGGCTAAAGCTTGCAACCCCCAGGAAACATCATACTCGCCTTCCAGTATCTCTAGAGCAGCATCACGCAGGAGCTTAGCCATAGAAGTCCGCTGCTCAAATGCCAGCCGGCGGAGGCTCTCATGCTGCTCTTCAGTGAGAAAAATCGTTGTCCGCTTCAAAGCCATATCTTCACCTACCACCTAACAATAACATACAAACACCGATATGTCTATATGTTTTACTCCACCCTTTTCTTGGCTTCCTCCCAGAGTTTATTCTGCTGGTCAAAGGACAGCTCGCCTAAGTTCAGCCCCCGCTGGCGGCAGGCATCCTCCATATAGGTAAAGCGCTTATAGAACTTCCGGTTGGCCCCCCTCAGCGCCGCTTCTAAGTCCGTCCCCATCCGGCGGGCGATATTGGCCAGGGTAAAGAGCAGGTCGCCGAACTCTTCCGCCTTCCGCTCCTCGGTATCGGCCTGCTGGAACTCGCCGACCTCCTCGGCCAGCTTGTCGATGACGCCGCCGTCATCCTCCCAGTCAAAGCCGAGGTGAGCTGCCCGGCGCTGGACCTCCTGGCTGTAGCCCAGGGCCGGCATCTGCCCGGGCACGCTCTCCAGGATGGAGGCGCCCGGCTCCCTCTCCTCCCCCTTGAGCACCTCCCAGTTAAGCGCCACCTCCTCGGCGTCCCTGACTTTTTTCGAGCCGAATACATGGGGGTGGCGGTGGATAAGTTTTGTATTTATGCTGGCAACGACCTCCCCCAGCCCGAACTCCCCGGCTTCGCCGGCAATCTGGGCGTGGAGCACGATCTGCATCAGCAGGTCGCCCAGCTCGTCACAGAGCTTGGTTGAGTCCCCCTCGTCGAGCGCTTCCAGAACTTCGTAGCACTCGGCCAGCAGGTTTTCCCGCAGCGAGGCGTGGGTCTGCTTGCGGTCCCAGGGGCAGCCGTCGGGCGCCCTTAAGCGTGCGATAATATCTACCAGAGCCGAAAACCGGCTCAAGTCATCAGGTAAAGACAAAAAAGCCTCCTCTCTAACCGGATGGTAGCACCGCCCCCAAAAGACCCCGCTGCCCTCTCAAGAACTCGTCAGCGGACATCGCCTTCTTCCCCTCCATCTGCACCCTGGCGATGGCCAGAATCCCGTCGCCGGTGCCGACGCCAAAGCCAGCCTCCGGGTCCAGCGCCACCACCCGCCCCACCCCGGCGGTTCGCTCCCCGCCCAGCGGCGCCACCTCGATAATCTTTAGAGTTTTACCCCACCACCGGGTATAGCACCCCGGCCAGGGGTCAAAGGCCCGCACCCGCCGCCAGATATCGATTGCCGGCCACCGCCAGTCAATCTCGCCCTCCTCCTTGGCGATGGGGCTGCAGTAGGTCACCTTACTTTCATCCTGAGGCCGGGGGGTACGCTCACCCCGGCTCCAGCCGGCCAGGACCTCACCCAGTAGCTGAGCCCCCAGCCGGGACAGTTTTTCGGTGAGCGAGCCGGTGGTATCCCGGTCTAAAATCGGAATCTGCGCCCGGGCCAGTACCGGGCCGGTATCCAGCCCTTCGTCCATCACCATAATACTGACGCCGCTGAAATCGTCGCCAGCCAGGATAGTCGAGGCCACCGGCGAGGCGCCCCTGAATCTGGGCAGCAGCGAGGGGTGGATGTTGAGGCATCCCAATCGGGGCAGGGCCAGCACCGGTTCAGGCAGAATCTGGCCAAAGGCGGCCACCACGATAACATCGGGCTCAAAGCCCTTAAGCTGCTCTCGCGCCCCGGCCGCCTTCAAGCTGGCCGGTTGCACCACCGTCAGCCCCCGGGCCTGGGCGGCCTGTTTCACCGGGGAAGACACCAGACCCCGCCCCCTTCCCGCCGGCCGGTCGGGCTGGGTATAGACCGCCGCCACCTGATATTTACTGGCCAGCAGGCGCTCCAGAGGGGGGACGGCAAACTGGGGACTACCCATGAAAACAAGGCGCAATTTTTCCCTCCCGGTGCTAGAATTTTAACACCAAAAATTTTTAGCAACAAGTTTTTCTTTTTGTATCTATCCCTCCGATATTGGCCAGAAAAACAAGCCAGACAGGGCTAGCAAGGCCATCCAACCCCCCCCAACCCCCCCCACCCAACCCCACAAAGTTTGCCATCCCCCAACCCACCAACTATCCTAATAATCAGTCCAACAACCAACAGTCCAATAACCAGTCTTCTGACCTTCTTCCCCCGACAGGCCGCCCGGTCAGTCTTGACTTTAGTTTACAAAACAGCGCTTAAAATCTTCTGGGAGTGAGACAGGGGGAATATATGGAAGCCAGGCCGGCTCGAGAAATCTGGGAAACGGCTCTAGGTGAATTACAACTTCAGGTAACCAAGCCCAACTACCGCACCTGGCTGGAAAAGACCACCGGCTTAAGCTATGAGAACAACCGCTTCGTGGTCGGGGTCCCCAATACCTTTGTCGCCGAGTATCTGGCCCGGAACCAGCGCTCCCTGATTGAAAAGACCCTCATCGGGCTTACCCACCCCGGTATCGAGGTTCATTTCCAGGTAGCCTCAAAGACGGCCGCCACCGGGCAGACAACCGGCCCCGGCGGCAACGCCAGATATACCTTCGACAACTTCGTGGTCAGCCAGAGTAACCGCCTGGCCTACACCGCCGCCCGGAGCGTGGCCGAAAAGCCGGGCGCCAGCTACAATCCATTGTTCATCTACGGCGGGGTGGGCCTGGGTAAGACCCACCTCATGCAGGCCATCTATAACCTGACACAGACCGAAAACATCAAGGCGCTCTATGTCAGCGCCGAGCAGTTCACCAACGAGTTCGTCGGCGCCCTCCAGTCCAAGAGCACCGCCGAGTTCCGCCGTAAATTCCGTAATGTTGATATGTTGTTGATAGATGACATCCAGTTCCTGCTCGGCAAGGAGCAGACCGAGGAGAGCTTCTTCCACACCTTCAACGAACTGCACAACGCCAACCGCCAGATTGTCCTGGCCAGCGACCGCCCCCCCAAGTCCCTGCCCGACATGGGCGACCGCCTCTGCTCCCGCTTCGAGTGGGGGCTGATTGCCGATATCCAGCCGCCTAATTTTGACACCCGCCTGGCCATCTTAAAGACCAAGGCCAAGCAGCAGGAAATAGAGGTAGCCCTGGACGTGCTCGAGTTCATCGCCCAGCGCATAAAGCAGAACATCAGGGAGCTGGAGGGCTCGCTGAACCGGGCGGTGGCCTACGCCAAGCTCTTCGGCGCCATACTCACCCCGGAGCTGGCCGCCCGGGCAGTGCAGGATATCACCCCCGGCAGCAACAAAACCGCCATTGCCCCGGAACTGGTGATGAAGGTGGTCGCCGAGCGCTTCCAGCTGACCCCGGCCGACCTGACCGGCCGCAAACGGGACCGGGCCACGGCTTTAGCCCGGCAGGTGGCCATGTACCTTCTCAAAGAGGGCTCCAGCTGCTCGCTGGCCCAGATCGGGCTGGAGTTCGGCAACCGGGACCACGCCACCGTTATCCACGCCTGCCGCAAGATAGCCAACGATATGGACAACGACCCCCACCTGCGGCGCCAGGTGCTGGACATTCAAAAAGGGCTCCAGCGCCCGCCCAGGTCCCGCCGTCAGTAAAACCGGGCCTTTCCACAGCAAGCCACCGTCTATAAACAAGCAGCTAACAGGGCGAACGTCGTTGGCGGTGCAAAACCACCCCCTTTTGTGGATAAGCCAAAACAAAGCAGCTTTATATTCAGCCCCTTTTCCCCAGGCCGGACGGCCCGCCTAGCCACCCGGTAGCTAAAGGTATTATAATTAGTGCTGTTGATATAAACCAAGGATTATATAAGAATAGAATAACTAATAAGCATAACAAAATTGTGGACAGAGTAGAGGAACTATGTTTGACCAAGCGGAGATAACGGTCAGGGCGGGTGGTGGCGGTAGCGGCGCGGTCAGCTTTCGCCACGAGAAGTTTGTCCCCTTCGGCGGCCCCGATGGCGGTGACGGCGGCAAAGGCGGCGATGTGGTAATCGTGGCCGATGAGACGGTCTCCAACCTGAGGACATTCCGGCGACGAAGGGACTATAAAGCCGCCAGAGGCCGGGATGGGGCCGGTAAGAAGAGGCATGGTAAGAACGGGGAAGATTTGGTATTGCCCGTGCCGGTGGGGACGGTGATTAGCTTTAAGTCGCAGATAGGCGGTGATAGCCTTATCGCCGACCTGGAACAACCGGGCCAGCCGGTGGTGGTGGCTAAGGGGGGTCGGGGGGGTAAGGGCAATACGCATTTTGCCACCTCGACCAACCAGGCGCCGCAGATTGCCCAGCAGGGGGAGGCGGGCGAGGAACTGGCCATCATCCTGGAGCTCAAGCTCATCGCCGATGTCGGCCTTATCGGCTACCCCAATGTGGGCAAGTCGACCCTGCTGTCAGCCGTCTCGGCGGCCAAGCCCAAGGTAGCCGGCTACCCCTTCACCACCCGCGAGCCGGTGCTGGGCCTGGTCGAGGTCGGCCCCAAAAGCTTTGTCCTGGCCGAGATTCCGGGGCTGATTGAGGACGCCCACCTGGGCCGGGGTCTGGGGCATAATTTTCTGCGCCATGTTGAGCGTACCCGGGTGCTCATCCACCTGGTTGACGGCAGCTCAGAGTCGCCGGCGGCGGATATGGCCCAGGTTAACACCGAGCTCAGCCTGTTCGACTCGGCGCTGGGCAAGAAGCCGCAGCTGGTGGCGGTAAATAAGATTGACCTGCCCCAGGTCGAGGCTGGATTGGCCGAGATAGCGGATAGCTTTAGCGCCATCGGCACTGATGTCTTTTTCGTCTCGGCGGCCAGCGGCCAGGGCCTCACCGGGCTTATGGAAGAGGCCATGAAACTGCTCCGGTCAATCCCGCAGGTCGAGGCCGGCGGTATAAAAGTCCCTAAGAAGGTCTTTCACCCCCCACCCAAAAGTGCCCCCCCGGGGGTGCATAAGGAAGGGGATATATTTGTGGTGACGGCGCCTTTACTGGAGCGCATCATTACCCGCCCTGATGAGGCCATCTCCGGTATTCCCGGCGAGTTACGCCAGCAGCTGGCCCGGCTGGGGGTGACTAAGGCCCTGGAGCGGGCCGGGGTCAAGCCCGGCGACAAGGTTCGCTGCGGCAATTTTGAATGGGAGTGGCCATAGTATGAATATCGGCGTGCTGGGGGGAACCTTTGACCCCATTCATATGGGGCACCTGATTATCGCCGAAGAGGTGCGCGCCCGCCTCGGTTTGGCCGAGGTCCTCTTGGTGCCGGCGGGCCAGCCCTGGCTCAAGCTCAATAACGCTAATGCTATCTCACCGCCCCAGCACCGGCTGGAGATGGTGCGCTTGGCTATCGCCGATGAGCCGGCTTTCAAGCTGTCAACTATGGAGATAGACCGGCCCGGCCCTTCTTATACGGTGGACACCATGGGCGAACTCCGCAATCAAATCGGGGCTCAGGGCAAGCTTTATTTCATCCTGGGCTGGGACAATTTGAACCAGCTCCCCCGGTGGCACCAGCCATCGCGGCTGGTGGAACTATGCCGCCTGGTGCCGGTGCGCCGGGTGGGCTTTGCCTCCCCCGACCTGGACTCCCTGGAAGCGGCCGTCCCCGGCTTGGCCAAAAGCCTGGTGATGCTGGACACGCCGCAGATAGAAATCAGCGCTTCCGAAATCAGGGCCCGTGTTGCCCGTGGGCTGTCAATTCACCAGCTCGTCCCCGAGCCGGTAGAGCGGTATATCATAGAGCACAAGCTGTACGTAAAGAAGCCGAGCGGCTAAATATCCAGATTCTTAACGTTTTTGGCGTGTGCCTGGATAAAGGCCTTGCGCGGCGGCACCTCGTCCCCCATCAGCACGTGGAAGATGCGGTCGGCCTTGGCGGCGTCCTCGACGGTCACTTCAAGCAGGGTGCGGGTATCCGGGTTCATGGTCGTATCCCAGAGCTGCTCGGCGCTCATCTCGCCCAGGCCCTTGTAGCGCTGCACCTCCACCTTGCGGCTATCTTTCAGCTTGATTAGAACCTCTTCCTTCTCCGCCTCCGAAAATACCCACTGCTTGTGCTTGGCGGCCTTGACCCGGAAAAGGGGTGGCTGGGCGATATAGAGGTGCTGGTTATTGATCAGCTCGGCCATGTGGCGGAAAAAGAAGGTGAGCAGCAGGGTGCGGATGTGGGAGCCGTCGACATCGGCGTCAGTCATCAGGATAACCCGGTGGTAGCGGAGCTTGGACAGGTCAAATTCATCATCGATGCTCGTCCCCAGGGCGGTGATGATAGCCCGGATTTCCTCGTGGCCCAGCATCTTTTCCGGAGACGCCTTCTCCACGTTGAGGATTTTACCCCGCAGCGGCAGGATAGCCTGGAAGCGGCGGTTGCGCCCCTCCTTGGCCGAACCTCCGGCGGAAGGCCCCTCCACCAGGTACAGCTCGGAGTGGCTGGGGTCTCTCTCCGAACAATCGGCCAGCTTGCCGGGCAGGGTGGCTGTTTCCAGACTGCCCCGCTTGACGATAAGATCTCTGGCCTTTCGGGCGGCCTCTCTGCCCTTGGCGGCGAGGAGGCACTTTTCCACGATTCTCCGGGCGTCGTCGGGGTGCTCTTCGAAGTAGAGGGACAGCCCCTCCCCCACGGCGCTCTCCACGTGGCTCTTTACCTCCGGGTTACCCAGCTTGCCTTTGGTCTGCCCCTCGAACTGGGCCTCGGCCAGCTTGACGCTGATAACGGCGGTAAGGCCTTCTCTGACGTCCTCACCGATTAAATTAGGCTCGTCCTCTTTAATCAGCTTGTTCTTGCGGGCGTAGTCATTGAGGACGCGGGTCAGCGCCGAGCGGAAGCCGGTGAGGTGGGTACCGCCGTCGATGGTATTGACGCAGTTGGCGAAGCTGAAAGAAGACTCGGAAAAGCCGTCGTTATACTGGATTGCCGCCTCGACGATGGTGCCGTTGGCCGGTTTGTTGGCATTGGAGATATAAATAGGATGGCGGTGGCGCACCACCCGGTTGCGGTTAAGCTGGCGGATGAATCCGGTAATGCCCCCCTCGAAGTAGTAGGTCTTTTCCTGGCCCGTCCTCTCGTCTTTAACCGATATTTCCAGCCCCTTGTTGAGGTAGGCCAGCTCGCGCAGGTGTTCACTGATGGTTTTGAATTCACAATTGTACTCGCCGAATATCTGCTCATCGGGCAGGAAGGTGACGGTGGTGCCGGTAGCGCTGGACTTGCCGACCACCTCCACCGCGCCGGTGGGTATGCCCCGCTCATATTCCTGGTGGTACTGCTTGCCGTTGCGGTTGACGTCTACTTTGAGCCAGGCGGACAGGGCGTTGACCACCGAAGCGCCCACGCCATGCAGGCCGCCGGATACCTGGTAGATATGCCCGCCGAACTTGGCCCCGGCGTGCAGGATGGTCATTACCGTTTCCAGGGCGGTTAGCTTGGTGGTGGGGTGGATATCCACCGGGATACCGCGCCCGTTATCCTCTACCGTTACGCTTTGGTCCTGGTGGAAGGTAACCCAGACGTTGTCACAGCAGCCGGCCATGGCCTCGTCAATGCAGTTGTAGGTGATTTCATAGACCAGGTGGTGCAGGCCGCGCTGGTCGGTGCTGCCGATGTACATACCGGGGCGGCGGCGTACTGCCTGTCGCCCTTCCAGGACCTGGATATCCTCGGCCCGGTAATCGTTATTCTTTACTGACTTGGATTTTGAGGGCTTGTCCTTTGGCATAGTCGTTCATTACTCCCTTACTGGTGGTGAGGGGAAAAACCAAGCGGGATCGTCAGAGAGGGCATGGTGAGACCCGGGTAGCTTCTATCTGGAGAAGGGGCTACCAAACCGCAGGTGGTTTCCGATGATTGCAAGGCAGCCATATATATCTATTATAGCATAATTTAGCCGTGAAGTGAAGTTGGGGAAGCTAGTGGCTCAGCTCCCCCTCTAGCTCACCAACGGGCACGCTTTTCTGCTCGGCGCTGGTCATATCCCGCACTATCACCGTGCCGCTCTTTAGCTCCTCCTCCCCGATAATCACCGCGTAGCTGACGCCCAGGTTATTGGCCTGCCGCAGCTGCGCCTTCAGGCTCTTATCCCCCAGCGCCGCTATTACCCCGATATCCCCCCGCCTAAGTTTAGCCGCCAGCTTTACCGCCTCGGTTTTAGCTGCCTCCCCGATATAGGCGATGAATACCTGCGGCCTGGGCAGTGGCGGCGCTTCAACCTTTTGCTTCTTGAGGTTGAGGATTATTCGCTCGATGCCGGCGGCAAAGCCCAGGGCCGGGGTCGGCTTGCCCCCCAGCTCCTCGATGAGGTCGTCGTAGCGGCCCCCGCCGGCCAGGGTGCTCTGGGCGCCGCCCCCCTCGGGCTGAATCTCAAAGACGGTGCGGGTGTAGTAGTCCAGCCCGCGCACCAGCTGGTTATTGACCACGAAGGGCAGGCCGAGCAACTCCAGGTACCTCTGTAGCTGTTTGAAGTGCTCGGCGCATTCGGGGCAGAGGTGGTCAGCGCTCTTCGGCGCCGAGCCGGCTATTTTCAGGCAGGCCTCCTGCTTGCAGTCGAGCAGGCGCAGCGGGTTTCGCTCCAACCGGGATTTACAGTCGGGGCAAAGCTCCCCGGCGCGGCCGGCATAGTAGCTTTTAAGGGTGGCCACATAGCCGGGTCGGCACTTTTTGCAGCCGATGCTGTTTATCTGGAGCGATAGCCGTTTCAGCTTTATCGAGGCCAGGAACCGCCAGGCCATGTCGATGACCTCGCCGTCGAGGGCGGGGTCGCCGTCGCCGATGGCCTCGTAGCCGAACTGGTAGTGCTGGCGGTACCTCCCCGCCTGGGGCCTCTCGTACCTGAAGATGGAGGCGATATAATATAGCTTTACCGGCTGGGGCAGGTTTTTCATGCCGTGCTCCAGGTAGGCGCGGCAGACGGAAGCGGTGCCCTCCGGTTTCAGGGTGAGCGAGCTGCCCCCCCGGTCCTCGAAGGTGTACATCTCCTTGGTGACGATGTCGGTGTCCTCGCCGACGCTTCGGGCGAAGAGACGGCTGTCCTCGAAAACGGGAGCGTCGAGGCGCTGGTAGCCGTAGAGCCGGGCGGTACGGGCTACCATTTGCTCTAGATAGCGCCAGTAGGCCTGTTCCTGGGGCAGGATGTCCGAGGTTCCGCGCGGTGCCTGATATAACATGGCTTTTCTTTAAGGTAGGATACACATTAACGCTCTATTTGTAAAGGGAGATGCCCCTATGTATAAGACACCCCGCTATTGTAGAATTGGCAGAATGTTGTAGAATACAGGTGGTTTAATCGGTTGCGTCAGGGGGATAGGCGCCGGTGGAAGATAAAATCTCCATCATCATACCTACCTACAACGAGAAGGATAATATCGCCCCGCTATTGTCCCGGATAGACAAGGCGCTCTCCGGCTATAACTATGAGGTCTTAATCGTTGATGATAACAGCCGGGACGGGACGATTGAGCTTGCCTCGGACTTGGCCTCCCGCTATCCGGTAAAGGTGCTCGTCCGCCGCAGCGAAAGAGGGCTGGCCACGGCGGTGGTTCACGGGCTTAAATCGGCCGCCGGGGAGATTATCGGGGTGATGGACGCCGACCTGCAGCACCCCCCGGAGGTCATCCCCGATTTGATTAAGGCCATCCGGGACGGGGCGGACATGGTAGTGGCCAGCCGCTATATAGAAGGCGGCGGCTGTCCCAACTGGGGGCTTTCCCGAAGAATTATATCAAAGGTGGCCCTGGTAATATCTCACCTGCTCCTGCCCTCAACCAGGCAGGTAAAAGACCCCCTGGCCGGGTTCTTCATGTTCCGGCGGCAGAATGTGGACCCGGCTAAGCTTAAACCAATCGGCTATAAGATAAGCCTGGAGGTAATGCTCACCGGCAATTTCCAGCACGTGGTCGAGGTTCCCTATATTTTCGAAGACAGGAGCGCCGGCAAAAGTAAGCTGAACCCCGGGCAGCAGCTGGATTACCTTAAGCACCTCCTCAGCCTGATGGCCCGCACCGGCGAGCTGGCCATGCTGATAAAGTTTATGGCCGTGGGCTTGAGCGGCGTCGTCGTCAACGAGGGCGTGTACTGGCTTTTGACCAGGTTCGGCGGTCTGGCCGCTTACGACTATCTGGCCGTTGTTGTCGGTATCGAGGTCTCCATTATCACCAACTTTGTCCTCAACGATACCTTCACCTTCGCCAAGCGGCGTACGGGCAAGTCCTTTATGGGGCGTCTCCTGAAGTTCAACCTTATCTGCCTGGCCGGGGCGGCCATTCAGTGGGGGCTGTTCATGCTCTTTACCCGCGTTTTCGGGGTGTACGACCTGCTCTCCAATTTCATCGGCATCGTCGTGGCTTTCCTGTGGAACTACTCCGTCAATAGAAACTGGACGTGGAAATAAAAAGCAATCTGTCCCGGGCCTACCGCTGGCAGTATATCTGGCTCTGCCTGCTGGTGTTGGCGACGCTGGTGATGCACTTCGTCATCATCGCCAGCCCCCCGGAGCTTATTCTGGACGAGTTGCACTATGTTCCCGAAGCCCGGAATATCATTGAAAATCAGGAAATAGTGCGCCCGGAGCACCCGCCTTTAGGCAAGCTCTTCATCGTTGCCGGAATAGAGCTGTTCGGGGACAATCCCTGGGGCTGGCGCTTTTTCTCGGTTATCTTCGGCACGGCTACTATCGTCCTTTTCTATTTCCTCTGCCGCCGGCTGGACATGTCCCGGAATGCCGCCTCCATAGCCACCTTTCTGCTGGCACTGGAAAACATGACCTTCGTTCAGGCCGGCGTGGCCATGCTGGATGTCTATTGCCTCACCTTTATGATGGCCTCGTTTTTGCTTTATGCCGGCCGGAAGTACGCCGCCTCAGGGGTAGCCGTGGGCTTGAGCGCCCTGGCCAAGCTTAACGGCGCTCTGGCGGCGCCGGTCATGTTTATACACTGGCTGTTCCGCCGGCAGGGCCGCTCCTGGTGGTTCGCCCTGACCGTGGTGCTGGCCCCCATAGCCTTCGTCGGGCTGATGGCTTTGTTTGATCTGGCCATTGTCCGGGACTTTTCGGCGCTGGTAGACCCGATTAGCCGGATAAAGACCATGCTGAGCCTGAGCAGCGGCATCACCTTTGCCTACGCCGACCACCCCGCCATGAGCCGTCCCTGGGAGTGGCTGATATATTATAGGCCGATGGGTTACTGGTATAGCCCCCATTACATTGCCGCCATCAGCCCTTCCATCTGGGCTTTAACTATCCCCACTTTCGCTTACATGATTTACAGGGCGGTTAAGGGCAGCAGTGCCGGGCTCTTCGGCGTTGCCTGGTTTGCCGGCACCTACCTGGTCTGGATACCCTTCAGCCTCATTACCGACCGGGTCAGCTATATCTACTATTTTTACCCGACGATAGGGGCGGTCTGCCTCGGCCTGGGGCTGGGCCTGTCCCAACTGCTCGACTTTTACCGGAGGCGGCAACCGGGCAAGCTTAAGAAGACGGTGCTGGCGCTGTTTGTCTTCTATCTGTCATTTCACCTGATTTGCTTTATTGGCCTCTCGCCGCTATTCCCCATATATTTTCCCGTCGGGGGATTTTAAAATCTCACCCCCCTTTTTTTAACCAGTGTTTTATTTCCCATACCCGCCCGCCCAAAAGGTTTCACCTCTTTACTCTCTTTCCCCACTCCCCCTAAAAAGGAGTTGAAAGAGGTCTAACCTCTATAGGGTGGGTCAGGGTGGGAAAGAATACATACTCTAAAAACCAGGCCCCACCCCCTCAGCCTCAACTTACCATAACGCTAAAAACAATTCCCACGCTCAAACCACGCCTGAATTGTTTCCCCCGTTTTTTATGCTTTTTGTCGTCCCCACCCCTATTTTGCACCTGCAAGCGGCTTGCGCTATACTTGAAATATGAGTCTCGATGAGCTTTTGGGGAAGGCAGAAAAGTATCTACCGCCGGAGAAAATAGCCCTGGTCAAGCAAGCTTACGAGTTTGCCGCTGAAGCTCATAAGGGTCAGATGCGCAAAACGGGCGACCCCTACATAGAGCACCCCCTACAGGTGGCGCTGATTCTGGCCCGGGTTCAGCTTGACGCCAATTCTCTGGCCGCCGCCCTGCTCCACGATGTCCCCGAAAACTGCGGCATACCCATTGCCAAGCTTGAAGCCAGGTTCGGCCCCGAGGTGGGCAAGCTGGTCGATGGTGTTACCCGTCTGGGCAAGATTTCCTGGCAGGCTCCCGGTGACCCCCAGGCCCGGCATCAGCAGGCGGAAAACCTGAGGAAGATGCTGGTAGCCATGGCCGAAGACCTGCCGGTGGTCTTTATCAAGCTGGCCGACCGCCTGCATAATATGGAAACCTTAAGTGCGCTGTCACGGGATATGCAGAGCCGCATCGCCCAGGAGACGCTGGAGATATACGCCCCTCTGGCGCACCGGCTGGGGGTATGGGAGCTGAAGTGGCGGCTGGAGGACTTATCCTTCCGCTATCTGGAGCGGGCTAAATATGACAAGATCGCCAGGCTGGTTGCCGCCCGCCGTGACCAGCGGGAGGGCTTTATCGCCCAGATAATCGGGATTATTGAGGAGGAGCTTAAGCGGGTGGGCATCAAAGCCGAGATATCGGGCCGGCCCAAGCATATCTACAGCATATACCAGAAGATTCAGCGCTACGAGGTGCTGGGTAAGGACTTTGACGATATCTACGACCTGCTCGCCCTGCGGGTACTGGTCGGCTCGGTGGCCGATTGCTATAACGCCCTGGGGGTTGTCCACAGCCTGTGGCGCCCCCTCCCCGGTGAGTTCGACGATTTTATCGCCAGCCCTAAGTCGAATGGCTACCAGGGTTTGCATACGGCGGTGATGTATATGGGGACCACCCCGCTTGAGGTCCAGATTCGTACCCGTGACATGCATAAACTGGATGAATACGGTGTGGCCGCCCACTGGCGCTATAAAGAAGGTGGGGAGGAGGACATCCACTTCGAGAAGAAAATCGCCTGGCTGCGCCAGCTCATTGACTGGCACAGGGAGCTCAGCGGGGCGGAGGAGTTTCTGGAATCGGTTAAGACCGATATATTTATTGACCAGGTTTTTGTTTACACCCCCAAGGGGGAGATAAAGGACCTGCCCAAGGGGGCCACCCCCCTCGATTTTGCCTACCGGGTGCACACCGAGGTGGGGCACCGCTGTATCGGGGCCAAGGTCAACGGCAAGCTGGTGCCGCTCAACTATCAGCTAAACAACGGCGATGTGGTCGAGATTATGTCCTCCAAGGGGGACA
>Ga0315553_10002804_pt1 | contig 13856 bp, 13 predicted proteins | sample SalMarSW160140MG_FD_203099 | JGI IMG/M metagenome (GOLD analysis project Ga0315553, IMG submission 203099) | Salt marsh sediment microbial communities from the Plum Island Ecosystem LTER, Massachusetts, United States - Salt Marsh Sediment SW1601-40 ... | reverse complement strand
CTCGTCGTCGATCACCCATCGGCCCTGAGTAACCTGTCTGACGGCGAAGATCAGTTTGCCCGGCAGTACCTCCTTGGGGTAGTAGGCGGAGGCGCCTGCGTTGATGGCGTGTATGATTTGCTCCTCATCGTGATAGGCGGTGAGGTTGATCACTGCGGTCTTGGGCAGGCTGGCCTTGATCTCCCGGGTGACCTGGAGGCCGTTCATGGAGGGAAGGTTGATGTCTAGGAGGATGACGTCAGGCTGGGTGTCGCGCGCGAGGACGATGGCCTGTTCCCCGTCGGCGACCTCTGCCTCCACGAGAAGATCCTCTTCCTCCTCCAGGACGCGTCGGAGCCCTTCACGAAACAGTGGGTGGTCATCGACGATCATGATTCTGATCTTGTCGACCATGGCGCCTCACAGGGTGTCAGCGTGAAGTGGTTTACCGCGAATACGACATAAGTATAGCATCGAAAGCACACAGAAGCAAGCACCAGGCAAGCCAGGTTGACGCGCGGGGCTATTGCGCGTGACGTGGGTGAGGCAGCTGGACTATCTATGATGGTACCACATGGTTTCGTAGATGACGATATTGTCACCGCCCGCTTCTACCACCCAAGGTGAGGTGGAGCGGTAGATCGCTCGTAGTTGTGGGTTCTCGGCGATCTGGGGGTACCAGGACGGGAAGATGACCAGGTAGTCCACGTCTCTTGCCTCCAGGAAGGCCAGTATCCCTTCTTCGTCTCGGATGAAGGGGATCACCTCGGGTGTGATCAACCCGGCGGTGTCCACCAGGAACCGTTGAGAGAAGTAGCCAACTGCGCCGATGTCGTGAGCGCCGATGACGGCATCCGGCGGCGTGTTGTCTGCGACCCATCTTCCTGCTGCTGCCAACTCGCTGTCGATGATTCGCACGTCTGTGGCATACTGTTCGGCCCCACGCAGCCAGAAGACCAACAACAGTACGGGAATGGAGATGTAGAGGACGCGGCGTACAATGCGGTGCAGTCCCGGCAAGTTCGTCGTACCCCAGACGCCCAGCAAGATGGCGATGGGTATGGCAGGTATCAGGTAGCGACCGTGTTGGTAGGTAACGGGTAGTCGTATCGCATAGATGCTGACCAATAAGAACCACCAGGCCAACGGCAGAGCTACTCTCCTTTGCTTGAGGGAGAGGCCTTTGAATGCGGCATACAGGAAACCCGGGACCAGTAGCACCTGGGCGCCCACCAGGGTCGGTAGTGCCACGCGTGCCCATCGCGTCCACAGCGGGAGCGAGGCGATCAGTTCCTGGTATTCGGCTTGCTTGGCATAGAATGTGTTGGGCAAGAGATTACCTGTGACCGTCAGGTTGAGGGCCAGGTAGGGCGCAACTGGCATGAAGAACCCAACCGTGAGGAGGAGGGTATGTTTGCCCACCTCTCGCCAGGTCAGGGAACGGGTTCCGTGGGACCGGCGCCACGCTGTGTCCAGCACGAGAAGGGGCAGCATGAGTGCACCTTCTGGCCTTGTGATCGTGAGCAAGCCACCGATCAGACCGGTGACGAGAGGCCGTTCTCCTGCCAGGTGCCGTTCCAGTGCCAGGAGCGATAGGAGCACGAAGAGGATGGTCTCCATGCCGGAGAACGCGGCCCAGGCCATGTGCCATTCCAGCAGGCAGAAGGCGCTGGTCAGTGCGGGCACGAGTTCGTCGTGCGGGAACAGCACCTTGCTGAGACGGTATGCCACCCAGCCCGTGAGAGCCAACAGGATGGTGCCCAGCAGGTAGGTCCAGAGTCTGGGTTCAATGCGCAGCGCATGGGCCGGGGCCAGCAGCAGGGTCCAAAGTGGAGAGGTGGAACCCACGCTAGGTTCACCCAGGTTGTAGGAGAACTGGTGATGTGTACCCAGGTTGCGAGCATACGTTTGGTGGATCCAGGCATCGTCGAGAGGGAAGCCCACATATCCGAAGTGCAGCGAGTAGCCTACGTACAGCAAACAGCTAGCGAGGGCGAGAGCTACGCACAGCGCAATGGGCGAGAACAGTCGCCGCATCTGGGAATCATCTCCCGATGGTATAGATTCGGATCAGTTGTCCACTGTCGTCCAACAAGGTGTGTTGGAGATGCAACGAAGGAAGAGTTTCCCCTCTGTAGAGTCCGTCAAGAGAGGCCACGTGATCTTGCTCCACGATCAGGTAGTCGGCATCGTAACGATTGGCCACCTCAAGGATCCCAGGCACGTCCTCATTGGGAATGACGACGGCTCGCCGGTGAGTGAAGTAGTAGTAGGCCGGGGGGTCTACCACCATCACCAGCGTATCGGCGGGCGCATTCTTCTCCAACCAGGCAGAGACCGCGACGTAGCCGGTGTTGGCGCGGTTCCAAAGCGGCTGGAAGCCCAGCGGGTCGAGGGAGAGAAAGACGGCCTGGGAGTAGTCAAACAGGGTAACTATCACGACCATCACCGTAAGGCCGACTCGGAAGACTCTCTGCGCCGTTCGCCGATGCCACGTTCGTCTGCGGACTGCAACCCAGCCTACCACCGCGTCTATGCCCCGTACTGCGGCGGCGAACAAGAAGGGCAGGAGCGCCCCTGTGGAGTGTAACATGCTGGCATGTGTGCTGGGGAAGGTGAAGATCAGCGTCATGGCCACGTACAGGGTAGTGACATAGGCATAGACGGGTATGTACTCCTTTTGCCTTCGCACCTGCCACAGACCCACCACGGCCATGGGCGCAAGATGGAACTGAAGGGCGCCGCCGAGCACTGCCAGGTTGTGGAGACCGGCCGAGGCCTTGGAGCGGAGTATCGAGGACCAGCCCCAATCCAGGTAGCTTCGCCAGGTGAGCTCCGCTGAGTAGCTGAACAGATCGGCGTAGCTGCGCAAGAAGACCGTCTTGGTGGCAGCGCTGGACAAGGGAGCGCCGATCAGCCTCCAGTTGCGATAGAACCACGGCGTGATCACCACCAGATACCCGACCACCGCTAGGAACAACCATTGGACGCATGAGGTCAGGGTGACTGGCCGTGAATCCGGGGCGAGTGTGCCGGTGTCGCTCGAGCTGGTGCGGCCGCTCTGCAGCATGGCTGCGGTCAGGACTACGGCGAAGGCCACCCAAAGCAGGACTCCATCGGCTCGTGAGAGATGGCTGATACCGATAAGCAAGCCTGTAAACAGGGCGTAGCGTCCCTGCCGCTTCCTCTCCACGAGATACATGGTCAGCAGGCTCAGCCCTGCCGTGACCGCGAAGGGGGCGAAGTTGTCGGGCGAGGCCCAGTACTTCAGATAAAAGGGGGCAAAAGTCGTGAGTATGGCGGCCAGCCACGCGTGCTCACGCTTTCCCCGCATGTGATAGGACAGGCAGTATGCCAGCACGGGAGGGAGCGAGGACAGAAGGATGAATGGAATCTGGGCAGCCCGGTAGGACGGTCCAAAGACAGAGAAGGAGGCCCACGTTATGATTGAAGATAGAGGTGTCCAGTACAGGTTGCTGGCGTGCGTGACCTCAGATGGCGCGTCGAGGTAGTTCCAGACGAAGTCCACCACGAAGCCGCGACCGAGGTACAGGTTCTCAGCGACGTCATAGTAGTAGTAGGCGTCGAAGTAGTGGGGCTGTTCTTGTGGCAAGGCCACCAGGGCCCTGACAACCACGGCCAGCAGGAACACCGCGAAGGGCTCCCACGACTTGCGACTCCGACGGCCACTGTCGACACCTGCCTTCGGCCCGTGGTCCTTCACCTGTCCAGCCCCCTGACGCGGTATATGGTCACCAGGTCGTTGGCAAAGACAGGTGTCAGGTAGTCCGCAGCGTCAGGGTCAAAAGCGCCCAGCATTCTCTCGCGCGGACCAGAATACACGTAGACTATGTCGTGTTGCTCCAGGATCTGTATTCGCCAGGAATCGAGTGTCCCGATACCGAAGAAGCGATCCACGATGTCGATCTTCGCGTCGAAGTTAGCGGTCTCGGCCCAGTAACCGACGAATACCCGGTGATCGACGCGCGCTGGTATGTAGCTCCCGGTCCGCCAGTCGGCAAGGATGGTGTCGGCGGGCACCGTCTCGCTACCCAGCCAGTCGATGGCCTCGTTCTCCGCGCGCTCGTGGAAGAAAGGGTACGGATGCTGCACCATGGTGGCAGTTAGGCTGGCCAGGACGTAGAGGTTGGAGGGCACGGTGAGGACCAGCACCAGGAAGATGATGAAGTTCCTCATCCGGCGAGGGGAGTAGGATTCCTTCCTGAGAGTGACCAGTCTTCTCAATCTGGGCGACCGCTCCATCCGAGGTAGGTACCAGTTGTACAGGCCCATCGTGGCCAGGATGCTCAAGGGGATGTGTACCCCTTCCACCATACGCCGCTGTTGCTTGAGCGGCGCGTAAAGCAGGAGGGCCACTACGATGATCCAGATTAAAGGCAGGCAGCTCCCCGCGTCCGCTTTCCGCGCCTGCTGGATCATGGCAGGCAAGCCGATGATGAGCAAGGGGCCATATCCAATCAGATAGTGAACAGGGTGGGGGGAAGCGCTTCCCGATTGGGCAGCCCAGGCGCCGAAGGCCGGATTGCTGGAGAAGACGTGGAGGTAATAGAGCAGGACAGGCAAGGCCATCAGCCCCACGATGGCTAGCGCCGCCAATTCGCGCATTGGGACTCGCCGGTCGTTGCAGAGTATTGCCACCCACCATACCGCAAGTGTGCCGGTCACGATCAGTACGTTGTAAGGGTGCACTATGGTCAGGGCGAAGCCCGCGGTGCCTGCCATGGCAACGTATCTCCACCGCTGCGTCGCGTGGAAGAGATGGGTCAGCATGAAGATGACGAGCAGCAGACAGGCTCCTAGAGAGAAGTGGGGGAAGGTGAGAATGGTGAAGAACGTGTGTGCCTCGGGCATCTTGAAGTCTATGAGGTCGAAGCCCAGGATGGAGAACCGACCTGTGAGCAGCACCACCCAGCCAAGTCCTGCTGAAAAACAGACGAAGAGGTAGCAGACCAGCCGCTGTTTCCTATCATCCAAGAAGAAGGCCGCGAAAAGGTAGGCCAGCAACAGAAGAACGAAGCCGCAGACTACTCTCGACAGATGCCACATCCAGATCACCGGCAAGCCGGTCAGTGCACAGATCCAACCCAGCGCGAGGAAGAACCCGCCGACGAATGCCCCCTCATGGTCTTCCGAGGTGAACGGTATCTGGTAGGTGAGCCTGCCCGCTGCTCCCTGATTCATCTTGGCCAGATAGCCGTGGGCGTCCTCGAAGTTCATGACCACACCCCCGAACTCCCACTCCGGGGGTGCCAGAAGATAGCCGAGTGCATACGGTAGGAATGTGACCGCGAGGACAATGACGGCGATGAGCGACGCGAGCCTCACTTCCTCGCTGCTGATACTCGGCATTCGAAGTCACCTCCACGTCCGGGTCAAGGGCACCTGGTTCCGAAGAGCGGGGACTCTCTGTGTCTGGATATGAGATGTCCAACGGTCAACCAGAAAAGTATCATGCCATACATGGGCATGCTAGGCAACCAGGACGCAACGGGGCCCGCAACACTGCCCGCCAGAGCATGGGTCCCGGCCGCACGGGACCAACTTAGTGCTATCGTAAGGAGCTAGGCGGCTGCGGGACGCCTAGGCGACCGATTGTGTTGGCCCGTGCAATTTCTTCTCCCCGCCTACTGCCCATAGGGTAGCAAACGTCGCCATCCACAGGATGATCACTCCGTAGAGGGGTATGCCCATGGCGAAGGGGTTGCGCACGAATGAGTCGTACCTGGCTACCAGGTTGGTGAACAGGTCTTGCAGACGAGGGAAGCTGATGCACAGGACGCTCAGGGCGGTCAAGAGCATCCACCGTTTGCTCATCTGCCCCTGCAGCGCGTGCCTATAGAGAACGGAATAGGGGATGACTAGCAGAACGAACAAGTCAACCCAGGCGATGTTCGCCACAAGTGGAAGGGAGCCGATGACGAGGGAGAGATCGAGGTCCATGCCACTGGTGGCGTGTCTGTTGTGCCATAGAGCGACGATCACACCCACAACCAGGAGTGCTGACGAGAGCAGGGTCGCGGCCTTCCACAACGTGCTACTATGGCCAAGACTGTCGGAGTAAGGGTTGTCGATGAGCAAGAGGCTGAAGAAGCCTCCGAGGGACTGGTTGCTTGGATTTGGCCTCGGCTGGGCAAGGAATGGAAGGACCGACGAGACGTATGTTTGGTGAGGGCCGATGCCGACCACCATCAAGCCAAGGATGGCGATCACGGCTATGGTAGCGATGGTCGCAAGACAGAGCGTGTACTGCTTTCTCCAAGCGAAGTAGGGCAATAGGAAGATGGGAAGAACCTTCACCATCGCCGCCACGCCCAGGGCAACGCCCGCCGATCGTTGGGAACTCCTGCTGCAGAGCCAATAGGTCATCGCCAGGAGCAGCAGGAGCAGGATGTTCACCTGGCCCTTGTAGATGGTATAGAGCGCTGGAGGGAAGAGGAAGGCCAGGGTCCACAACAGAGGCAGGTTTCTGCTCAGTCGGCCGAGGCCGAGGGCGTGCCACATGACCAAGAGAGACACGCCATATAGCACCACGTTGAGGAAGAACCATACCTGCGCCGCCGTGTGCATGGGGAGTGCAGTAAGAGGGACGAAGAGGACGGCAAGTAGGGGCGGGTAGATGTAGAAGCTCTCGTTGAGAGGCAGGCCTCGTGCCAGCACTTCCTGGCTCTGCTGCTCGACATCGTAGAAGTCTTTGCCCTGGCGGAGCATGTCGGCGGCGATGTAGTACGCTTTGAAGTCTATTCCACCCACAGCCCCCGTGCCTTGGGCGTGGTCCATGGAGTCGCTCAGCCCTTTGACGGCATAGAAAGGCAGTACCAGGCAGAGGAAGACGACGATCAGGCTGACGTTCAGTAGCTTCTGTGGAGTGAGACGCCTCATTTCAGCATCCTCACTAAGCGACCCAACCCCAAATGGCGAACTGGCCGCTGAGATAGAGCAACAGGGCGACAGACGGGTAGACAATCAACCTCTGGATCCGGTGGTTCTTGCCCCAGCGCCCCCAGAGCATGAAGGCAGGGAAGAGGACCAGAACATACCGTGACATGCTGACCAGGGGTTGGAGGGTGGTCCTTCTGAGCATGAGGACGAGTATGGCAACGGCCATATAGATACCGTATTCGGCCGGTAGCCTCCGAAAACAGAGGACGGTCATCGTGAGGAATATACCGGTCATGACTAGGTTGAGCACGTTGATGAACGTGCCCTCTGGCGATAGTATCTTCTGGAAGGTGGCGAAAACGTTGCCCCAAGGCGAGACGAATTGGGCGTAGAGATGTGTCTGATAGGTATCCACGAGAGGGGTGGCGCCCAGCACGAGGTATTGGTATCCCAGGTAGAGAATCGTCCCCAAAGGGATGAGAATCAACCCCACGATCCTCGCGTCCAATCGAGATAAACGGAACGCTCTATCTCGCAGGTACATGTATAGCAGAGGAGCGATCAGGACAACGCCCTGTAGACGAGTCAGGCAAGAGAGGAAACCTAGGAAACCGGCCAGCCACCAGCGCTTTCGACATGCGCATAGGAAGGCAGCGAGTGTGAAGAATAGGAACAGGGATTCGGTGTATGCAGCTAGAAAGAAGAAAGCAGTCGGGAAGATCGCCAGATACGCGGTGCTTCGCCGGGCACTGGCCTTGCCGAATTGCGCCTCAGTCAGCTTGTAGAGGCAGAAGAGGACCCCCGCGTAGGCCAGGCTGGAGATGACGAGAGCGGCAATCAGGTAGTTGTCGAAGAGAACCTTGCCCAGTAGCCTGATTAGCAGTGGGTAAAGAGGAAAGTAGACCGTGCTTCCGTCGTTGGGAGCATAGCCCTGGGCAGCGATTCTTAGGTACCAGAGGGTGTCGAAGCGCTGCCAGACGCCGAGGGACAGCTCGGCCAGCCCGCCCTCCACGGCTGGCACCCCCTGATACGGGCGGAGCACGTCATCGGGGCTAGTGGGTGCGCCGGTGGTCACCAGGACGAGAGCAACCCACAGGGAGATGATGACTCTCGTGACCACCAACAGCAACACCGCATGCCGGAGAGCTGGGTCTGAGCCCCACTCTGCTAGCCATTCTGTGATGGCGTCTGTCTTGCTCATGATTCGTCCGAAGGGACCATGGCACAAATCGGGATCATGCGACCCAAAGCCACTGCACGAACATGCCTGTGAGGAGTATCAACAGGGCCGTCGAGCCATAGACAATGGCATGGTGAACAATGGGCCTCTTGCCCAGAGCGGCCATGAACATGAAGGTCGGGAAGAACAAGAGCATGTGGCGCGGTAGGTTCATGAGAGGTGGTGGGATATAGATCACGCTCAAGATCACCAACAGGGTTGCAACTGTGTAGAGTCTATAGGAAGTCCGGGTGCTCAGCAAGGATGCCAGTGTCAGCCCCAGGAAGGGGATGGTGATCGCCGAGTCCAGAGGCTCCTTGACACTCAGGCGCCAAGACGTGATGGGCACTCACGCGTATCCGAGCACGTGATAGATGCGCACTTCGTCGTTACTGTATGACAATGATATGTATGTGGAGTTCGACGGATCGAATCCCCCCATCGCCTGCTCCCTCGGACGGCAATACAACTAGCGTATGCCGTAGGCGTCGAGCAAGTCGCGCGTGAAGTCGTCGCCGGTTTCCACGTGGAAGAAGCTGGCCACTAGCCTTCTCTTCTACTCGACCTCCACTGTTGCGATGAAGTGTTACATCTCGTACGATGCCAACACCGTGTCGGTCCGCTGCGTGTTGTACTTCAGCCAGTCTATGGCTTCGATCTCCTCCGTTGTGTAGAACAGAGCAGATACACTGTCGAGCGCGCGAAGGCTGGAGTCATCCGCCAGGAACAGAGTCGAAGGAAACGTCGCCACTACCAGTGACAAGACCAGGAACTGGCGCAACCCCTTGGCCTTGTATCCTCGTCACTCAGCGATTCTCTCCAGCCAGCCTGAGCCGAGTGTAGTCGGCACGATGTGCTCCAAGAGGCCCACCGTGGCCAGGGCACACAGGGGCACGTGCAACCCCTCGACCATTCGTCGTTGGAGCTTGAACGGCGCATATATTAGCGGTCCGATCGACACCCAGGCGACGAGCAAGAGTTGCAGCTCCATTCCCTTGTCGGATCACGAAGATCCCTCCCATGATGGCCAGCGCGAGTTCTCTCTTGGTGATCTCTGGCATGCGGCTCTTCTACGAAGACTCATAGAGATAGATGTTCAGGTCGCTGTACTGGACCGAGCTCGATAGGCTGTATCGGCCGTCGAGCCAGGCCTCGCTGGGGTTCTCTACTCCCAGCGCTCTGGCCTCGTCGAGGGCACGCCGGAAGACCACAAACCATACGCGTCTTGAGTCACCGACTGCGTGGGACACGTCTGGCTGAGCCAGCAATCCCAGGACCTCTTGAGTAGGCAAGGCTAGGGTGTCGGTGGAGGAACCTGGGACATCTCCCACATACTCCTGACCAAGGGTCCGGTCGTAGTAGTGGCTGGGGAAGAAGGATAGCTTGCTGTCGTGGACTATGATGTCGCCCGCCTCAACGTGTTCCCTGAGGTAAGCGTTGGCCTGCCTGAACGGTGACCGGGGGAATTCGGAATAGTGGTACTGAAACCAGAGCGAGCCGATGAGGAGGAGGGGGATAGGCATCAGCGAGAACAGCACGACACGGGGAAGCCTCCCTCGAAGCATGGCCTGAGCCACGGTGATGCAGTAGACCAAAGAGCTGGAGAGCACCGCTCGTTCTATGTACACTGGCTTCAACAGCGAGATGACAAACATGGCCAGCATCGGTACAAAGGACAAGCTCAGACAGAGCCAGACAGACCAGGTGGCTTCCGAGTGAGCCACCGGCGCTGTGCTCAGGGTTCGATAGAGGACCAGGGCCAGTAACAACAGGCTGAAGAACAGGCTGAGGGGCAGGAGCCAGCCAGACAGCGGGAGGTTGAACGTGAAGACGATGAGTGTTCTGACCAGTTCGACTGGTCCGGGTCTGGGGATCCAGTAGGCCTGGCGCACCTTGGCAAGCTGGCCGGGCACCAGCAGCAACCAGGGGAGGAACAGGAGAAGGCTGCCGAGATGCGCGAGAAGGAGCCGTCCGAGGAAGCTCCACTGCCGGCGCACCGCGACGAAGAGATAGAGCGTCAATGGGATCAGGAAGGCCAGATTGTGGGCGTACAGGGAGAGAGCTGTGAAGAAGCTGAGACCTATCCATTGCAGGCGCGTCCCTTGCTTCCAGGCCCTCACGAAGAAGTAGATGACCAGGAGACTGGTCAGACAGAGGAGGCTATACATCCTCGCTTCCTGGGAATACCAGATGTGGAAAGGGGAGACAGCTCCCAGGGCCGTCGCTACCAGCCCCATTCGTGGATTGAACAACTCGCGGCTGATGACGAAGACCATACACAGGGCAAGCAGGCCGAAGACCACAGAAGGGAATCGGACGACCAAGGGACTCTGTCCGATGCGCATCCAGCCATGGAGGAAGAAGTAGTACATGAGGGGGTGGATGTCTGCTGCCGCCCCCTCGACCGGCGTCACTGTACCGTGAACGATGGATCCCAGATCCTTCTCCGCATAGAGGACAGCGAAGGCCTCGTCATACCACATCTCCTTGTCGGCGAGACGGTAGAGGCGGAACCCGAATCCCGCCAACAGGACAAGGATCAGCATCCACTGTCTGCTCCTCGAATGGCGACGATCAACCGCGCTGAGCAATGCTGACGTCCCTTCCTAGCTCCTGCCAGTCCGGGCTGCCGTGTCCAGAAGTGCGCAGCAGCCGACCAGCAGGATGATCAAGGCACTCAGTGGTTCGGTGACGCTGTCCACAGCGGCGGTGCCGAGGGCCAACAGGATGAGGGTGTCGATCGATGGCCACCTGCTCTGTTTCATGTGGTCGCACATCAGAGGGGTGTAGTCACGTCGTTGTCGCTGCGAGAAGTGTAGCACGGTGATCGGAGGAAATCAACTTTGATTTGCGGGCAGCAAAATGCTACGATACTGCGTAGGATGCACGGGGACCCTTTGTAACCTGTGGGAGGCGTGTCTTTGATGAGGGGACTCAAGGTTCGAATCCTCGTCCTGACCATCTCGGCACTGTGCCTGTTCGTGCTCAATTCCTACCTCGAGCCGCATTACGATTTCAACTCCTTTTGGGGAGCTGGGCGAGCACTTCTGCAGGGACGCAATCCCTATGACTATGAAGTCATTCAGGAGATCCTCTATCCGCGGGCCACAGCAAACTTCAACTACCCCCTCTACATCGCGGTTCTGGTCGTCCCCCTGGGGCTCTTCGATCTGGAGACCGCCAAGAACATCTGGCTCACGGTGTCCGAAGTATTGTTCATCTTGTCGCTCTACCTGCTCAGGCGGCCCGTGCGTGGATCGACCGGCGGCATGGTGCTTAGCACAGTAGCCTGTGCAGCCTTCGTGCCCACTCTGATCGCTTTGTACGATCAGCAGACTTCCATGTTCGCCCTCTTCCTGTTGTCTGTCGCACACTACGGCATGCAAAGAGGACGACACGGGTTGGCTGGGGCGGCGCTGGCCCTGAGCCTGATCAAGCCCCAAACAATGGTCCTTCTTCTGGTGGTCACCCTGCCTCGTCTGCGCCGGAAGGGCCTCGTTTCGTTTGCCATCACCCTGGCGTTCATGCTGTTCATCGCTTTTGGCCTGATGAATGATTGGCCCTATCACTGGTGGACGAGCGCCAGTTGGATAACGCGAGAGGCGGGCAGGGCTGTGCCCACAGTGTGGGGGTTGTCGTGGTTCCTTACCTCGGGCTACTGGCTCGGCGTTCTGCTAGCGTTGGGTCTGCTGGCCACCGTGCTGCTGAACACGGAGTTCTCCTACGCGCTCACCGTGGGCCTCCTGCTGCCGGTCTACGTGAAGCCGTATGATCTAATCCTGCTGTTCATCCCGGCTCTGTCTAGAGGAGGTGGAAAGCTGCTCGGAGCCTTGGTGGCCACGTCCTATGCATTGTTGTTGTACGTCGCTCTCTCCGGCAGGGGAGGGGACATCTTCATTCTGCTGACTGCCATCACTCTGGGCTACTTACTGTACCAGGATAGGTCTGTCATGGTGGATAGAGTGCGTTGCTACTGTACTCGCATCAAGAGAATAGCAACCCGGGCCTGATCTCAGCCTGGCAGGAGGTTGGTCGATCTGGTGGGGAGGTCGGGACCCGAGGCTACGGTAGGGCATGTAACACACATCCAGACGTAGCGGGTGAATACCGCTCACGGTGCCCTCAATGCTCACCGTGCGGGCACACGGTTGATGCAGTGAGGAGGCTAGGAATCCGTGTAGCGGCGTAGGATAAGGCCATCAAAGACATGCTCGCTTGTCAAGCCAAATCGTTCGTCAAGCCAGTCCGCCACAGCCCGCTGGAACTCAAGGCTGTTATCCAAGGCCACGAGCAGCCAGAAGTCGTGGGCAGAGAGCTCCTCCTTCTCGATAGCCTGGCCGCCGAAGAGCTCGTAGGTCTCGGAAGGCAAGAGCGGTGACGGATCACCTTTCACCAGGAAGTGCTGGCACTGCGGTGCGTAGTGAAGCAGAATCAGAAACCCCCCGTCGCTGGTGTGCACAATAGGTCCCAGATCGCAGCTCTCTTCCTCGAGGAATTCAGCGACAGCCCGAAACGGTGGCTTCCCGAAAGCTGGGTTGAAATACCAGTTGGCCAGACCGTTGACGGCGAACAGGGCCACCAGCACGAGCAAGACGAGATTGGCCCACCGTTCCCTCGTCTTCGTGGCACCCCAAGCGAAGAGTAGGTACAGCATGGGAGCTGCCACGATCAGGCTCCGTTCCAGGTAGACGGAGCGCCACTGTGAGATGAGAAAGGTGATCAGCACTGGACACCAGAAAACACTCAGGAGGAGGACCAGACGGTTTTCATTCCACCTTCTCCGCGCCAACTGACGCGCTGCCTGTAGGTGCGTGACGATGAAGAGGAACAGGACCGCCGCAAACGCGATGGGCACCAGTCTATCGCTGACGAATGTGCTCAGTGTGAAGGCATACGGTGCGGAGAGAAGCCGCGCCAGACCAGGTTTCTCGGGCCAGAAGTCACCTGCGACGATGACCTGAGCACGCGTGACGAACACGGGCAGCCAGGGAGAAAAGGCTAGCGCAGTCCAGAAATCGGCGAGCACGAGCTTCGGCCACAGTCGTCTCGAATGCGCGTTGAGGAGAAGGTGGAGGTGCAGGGCAAGCACGGTGAATCCGATCCAGTATTGGACGTACATCCCCCAGATGGCGCAGATTGTGTAGGCCAACCACCAGCGGCGCGAGTTGCGAAGCACTGCTTGTAGATACGTGATGAGCAGAAGCGTCGTCGCCAGGAACAGCGTGCTGTACATACGGACTTCCTGGGAGTAGAAGACTTGGTAGGGCAGGATGGCTGTCAGAGCGGCGGCCAACAACCCGACTCTGATGTCGAGGAGATATCGCCCCAGGGTATAGATGGCAGCTATGCCCAGAGTCCCAGCCAGTGCGGAGAAGAACCGCAGCAGAAAGTCGCTCCGTCCTATGTAGCCCCAGTAGTGAAGGGCCAAGTCGTGAAAAGGGGGATGGTTGTGGCCGAAGTCCCCCGCGAAGATCCGACCGGGTGCCTTTGTGGAAACCTCTGCGCTGTAGGCCTCGTCGTACCAGAAGCTCTGGGCATCGAGGTGGAAGAGGCGCAGGCCAAAACCGAGAGCGACGATGGCTAGAGCCAACACGGTTGGGCGCAGTAGCTTCTCTTTCATCTCCAAGGTCCGGAGAACCAGGCCAGGGGCCCAATCGCTCCATCGAAAACGTTGAATGCCAACAGGATGAGCATGAACTAGACAGGTCCAGCAGGCCCGATGAGCTTCCTGGTCAACTGCAAAATCCTATTCATGCCT